>Ga0308159_1000390_pt1 | contig 106905 bp, 101 predicted proteins | sample PhyCR1_FD_201040 | JGI IMG/M metagenome (GOLD analysis project Ga0308159, IMG submission 201040) | Phyllosphere microbial communities from UC Gill Tract Community Farm, Albany, California, United States - DLSLC.R1 | ecosystem: Host-associated > Plants > Phyllosphere > Unclassified | place...
ATGCCGTTAACGTCGACAGTGAAGCCGCCTTTAACCTTACCGTTGATAACGCCCTTGACCACTTCTTCAGCTGCGAAAGCCGCTTCCAGAACGATCCAGCACTCAGCACGCTTGGCTTTTTCGCGGGACAGTTTGGTTTCGCCAAAGCCGTCTTCGACCGCGTCCAGCGCAACGTGAACTTCGTCACCGACCTTGATGGTCAGCTCGCCAGCGTCGTTGTAGAACTGCTCCAGCGGGATGACGCCTTCAGACTTCAGGCCAGCGTGTACGGTAACCCAGTCGCCGTCGATGTCGACAACGATACCGGTGATGATCGCACCCGGCTGAAGATTGAGGGTCTTTAGGCTTTCTTCAAAGAGTTCTGCAAAGCTTTCGCTCATTTTAATTCCTGTTGATAAAGGCGAAGAATCCGCCTATCTGCCACGCTCCAGACAACGTGGGTTTCGTTCATATGAAAGAAAGCCTGCGGGACTATGACTGGTCTCCCACATGGCTTCCTGGTCATCCAGCGATATCGCGAAGCGCGACTTCACTCAGGATGCGTTCCAGCACCTGCTCGATGGACAATTCGGTGGAATCCAGCTGAATGGCGTCATGCGCCGGCTTGAGCGGGGCTACCGCTCGCTGGGTGTCGCGTTCGTCACGGACACGTATCTCATCTAGCAGACTCGACAGACTAACATCGTCCCCCTTGCCCTTCAACTGCAAATATCGGCGACGGGCACGCTCTTCGGCACTGGCGGTCAGAAAAACCTTCAAGGGCGCCGCTGGAAACACCACCGTTCCCATGTCGCGGCCATCGGCGATCAGGCCCGGAAACTCCTGAAAAGCCCGCTGGCGCTGCAGCAATGCTTCCCGCACCGCAGGCAGTGATGCAACCTGAGAAGCGCCGCTGCCGATCTGCTCGTTGCGGATCGCCAGGGTCACGTCTTCACCTTCCAGAATGATGCGCTGACCGTGATCGTCGGTGGCCGCTTCGAACTGGACATCAAGGTGCGCAGCAAGAAGCTTGAGCGCTTCTTCATTGGTCAGGTCGACGCCGTGATTGCGGGCAGCGAAGGCCAGCAGGCGATAAAGTGCGCCGGAATCCAGCAGGCACCAACCCAGACGCTTGGCCAGCAATCCGGCCACCGTCCCTTTTCCAGAACCGCTTGGTCCGTCGATCGTAATGACCGGAGCTTGAGCTTTCACGATTGCCCCTCTTGCGCTACACGAATACCCACCTGACCACAAAGCGTCAGGAAATTGGGGAAAGAAGTCGCCACGTTGGCGCAGTCCCGAATGCGGATCGGGGCTGCAGCGCGCAACGACGCGATACTGAAAGCCATGGCGATACGATGATCGCCATGGCCGTCGACTTCACCGCCACCGATCGACCCGCCTTCAATAATGAGGCCATCGGCGGTCGGTTCAACCTTTATACCCAGTGTTGTCAGACCATCGGCCATGGCCTGGATGCGATCGGACTCCTTGACGCGCAGTTCCTGCGCCCCGCGCAACACCGTGCGCCCTTCGGCACAGGCCGCAGCGACAAACAGCACCGGAAACTCGTCGATCGCCAGCGGCACCAGCGCCTCGGGAATCACGACCCCCTTGAGCTTCGCATGACGAACACGCAGATCGGCCACCGGCTCGCCACCCGCTTCGCGCAGATTCTGCACGGAAACGTCCGCGCCCATCAGGCGCAGGATGTCGATCACCCCGGTGCGGCTCGGATTGACGCCGACATGTTCGAGCAGCAGATCTGAACCCTCGGCTATCGACGCCGCCACCATGAAGAAGGCCGCCGACGAGATGTCTGCAGGGACTTCGATGCGGGTCGCCGTGAGTGTAGCGCCCGCCTCCACCGCCGCCGTCGCGCCATTGCCTGCAACGGGGTAGCCAAAACCACGCAGCATGCGTTCGGTATGATCCCGCGTGGGCGCGAGCTCGGTGATGGTCGTCTTGCCTTGCGCATACAGACCGGCGAGCAGTAAACAGGATTTGACCTGGGCACTGGCCACCGGCATGACGTAGCTGATGCCCTTGAGAGACTTGCCACCGCGAATGGTCAGCGGCGGACGACCGTCTGCTGCCGTCTCGATGACCGCGCCCATCTGCCGTAACGGCTCGGCGATTCGTTCCATCGGGCGCCTGGACAGCGACGCGTCACCGGTCAGCACGCTGTCGAAGCTTTGTGCTGCCAGCAAGCCGGACAACAGGCGCATGGAAGTCCCCGAGTTACCGAGGTAGATCGGACCCGGCGCCGGCTTCAGGCCATGCAGACCCACGCCGTGAATCGTCAGGCGACCATGATGCGGCCCCTCGATCACGACACCCATGTCGCGGAACGCCTGCAAGGTCGCCAGCGCATCTTCGCCTTCAAGGAAGCCTTCGACTTCGGTGACTCCCTGAGCCAGCGAGCCCAGCATGATCGAACGGTGAGAAATCGATTTATCACCAGGAACGCGGATCTGTCCCCTGACACGGCCACCTGGCTGAGCAATGAAAGTCATTTCCTCAGCGCACGCTTTTTCAACATAGGCGCGCCGGGCCAGAATCTTTCCGAAATGCTCGCGGGCTACACGGGCGCGGGTGAAAACGCCGAGCAACTGATGGCCGTCCCCGGCATCCACTGCATCTCGCAGTGCATCCAGATCGCTTCGGAACGTATCCAGAGTGCGCAGCACGGCCTCGCGGTTGGCGAGGAAGATGTCATGCCACATCACCGGATCGCTGCCTGCGATGCGGGTGAAGTCGCGAAAACCGCCCGCCGCGTACCGGAAGATATCAAGGTTTTCGTTGCGCTTGGCCAGCGAATCCACCAGACCGAATGCCAGCAGGTGCGGCAAATGACTGGTCGCTGCCAGCACTTCGTCATGGCGCTCGACCTGCATGTGCTCGACGTCGGCGCCCAACGCGGACCACATCCGATCGACCAGCGCCAGAGCGTCGGGATCGGTTTCAGGCAACGGAGTCAGGATCACCTTGTGACGACGGAACAGCTGAGCGTTGGATGCCTCTACCCCGCTCTGCTCAGAGCCTGCAATCGGGTGGCCAGGCACGAAACGCGCGGGCATCGCGCCAAACACTTCACGCGCGGCGCGCACGACATTGCCCTTGGCGCTGCCAACGTCTGTCAGCACGGCATCACCGAGGTCGAGCTTTGCCAGCACACCCAGCAGTTTCTCCATGGCCAGGATCGGTACGGCCAATTGAATGACATCGGCACCGACACAGGCCGCAGCAAGATTGTCTTCACAGCGATCGACGACACCCAGTTCGACGGCCAGTTTGCGCGATTGCGGGTCGAGGTCGACGCCGACCACTTCGCGGCACAGGCCGCTTTCCTTCAAACCCTTGGCGAACGAACCCCCGATCAAACCGAGGCCGACCACCACCAGGCGACCGATCATAGGCACAGTGGATTGCACTGCCGTGACATTAGCCATGACATCAACCACGCGCCAGAACCTTGCTCAACGCTTCGAGGAAACGGCTGTTTTCAGCAGGCAGACCGATGCTCACCCGTAGGTGATTCGGCATGCCATAGCCCGCAACCGGACGCACGATGACGCCCTCGCGCAGAAGCCCGTCGTAGACAGAGGCGGCTTCACGACCGAGGTCGACAGCGATGAAGTTGGCCTTGGACGCAATCCAGCCCAGCCCCAACTGACGCAAACCCTCTTCCATCTGCTGCATGCCAGCTTCGTTCAGCCGACGGCTTTCGGCCACGTAATCGGTGTCATCCAGCGCGGCACAAGCGGCGGCCAGAGCAAAGCTGTTGACGTTAAACGGCTGGCGCACGCGGTTCAGCACGTCAGCCACCACCGGGGATGACAACGCATACCCGACACGCAACGACGCAAGCCCAAAGGCTTTGGAGAAGGTACGCGAAACCAGCAGATTCGGATAAGCAGCAAGGAATTTCAGGCCATCCGGCAATTCGGCGCCTGCGGCGTATTCGATGTACGCCTCGTCCAGCACGACCAATACGTCTTTGGGCACCTCGGCGAGAAAGTCCGAAAGCGCATTGGGCCCGAACCAGGTCCCGGTCGGGTTATTCGGATTGGCGATGAAGACCACCCGCGTATTGCTGTCGATGGCGGCGAGCATCGCGGGCAGATCGTGCCCCCAATTCCTGGCCTTCGCTACGCGCGCGTCGGCACCAACGGCCTGAGTGACGATCGGGTAGATCGCGAATGCGTGCTCACTGAATACCGCATTAAGCCCCGGCGCCAGGTAGGCACGGGCGACGATTTCAAGGATGTCGTTGGAGCCATTACCCAGAGTGACCTGGTTGGCATTGACGCCGTAGCGAACGGACAGGCGCTGCTTGAGATCGAAACCGTTGCCGTCGGGGTAACGGGTCAATTCATCCAGCGCTTCACGGATCGCAGCGAGCGCCTTGGGACTTGCGCCCATCGGGTTTTCGTTGCTGGCCAGCTTGATGATGCGAGCCGGATCGATATCCAGTTCACGCGCCAATTCGTCCACCGGTTTGCCGGGAACGTAAGGCGATAGTTTTTGCACGCCAGCCTGTGCCAGCGCGAGGAAGTCGCCGCTCATTTACCGCTTTACCTCTAAATAGAACAACAATCGCGCAAACTCAGCCCCCCGCAACAGTCCGGCTTGCAGGCGGTCGCGATCTTACAGGCGCGACCGCCGACAAGGCGGAGTGCTACAGAGGCAATCGGAGCCTTAGAGCACTGCTTTCGGATAGGAACCCAGCACCTTCAGTGCCACTGCTTCCTGACTGATTCGTTCCAGTACCGCCTTGATCAGCGGGTCCCGGTGATGCCCGACGAAATCGATAAAGAACACGTAGGTCCATTTACCGCTGCGTGAAGGTCGGGTTTCGATACGGGTCAGGTCGATTCCGTTCTCATGGAAAGGCACCAGCAACTCATGCAGAGCGCCAGGCTTGTTGCTCATCGATACGATGATCGAGGTCTTGTCGTCACCCGTCGGCGGCACTTCCTGATTGCCGATCATCAGGAAGCGTGTCGAGTTGTCGGGACGGTCTTCGATCTTCTCGGCAATGCGCGACAGGCCATACAGACCAGCGGCCATGTCACCGGCGATGGCGGCGGAGTTCCACTCGCTCTTCACTCGCTTCGCCGCCTCGGCGTTGCTGGAAACCGCGACACGCTCGACGTTGGGATAGTGCGCATCCAGCCACTTGCGGCACTGGGCCAGCGACTGGGCATGGGAGTAGATACGGCTGATGCTGTCGGTCTTGGTATTCTCTCCCACCAGCAGATGGTGGTGAATACGCAGCTCGACTTCGCCACAGATGACCATGTCGTGTTCGAGGAAGCTGTCCAGTGTGTGGTTGACCGCACCTTCGGTGGAGTTTTCCACCGGGACCACACCGAAGTTGACGGCACCGGCAGCCACCTCACGGAACACTTCGTCGATCGCCGCCATCGGCTTACTGATCACCGCGTGGCCGAAGTGTTTCAGCGCAGCGGCCTGGGTGAAGGTGCCTTCAGGGCCCAGATAAGCGACCTTGAGCGGCTGCTCCAGCGCGAGGCACGAAGACATGATCTCGCGGAACAGACGCGCCATCTCTTCGTTGCTCAGCGGGCCACGGTTACGCTCCATGACACGCTTGAGCACTGCGGCTTCACGCTCGGGACGGTAGAAGATCGGCTCTTCGCCTTCCGCCAGTTCGGCCATCTTCACCCGCGCCACTTCCTGCGCGCAGCGTGCCCGTTCACTGATCAACTCCAGGACTTTCTCGTCCAGGCTGTCGATGCGAACGCGCAGCGCCTTGAGCTCTTGTTCAGACATCAGCCGTGTTCCTTCTCGAATTCGGCCATGTAGGCCACCAGCGCTTCGACTGCGTCCAGACCCAACGCGTTGTAGATCGAGGCGCGCATGCCACCGACCGAGCGGTGACCCTTGAGATTGAGCAGAGCACGCTCATCGGCACCGGCGAGGAACGCCTTGTCCAGGCGCTCATCGGCCAGGCGGAACGGCACGTTCATCCACGAACGGGCGTTGTGGCTGATCGGGTTGGTGTAGAAGTCGCTGTTGTCGATGAAGCCGTAGAGACGGTCTTTCTTGGCGCGGTTGCGTCTTTCCATCGCATCGACGCCGCCCTGCTCCTTGAGCCACTCAAACACGAGGCCCGAGAGGTACCAGGAATAGGTGGCCGGGGTGTTGTACATCGAACCGTTGTCGGCCGATACCTTGTAGTCGAGCATCGTCGGGCAGCTGCTGCGGGCGCGGCCGAGCAGGTCTTCACGAACGATGACTACCACCAGGCCGCTCGGGCCGATGTTCTTCTGTGCGCCAGCGTAGATCAGGCCGAATTGCGAGACGTCGATCGGACGCGAGAGGATGTCCGAAGACATGTCGACAACCAACGGAACGTCACCGGTCTCAGGCACCCAGTCGAACTGCAGACCACCAATGGTCTCGTTTGAGGCGTAGTGCACGTAGGCTGCATTCCTGGTCAGGTTCCACTCGTTCTGACCCGGGATCGCCAGATAGTCGAATGGCTTGGCGCTGGCGGCAACATTGATAGTGCCGAAACGACGCCCTTCCTCGATGGCCTTCTTCGACCAGATGCCGGTCTCGATGTAGTCGGCCGTGCCGTTTTCCGGCAGCAGGTTCAGCGGGATCTCGGCGAACTGCTGGCTGGCACCACCTTGCAGGAACAGAATCTTGTAGTTGGAGGGTACGGACAGCAGCTCACGCAGGTCCTGCTCGGCCTTCTCGGCAATGGCGGTGTAATCATCGCTGCGATGACTCATTTCCATCACTGACAAGCCCTTGCCATGCCAGTCCAGCATCTCGGCCTGGGCGCGTAGCAGAACAGCTTCAGGAAGCGCGGCAGGGCCGGCGCAGAAGTTAAAGGCTCGCTTGCTCATATCCACTCTCGTCAACTCGTTGAATTCGAAAACACCGTAGCAGTGCAGCCGGGCGGCGCGACCAGCCAGACTGCTACAGATTTGGCCAGAGCCAAAAAGGGGCCAGAAAAGGCCCCCGTTACAACGTCTATCAGTCCTGCGACTCTTCTTCGTCGGCAGCGTCGGCTTGCAGATCGCTCGCCGATTCGTCGGCATCGGACAGGTTCACGACCTCGCCTTCAATCGCCTCACCGTCCAGCTCTTCGCCTTCCAGTTCTTCGCCCTCGACTTCCGAAGGCTCCTGAACACGCTCCAGGCCAACCAGTTTTTCGTCCTTGGCCAGCTTGATCAGGGTCACACCCTGAGTGTTGCGGCCCAGGCTCGACACTTCGTCGACACGGGTACGAACCAGAGTGCCCTGGTCGGAAATCAGCATGATTTCCTCGCCGTCCTGCACCTGAACTGCGCCCACCAGGCGGCCGTTACGGTCGTTGCTGACCATGGCGATAACGCCCTGACCGCCACGCTTGTATTCAGGGAACTCGGTGATGGCGGTGCGCTTGCCATAACCGCGCTCGGAAGCGGTGAGAATCTCGCTGCCTTCTTCGGGGATCAGCATGGAAATCAGCTTCTGCCCTTCCGGCAGACGCATGCCACGCACACCGCGCGCGGTACGGCCCATGGCGCGAACTTCGGATTCCTTGAAGCGAGTGACCTTGCCACCGTCGGAGAACAGCATGATTTCCTGTTCGCCATCAGTGATGGCCGCAGAAATCAGGATGTCGCCTTCGTCCAGCTCGAGCGCGATCAGACCGACGCTGCGTTGACGGCTGAAAGCCACCAGCGGGGTCTTCTTGACGGTACCGTTGGCGGTGGACATGAAGATGAACGGTGCCTTCTTCTTGTCTGCTGCCTTGATACGCGCCTTGCGCTCTTCTTCGGTCTCGTTGGCATTCTCGATGTCTTCGATGTCCGACTCGGCGCCTTCTGCCTCTTCTTCGTCAGCCCGCTTGCGCATGGCTTCCAGATCCACCGGCAGCATGGTGGTGATGTATTCGCCTTCGCTCAACGGCAACAGGTTGACCAGCGGACGGCCACGGGCAGCGCGGGACGCTTCCGGAATCTCGTAGGTCTTGAGCCAGTACACTTTGCCCTTGCTGGAGAACATCAGCAGCGTGGTGTGGCTGTTGGCGACCAGCAGGTGAGCGATGTAATCCTCATCCTTGACGCCGGTGGCCGACTTGCCTTTGCCGCCGCGACGCTGAGCCTGGTACACGGCCAGCGGTTGAGTCTTGGCATAACCACCGTGAGAGATGGTCACGACGCGCTCTTCTTCCGGGATCATGTCACCCAGGGTCAGGTCCAGACGCGCATCGAGGATTTCGGTGCGGCGCACGTCACCGTATTCGGCGCGGATCAGCTCCAGCTCTTCGCGGATGACTTCCATCAGGCGCGTGGAGCTGTTGAGGATGCGGATCAGCTCGCCGATCTGAGTCAGGATTTCCTGATACTCGGTCAGCAGTTTTTCGTGCTCCAGACCGGTCAGACGGTGCAGACGCAGTTCCAGAATCGCCTGAGCCTGTTCCGGTGACAGGAAATACTTGCCGTCACGCAGGCCGTATTGCGGATCGAGATTTTCCGGACGGGACGACTCGGCGCCTGCGCGCTCGACCATCTCCACCACAGCGCTCGATTCCCACGGCGTGTTGATCAGACCTTCTTTCGCTTCGGCCGGGGTCGGCGACGCCTTGATCAGCTCGATCACCGGGTCGATGTTGGACAGGGCAACCGCCTGACCTTCGAGAATGTGACCACGCTCGCGGGCCTTGCGCAGTTCGAACACGGTGCGGCGGGTAACCACTTCGCGACGGTGACGGATGAAGGCTTCCAGCAGGTCCTTGAGGTTGAGGATCCGTGGGCGGCCGTCGATCAGCGCAACGATGTTGATACCGAAGACGCTCTGCAGCTGGGTCTGGGCATAGAGGTTGTTGAGGATGACCTCAGGCACTTCGCCACGACGCAGCTCGATGACCACGCGCATACCGTCCTTGTCGGACTCGTCACGCAGTTCGGTGATGCCTTCGAGTTTCTTTTCTTTGACCAGCTCGGCGATCTTTTCGATCAGACGCGCCTTGTTCAGCTGGTACGGCAGCTCGGTGATGACGATCTGCTGACGACCGCCGACCTTGTCGATGTCTTCGACGATCGAACGGGCGCGCATGTAAATGCGGCCACGGCCGGTCTTGTAGGCTTCGACGATGCCGGCACGACCGTTGATGATCGCAGCTGTCGGGAAGTCCGGGCCCGGGATGTATTGCATCAACTCGTCGACGGTCAGGTCGCCGTTGTCGATCAGCGCCAGGCAGCCGTCGATGACTTCACCGAGGTTGTGTGGCGGAATGTTGGTCGCCATGCCCACGGCGATACCGCTGGAACCGTTGACCAGCAGGTTCGGGATACGGGTCGGCATGACCGCCGGGATCTGCTCGGTGCCGTCGTAGTTAGGCACCCAGTCGACGGTTTCCTTGTGCAGGTCGGCCAGCAGCTCGTGCGCCAGCATGCGCACTTCGGTGTATCGCATGGCCGCGGCGTTGTCGCCGTCCACGGAACCGAAGTTGCCCTGGCCGTCTACCAGCAGGTAGCGCAGGGAGAAGGGTTGGGCCATACGTACGATGGTGTCGTAGACAGCCGTGTCGCCGTGCGGGTGGTACTTACCGATGACGTCACCGACCACACGAGCGGATTTCTTGTACGGCTTGTTCCAGTCGTTACCCAGTTCGCTCATTGCGAACAGTACACGCCGGTGCACGGGCTTCAAGCCATCGCGCGCATCGGGCAGAGCTCGTCCGACGATGACGCTCATCGCGTAGTCGAGGTAGGACTGCTTCAGCTCGTCTTCGATATTGACCGGGAGGATTTCTTTGGCCAGTTCGCCCATGAGAAGCCTGATTCCTTTTTCTGGTGAAACCTCGTTCATCCATCCGGGATGAACGAAGCTCGTCGCTGCTGGCGATTGCCTAGCAACGACTTACGACAAATCAGCGAGTTAAGCCATGGATTTGCGCAGTAAAGAGGGCCGCAATGCGCCCCCTTGGAAACCGCCGGATGTTACCACAATCGCCGTCAGGCACGAAGCCTTTGAGAGCGCTGAAAATGAGCCATTTCGCCAGTAGGGCCCTGAGAAGCGCTTACAGGGCCCGGTAGCGCCTCCCCGGACAGGCGGTATGACTCATCAGGGAGGGATCAATGCAGACGCTTACGGCACATCAGCTGTGCCATTTTTGCTGTGTCAGGGCGTTCGACGATGCCTTTTTCGGTCACGATCACGTCGATCAGGTCCGCTGGCGTCACGTCGAAAACGGCATTGAAGGCATCGACCTCTGCCCCCAATCGCTGACCGCCGACTTCCAGCAGCTCCTTTCCATCGCGCTCTTCGATGGGAATGTCCTCGCCGCTGGGCAGATTCATGTCGATGGTCGAACTCGGCGCGACCACCATGAAGCGCACGCCGTGGTGCATGGCGGCGACCGCCAGTTGATAGGTACCGATCTTGTTGGCCACATCGCCATTGGCAGTGATGCGGTCGGCACCGACGATGACCCAGGTAATACCTTTGGTCTTCATCAGATGCGCGGCGGCGGAGTCTGCGTTCACGGTGACCGGAATGCCTTCATTGACCAGTTCCCAGGCCGTCAGTCGCGAGCCTTGCAGCCAAGGGCGGGTCTCGTCGGCGTAGACGCGCTCGATCATGCCTTCTATATGGGCCGCACGAATCACGCCCAGCGCGGTGCCGAAACCACCGGTAGCCAGGGCCCCTGCGTTGCAGTGGGTCAGCACGGTCTGCAGATTGCCCTGATGTTTGCGAATCAGTTCGGCGCCCAATTGCGCCATGGTCAGGTTGGCTTCGCGATCGCTGAGGTGAATCCCCACCGCCTCGACCTCCATCGCCTTGCGAGGGTCTTCGTGATCCTTGAGCCGGTACAGGCGCTCACGCATGCGATTCACTGCCCAGAACAGATTGACTGCAGTGGGCCGAGCGTTGACCAGCATGTCGAAATCTTCTTCCAGCGCCATCTGCCAGTCGCCACCTGCCGCATAACGGTCAACAACAGCCAGCACAATGCCGTAAGCGGCGCTGATGCCAATGGCCGGCGCGCCACGCACGACCATCGTGCGAATGGCCTCGGCCACCGCGCCGACATTGTCATAGGGATGCCAGGTTTCCTCGAACGGCAACACTCGCTGATCCAGCAGATACAGCGTGCCGTCCCGCCAATCGATGGCCTTTACTTTCTCCGCAGCCAATAATCGATCGCGCATCGCACACCCCACATGATGATTTTGAAAAGCCAAACCCTGAATCCACCCGACCGAAGCCTGAAATCAAATAGCCAGCAGCTGAAAAAGCCGCCGATTATAGCGAGCCGCCCGCCAAGACGCTCGGGTATACTTCGCCGTCCCTGTAATAAGCCATTGGATGCTCGCCCCATGCCCGACTCCGCCGCCCCGCTCGACCTACTCCTCCTGCCTGAGTGGCTGGTACCGGTCGAACCCGCTGGCGTCGTTCTGCAGCAGCACGGTATCGGCATTCGCGATGGCCTGATCGTCTATATCGGCCCCAGGGCTGAAGCACTGCGACAGCACGCCCGCGAAGTTCGTGAATTGCCCGGCATGCTGCTCAGCCCCGGCCTGATCAACGCCCACGGGCATGCGGCGATGACGCTGTTTCGCGGCCTGGCCGACGATCTGCCGCTGATGAGCTGGCTGCAGGACCATATCTGGCCCGCCGAGAGCAAATGGGTCGATGAAGCGTTCGTCCGCGACGGCACCGATATCGCCATCGCTGAACAGATCAAGGGCGGCATCACCTGCTTCTCTGACATGTATTTCTTCCCGAAGATCGCTTGCGAACGCGTCCACAACAGTGGCATTCGGGCACAGATCACCGTGCCAGTGCTGGATTTCCCGATACCCGGTGCGCGCAACGCCGACGAATCCCTGCACATCGGCGTCGAGCTGTTCAACGATCTGGCCCACCACGACCGCATCAGGATCGCCATGGGGCCCCACGCGCCGTACACCGTCAGCGATGAAAACCTGGAGAAGATCCGGGTGATCGCCGACGAGCTGGACGCGATGATTCACATGCACGTCCACGAAACGGCCTTTGAAGTGCATGAAGCGGTACAGCAGCGTCAGGAGCGCCCGCTGGCGCGCCTGCAACGCCTGGGCCTGCTGGGCCCGCGCTTCCAGGCCGTGCACATGACGCAGATCAGCGATGATGATCTGGCGATGTTGGTAGAAAGCAATTCCAGCGTGATTCATTGCCCGGAATCGAACCTGAAACTGGCCAGCGGCTTCTGCCCGGTCGAGCGACTGTGGCAGGCTGGGGTCAATGTCGCGATCGGGACTGATGGCGCCGCCAGCAACAACGATCTGGATCTTCTGGGGGAGACCCGAACCGCTGCGCTGCTGGCCAAGGCTGTCGCCGGCTCCGCCACCGCGCTGGATGCCCACAGGGCGCTGCGCATGGCAACACTCAATGGGGCGCGCTCCATGGGCATCGAAGATCTCACCGGGTCCCTGGAGATCGGCAAGGCGGCGGACATGGTCGCCTTCGATCTGACCGGCCTGGCGCAGCAGCCGATCTACGATCCGGTGTCCCAACTTATCTACGCCACTGGCCGCGACTGCGTGAGCCATGTCTGGGTCGCCGGTAAACAGCTGCTTGAAGGCAAGCGCCTGACTCGCATGGACGAAGAAGCGCTGACCCGAACCGCCAAGGCCTGGGGCAATCGTATCGCCGGCAAAGCCTGACTCTTTTAGCGCCGTCATGGCCGCAGGCCGTGACCGAACACCGAATTTAAAGTTTAGAGGGATCACACATGAGCAACGTCGACCACGCTGAAATCGCCAAATTCGAAGCCCTGGCCCATCGCTGGTGGGATCGCAACAGCGAGTTCAAGCCGCTGCACGACATCAACCCGCTGCGGGTCAACTGGATCGACGAGCGCGTCAGTCTGGCTGGCAAGAAGGTCCTCGACGTCGGTTGCGGCGGCGGCATTCTCAGTGAAGCGATGGCCTTGCGCGGCGCCACCGTGACCGGTATCGACATGGGCGAAGCGCCGTTGGCGGTCGCGCAGTTGCATCAGCTCGAATCCGGCGTCAGCGTCGAATATCGCCAGATCACCGCCGAGGCTCTGGCCGAAGAAATGCCCGAGCAGTTCGACGTGGTGACCTGTCTTGAGATGCTGGAGCACGTGCCGGATCCTTCGTCGGTGATTCGTGCCTGCTACAAGATGGTCAAACCGGGCGGCCAGGTGTTCTTCTCCACCATCAACCGCAATCCGAAGGCGTATCTGTTCGCCATCATCGGCGCCGAATACATCATGAACCTGCTGCCGCGCGGCACCCATGACTTCAAGAAATTCATCCGCCCTTCCGAGCTGGGCGCGTGGAGCCGGAATGCGGGCCTTGAGGTCAAGGACATCATCGGCCTGACCTACAACCCCCTGACCAAGCATTACAAGCTGGCCAGCGACGTCGATGTGAACTACATGATCCAGACGCTGCGGGGGGCCTGATCCATGCGTTTGAGAGCAGTTCTATTCGACATGGACGGCACCCTGCTCGACACCGCGCCGGACTTCATCGCCATTTGCCAGGCCATGCTCGCCGAGCGCGGCTTTGCGCCGGTGGATGACAAGCTGATTCGTGACGAGATTTCCGGTGGCGCCAAGGCGATGGTCTCGGCGGCCTTTGCGCTGTCGCCCAACGAGCCGGAATTCGAGGCCCTGCGCCTGGAGTTTCTGGAGCGCTATCAGAAGGACTGCGCCGTACACAGCAAGCTGTTCGACGGCATGGCCGAACTGCTGGCCGACATCGAGAAGGCAAAGCTGATCTGGGGGGTGGTGACCAACAAACCGGTGCGCTTCGCCCAGCCGATCATGGAGCAACTGGGGCTGGCTGAACGCTCGGCGGTGCTGATCTGCCCGGATCACGTGACCAAGAGCAAACCGGATCCGGAACCGCTGCTGCTGGCGTGCAAGATGCTCGACCTGGACCCGGCCAGCGTGTTGTTCGTGGGTGACGATCTGCGGGACATCGAGTCCGGTCGCGATGCCGGTACCCGAACGGCCGCCGTGCGCTATGGCTATATTCATCCCCACGACAACCCGAACCACTGGGGTGCCGATGTGGTGGTGGATCACCCGCTGGAACTGCGCAAGGTGCTGGATAACGCGCTCTGCGGCTGCTGACCTATACACCGTTGCCGCCACGGCTTGAATGATCGTTCCCACGCTCCGCGTGGGCATGATCGCCCGATCGGCGCTACTCAGCTATTTGACGAGGCCCCATGTTCAACTACTCCGCTCGCCCCGAACTGCTCAAGGATCGTGTCATTCTGGTCACCGGAGCCGGTCGGGGCATCGGCGCCGCGGCCGCCAGAGCCTACGCCGCACATGGCGCAACGGTGCTGTTGCTGGGCAAGACTGAGTCGAACCTGACCGCGCTCTACGACGAACTCGAGGCTGCGGGTTATCCACAGCCGGTGGTGATCCCCTTCAACCTGGAAACCGCGCTGCCCCATCAGTACGACGAACTGGCAGCAATGATCGAGGCTGAATTCGGGCGACTCGACGGTTTGCTGCACAACGCCTCGATCATCGGCCCGCGCACGCCGATCGAGCAGTTGTCGGGCGAGAACTTCATGCGGGTGATGCACATCAACGTCAACGCAACGTTCATGCTCACCGCAACCCTGTTGCCGCTGCTCAAGTTGTCCCAGGATGCGTCGGTGGTCTTCACGTCCAGCAGCGTGGGTCGCAAGGGCCGTGCTTACTGGGGCGCCTATGGGGTGTCCAAGTTCGCCACCGAGGGCCTGATGCAGACGCTGGCCGATGAAGTGGACGGAGTGGCCCCGGTACGCGCCAACAGCATCAACCCCGGCGCCACCCGCACCGACATGCGTGCGCAGGCGTACCCGGCGGAAAACCCGCTGAGCAACCCGACGCCCGAAGAGATCATGCCGGTGTACCTGTACCTGATGGGCTCTGACAGTGCAGGCATCAATGGCCAGGCGTTCGACGCTCAGAAGAAATAGTGAGCGCGTGGCCCTGATACGCCTTTCATCCCCTCGGCGGTTTTCCGTCGCCTCTTTGTAGTCCCTTCGCTTGTAAATCGGTACGTTAGTCAATTCCAAGGCGCTGGCGATCACCCCGTCGGCGCTTTTAATTTGCAACTACTTGATTTGTATGACTATCCAGCATGACAGCCAACTTGGCATGACTTTCGCTCTGTCGACATCGAGCCCGAAGAGAGGCGCAGGAGCGAAAACATGAGTTTTCCAACAAGAACGAACGCCATCGATTTTGACAGTGCCAGGCTGCAACGCTTTGGGTTCGCAGCTGCGCACAGTCCTGCGCCACAACCTCTGAATTACGAGCAATTGCAGCGCCGCCTTGGTCTGCAATTACAGACCAGCCTGGAAGCGGACAAGATTCTGGGCATGTTCTTCAACAGCGTGCAGCAGTTCATCCCGCTCAACGCCTTGAACTACAAGCATCTGGGCACGGATCTGCGTCTGGAATTCGGCGAACGCTCGCGTCACAACGCCAGTTACTGCATGACCCATGAAGGCGAGCAGATGGGCGAGTTGGTCTTCCATCGCGACAAGCGCTTCACCGAAGAAGAGCTCGCGCATCTCGAATCGTTGCTGGCCAGCCTGCTGTTTCCCCTTCGCAACGCCCTGCTTTATCGCAATGCGAGCCTGAGTGCGCTGCGCGACCCACTAACCGGCGCGGGCAATCGCATCGCCATGGAGCAGTCGCTGACACGCGAGGGGGAAATCGCTCGGCGCCAGCAACAGCCTCTGTCGGTGCTGATGCTCGATATCGATCATTTCAAGGGGATCAATGACACCCACGGCCATGCCACGGGTGATGAAGTGCTGAGGGCTGTGGCGGATGCGATCAAGGATCGTCTGCGCAACATCGATCAGGTCTTCAGATTTGGCGGGGAGGAATTTCTGATCGTGCTGACCAATACCGGTCGTGAGTCAGCCGCGCTGGTCGGCGAACGCCTGCGCAACGCGGCACTGCAACTCACTTATCCGGTCGATGGCCGGCCGGTGGAACTGACTGTCAGCCTGGGCTGCTCGACGCTGCTGCCGGGAGAATCTCCCGACAGCCTGGTGCGTCGCGCCGACACCGCCCTCTATGCAGCCAAGCGCCAGGGCCGCAACCGCCTCGAAATGGCGGGCTGAAGCCTCAGGCCCGAACCGCGAACCGACGCTCGCGCGAGGGTGCCGCCGCTTCCTGAGGCCGCTCCAGAACCATGCAGCGTTCCAGAAACAGGTACATGTACTCGTAACTCTTGCAGATCGCCATTCTGAGGTCTGCCTGCAATTGCTCGCTGGGGTTGTTGCCCGCCAGGGTGCAAATGATTTCCAGGGCTTCCCAGGGGTGGGAGTCATCGTATTGCGCATGCATTTTCAGCCACTTCATGGCGCGCTTGCGCAGATCCGGCGGGAACATATCTGCGTATGTCTCTTGCGAACATACGACAGCCGACCATTCGCCGGTCGCCCCTTCAATGGCATAGTTGGTGGCTGCGATCGCGACGACCAGAGGCTCCGACGAACAGCTGTGCCAGCACCAGTGATTGAGTGCGTGCAACTCTGACGGAACGCGCTGCGCTTGCAGGTCTTCCAGCGTGACCCCATGGGCCGCGCTCCAGTTTACCCAGTAATCGGCATGATTGAGTTCAACCCGAATATTGCGCATCAGCCAGCGACGCGCCATGTCTTCGCCCGGGTGACGGGCAAAACGGGTCTTGGTCAGGTTATGCGCCATGTAGACCGCGAACTGTTCAACAACAGGCCATCCACCAATCAAATACTGGCGCATGGTTCTCGAACTGAGCCGCCCATCTCTCATACGTTGATAAAGTTCATGCCCTACCACGCGTGTCTTGGCCTCACTGCAATCGTTGATCAATTGCTGTGCCCAAACGGGGTAACTGCTGGCATCCATCAGCGGACCGGTTCTTATGAACATATCGATCACTGTGTAGCTCCTTATGTGGTGTTGCATCGGGGTCGTTCAGCGAAAAGTCCCGGGTGCGCTGAACAACATTGGGGTCTGCCTCGCGGGCCGTGCGTGCAGACATTCACAGGTGAATAATTGCGGTCGCTCGATAACGTACCCCTGAGCGTAGTCCACACCGATTTCCAATAACGCCTGCTCTATCTGGGGGCTTTCGACGAACTCGGCGATCGTCTGTTTGCCCATTACGTGCCCGATATGGTTGATCACTTCCACCATCGCCCGGTTGACCGGGTCGTCGAGCATGTCTTTTACGAAACTGCCATCGATCTTCAGGAAATCCACAGGCAAATGCTTCAAGTACGCGAATGACGACATGCCTGCACAGAAGTCATCCAGTGAAAAACGGCATCCCAGACTCTTGAGTTCATTAATGAACCGAATAGCACTGCCCAAATTGGCGATCGCACTGGTTTCGGTGATTTCAAAACAGATAAGTTCGGGAGGTATTGCGTAGATCTGGAACTGCTGTCGCAAATATTCAAGAAAAGCGTCGTCACCGATGCTGGTGCCGGACAAGTTGATGGCGCAAGTGGCCATGGGCCCGGTCCGGTGATTGTCGTTCAGGCAATCGGCGATGATCTTGAATACGTTCTGCACGACCCAGCGATCCAGGGTGGTCATCATCCCGTAGCGCTCGGCGGCAGGAATGAAACTGTCGGGCAGGATCATCCGGCCTGATTCGTCGCGCAGGCGCAGCAGGATTTCCACGTGACCGTTACTGTGACTGGCATCGCGGCTCAAGGCAGCGATTTCCTGGGAGTACAGGCAGAACCGGTTGTCTTCCAGGGCCATGTGCAAGCGCTGAATCCAGGCCATTTCGCCGAACCGCGTCGACAGCTCCGAATCGTCGTCGTGATAGACCTGAACCCGGTTGCGGCCTTTTTCCTTGGCCATGTAGCAAGCCATGTCGGCGGCACGCAGCGACGTTTCGAGGGTCGTGGGCACGTCGGAAATATGCACCAGACCAACGCTGATGGTGGTCACGAATGGCCGGCCCTTCCAGACGAAATGCAACGTTTCGACGGTCTGGCGCAGGCCCTCGGCAATCTTCTCCGCAGCCTCCGGCGGGCAGTGCTCCAAGAGGATTCCGAACTCATCGCCGCCCAGCCGCGCCAAGGTATCGCCCTCGCGAATGCCCTGTTGCAGCAGCGCGCAAATGTGCCGCAGCAATTCGTCCCCAGCGGCATGGCCACTGGTGTCGTTGACCAGCTTGAACTGGTCCAGATCGAGGAACATCACCGCATGACAACCAGGCTTCTGCGCCAGACCGTTAAGTGCCAGCTCCAGCCGGTATTCGAACTCTCGGCGATTCGCCAGGCCCGTCAGCGCGTCGTGAGTCGCCTGCCATGACAGGTTGGCGATGTACTGCCGCTCCTGGGTCATGTCGTGCAGCACCAGCACGGCGCCACTGACTTTACCTTCGGTACGGATCGGAGAACCCACCAGCGCGACTGAGACCGTGCTGCCGTCCAGCCGCTGGATCAGCTTGGAGTTTTCGCTGCCGCCGCCCAGTTTGCCGCCCAGAATGTGCTCGATCAGCGTCGAGCTGTCTTTCTGGTCGTTTTCATCCAGCAGATTGAACAGCGCGGCCAGTGGCAAGCCAGCGGCCTGCTCGTTCTTCCAGTGGGTCATGTGCTCGGCTGCCGGATTCATGTAGGCGATCGAACCATCGACGTCCGTGGTGATGACGCCATCGCCAATCGATTCCAGGGTGATCTGCGCCCGCTCCTTCTCCATCTGCAAGGCGGTGGCAAAGGCGTGGCGTTGTTCCAGCAGCTTGTGAGTGCGCAGCAGCGCCAGAATGATCAGAAACACCGCAGTGGTCAGGTTGACCACCAGCAGAATTCGCAAGATGACCCGCGAACCCTCGCCCAGCGCATCGCTGAAGGCCATGGCAGCCGGGGTCACACCTTCGTTGATTGCATTTATTCGCTGCCGCCAGGCCAGTACATCGGCGTTGGTGGCACTGCCTTCGAGGATGCGGTCGTGCATCTCCCGGGCGACTTCATCGAGCTGCACCAGGTAGTTGTCACCGATCTTCCACAGATCGATGGCCTTCTCCAGATAGCTGAAATGCCGGAAGTTGAGGTAGAGCCAGATGATGCCCTGAGCATCGTCGGGATGGTTACCACCCTGCAGAATGCCTGCATTGGCGCGTGCGATGTCCGGAACCGGTTGATCCATTGCCACTCGCAGATCATGCCCGCCCTGAGGGATGGCGATGGCCTGCTGGTATTTCATGTAGTTGATCTCATCACGGCTGTTGGCGTAGAGATTCAGATAGTAGATCGCGTCCTTCTGCCCCTTGGACCAGAGGCTTTCCCCTCCGACGTAACTGCGCACGGCCGACATCATGTAAAGGCTGACGCAGCCCAGCAACGCCTGTAGCAGTACCACAGCGATAAATGGCCAAACGATGCCCAGAAGACGGGGCTTCTCGAGGATCCGCTTTTGCTTCATGGTGTCCCTTTCATCAGCACTGCCAGTACTCACTCCCTCAATCAGGCTACCTCCTGACCTACAAGGGACTCGGCTAATTTCCACGATGCAGCGGGTTACAGCCTACGTCTTGTACATGACCGCTGTGTAAACGCGGGAATGAAGAGACGTAAATATGACGCTTTTCACACTTTCCTCAAGCACACGGCTCAAGCATAGCCCAAGAATTGACGTGTTCCACTGGCGATACGCCATTTCAGACTTGCTATGCAAAAAACCGACAAGATGTATCAGAGCTGTTGCAGGTGACCATAAAGACGTGCGTAGAGGCCGCCGTCAGCAATCAGTTGCTGGTGGTCGCCATCCTCGGCAATGCTGCCACCATCGAAGACGAGAACGCGATCGGCCTGCTTCACCGCAGAGAGACGGTGAGCAATGATCAGGGTGGTTCGGCCACTGAGAAAACGATTCAGGGCTTGATGCAGGTTGTACTCGGTGGCGGCGTCCAGGGCCGAGGTCGCTTCGTCGAGAATCACCACCTTGGGGTCGGCGAGCACCATGCGTGCAATCGCCAGACGCTGACGCTGCCCGCCTGAAAGCCGCACCCCCGAACGCCCTACCACGCTGTCCAGCCCTTGCGGCAGCGCCCGGATCGTGGCGTCCAGTTGAGCGATTTCCAGTGCCTGCCAACAGGCTTCATCGCTGCGTTCGCGGCCCATGGCCAGATTGGCGCGGACGGTGTCGTTGAACAGCGCCGGATGCTGCAGCACCACAGCGACGTTTTCGCGAACGGTTTCCAGGCCAATGTCTTCAAGGCTGGCGCCACCGAAGCGGATGGTCCCGGCCTTTGGGGTGTAGAGCCCCAACAGCAGTTGCACCAGCGTGCTCTTGCCTCCGCCGCTGGCGCCGACAATGGCGACCTTCTCGCCGGGTGTGATCGTAAGATCGAGATGGTCGAGCACCAGTTCTTCGTTGTAACCGAAGCACAGCCCGCGCACATCGATACTCACCGTTTCGCGGCCGATGAACGGGTTGATCCGCCCTTCGTACTGAGGCTCGTCAGCGCGGGCCAGCAGTTCGTTGATGCGGGTCAGCGCACCACCGGCAGCATAGAAGGCGTATTGCAGATTGAGCAGTTGTTCCACCGGGCCGATCATGAACCACAGATAACTGAAGACCGCGAGCATATGGCCGATGGACAAGTCGGAGAACAGCACGGTGAGCATCGCTGCCGCGCGGAAGATGTCGATGCCGAACTGGAACAGCAGCCCGCTGGCACGCCCCGATGCATCGCTTTTCCACTGCGACGCCACTGCGTAGTCGCGCACTTCCTTCGCGCGCAACCCCAGCAAACCGAGGAAATAGCCCTGACGGTTACCGGCACGAATTTCCTGAATCGCGTCCAGGGTTTCGGTCAGGGCCTGGGTGAAACGAGAGGTACTGTCGTTTTCGAGCTTCTTCAGGTGTTTGACCCGCTTGCCCAGCTTCACCGTGGCGTAGATCACCAGCGGATTGAACAACAGGATCAAGAGCGCCAACTGCCAGTGCATCCACACCAGAATCGCTGCCGTGCCCGTCAGCGTCAGCATCGCGACCAGAAACTTGCTGAGGGTCTCGCCGACGAACTTGTCCAGCGTATCCAGATCGGTTACCAGATGCGCGGTCACCGTGCCGCTGCCCAGACTCTCGTATTCTCCGAGAGAAATACGCTTGAGGCGTTCGATCAGTCGGGTCCGGATGCGATAGACGATGTCCTTGGAGAGGCCGGCGAACAGCCGCGCCTGAATCACGTTGAACAGCAGAGCGCCAAGACGCAGGCATAGCGTGGTAACCAGCATCAGGCCGATATAGCCCACCGGTTTATGCAGGCTTTCCGGCAGGAACTGATTCATGAAAATCAGCGCCGAATTGCCTTTGCCCAGCAGCACTTCGTCGACCAGCAGCGGCAGCAGCAACGGAATGGGCACCGAGCAGAGCACCGCCATGACCGCAACGCCATTGGCAATCCACAAAGCCTTTTTATGATGCAAGGCAAGGCGACGGATCTGCGCCCAGTCCAGACGGTCGAGCAGGCCTGCCGCGGACTTGGGCGATCCCGGACGTTCTATGTCGACGGAATCACGCACAGGCTGCGCGCTCCAGCCAACGGCTGAGCAACGGCGCGAGTTCTTCCAGAGGTTGATAGCCGTTGGTCAGCAATGCCAGTTGGCCGTTGCGTTCGGCGAGTAGCGTAGGAAATCCGGCGATGCCCAAGTCCTGCACCCAAGAGAAATCAGAAGCCGTGGCGGCATGCTGTTCAGCACTGTCGAAAGCGCCGGCGAATTCGATGCGGGGCAAACCGGCCTTTTCCGCCAGTTCCGTCAACACCGACGCCTGAGTGACGTCACGCCCCTGCACATAGAAGGCCTGCTGGATTTCCTTGACCAATTTCCAGGCAATGTCCGGTGCCAGGCTGCGCGCCGCAACAACGGCACGGCAGGCAGGCTCGGTGTCGTAGACAAACCCGTCGGGCAGGGCGTCTTCGAACGTGAACGACTGACCCGTGGTGTTCTGCACCGCCTGCCAGTGTTCGAGAATGTAGCGTTTGGTCGTCGGTTCCAGCGCCGCGCCGCTGCCGGTGCGCAGGCCGCCTACCACCAGATGCAACGGCAACCCCGCCGCCCTCGCCTGCTCGACCAACGCTTCGGCCACTGGCGCAAAGCCCCAGCACCATGAACACATCGGGTCCATCACATAAAGCAGGCGGGCGTGCATGGCTCAGGCCTCGTTGGTTTGCGTTTCGTTGGCGTCCAGCAGGCGATAGTTGCGACCGATGGGGTGCGGCTGATTGCGCGCCTTGGCCAGTTCGATCTGCTTCTGACGGTCGATAGCGCTGCGACGGGTCTTCTCGCTCAGCGAGTCCCAGCAATGCGGGCAACTGACGCCCGGCGAGTAGTGCTCACTGGCGCGGTCCTCGGCGCTGATCGGGGTACGGCAGGCATGACACTGATCGTAGTCGCCTTCGGTCAGGTCGTGGCGCACGGTCACGCGATTGTCGAACACGAAGCAGTCGCCGCGCCACTGGCTTTCTTCCTGTGGCACTTCTTCAAGGTATTTGAGGATGCCGCCCTTGAGGTGGTAAACCTCTTCGAAACCCTCGCCCAGCATATAGCTCGAGGCTTTTTCGCAACGAATGCCTCCGGTGCAGAACATCGCGACTTTCTTGTGTTTCGCCGGATCGAAGTTGGCCTTGATGTACTCGGGGAACTCACGAAACGTCGTGGTCTTCGGGTCGATGGCGCCTTCGAAGGTGCCGATGGACACTTCGTAGTCGTTACGGGTATCGATCAGCAGCACTTCCGGATCTGCGATCAGGGCGTTCCAGTCCTGCGGATCGACGTAGGTGCCGACCGCCTTGTTCGGGTCCACGCCTTCGACGCCGAGGGTGACGATTTCTTTCTTGAGTTTGACTTTGGTGCGGTAGAACGGCTGATCGTCGCAGTACGACTCTTTATGGTCGATGTCGTCCATGCGCGGGTCGTTCTTGAGCCAGGCCATCAGCCCGTCGATGCCTTCGCGACTACCGGAAACCGTGCCGTTGATGCCTTCCTGAGCGATCAGCAGCGTGCCTTTGATATCGTTGTCGATCATCGCGTTGAGCAATGGCTCGCGCATCTCGACGTAGTCCGAAAGGGTGACGAATTTGTACAGCGCCGCGACGACGATGGGTGCGGTTTGGGTCATGTTGCGTCTCCAGGTGGTGACCCTCGCAAAGGGCCTACCGGATGAATGATTCAGGTAAAAGCGTGCCGACCAGGCAGCGCGGCGCGGATTCTAGCAAAAATCGGAGGGGAGCCGACAGGGTGGTGGATCAGCGGGGGGTTGATGTGGGTCAAAAGAGTGGCCCCTGTAGCGGTCCGGCTTGCCGGCGGCGGCAATCTCGAGGACGCCAAGCGCCGGCAAGCCGGACTGCTACGGGAGAGAGCGTTGACCGAGCTGAACGACTCAGTCATGCCCCCCGGCACAGGTCGGCGACGCAGGCGCGGCGCCCAGTTTCGCCCATTCGTCCGGGGTGTAAGTGTGCAGCGCCAGGGCGTGGAACTCACCCATCAGGCCACCGAGCAGGCCGTAGACCTTCTGGTGACGCTTGACGGCGTTAAGGCCAGCGAACTGCTCGCTGACCACAACCGCTTTGTAATGAGTGTCCGAGCCGCGACTGTGCATGTGGCTTTCATTGAGCACCTGAAGGTACTCGGGCTGAAAGACCGCCAACGCGGATTCGATTCGCTGTTGCATGCTCATGTCAGGCTTCGCTTATGGCTTCTTGGCCGGAGCGGCCGGTGCAGCGGCTTTGCCAGCCGGCGCCAGTTCGTTGGTCATGGACTCCAGCAGCTTGGTGACCACAGGCACTGCAGGTTGCAGTTTTTCCTGAGTCATCTGGAACGATTGCTGGCTGATCTGCGGCATCTTGGCCTGGACTTTCTTGCCCAGAGGCGACTGATAGAAGGCCACCAGATCTTTCAGCTCCTGTTCGCTGAAGTTGTCGGTGTAGAGCTTGACCATGTCAGGCTGCAGCTTGTCCCAGCCAATGGCTTTGTCCAGAGCGGCGTTGGCCTGAGCCTGATACTTTTCCAGTACGGCTTTCTTGGAGTCGGGGGCTTTGGTTTCGGCGAAACGCTGGGCGAACATTTGCTGCGCTTGCATGTAGATAGGCGCACCCAACTGATCGGCGTGAGCCAGTTTGAGGAAGGCTACAGCACTGGCTTCATGGCTGGGGGTGGCGGCGAGAGCCTGGCCGCTGGCACACACCAGGGCGACCGCAGCACAGATGGCGCGAAGACGGGTCATCGAGTTTCCTTATCTAGCAGGCGAGGCTGAACCCCAAGGCCGCACATTCTGCGCCCCTTTTCGCCCCGCGCTCAACCCCCGCCGCTACGAGCGGTCGAATCGGCGCCGGCGACAGCGAAATGCCTGTAAGGTTTCACACGACCGGGTTCTGCATTTTGTCGCACACTACAGACGCATGTTCCTGCCGCGCAGCCGCCAACGGGAACCGATCCCGCTTCCCGGGTACTAAACTGCGCTAACCGACCTTAAGGAGTGAGTCCAGTGAGCCGTACCGAAACCGACAGCATTGGTCCGATCGAAGTCCCCGAAGACGCTTACTGGGGGGCGCAAACCCAACGCTCTCTGATCAACTTCGCCATTGGTCAGGAACGCATGCCGTTGCCGGTGTTGCACGCGCTGGCGCTGATCAAGAAAGCCGCCGCTCGCGTCAACGATCGTAACGGCGACCTGCCTGCCGACATCGCCCGCCTGATCGAACAGTCTGCAGACGAAGTCCTCAACGGCGAGCTGGACGATCAGTTCCCGCTGGTGGTCTGGCAGACCGGCAGCGGTACGCAGAGCAACATGAACGTCAACGAAGTGATCGCTGGCCGCGCCAACGAACTGGCTGGCAAAGGTCGCGGTGGCAAGGCGCCGGTTCACCCCAACGATCACGTCAACCGCTCGCAAAGCTCCAACGACTGCTTCCCGACCGCCATGCATATCGCTGCAGCACAGGCGGTGAAAGAACAGCTGCTGCCGGCGATAGCCGAACTGTCTGCCGGTATCGCCGAACAGTCGTCGCGCCACATGAAACTGGTGAAGACTGGCCGTACCCACATGATGGACGCCACGCCGATCACCTTCGGCCAGGAACTGTCGGCGTTTGTCGCACAGCTCGATTACGCCGAAAAAAGCATTCGCGCCGCCCTCCCCGCTGTCTGCGAACTGGCCCAGGGCGGCACGGCTGTCGGTACTGGTCTGAACTCTCCGCACGGTTTCGCCGAAGCGGTGGCTGCTGAACTGGCCGCGCTTTCCGGCCTGCCGTTCGTGACCGCGCCAAACAAGTTCGCTGCGCTGGCCGGCCATGAGCCTTTGACCGCGCTGTCGGGTGGCTTGAAGACCCTGGCCGTGACCCTGATGAAAATCGCCAACGACCTGCGCCTGCTGGGTTCGGGCCCGCGCGCCGGGCTTGCCGAGGTCAAACTGCCTGCGAACGAGCCCGGCAGCTCGATCATGCCCGGCAAGGTCAACCCTACCCAGTGCGAAGCCCTTTCGATGCTGGCCTGTCAGGTCATGGGCAACGACACCACCATTTCCTTCGCTGCGAGCCAAGGCCACCTGCAACTGAACGTGTTCAAGCCGGTGATCATTCACAACCTGCTGCAATCGATTCGTCTGCTGGGCGATGGCTGCCGCAACTTCAACGAGCATTGCATCGCCGGTATGGAGCCGGATGCCGGGAAGATGGCCGAGCATCTGGAGCGTGGCCTGATGCTGGTGACTGCGCTGAACCCGCACATCGGCTACGACAAATCGGCGCAGATCGCCAAGAAGGCCTACAGCGAAGGCCTGACCTTGCGTGAAGCGGCATTGCAACTGGGCTTTTTGACCGACGCCGAGTTCGATGCCTGGGTTCGCCCGGAAAAAATGCTCGAGGCAGGCAGCAATGGCTGAGCCGATCAGCGGCGCCACCCCACTGGAAGGGTATGGCAAACGCATTCTGATGGTCATCGGCTCGCCGAAGACCATCAGCCTCGGCCACGCGCTGGGCGAAGCCTATGCCCAGGGTGCACGCAGTCAGGGTCATGTGGTGCGGGTGCTGAAGCTTGAAGAACTGGAATTCGACCCGGTGCTGCGCGGCGGCTATGAATCAAGCCAGACGCTGGAGCATGATCTGCTGGAGGCCCAGCGAGAGATTCACTGGGCCCAGCATCTGGTGTTCGTCTACCCGGTCTGGTGGGGCGGGCTGCCAAGCCTGCTCGGCGGGTTCTTCGACCGGGTGTTCATGCCCGGTTTCGCCTTCAAGGCCCACGGCCGTCATCACCCGTCCAATGAGTTGCTCAAAGGCAGAACGGCGGAATTGCTGGTAACGCTCGACACGCCCTCGCGCTACTTCCGCTGGGTCTTCAAGGCGCCGGCGCATCGGCAAATCACCAAAACGATTCTGGAGTTCTGCGGAATCAAGGTGAAGCGGCTCACGGAGTTCTCTCCGGTTCGTACCTCGACCGAGGAACAGCGTCAGCAGTGGATTCATCAGGCTGAGGCGTTGGGCAAACGGTAAGCCGGTGATTTGCTGTCGCGGCGTATCTGTCTATTTACTGGCTGACCGATACGCCGCTTTCGCCACTGTCGCACAGCTCCAGAAGCTCCCACAGGCGCGCGCACGTAGCGAAGGCCAGCGCTTGCGCCGGGTGCGTCAGTCACGCAATCCTCACTCCGCCGAAGATCCTGTGAGAGACGCCGGAGGTCACGACGGCAGCGCATGCGATCTATCATCCAAGGCGTTCATACCTGACACGCTTTGGAGTAAAGTGTCATTCGGCCAGCCGACGTTTCCGTATCACGCTGTGGAAAGGTCATCAGGTTGCCGCAGACACAGGTTTAGCCGTCCTGATTTTTTTCCGACCATCTTCCCCAGACCGGAGAAGGCCATGTTGAGCAAGCGTGAGCAAGACACTGAAACCACCGTGCACTTTCGCAGCGACCGCGTCTCCCGCGTCAACGGTATGTATTTTTTCAGCACCCGGGAAAACACCCTCGAAGGCCCTTTTTTCAGTAAAGAGGACGCCGAGCGTGAAACCGAGGCCTATGTTCGCCGCATGCAGGCGAGCAGATTTTCTCAGCCAGAACCGCCCTCCTCGCTTCTGAACGGCTGAGCATCAGGAATGATTGCGGCGAAACGTCTCTTCACCCATGGCCGCAATCTGCCCCTCGATCAACGTATCGAACGGCCGCAATAACGGCTCGAACGAGCGATCCGGCTCCAGGGTCTGCAGCGCATGGGTGATCGCCTCCAGTGTCGATAATGCGTCCGGCCCCGGCGCCTTGCGCAGCCGGTAGCGGGAGGTCGGGGCGTTTTCCAGCGTCACTCTCGGCAGTGCAGCCAACAGCGGATTGAGGTGCAGCAGCTTGCGCGCCTTGCGCCATGTACCATCCGGCACGACCAGCAGGATCGGACTTGCCTCGTTACTCAGGGGCCTCAATGCCGTCGCCTCCTCCCCCGGAAACAAAAGCCGCGCCTGATAACCCGGCACATTCAGCAATTCGTCCAGGTTGTCGAAGACCTCACCCACCGCCAACTGCGCGTTGATCAGCCCCAAAGCCGCCAGTCGCGCGGTATTCAGCGCATGATTGACCTCGCTCGGGTGCTGCAGAATCAGTACCCGGGTGCGGCTGTCGAGTTGTGGAATCAACGCGCACAGGCAATGGTTTTGCGGCCGCAAACAACGCTCGCAACGCGGACGTGACATGACCAGGCCCCCTTAAAGCGGATTGAGCTGCGCTTTGAGCAGATCGCGGAAGGTCTGGATCAGCGGCTCGCGACTACGCCCGCGACGCAGGATCATCGAAAACGGCGCCTGATAGCCGAACGTCGCAGGCAATAGCACCCGTAGGTGCCCGGAGTCGACCCATGACTGCGCGTAGTGCTCTGGCAGATAGCCGATGTAGGCGCCGGACAGCACCAGGATCAGCTGAGCTTCCATACTTTCCACCGTTGCGGCGCTGTGCTTGAAGCCATGCCGCGCCAGTTCCGCCTGACTCCAGTAACCACGCCCGACCATGCGCTGCTGGGTGATCACCGGCTCAGGAATGCGTCGCTCGGCAAACAGCGGATGACGACTGCTGCAATACAACCAGTGCTGTTCACGGTACAGCGGCTGATACAACAAGCCGTTCATGCGCGTGGAGAACGAGCCGATGGCCAGATCCAGGCGGTTATCCAGCACCCCGAGCTGCAATTCGTAAGGGCTCATCACCGACAGGTGCAGGTGCACCGCCGGGTGCTCTTCGCTATAGGCTCCAATCACTTCGGCGAACGGCAAGGCGCGGTCGCTTACGGTGGAATCCAGTACGCCCAGATTCAGCGTCCCGCGCAGCTCGCCCTTGAGGGCCGCAGCGTAGAGTTCGAAGCCTTCCAGCTCGCCAAGCAGGCGCAGCGTTTCCTGATGAAAGAGCTCGCCCTTGCTGGTCAGACTGAAACCGCCACGGCCGCGATGGCACAACACGATGCCCAGCGCGGACTCCAGTTGGCTCATGTAGGTGCTGATCGCCGAGGTCGACAGATTGAGCTCCTGCTGCGCGCTGGCAAAGCCCTGATGGCGGACCACGCAGACGAAGATTCGCAGCAGTTTCAGATCGGGTAATGCGTTGGCCATGATGGGTCCGGGATGTGTTGTCGCTGTAGCAATTCGCGCAGCTTACCCGATACTTCAGAAATCTCTGAACTAAGTATTTTGCCTCAGCGATTGTTCGCAGGCCGCGCGGTTCGCAGAATCCGCCCAGCTCTAACAACTATTAATAACTCACCGATGAGGCAATCCCGTGGACAAGATTTTCCACCAACCACTGGGCGGCAACGAAATGCCGCGCTTCGCCGGCATCGCAACCATGATGCGTCTGCCACACCTGCAAACGGCCGCGGGCCTCGATGCCGCCTTTATTGGCGTGCCTCTGGACATCGGCACTTCGCTGCGGGCTGGCACCCGTTTCGGACCTCGTGAAATCCGCGCCGAATCGGTGATGATCCGTCCTTACAACATGGCCACGGGCGCTGCGCCCTTCGACTCGCTGTCGGTTGCCGACATCGGCGACGTCGCCATCAACACCTTTAACCTGTTGGACGCGGTGCGCATCATCGAAGAAGCCTACGACGGCTTCCTCGAGCACGGCATCATCCCGCTGACGCTGGGTGGCGACCACACCATCACCCTGCCGATTCTGCGTGCCATTCACAAGAAACACGGCAAGGTCGGTCTGGTTCACATCGACGCCCATGCTGACGTCAACGATCACATGTTCGGCGAGAAGATCGCCCACGGCACGACCTTCCGCCGTGCCGTAGAAGAAGGCCTTCTGGATTGCGACCGCGTGGTGCAGATCGGTCTGCGCGCTCAGGGCTATACCGCCGAAGACTTCAACTGGAGTCGCAAACAGGGCTTCCGCGTGGTGCAGGCCGAAGAGTGCTGGCACAAGTCGCTGGCACCGCTGATGGCAGAAGTACGCGAAAAAGTCGGTGGCGGCCCGGTGTACTTGAGCTTCGACATCGACGGTATCGACCCGGCCTGGGCACCCGGTACCGGCACCCCGGAAATCGGCGGCCTGACCACCATTCAAGCCATCGAAATCATCCGTGGTTGCCAGGGCCTCGACCTGATCGGTTGCGATCTGGTAGAAGTCTCGCCGCCTTATGACACCACCGGCAACACCTCGCTGCTGGGCGCCAACCTGCTGTACGAAATGCTCTGCGTACTGCCGGGTGTGACGCACCGCTAAAGGGCTGATCGGCAAGATCGATTCCGTAGCATCCCGGCTTGCCGGCGGTGGCGTCCTTGAGACCGCCACCGCCGGCAAGCCGGACTGCTACAGGGGCACTGCCGCAACCGCGCGACACTATTCAGAACAACACATAAAACAGCCTTCTCCTGCTGACTGCCTGCGCCGTTTCAGCGGGACGATTCGCGATTCACTATAAAAACAATGATTGGAGACACTCCATGGCTTTAGATATTTTCGTCGTGCTGATCTACGCGGCCGGCATGCTGGTGCTGGGCTGGTACGGCATGCGCAAGGCCAAGACCCACGAAGATTACCTGGTCGCCGGGCGCAACCTCGGCCCAACCCTGTACATGGGCACCATGGCCGCCACTGTTCTGGGCGGTGCCTCCACCGTCGGCACGGTCCGTCTGGGCTACGTCCACGGCATTTCCGGTTTCTGGCTCTGCGCCGCGCTGGGCCTGGGGATCATCGCGCTGAACCTGTTTCTCGCCAAACCGTTGCTCAAGCTGCGCATCTTTACCGTCACCCAGATCCTCGAAAAACGCTATAACCCGATGGCCCGTCAGGCGAGCGCGGTGATCATGCTGGCTTACGCGCTGATGATCGGGGTGACCTCGATCCTTGCCATCGGCACCGTCATGCAAGTGCTGTTCGACCTGCCGTTCTGGGTTTCGGTGGTGCTGGGCGGCGGCGTGGTCGTGGTGTATTCGACCATCGGCGGCATGTGGTCGCTGACCCTGACCGATATCGTGCAGTTCGTGATCAAGACCGTCGGCCTGATGTTCATCCTGTTGCCGATCTGCCTGTACCGCGTCGGCGGCTGGGACGAACTGGTCGCCAAGCTGCCGGCCTCAAGCTTCAGCTGGACCACCATCGGCTGGGACACGATCATCACCTACTTCCTGATCTACTTCTTCGGCATCCTGATCGGCCAGGATATCTGGCAGCGCGTGTTCACCGCGCGCACCGACAAAGTCGCCAGGTACGCAGGCTCGGTTGCAGGCGTCTACTGCATCATCTACGGCCTGGCTTGTGCGCTGATCGGCATGGCCGCCCATGTTCTGTTGCCTGACCTGGCCAACGTCAACACCGCCTTCGCGGCCATCGTGAAAGCGTCGTTGCCGGACGGCATTCGTGGTCTGGTAATCGCCGCCGCTCTGGCGGCCATGATGTCCACTGCCAGCGCCGGTCTGCTGGCTGCATCGACCACCCTGACCGAAGATCTGCTGCCGAAACTGCGTGGCGGCAAACAATCGAGCCTGGGCATCAACCGTCTGTTCACGGCCTTGACCGGCATCGTCGTGCTGGCAATCGCACTGGTGGTCAACGACGTGATCAGCGCCCTGACCCTGGCCTATAACCTGCTGGTAGGCGGCATGCTGATTCCGCTGATCGGCGCGATCTACTGGAAACGCGCAACCACCGCTGGCGCCATCACCAGCATGACCCTGGGCTTCGTCACCGCCCTGGTGTTCATGTTCAAGGATGGTCTGGATGCGAACACGCCGATCTACTACAGCCTGGCGGTCGGTCTGGTCAGTTTCGTGGTGGTCAGTCTGGTATCGCCACGCCCCGCAGCAGTGCCCAGCGCGGCATGATCGAAACGTTACAGATGTGATACAGATCAAGGGCGCCCGAGGGCGTCCTTTTTTATGCGCGGTTACAAAAAATCAGCTTGATACGACCGGCCCAGAGGGACAAAAGTGAACTAGCCTTAAGCCGGACAGCAACGCGGCAAAGGACCGTTAACGGGATATTTTTCAGGGAGAAACGTTGAAGCCCGCTGTCACGCGACAACCCTCTGTTTCTTGAAGTCGGGGTGATTTTCGAACACGTCACAGCAGAGGGCTTGCCATGAATCACGCAGAGGTCAAACAACACGTTATCGATACACTCGGAAAGATTCTCGTCGACAAGTCGCTGATTCAAGAAGAAGACGACGCTCTGTTGACCGAGCTGGTACTGGACGAAGATGACTTCGAAGAGTTTTTCAGCACGCTGCAAACGGACTTCAATATCGAGCTTCCACAGCGGATCAAATCCGACATTTCTCGTTTGCCTGACCATGCGACGTACAACCAGCTGACGCTGCAGGGCCTGGTGGACTTGATATTCACGCACATGAAAGGCAAGAAGAATCACTGAACGCAGATGCGTTCGATTCCCGAAAGAGTGGAAGCTGAAGAAAAGTATCGCGTGCTCGAAAGGCCGCGATGAAGGCGCAGTACAAGCGGGCTATCAACCGATAGCGCCGCTGTTATTTCAACTGGACGGTGATCCTGGCTTAACGGCGAGGGCGACGACGCTCGTCATCGTCGGTACGCACAGGAATGGGCTGCAATTTTGGTCGCTCGATCAGACCCAGTGCGACACCCACGTCGTGAAGCCATTCTTGCAATTTGCTGTTCATATAACGCCCCCTTCAGGGAAATACCCGGCAGCCAACTTCTGATCCGCCTAAGCAGATCATAGTGCTAAGTCGCACTTTACGCCTGCTACCGAGTGTCGCGGCAAGGAAATTTTCCCTTTCTTTACGCTAAGACATTTCAAGACAGCAAATCGAAAGCTTCGACCGACAAACGGTCGTTACATCAGCCCGGCACCGCTGGGCTCAGTGCCATGCCTTCGTGAGCCTGGGTGCGACGTGCGAACACGTAAAACAGACCCCCGCCAAGGAAGCAGCCGGTAAACCAGGCGAAATTGGCCATCGGCTGCAACGCAGGAATAAAGGTGATCGCAATCCCCGCCAGCGTCGCCAGAACCAGCGCCTTGACCGCGGTGTAATTGACCCCGCCCGTATACCAGTAGCGCCCGGTCGGGCCGTCATTGAACAGCGCATCAACGTCGATCTGTTGTTTCTTGATCAGGTAATAGTCCACCAACAGGATGCCGAACAGTGGGCCGATAAATGCGGCCAGCACGTCGAGGGTGTAGTGGATCACTGCCGGGTTATTGAACAGGTTCCACGGAGTGATGAATATCGAGGCGACGGCCGCGATCATGCCGCCGACGCGCCAGCTGATCTTGCTGGGTGCCACGTTGGCGAAATCGAACGCTGGAGAAACGAAGTTGGCAACGATATTGATGCCGATGGTCGCAGTCACGAAAGCGAAAGCACCGAGCAACACGGCCACGTCGTTGTCGATTCGCGCCACGGTGGCAATCGGATCATGCAGCATCTCGCCGAACACCGGCAGCGTTCCGGAAACGATGACGACCGTCACCAGCGAGAAGGCCAGGAAGTTGACCGGCAGGCCCCAGAAATTTCCGCGACGGACTTCAGACATGCTCCGGCAGTAACGACTGAAATCGCCAAAGTTAAGCGTAGGACCGGAGAAGTAGGACACCACCAGCGCGGTCGCCATAATCACTTGTGAAAATGCCTCCCAGCCCGTCAGCGACTTCTCGGACAGCGTGAAACTGATGTTGGCCCAACCGGCTTTCCAGACGATCCAGCCTGCCAGCATAAACATCACCGCGTAGACCACCGGCCCCGCCCAATCGATAAAGCGACGAATCGAATCCATGCCCGTCCAGAACACCGCAGCCTGCACCAGCCAGAGCGCGAGGAAGCCGAACCACCCCAGGTACGACAAGCCGGCGAACTGTGGCTGCGCATACTCCGACATCTGCGGGAAGAAGCGCAGAACCACGATGATCAGCGCGCTGGACGCCAGATAAGTCTGAACGCCGTACCAGGCCACCGCGATCAGGCCGCGAATCACTGCCGGGATGTTTGCTCCGAACACACCAAAGGCCAGGCGGCAGATCACCGGATAAGGCACTGCCGCCTGCTGGCTGGGTTTGGCCAGCAGGTTGGCGATGACCTGAATGATGCAAATGCCCACCAGCAGCGCGATCAATACCTGCCAACTCGCCAGGCCCAACGCGAACAGGCTGGCTGCGAATACGTAACCGCCGACGCTGTGCACGTCACTCATCCAGAACGCAAAAATGTTGTACCAGCTCCATTTCTGCGGCAGCGGCCCCAGGTCCTGATTATATAAACGGGGGCTGTAACCCTTAGGCATTGGCTCGGTCATCGCATTTCTCCCTGATCGGACAAACTGGCTCCCGAAAACAGACCTGCCAGACACACTGCGTACGGGAGCGAGCATGAGTTGTATACGAACCAATAGGCAGAATGCGTGCCATAGCGATTTCACGCGCGCGAAATGGGCGCTAAATAGCGGTTTTGTAAGGGCTCAAGGGAAAAGGGATAGCGGTTTAAGATCAACCGGTAAAGGCAACGGATCGCCTCGTCGCAGTGCAGCGGTGCATGATCCCGGTGCGTTTTATGGGCAAACAGAGCGATCTGGAAAAACCGAACAATATTTGTATACAACAGAGATAAATATTGTCCGGTATTTTCATTCCGGAAGTTGTACCAGTCCGTCTTCATCGGTCATGGCCCGCTCCAGCAACTCCGCAGGCAAATTCTTGCTCGCCCGCGCACCAAGCAATTTGAGTTGTTCGCTGCGACTGACCAGGTTGCCGCGCCCCTCCACCAACTTGTTCCGCGCCGCGCCGTACGCCTTGTCCAGTTGCTGCAAACGACTGCCAACCTCGTCCAGATCCTGAATGAACAACACGAACTTGTCGTACAGCCAGCCGGCCCGTTCGGCGATTTCCCGCGCGTTCTGACTCTGACGTTCCTGCTTCCACAGGCTGTCGATCACCCTCAGCGTCGCCAACAGCGTGGTGGGGCTGACGATCACGATATTGCGGTCGAATGCTTCCTGGAACATGTTCGGCTCAGCCTGCAACGCGGCCGAAAACGCTGCTTCGATGGGCACGAACAACAAGACGAAATCCAGGCTGTGCAGGCCTTCCAGCCGCTTGTAATCCTTGCCGGAAAGACCTTTGACGTGGTTACGCAGCGAAAGCACATGCTGTTTCAGCGCGACCTGGGCAATCACATCGTCGTCAGCCGAGACGTACTGCTGGTACGCCGTGAGGCTGACCTTGGCGTCGACCACCACCTGCTTGTCGCCGGGCAGCATGATCAGCACGTCAGGCTGGAAGCGCTCGCCGTCGGGGCCCTTGAGACTGACCTGAGTCTGATACTCGCGGCCCTTCTCGAGCCCGGCATGTTCCAGCACCCGCTCGAGGATCAACTCGCCCCAATTGCCTTGAGTCTTCTGCCCCTTGAGGGCTCTGGTCAGGTTGGTGGCCTCGTCGCTCAGCCGCTGATTGAGCAACTGCAGACGTTCCAGTTCCTTGCCCAACGAGAAACGCTCCCGCGCTTCCTGTTGATAGCTTTCCTCCACCCGTTTTTCGAACGACTGAATGCGCTCCTTCAGCGGGTTGAGCAACTGTCCCAACTGCTGCTGGCTGGTTTCGGCAAATCGCTGCTCGCGCTCGTCGAAGATCTTCCCGGCAAGCTCGGCGAACTGCGCCCGCAGCTCGTCGCGAGAACCCTGCAAGTCATTGAGACGTTGTTGGTGGCTTTCCTGTTGCTCGCGCAACTCGGCAGTGAGGGATGCACACTGCGAATCCAGCCGGCGCAACTCAGCTTCTTTACCGCTGCGCTCCTGACTCCAGCCTTCCTGAGCAAGACGCGACGCCTCATCTTGCTGGCGAAGGAGTTCGACCTCGCGGCGCAATGCCGCAAGATCGGCTTGCTTCACGGAGTTGGCCTGGCCCAGATCGCTGATCTCGTCACGACACGCATCCAGTTGCGCGTTCAAGCCGTCCTGCGCCATCTGCGCGTTACTCAAACGCTCGTCCAGTAACGCCGCATCCGCTTCGCGTTGCGCCACGCGACGCTGCAGTTGCCACGCCAATGCCAGCAACGGCAACGCCGCTGCCCCCAATCCCAGCAACAGGCTGGTGAGGTCCAAAGCCATAAACATTTCCCGACTCCACAATTCATGCTGGCAGCATTATGCGCAGAAGCGACGATGGCGTCAGATTACGATGGAGGGTCGAAGCGCGAAGGAAGACAGCGTAGCTCACTGGCGCAAAGGCGCGTACTAGAGCAAGCGCTCGGGACAATCCACAGAACCTGTGGATAACTCAGTGGACAACACCCCTTTAACCCGCGCAAACGCAGGTAGAATGGGGCCTGCGTTCAAACTGACGATTTTTTCACCAATGAAAAAAACCGATGTTTTTCATTGACTTAATAAATCGCCACATGAAATCAGACTGTTACGACTGAATGTGACAGTGAGATGGCAGCTAACCGCTTTAATGTGCACAAGTCAATTTCCAATCGCTATAAGGCGGATCGATAACGTGAGAATCGAGGTCTTAAAGGACAGAAACACGGCAAATCGCTATCAGCAGCGTGCACAAATACACATTTCCTGAATCCTCTCTTCCAATGCCGAGCGGAATCAGTTAGCATCGCCGCCGTTAGTACCAAGCTGAAAGTCAATTCTGATCGAACAAATCCCCCAGCCACGATTTGCTGCTTAGCAAACGGACTGAAAAAAGGGATCGATCACCTCGATGGTTTCCAGACATGAACTCGCACAGCCTGCCGAAAAATCGGAGGTGTGAAGAAGCATTCATGGCCTGCTCAAACCAGCCTGCAAATTGATCAGGATCTTCACCCCGAGCATTGAACCTTTGCTCCTGTTGTGTCGCCTGCCCTCCTAAGTACCTACCAGTCAGCCCAGCGCCACACGATAACCGCGCTTCAACTGGCTGCTTTTGTTCCAGACAGGTTCTGCGCCTTGCCCTGACTCGCATTCGAGCACCGGCCCGCGTTTACTGGAACGTTTTTATTTTGCACGCCTCTTACTGCGTGTCGATTCAGGAAACACCATTACATGACTACTCATATCCAGACTCAGACTGCCATCCGTACACTCACCAACGCCTTCGCCCCTATGGACTGCCTGATCATGGCCGCCCGCAAAGGCTGCTTCAGCTTCACCATCGTCAACGAACACGGCATCGCCCGTCACAGCGAGCGCCTGTATCCCGATCAGTACTCCAGCCCTGAACCGCTGCAGGCCGTGATCGACCGTACACGCCAGGCACTGACCGCCTGATACCGTTCGTCGGTTAAAAAATCCGGGCACCCAAGCCTCACCCTCAAACGGTGGGGCTTTTTTGTACCTGTTTTCGTTATGAAAAAATAATCGGGCTAATCGCTGCGCGGTATATGAGACGCCATGCAGATCGGGAAAGATTTTAAAAACAGCCCTTTACATCGCAAATATGACACTACACTTCAAGTCAAGCGGTCTGAGCCGCTTCCGGGGGACCCGAACTCCATCACCGCTGCCAAGCGTCAGGGTCCGCCGGCTCATTTACTTCCCGAGGGTGTTATGGGAATCGCTGCCAGTGAACTGTGCCGTTATGTGATCCGCCCCACGCTGATCTATCTTGGCCGCCAACATCCTGGAGCCGAGTTCTTCCTGCTCGGCGTCGCCGCCAGCCAGTCGGCACTGGGCGCAGAGCTTGATAGCCAGCGTGGGCATGGTCTTTACGGGATTTCCGACTCGCTGCATTACCAATTGTGGGACGGCTACCTGGCCAAGGACCCTGATCTGGCGAGCCTGGTCAGAGGCCTCGCCAGCCAGCACGCATTTCTGACAGGCCCCGATCTCGAACTCACCGTCAACCTGCGTTACTCCACCGCCATTGCGTGGATGATGGTCGAAGCGAGCCGCACCTCCCTCCCCGCCGAAGATGACGTGATGGGCATGGCCCGAATGTGGCGCAGGATATTTCAGCCACAAGGTCGTCTTCAGGATTTCACCACCGCCTGGCAAACCTCCGTTCGCCCCCTGCTTCAGGCGGAACCGGCCATTTTGTGACTCGGCGGTTTCGCTGACGTTCGCAGCAATCTTCCCGGATTGTCCTACAAAAACTGCTCTATCTCGGGTGATCCAGCCTATAGCGCGTTATGAAAAATATTGGTAATTTCCGCGCGGTGATCAACAAGGAGTTCTAACAATGAAAAAAACAATGATCAAATCCAGCCTCAGTCTCGCCATTACTCTCGCCTCCACCCAGATTTTCGCATCCGGTTTTGCCCTCAACGAGCAAAGCATCAGCGGCATGGGCACCGGTTTCGCCGGTCGTTCCTCTTCCGTCGATGACGCCAGCATCGTTTACGGCAACCCGGCCGGCATGTCGCGCCTCAAACGCCAGCAAGTGACTGTGGGCGTCGCCGCGATCGATGCCAAGACTGACATCTCCGACACCAGCGGCCGTAGCGCTGGCACCAACAAAGGCGACATGGTGCCGTTCACTGCCGTACCGATGGGCTTCTACGTCAAGCCAATCGACGATCAGTGGGCCTTCGGCCTGGGTGTGTACGCACCGTTCGGCCTGATCACCGACTACGAAAGCAGCTTCCAGGGCCGTAATTTCGGCAGCAAGAGCCAGGTGAAGGTCATTACCTTCCAGCCAACTGTCAGCTACGCATTCAACGACAAGGTATCGATCGGTTTTGGTCCGACCATCAACCGTATCTCAGGCGTGCTTGAATCAAACCCGAACCTGAGCGGCGTAACCGCGCCGATTACCGGCCGCCCGGCAGGCGATGGCCGCGTGCAGGTCAAGGGTGATGACGTTGGCTACGGCTTCAATGCCGGTATCCTCGTTCAAGCCACCGACACCACCAGCGTCGGCCTGACTTATCACTCCAAAGTAACGTACAAGCTTGAAGGTCACACTGAAGTGACTCCAGGCGCCGGCGTTCCTCCAGCGTTGCTCAGCGCCGGACGTTACGATGCCAAGCTCAGCCTCGACACCCCGGAGTCCGTGGACTTCTCGGTCACGCAGAAGATGAACGATGCGTGGAAGCTCTATGCGGGCGCAACCTGGACTCGCTGGAGTCGCCTGGAAGACATCACAGTCAAGAACTCTGGCGTGAGCGGCGGTGCGCTGGCACCTCGCCTGTTCGGCAACATCACTGAAGAGCAGAACTGGCATGACACCTGGGCTTACGCAATCGGTACTTCGTACCAGTTGAACAAGCAATGGGTTCTGCGCACCGGTCTGACGTTCGATCAGTCGCCAACCAACAACGAGAACCGTTCGCCACGCATCCCGACCGGCGACCGCACGATCTTCAGCCTGGGCGCCGGTTACAGCCCGACTGACGACATCACCATCGATGTTGCGTACTCGTACCTGAAAGAAGAAGACGTCAAGGTTCACGACGTAAGCCCGCTGGGTCAGACGTACAACGCCAAGTATGAAAACAGCGCCAACGGTTTCGGCCTGGGCCTGACCTACCGCTTCTGATGCAGTCGGCGGAACCGGCAGATCACCGGTTCGCCAGACAGAAAACCCCGCAGCCAGCGATGGATGCGGGGTTTTTCGTTGTGGAGTCCATCAAGCGCATTCAAGGCTTGGACGCAAGGGCCTTCTCGATCGCCGAAATCAGTTCCGGGTCATCCGGAGTGGTCTTGCTTGAGAAACTGGCGACCACATTGCCCTTGCGGTCCACCACATATTTATAGAAATTCCAGCGTGGCGCGTTGCTCTGTTCGGCCAGCACCTTGAACAGATTGATCGCGTCGGAGCCGCGCACCGGCTGCGGCTCGGTCATGGTGAAGGTCACGCCATAATTGACGTAGCAGACTTTGGCCGTTTCAGCCGCGTCGTTGGATTCCTGTTTAAAGTCATCGGAAGGAACGCCGAGCACCTCCAGCCCGTGTCCCTTGAACCGCTGATTGAGCGCTTCCAGACCTTTGAACTGGGGTGCGAAGCCACAGAAACTGGCCGTATTGACCACCAGCATGGGTTTGCCCGCGAACTGCTTGCACAGGTCGATATCCTGTTTGGCGCGCAGTTTTGGCAAATCACCCTGCAGCAACGGCGGGCAGTCGGCGGCCATGACGGCGCCGCTGATGGTAAACAGAAGGACGGGAAGGCAGATCCAGCGAATTCTCATGACGGCATCCATTCAAGACCAGGAGTCGGGTGTCGGAACACCACGCTACTCCCTGCCATGACGAATGCCTAGCGCACAGCGACGCTCAGCAGGACATCCCCAGCTGCAAAGCGCCAAGGCCGACGCGCTGCCAGCCCCACCACGCCCACAGCAGCAGCGCCGCTATCGCCAGCGCGCCACCGAGCCAGGGAACGAGCCTGCTCACAGCGCCACCGGCTGGATCTGCAGGCGCGCCACGGGGCGCTCACGCACCGGCCAGTTCAGGGCCGCTGCCATTAGGCTCAGGGCTATCGATACGTGCCAGATCAAGTCGTAATTCCCCGTGTGGTCGTACACGACACCGCCCAGCCATCCGCCGAGGAAGGCGCCCAGCTGGTGGAACAGGAAAACGATACCACCGAGCATCGACAAGTTGCGCACTCCGAAAAGCGTGGCCACGGTGCCATTGGTCAGCGGCACGGTCGACAGCCACAGCAGGCCCATGGAAATCCCGAACAGATAAGCGGTGGTCTGCGTCAGCGGTGCCCAGAGGAACAGGACGATGACCACGGCGCGCAGCAGATACAGGCCCGTCAGCAAACGAGGCTTGGACATCCGCCCGCCCAGCCAGCCTGCTATATAAGTGCCGAACACGTTGAACAGCCCGATCAAGGCCAGCACCGTGGTTCCGACCGTGGCGGGCAGGTGTTGATCCACCAGATAGGCTGGCAGGTGCACGCCGATGAACACCACCTGGAACCCGCAGACGAAGAAACCAAAAGCCAGCAGCCAGAAGCCGGAATGGGTACAGGCCTCATGCAACGCTTCGCGCAGCGTCTGATCACCGGCAGCGACCGGAACCGGCTTGTCCTTGAGCATCGCTACCAACGGCAGAATGAACGCGACCAGCAGGCCCAGCGCGACCAGTGCCATCGACCAGCCCAACCAGCCGATCAGGCCCAGCGTGCCGGGGAGCATCGCGAATTGGCCGAACGAACCGGCCGCGCTGGCCAGCCCCATGCCCATGCTGCGTTTCTCGGGCGGCAACGCACGCCCTACCACACCGAGGATGATCGAGAAGGTGGTGCCTGACAGCCCCATGCCGATCAGCAGGCCGGCGCTCAATGACAGCGACGCGGGCGAGTCCGCCAAGCTCATCAGCGCCAGACCGGCGGCGTATAAAATGCCGCCGATGAACACTACTTTCGCTGCGCCAAAGCGATCGGCCAGCGCGCCCGTGAACGGCTGGGCCAGACCCCAGACAAGGTTCTGCAAGGCGATGGCGAACGCAAAGACCTCCCGCCCCCAGCCAAACTGCGCGCTCATCGGCGGCAGGAACAGGCCAAAGCCATGCCGCGTGCCCAGCGACAAGGCCAGAATCAGGGCACTGCCCAGCAGAATCCAGCCACTGGTACGCCACACCGATATCATTGTTGTTCTCCAGAGTTCAAAAAGCGCGCGCAAAAATTAGGTGCATATGCCACCAAATCTGAAGCTGCGCAAGCTACGCCCGGCGTTCAAGGGTGTCAATCGACATGGCGGGGATGGACATGGGAAGTTCGCGAGCTCACCGACGATGGGATCAACAGCGGTAAATACCACGCGACCGCGTCGAATCAGATCAATGCCAGGGTCACAAGCACCAGCACTTCGAGCAACTCCAGCGTCGCCCCCGCCGTGTCACCGGTACTCCCACCGAGGCGCTGGATCATCAACTTGCGCAACCAGTAGAACCCTGCTGTAGCAATCACTACCGACCATACCCCGCCCCAACCCGAAATCAGCACACAGGCAATGGCAGTCATCCCCAGCACCTGAATCCCCCGCTGGCGCGGCAGGTGATCGGCCAGCGCCTGTCCCAATCCGCCCGCCCGAACATAGGGGGTGTTGAGGAACAACCCCAACATCGCAGCGCGGCCAATGACCGGTGCGAGAAGCAGGCCGACACTGTGATGGGCATCGATCAGCGCCAGGATTGCGCTGAATTTCAGCAACAGCACGATCACCAGCGTGACCACGGCAATCGGTCCACTGCGTGGATCTTTCATGATCGTGAGGGTGCGTTCGCGGTCGCCGAATCCACCGAGCCAGGCATCGGCGCTGTCCGCCAGACCGTCCAGATGCAGACCGCCGCTGAGCAACACCCACGCCGCCAGCAACAATGCAGCGTGAAGCAATTGCGGCGTCCCCGAAAGCAGCAGATTCAAGCCCATCAGCACCGACCCGAACACCAGCCCCACCAGCGGATAGAACAGCAGCGAACGCCCCGACTCCTGCGGCTCGGGCATTCCCGGCAGGCGAATCGGCAAGCTGCTGAGAAACTGCACGGCAATCCAGAACGGCAGCATTCAAACCTCCGTCAGTGCACCATCGGCTGCGACGTTCAGGCTGAACAACCCGCCATGCCCCACCACCACCTGCAACAGCTGCTCGCGAGGCAAGCCACGCGCCTGGGCCAGCAACAAGCGCATCACGCCGCCGTGGCTGATCAGCAGAATGCGTTCGCCGTCGTGGGCGTTTTGAATACGCCGGACAGCGCCCAGCACACGCTCCGAAAACGCCAGCACGGGCTCGCCATTGGGCGGCGTGAACGTGTAGGGATTTTCCCAAAAGCGCCCCAGACCTTCGGCGTCGGTTTCCATCAGCTGCGCCGTGCCAATGCCTTCCCAGTCACCGAAGTGCAGCTCCTGGAGATCAACGTCCAGCTGCAAGGGCAGCGACAGACGTGCGGACAGTTCTTCTGCGAATCGCGCGCAACGTTGCAATGGCGAGGCGACGATGCGATCCCAGGGGCCGGCTTCGACGACGGCCGCACGCATCTGCTGCCAGCCAGCGTCAGTCAGGGCATCGTCGAGACTGCCGCGCAAGCCGCCGCCCAGCTCGGTTTCGCCATGACGCAGCAGGTCCAGATGCAACGTCATGCCGGGCGATCCGCGACTGCGGCTTCAGCGAAAGTCGCCATGCCGCTGTGCAGCTCACAGGCCAGACGCAGCAACGGCACCGCCAATGCCGCCCCACTGCCCTCGCCCAGACGCAGGCCGAGTTCCAGCAACGGTTCGGCTTGCAGGGTTTCCAGCACATGGCGATGACCGGGCTCGGCGCCGCGATGGCCGAAGAACAGCCAAGGGCGGCACGACGGATTGATGCGCACGGCCACCAGCGCCGCCACCGTGCAGATGAAGCCATCCACCAGGGCGGCGATGCCTTCCTGCGCGCACGCCAGATACGCGCCCACCAAGGCAGCGACTTCAAAACCACCCAGCGCACGCAAGCTGCCCAACGCATCGCCGGACTGCGCAGCATGCAGTTGCAACGCCTGCTCGATCACCTGAGCCTTGTGATTAATGCCCTGGGCATCGAGACCGGTGCCAGGGCCGACCAGCAACGGGGCCGGGCAATCGAGCAGCGAACAGGCGACCGCACTGGCTGCGGTCGTGTTGCCGATGCCCATCTCACCGCCGATGAACAGCTCGGTGCCTGCCGCCTTGGCCCGCAAAACGCTGTCGCGACCGCCAGCCAACGCGCCTTCCAGTTGCTCTTGGGTCATCGCCGGGCCCTTGGCGAAGTTGGCTGTGCCTGCGCCCAGATTGAGATGGCGCACGCCCGGCAGATTCAAAGGCGAGACGGTGCCGAGGTCGACCACGTCCAGTTGCGCGGACAACTGCCTGGCCAACACGCTGATCGCCGCACCGCCCATGATGAAGTTGTGCAACATCTGCCCGGTGACTTCCTGCGGATAGGCAGATACCCCTTCGGCGACCACGCCATGATCGCCCGCGAAGATCGCGATCCAGACCTTGTCGACCTTGGGCTTGACCTGCCCCTGCAATCCGGCCAGTTGCACAACCACTGCTTCCAGTTGGCCCAGAGACCCGGCAGGCTTGGTCAGTTGCTGTTGTCGGGCCAGCGCTTGCTCGCGGCTGTCATCGTCGACTTCCCGTGCAGCGGCGAGCCACCAGGCATTGCTCATAGTGCGGATCCTTTCAAGGTCATGGGCAGTCCGGCGACGGTGAATACCACGCGCTGGCATCGTTCGGCCAGTGCCTGATGCAGCCAGCCGGCTTCATCGACATAACGACGGGTCAGCTCACCGAGGGGCACCACGCCCAACCCGGTTTCGTTGCTGACGAATATGATTTCGCCCGGCAGTTCTGCCAGGCAGTCGAGTAACGCGTCGCGCTCCTGCGCCAGTCGCTGCGGATCTTCCAGCATCAGCAGATTGGTCAGCCACAGGGTCAGGCAGTCCACCAGCAGGCAGCGCCCAGGCCCCGCGCTTTGTTTCAATACTTTCGTCAGCTCCAGCGGCTCCTCGACCAGGCCCCAACTGTCAGGGCGGCGCTGGCGATGCAACGCCACGCGCTGATTCATTTCGCCATCGAGCGGTTGGCTGGTGGCAATGTAAATGACCTCAAGCCCGCTCTCGCTGGCGAGTTTTTCGGCCAATCGGCTTTTGCCGGAACGGGCACCGCCCAGAATCAATTGCAGCATCAGCCTTGCTCCAGACCGCAGAGTTCACGCAGCAGCTTGCCATCCAGGTGCCTCTCCACCAGGTCGGCCAGCCGTTCGATATCGCGTTCGCGCAGGGCGTGATAATCAACCTGCTGTACGTTCTGCAACCCGGCCCAGCGCAGCAAGGCGCTGCTCGACGCCGGGTGTTCGAACAGGCCGTGCAGATACGTCCCGAGTACTTGCCCGTCGGCGCTTTGCGCACCGTCGCAACGCCCGTCGTTGAGGTGCACGAGAGGCTGTTCCAGCGCAGGGCCGCTGGTAACGCCGGCATGAATCTCGTAGCCGCTGACCTCAGCATCTTCCAGGGCCAGACGACCGCGTACGTTGCGCAGTTGTTTTTCGTTCTCCAGCACCGTGCTCATCGCCAGCAGACCGAGCCCCGGACTTGATCCGGCGGCACCTTCCAGGCCATGCGGATCGTGAAGTTCGGCGCCCAACATTTGCAGACCGCCGCAGATGCCCAGCACCTTGCCGCCATAACGCAGATGGCGGCTGATCGCGACGTCCCAGCCGTGGCTACGCAGATAAGTCAGGTCGCTGCGCACGCTTTTGGAGCCCGGCAGGATGATCAGGTCAGCGGAGGGAATCGGCTGGCCCGGGCCGACGAATTGAAGATTGACCTGCGGGTGCAGGCGCAGCGGATCAAAATCGGTGTGGTTGCTGATGCGCGGCAACACTGGCACCACCACGTTGAGCACCTGCTCGGCCTTGTCGGTCTGACGCTGATCGAGACCGTCCTCGGCTTCCAGATGCAAGTCCATGACATACGGCAGCACGCCCACCACCGGTTTGCCGGTGCGCTGTTCCAGCCAGTCCAGGCCCGGTTGCAGCAAGGCTATGTCGCCGCGAAAGCGGTTGATGATGAAACCCTTCACCCGCGCCTGCTCGCTCGCAGACAACAACTCAAGCGTCCCCACCAGATGGGCGAAAACGCCGCCGCGGTTGATATCGGCCACCAGCAAAACCGGGCAATCCACGGCTTCTGCGAAACCCATGTTGGCGATGTCGCCCGCACGCAGATTGATCTCGGCCGGAGAGCCCGCGCCCTCGACCATCACCACCGGCCAGTTTTCACTCAGCCGCTGATGGGACGCCAGCACGGCCTTCATGGCGATGGCTTTGTAGTCGTGATAGGCCACAGCGTTCATGGTGGTGACTGCACGACCGTGAATGATCACCTGCGCGCCGGTGTCGCTGTTGGGTTTGAGCAGCACCGGATTCATGTCGGTGTGCGGCTCCAGGTTGCACGCCTGCGCCTGTACCGCCTGTGCGCGACCAATCTCGCCGCCGTCCGCCGTCACTGCGCTGTTGAGTGCCATGTTCTGTGGTTTGAACGGCACGGTGCGCACGCCCTGACGGGTCAGCCAACGGCACAGCGCCGTTACCAAGGTGCTTTTACCGGCATCCGAAGTGGTGCCTTGCACCATCAGGGTCTTGCCGGTTTTCGGAGTGTTCATGCACGCCCCCGGGAAAATTCGCTCAATGCCTGTTCCAGTCGCTGCCAGTCGGCGGCCTCGCGAGGCAGGCCAAACCGTAGGCTGTCATGAGCGCCTTGATTGTCCACGGCCCCGCTGCTGAGGAAGATGCGCAGCAGAATCCCGCGTTGCGCACAGAACTCATGCAGCTCGGCGGCCAGCGGCGTAATCAGCCATTGAAACAACGCGCAGCCGCCCTGCGGGGCGAAACCGTGGCGGGTCAGCAGCTCCACCAACCGCTGGCTGGCGTGCTCGGTGCGCTTGCGCTGAACTCGATGCCCTTCCACGTCATCCAGACAGGCCTGACCGAGGATCCGCGTAGGACCACTGACCGACCAAGGGCCGATCTGTCTGGCGAGCACCTTGAGAAAACGCGACTCGGCGAGCACGAACCCCAGACGTACACCGGCCAGACCGAAGAATTTACCGAACGAGCGCAACACGATCAGTCCGGGACGTTGTGTCTCGGCAGCCAGACTCAGCTGTGGCGTGTTGTCCATGAATGCCTCGTCCACCACCAGCCAGCCGCCGCGCTGGGCGAGTCGCGCGTGCCATTCCAGCAAACGCTCCGGGGTCAGGCTCAGGCCGGTGGGATTGTTCGGGTTGACCACCACCAGCACGTCGAGGGCATCGATGAAACGCTCGACTTCGTGCTCCAGCACTTCGCGCACCACAAAACCGTTGCTGCGCCAAGCCTCGGCATGCTCGGCATAACAGGGCGAAAGCACGCCGACCTTGCCAGCCTGACGCAAACGGGGAAGCGCCTGAATCGCTGCCTGAGAACCGGCTACCGGCAGCAGATCGGGCGCGCCGTAATAAAGGCGCGCCGCGCTTTCCAGCCCGTCATCGGTTTCCGGCAGACGCGCCCATGCCGACTCAGGGATCGGCGGAATCGGCCATGACCAGGGCGAAATGCCGCTGGACAGGTCGAGCCAGTCCGCTTCGTCGATGCCGTATTTTGCAACCGCGCCGCGCAGTCGACCGCCGTGCTCAAGCATAGAATTCAGTCCCCAGGCACAGGATCAGCAGCCACAGCCAGACGCCGCGCTGCACCAGTTGCCATCCACGATCGATGGAGTTGGCGTCGGCCGGAACACCTTCGCCCAATTGCGGACGTTGATGCAGCTCGCCGTGATAGATCGCCGCGCCACCCAGCTCAACCCCCAGGGCACCCGCGCCAGCGGCCATGACCGGGCCTGCGTTCGGGCTGTCCCATTTGGGCGCCTGCGTTCGCCAGCAGCGAAGGGCAAGTCGGGTCTTGCCCAACACCGCGTAGGTCAACGCCACCAGCCGCGCAGGAATGTAGTTAAGCAGGTCGTCGATTTTCGCCGCAGCCCAACCGAAACGCTCGAAACGTTCGTTGCGGTAGCCCCACATGGCGTCCAGCGTGTTACTCAAGCGATAAAGCACCACGCCCGGCGCGCCGAGTACCGCAAACCAGAAAATCGCCGCAAACACCGCGTCGCTGCCGTTTTCCAGCACCGATTCGGTGGCAGCGCGGGCGACTTCGGTCGCATCCAGCTCGGATGTCTGACGGCTGACCAGATAGCCCACCCGACGGCGCGCCTCTTCCAGATCGTCGCCGCGCAATGCCTGAGCCACTGGCTCGACGTGTTCACCGAGGCTGCGCAGGCCCAGCGCGCAATATAACGCCGCGACCTCCACCAGCCAGCCAATGTAAGGCAGCCAACTGAAAAAGGTGATCAGCAGAGTCAGCGGCACGACCGCGATGAACCACGCCGTAACGCCATGGCTGCGCCAGCCGCGTCCGGCCGAGTTGAAGCGTTGCTCGATACGCTCGGCATATCGCCCGAACGCCACCAGCGGATGGTTCCGTTTTGGCTCGCCGAGCAGCGCATCCAGCGCGACGCCGGCGACGCTCAATAACGCCACGCTCATGCACTCACTCCCCATTTGTTCTCGTAGACCAGCTCCTGCAGCGGACGCGCCTGCGCCCAGCCTTCAAGAACCAGCATCGGCGCCGGATAGAATTCCTTGACGGGTCCCAGGCACAGAATCGCCAAGGGTTTTGACCCGGTTGGCATCTCCAGCAGTCGGGCCAGTGACAATGGGTCGAACAGCGACACCCAGCCCATCCCCAATCCCTCGGCACGGGCCGCCAGCCACAGGTTCTGAATGGCGCAGGACAGCGACGCCATGTCCATTTCCGGCAAGGTCCTGCGACCGAAGATGTGTTTTTCGCGATCATCCATCAACGCCGCGACCAGCACCTCGGCGCAATCGTTGATGCCTTCGACCTTGAGTCTCATGAAATCGTCAGAGCGTTCGCCCAACGCTTCGGCGGTGCGAATACGCTCTTCTTCCACCTGTGCCTGAATCTGTTCGCGCAACTGACGGTCGCTGATGCGAATGAAGCGCCACGGCTGCATCAGGCCGACGCTTGGTGCGTGATGAGCCGCTTCCAGCAGACGCGCCAGCAGTTGCGGCGCAACCGCGCCACCGCTGAAGTGACGCATGTCCCGACGCTCGGCAATGGCCCGGTAAACGGCAGCGCGCTCGTCGTCGCTGAAGGCCTGGTCAGTCATGGCAACAACAGCGCCGCCATCGCCTGGGGGTTGGACGGGAAATAGAAATGCACGTAGGAGGCCGTCATTCTGCCCTCACGGTACACCGCTTCGGCACCTCGGCCGCCATTAGGGCTGACGCCACGGGCAATCGGGGTCAGTTCGGTGCTGGTCAGCGAATGATGGTAAGTGTGACCACGCAACGTCCCTTCGGGCAGTTCAACCGTTTGCAGGGCCAGAGCCGCGAGGCGCTTTTGCATCACCGCTTCACCGTCGAGCAAGCCCACCAGTTCGGCGCGCTGGCCGTCGACATCGGTCAGGGCATTGAGCAAATACAGCATACCCCCACACTCCGCCAGCAATGGCTTGCCAGCGCCATGGTGCGCGCGGATCGCTTCCAGCATCGATACGTTCTGCCCCAGGGCCACGTGATGCAGTTCCGGGTAGCCCCCAGGGAGATACAGGCTGTCTGCGTCAGGAATCTGGTGGTCGCGGATAGGCGAGAAAAACAGCAGTTCAGCGCCCATCGCCCGCAGCAGATCGAGGCTCGCGCCGTAGGTGAAGGCAAAGGCCTCGTCATGAGCGACGGCAATGCGCACGCCCTCGAGCAAGGGCTCGGCGGCAAGGAAATCCGGTGCAGTGAAAGTGACAGCGGGCGGCAGCGTCGCATCGCAGGTGCTGGCCAAGGCTTGAGCAGCGGCATCCAGACGCACGTCCAGATCATTCAGCTCACTGGCTTGCACCAGCCCCAGATGACGACTCGGCAGCTCGATTCCGGTCTCCCGCGACAACGCGCCATACCAGCGCAAGCCTTCGGTCAGGCTGCCTTCCAGCAATTGCGCGTGACGCACCGTGCCCACTCTGTTGGCCAGGACGCCAGCGAAGGGCAAGTCCGGCTGATAACGCGCCAACCCCAAGGCCAACGCACCGAAGGTCTGGGCCATGGCGGTGCCGTCGATCACGCCCAGCACTGGCACGCCGAAGTGTCGCGCCAGATCGGCGCTGGACGGGGTGCCGTCGAACAGCCCCATGACGCCTTCGATCAGAATCAGGTCAGCATCGGCAGCCGCTTCCCAGAGCAGACGCCGGCTTTCGTCTTCGCCGACCATCCACATGTCCAACTGGTACACCGGGTTGCCGCTGGCGCGCTCCAGAATCATCGGATCGAGAAAGTCAGGGCCACACTTGAACACGCGCACGTTTCGACCCTGATTGCGGTGCAAACGCGCAAGGGCGGCAGTCACCGTGGTCTTGCCCTGACCGGAAGCAGGCGCGGCGATCAGAACCGCCGGGCACTGCCGAGGCTGACGCTCACTCACAATTCAATGCCCTTCTGCGCCTTGATACCGGCCTGGAAGGCGTGCTTGACCACGCCAATCTCGGAAACGGTGTCAGACAAATCGATCAATTCCTGCCTGGCACCACGGCCAGTGATCACGACATGCTGCATGGGCGGGCGCGCCTGCAGATCGCTGAGCACCTGTTCCAGATCGAGGTAACCGTGCTTGAGGGCGATATTGAGTTCGTCGAGGACCACCAGGCCGATGGCCGGGTCCTTCAGCAATTTTTGGGTAACGACCCAGGCGGCTTCGGCGGCCGCAATATCGCGCTGGCGATCCTGAGTTTCCCAGGTGAAGCCCTCGCCCATGACGTGATAGCTGACTTGTTCAGGGAATCGGCGGAAGAACAGCTCTTCGCCCGTGGCGTTGCGGCCCTTGATGAACTGCACCACGCCACACTGCATGCCATGCCCCATGGCTCGCGCCAACATGCCGAAGGCGGAACTGCTCTTGCCTTTGCCGTTGCCGGTCAGTACCAGCAACAAGCCGCATTCATTGGGGGCGCTGGCAATGCGCTCGTCCATTACCGCCTTTTTGCGCAGCATGCGCGCCAGGTGGCGTTCGTCACGTTCGGGGGATTCGCTCATCTCAGCTCTCCGCTTGAGGGCAGGTGTGGCAAACGGAGGACGCAGGCAAAGACTGACAGCAGGCGGCGGAACCAAGGCCCCGAGCCTGCGCAGAGCATCGCCCTCCGTGATGCTGTTGAATGGATCAGGCCGGTCTCCGGACTCATGAGCGAATACTTCAGCCCCGCGCCTTCCCATGCTCAGTGAACACAGTGGCATCGTGCGGGACCTTGACTCATTTACCGTTGCGGAGGCAGCGCCGGGATAGACCGCAAAAGCGCTCGCACCGGCTTCCCTGTTTCACCCTGTGTGATGGGCACCTGAAACAATCGGCGAAGGTTAGTGGGTTGACCCCGGAGCGTCAATCGAACAGGCGCGCGATGCGGCAATTGAGCAGCGGTTGAACCCAGACGCCCACCGTGTCTCTATTCATATACATGCACTTGCATGTCTGCCCGTTGCATCACTGCCGAAAGCGGAGATCGATCATGTTCAAGCTCAGACCCCAAGTTGTGGTTTTGCTGTTGGTCGCCGGAGGACTCGCGGCGTGCGGCGAATCCTCCAGACTGCAAGTTTCGGACGGTGTGGGCCCCGCCCCCAAACTCCCCGAGCCGAACAAGACCCTGATCCCCACCGTGAACATTGCCCCGGCAGTCGGCTGGCCCGCTGGCGCAAAACCGGTCGCTGCCCCTGGCACCCACGTCGCGGCTTTCGCCGAAAACCTCGACCACCCACGCTGGCTTTACGTGTTGCCTAACGGTGACGTGCTGGTCGCCGAGACCAACGCACCGCCCAAGCCCGATGATGGCAAAGGCATCAAAGGCTGGGTCATGAAGAAAGTCATGGGCCGCGCCGGTGCCGCAGTCCCCAGCGCCAACCGCATCACCCTGCTGCGCGACAAGGACCACGACGGCGTCGCTGAAACGCGTACTGTGTTCACCGATCATCTCAACTCGCCGTTCGGCATGACGCTGGTGGGCAACAACTTCTACGTCGCCGACACCGACCGCCTGCTGCGCTTCAACTATGTGTCGGGTGAGACGTCGATCAAGGGCGATCCGCTGAAAGTCACCGATCTCCCGGGCGGCACGCTGAATCATCACTGGACCAAGAATGTCATCGCCAGCAAGGACGGCAGCAAGCTGTACGTCACGGTGGGCTCCAATAGCAACGTTGGCGAGAACGGCCTGGAAGCTGAAGAGGGCCGCGCAGCGATCTGGGAAGTCGACGCCGCAACCGGCAATCACCGGATTTTCGCCTCCGGCCTGCGCAACCCGAACGGCATGGATTGGGACCCGCACACCGGCAAGCTGTGGACGGCGGTCAATGAGCGGGACGAGATCGGCAGCGATCTGGTGCCCGACTACGTGACCTCGGTGCAGGACGGGGGATTCTACGGCTGGCCGTTCAGTTACTACGGACAGCATGTGGATATTCGGGTGTCGCCGCAGAACCCGGAGCTGGTACAGAAAGCGATTGCACCGGATTTCGCCGTCGGCCCGCACACGGCGTCGCTGGGCCTGGCGTTCGCGGATGGGAAGTCACTGCCCGCGCCGTTCAACGAAGGCTTGTTCGTCGGCCAGCACGGCTCCTGGAACCGTAAACCCCATAGCGGCTACAAGGTGCTGTTCGTGCCGTTCAAGGATGGCAAACCGAGTGGCACGCCGGTTGATCTGCTCACAGGGTTTCTCAATGCCGATGAGAAGGCACAAGGCCGGCCAGTCGGTGTAGTCAACGACAATAAAGGCGGGGTGTTGGTGGCCGATGATGTCGGCAACAAGATCTGGCGGGTGACGGCGGCGAGGACGGTGCAGGCTTCGAACACTAATCCCTGACGGTCATGCGGGGAGCCTGTAGCAGACCGGCTTGCCGGCGGTGGCGATCTCAAAAACGCCACCGCCGGCAAACCGTATCGACAAGGTAATGATTTACTGCCGGGCGAGATTCGAAGGCGTGATCACACGTTTGGCATTCAACCAGGCTTTCTGCCAATACGGCTTGTCGAGGCTGTCGAGCTTGACCGTGCCGCCGGTCGCCGGGGCATGCACGAAGCGCCCTTCCCCCACGTAGATCCCGGCATGGCTGACATTCGATCCGCCACTCGTGGCGAAGAACACCAGATCACCGGTCTGCAGCTGGCTGCGGTCGATGTCCGGACCACGCAGGTTGATCATGTCACGGGTTGAGCGCGGCAAAGTGATCCCGGCTGCGCCCTGATAGACATAGCCGATCAGGCCACTGCAATCGAAGCCCGAATCAGGCGTGTTGCCGCCCCACCGATAAGGCGTGCCCACCAGGCCGATGGCACGCAAAAGCACGTCGTCCGCGACCGGAGAGAAAAATTGAGAGGGAGCAGATACCACAGGCCTGGAAACGACCTTGGGAGGGGATGGCGGTGGATTGCTGGAACACGCGGCCAGCAATACAGCCAGTGAAGCAACAACCAGGCGAACCGTAAACGACATAAACACAACAACCTTTGCGGGATGCGGCTTACTTTGCCGGGAGCCGGGACCGCGTGCAATCGGGGAATCCCCGGTTGCACGTCCGGGTATTAACGGTGTTGGCGCTTGAGTGTAGTCGAGGTCATCGCAGTTGTGGTTTCCGGAACCTTGGAAGGTGCCATGGCCAGCGCGCGCTTGGCTTCGATGAAGGTACGGGCCCAATAGGCGTCGTCGAGGCTATCGACACGCACACCACCACTGCGACGGCTGCTGGAATGGATGAACTGGTCATCGCCCAGGTAGATGCCGGCATGGCTGACGCGACCACGGCCTGCGGTGCTGAAGAACAGCAAGTCGCCTGGCTTGAGGTCGTTGCGTTTGACCAGAGGGGCATCGATGTTGATCATTTCACGCGAAGAACGTGGCAGGCTCATGCCGGCCTCTTCACGGAACAGGTAGCCGATGAAACCGCTGCAATCGAAACCGGAAGTGGTCGAGGTGCCGCCGAAACGATAGCGGGTACCGATCAGCGACTTGCCGCGTTCCAGAATACTGTCCGCCAGGACCGGCAACTGATAAGGCTTGTTGTCGGCGAACTGAGCCAGTTCGTCTTCGGTGGCGATTTCGTCATCCAGTACGGAGGCCGAGTAATCAGCACGCTTGGTGGCGGTTTGCGCGGTGACAGAATCCTTAAACTGGGAATTCTGCGACTGTTGTTGCGACGCTGGCATCTGGGCCGCGCAGCCGAACAACAGCGTAACGAGTGCGAGAGGCACGAGGGGTGCGAAGCGATTTAGCATGGGCACGACCGTGGCTAATGTGTAAAGAAGCCGAGACTATGCCTTCTATCGTCATCATTTGCAAATTCAATCGAATCAAATGTGACTTACCAGGTCCTCCATCACATCTAAGGCTCTACACCTCAGAAATGCATCCATGTGAATGGAGTGATCGGTCGACGAGGGATTTATCTCGGCGGTAAAGCCTCCCGCGACCCGCGTGCGCAGCATCGGCTCGTGGATGTAGGGGAAGCTGGCGGTGGTCCCGATGCTCAACACCGCATCAAAGCCTTTTGCCATCTCTTCATACAGCACGTTCAATGCCAGCTCTGGCAGCATCTCTTCGAACAACACGACCGGCGGTCGCAAGACGCCATGACACTGCGCGCACAACGGCGGCAGCGGTCGTTGCAGGTGCTCGCTCAACTGCGGGTCTTCGGCCCCACAGGACTGACAATAGAGCGGCGCCATTCGCCCATGAATCTCGATCAGACGCTCCGGCGGGCTGCCCGCTGCGCGATGGTAACCATCGACGTTCTGCGTCAACACCCAGCATTCCGGTTTGCGCCGCTGCAATTGGGCGATCGCATAATGCGCCGCATTGGGCTGTCCGGCCAGACACGCGCTGCCTAATTGGGCAATGTATTTCCAGCACAGCGCAGGGTCGCGGCGCAGCATCGGGCCGGACAAGGCCATTTCGATCGGCAGCCCGTCATCGGTGTGCCCGTTATAGAGCCCTCCGACGCCGCGATAGGTCGGCAATCCCGAATCTGCCGAGAGCCCGGCACCGGTAATGATCAGAATACGGTTGGCGTGGCGCAATGCCGCTGCCGTCTGCAGCACCAGCGCAGGGTCGACGCAGGGCAGGCTGTCGATCACCAGCCCAGCGTCTCTTTAAGGAAGGGAATCGTCAGTTTGCGCTGAGCCTGCAAGGACGCCTGGTCGAGCTGTTCAAGCAGATCGAACAAGGCGCTCATGCTGCGTTTGCCGCGGGTCAGGATGAAATGCCCGACTTCATCGGTCAGATGCAGGCCACGACGTGATGCGCGCAATTGCAGTGCACGAAGCTTTTCTTCGTCGGACAACAGACGCATCTGGAAGACCAGGGCCATGGTCAGCCGGGACTTGAGGTCGGCCAGTTTGACCGGCAACTCGCGAGGCGAGCAGGACGCTGCGATCAACAGACGGCGACCGCTGTCACGCAGGCGGTTGAACAGATGAAACAGCGCCTCCTCCCACTCCGGCTTGCCCGCAACGACCTGTAAGTCGTCAAGGCAAACCAGCTCGTATTGCTCCAGATGATCGAAAAGCTCGACCCCCTCTTCGAGCAATTCGGCCATCGGCAAATACACCGCCGGCTGCCCCAATTGCTTGAAGCGCAGACAGGCGGCTTGCAGAAGGTGTGTGCGCCCTACCCCGTTTTTGCCCCACAGGTAGATCAGGCTTTCGGTCCATCCGGCGTCGGCTTCGCACAGCCGCTCGACGTAGCCGAGTGCAGCGGCATTGGCGCCTGGATAGTAATTGATGAAGGTGGCGTCATCACGCAGACGCACACTCAGGGGCAGCTGAACTGGTTTCATGCTGGCTGAACGGTTCAGTGACGAACCGCCAAGGGGCCTCTGTGTAAAGTGTGCAAAGTTTATACCCGCAAGCCGGGCCGCACAATGCGCCAGACCACCTGCAAAATCAAAGGGTTGCGTCTACCCCAGGCCAGGCCACGGAAACCATGGGTAAGACGCCCAAAAAAGAGCGTCTGAGCTCGCCCCCTCACAAGCCTGTCTCACCTGTGGGAGGGAGCTTGCTCGCGAAGCGCTGGCGGGCGCGATGAAGATGGGTCGGATGTACCGGCCATTCGCGAGCAAGCTCCCTCCCACGAGCAATTCAGCGTTCATTGCGTCGCTTATAGATCCGGATCTTCCATGCCGCCGTAGATATCCGAATCCTTGTACAGGTCATGAACATGGCGCACCAACACCATGATCACCGCCGCCACCGGCAACGCCAAGAGGATGCCGGTGAACCCAAACAGCTCGCCGCCCGCCAGGATCGCGAAGATCACTGCCACTGGATGCAGACCGATGCGATCACCCACCAGCAGCGGCGTCAGCACCATGCCTTCCAGCGCCTGGCCGACCATGAACACCGCGACGATACCCAGCATCGGATACAGATCGCCGCCAAACTGGAAGAAGCCCGCCAGAATCGCCGAGCCAATACCGATGACGAAGCCCATATAAGGCACGATCGCCGCCAGCCCCGCGATGACCCCGATCAACAGGCCCAGTTCAAGCCCGACCAGCATCAACCCGGCCGCGTAGATCACACCCAGCGCGACCATCACCAGCAACTGGCCGCGAATGAACGCTCCCAGCACCTCATGACACTCATCGGCCAGCGCGACGATTTTCTTCTCGCGGTGACGCGGCAACAGGCTGCGCACCTTGGCCATCATCACGTCCCAGTCGCGCAGCAGATAGAAGCAGACCACCGGAATCAGCACCAGATTGGTCAGCCAGCCGATCAGCGCCAGGGTTGAAGTGGTGGCTTGCGCCAGCACGATCCCGACGATGTCGCCGGTCTGCCCCATGTGCTCGGAAATCGCTGCCTTGACCTTGTCGAACTTCCAGAAGCCGTCGGCCAAGCCGAGCTTGGCCTGGGTCCACGGCAACGCAGTGTGCTGCAGCCAGTCGAGTATCTGCGGCGCCAGCTCATACAAGCGATACAACTGCTTGGCGAGCATCGGCACCAACACCAGCAACAAGCCCATGAAGATCAGCGTGAACAGCACGAACACCGTCACCACACTCCACGTGCGTGACATCTTGAGTTTCTCCAGACGATCCGCCAGCGGATCCCCCATATACGCCAGCAACAGCGCCACCAGAAACGGCGTCAGGATTGCGTGCAGCAACCAGACGAACAGGCACAGCAGGATGACCCCGCCCAGCCAGAACCAACGACGCGTATCAGTCATTACTGCCCCTCGGACCCAGGATGATTTGCTTCATGCAACGTCGCTATGAACGCATTCACCAGCGGAAGTGCAGTGTTTGCGCAGAAGTCTGAGGCGCTTGTGGAATCGGCGCCGCTCCAGGCACCGGTGCTTGCCCGGCATTCACCGGCACGCTCGCCACATCGGCGGCCGGCACTTCCTGCAATTTCGCCAGGGACAACTGCGAACGCAGCTGATCCGCACTGCCGCTGACATCGAAGACCACACGGTCCGCATCCACGGATTTCAGGCGACCACCGAAGGGTTCCAGCAGGCGACCCAATTGGGCGTAGCGTTCCAGATTCATGCCTTGAACCTCCAGCGCCATGCTGGATGACGCCCCAGGCTTGACCACGAAACGCGGTGCCAGACGCTGACTCACGGACAGCAAAACGGCGTCGGCAAGCTCGGCGGAACTGGCACCGGTGGCGCTGCCCTGCTCCATCTTGTCCCCCAGCCACAGATGCCATTTACCCTGCCACTGACCGCCGTTTTCCTGCGCGTGCACCGCAAGAATTGCATCGGAGCCGTAGCGCTCGGACGCCTGCTTGAGCGGGGCAACATCGTTGCCATCAAGGGTCTTGGCATTGCCGATCCCCTGCTCACCCAGATCCGCCAGTGGCAGACGCAGCGGCAGACCGCGATGTTGTGCGGCGCGGCGCAGGGGCTCGGCTGAAGCCTGACCATCGCCCACCAGATTGGCGCCGTCGGTCGCGTCGTTCAGCCACCACGCCATGATCACCGGGCGATTGGAACCCCACAGGGAAAGGCCGGCCTGACGTAACGCGCGGTCAGTGCTCGCCGGATCGAAATCGACCTGCAGCGATTCAGGCGGGCCTGCGTCATAACCGTACTGACTGATGATCTGCTGTGGGTCTTTGCGCACTTCGGCAAGGCCCGGGCCTTGAGCGGCCTTGGGATCGCCGGTCAGACGAATGACCAGGGTTTCCAGCGCGGCCTGCGTAGCCCGGGTTTTCTCGTCCGGGGTCTGCCCGTTGACCGGCTCGCGCACCTGATAGAGATTGTTCACCGTTTCGGCCAGGGCCGGCAGACTCATGAGGGACAGACAGCCCACGAACAGGCAGTTTTTCAGGCGCATAGAAGATTCCCAAACGAAGCGTATTAATAGCTGCATAAATATGACTGGCTCGACTCAGACCGCAGCGCGGAACGAATCGCTCACTCTGCAGAAGAACTTACACCCTTTATAGCTGCCGACGAACGGCTGAACCCTGAACAGGCGGGTTATTTTTTCTTCATCATGCCCCTGCCCGTCGGCCCAAGGATGGCCGCGTTGGCCCAACCCTGATAAAATCGCGCGCCTTCGCAGACCGGCGATGCCACGGCCACGAGCCGTTCCAACTCGGTCGTTACCCCGAATCCCCCCTAAAGGCCTGGATAATGAGCAAGCAACCCTCCCTGAGCTACAAAGACGCCGGTGTAGACATCGACGCCGGTGAAGCATTGGTCGAACGCATCAAGAGCGTTGCCAAGCGCACCAAGCGCCCGGAAGTGATGGGCGGCCTGGGGGGCTTCGGCGCTCTGTGCGAAATCCCGGCCGGCTACAAACAACCGGTTCTGGTCAGCGGCACTGACGGCGTCGGCACCAAGCTGCGCCTGGCCCTGAACCTGAACAAGCACGACAGCATCGGTATCGACCTGGTCGCCATGTGCGTCAACGATCTGGTGGTCTGCGGTGCAGAACCCCTGTTCTTCCTCGACTACTACGCCACCGGCAAGCTGAACGTCGACACCGCCGCTCAGGTCGTGACTGGCATCGGCGCAGGCTGCGAACTGGCCGGTTGCTCGCTGGTCGGCGGCGAAACCGCTGAAATGCCTGGCATGTACGAAGGCGAAGACTACGACCTGGCCGGTTTCTGCGTCGGTGTCGTCGAGAAAGCCGAAATCATCGACGGCTCGAAAGTCGCGACCGGCGACGCCCTGATCGCCCTGCCATCGTCCGGCCCGCACTCCAACGGTTACTCGCTGATCCGCAAGATCATCGAAGTCTCCGGCGCCGACATCGAAACCATCCAGCTGGACGGCAAGCCACTGACCGACCTGCTGATGGCGCCAACCCGCATCTACGTCAAGCAACTGCTCAAGCTGATCAAGGACACTGGCGCGGTCAAGGCCATGGCCCACATCACTGGCGGCGGCCTGCTGGACAACATCCCGCGCGTGCTGCCTGAAGGCGCGCAAGCCGTGGTCGACGTCGCCAGCTGGACTCGCCCGGCCGTGTTCGACTGGCTGCAGGAAAAAGGCAACGTCGACGAGCACGAAATGCACCGTGTTCTGAACTGCGGCGTCGGCATGGTCATCTGCGTCGCCCAGGAACACGTCGAAGCGTCGCTGAAAGTGCTGCGTGAAGCCGGCGAACAGCCTTGGGTCATCGGCCAGATCGGCGTCGCTGCCGAAGGCGCTGCACAAGTCGAGCTGAAAAACGTCAAGGCACACTGATGCCCGACGTAGTGAAGCCAGACATGCCCCAAGGGTGTGATGTTGTGGTGCTGTTGTCTGGCACCGGCGGTAACCTGCAAGCGATGATCGACAGCTTTAAGGACAGCTCGAGCCCGGCTCGCATTCGCGCGGTGATTTCCAACCGCGCCGATGCTTACGGGCTGGAACGCGCCAGGAATGCGGGGATCGAAACCCGCGTTCTCGATCACACAGCCTACGAAGGTCGCGAGGCCTTCGACACGGCGCTGATCGAACTGATCGACACCTTTGCGCCGAAGCTGGTGGTACTCGCCGGCTTCATGCGTATCCTCACTCCGGGCTTCGTGCGCCACTACCACGGCCGCCTGCTGAACATTCACCCTTCACTGCTTCCACTGTATAAAGGCTTGCACACGCATCAACGCGTGCTGGAAGCTGGCGATACGCTGCACGGTTGCAGCGTGCATTTCGTCACCGAGGAACTCGATGGGGGCCCTCTGGTCGTACAGGCAGTTATTTCTGTAGAGTTGCACGACACGCCTGCCACATTGGCGCAACGGGTTCATACCCAGGAACACCTGATTTACCCGCTGGCAATCCGCTGGTTTGCCGAGGGCCGATTGGCCTTGAGTGAACAAGGCGCATCCTTGAACGGCCAGCTACTGGGCCCCAGCGGCCATGTGATTCAGGCTACTTAATTCAGCTCTTCATTCCAAAGACAGGAGATTTTATGCGTCGCGCTTTGCTCTTCGCTTTCGCTCTGTTCGCGCTCCCTGCGGTCAATGCGGCAGACCTTCAACCCTTCTCCGCCAGCTACACCGCTGACTTCAAACAACTTCCTGTCGGCGGCGGCAGCGCTACCCGCAGCCTGGAACAGAACGCCAACGGCACCTGGACCCTGAGTTTCAAGGCATCGATGATGATCGCCAGCCTGACTGAGGTCAGCACCCTGAAGTCCGACAAGGACACCCTCCTGCCACAGACCTACCAGTTCGAACGTGGCGGCCTGGGCAAGAGCAAGAAAGTCGATCTGGTGTTCGACTGGTCCACCAAGTTCATCACTGGCACCGACCGTGGCGACGCGGTGAAGATTCCGCTCAACAGCGGCATCCTCGACAAGTCCACCTACCAGCTCGCGCTGCAGCACGATGTGGCCGCAGGCAAGAAGAGCATGAGTTATCAGGTGGTCGACGGTGATGAGGTCGATACCTATGACTTCCGCGTACTGGGCACTGAAAAAGTCGATACCAAGGTCGGCTCGGTCGATGCGATCAAGGTCGAGCGCGTGCGTGACCCAACGCAGAACAAGCGCATTACCGTGATGTGGTTCGCCAAGGACTACGACTACCTGCTGGTTCGCTTGCAGCAGGTGGAGACCGATGGCAAGGAATACAACATCATGCTGCAGGATGGCACGGTGAACGGTAAGGCTGTCAAAGGCAGCTGATCCAGACTGTGTTGCCTGCTTTGAAAACCCCGCTGACATGGCGGGGTTTTTTATTGGGGCATCGGCGCAGGCCAGTGAGCGTTGATCCCTTATGTTTTGTGGCGCTGATCTTTGTTCTGCCTAACGGCAGAAGCATTCCGCCTTCGGCGGGTTACTTGAAAAGACCCCAAGTAACCAAGGGTCTAGCGCTCCCTGTCCGGCCCGACTTCATCGGGTTCCCTCGTCTCCGGCATTGCTCCGGGGGCACGCCGCCGACCGGCCATCCCTGGCCGAACGGCGGCTAGCGCGACATCCATGTCGCGCTGCCCCCTACGCAACGCCTGCGCTCGGCCTGCCAAAGTCGCAATTTGCGGCGTCTGAACTACTGCGCACTTAGAGGCAAGATCAAAAGCCAATGCGGCTCATCGCCCTGACCTGATCCGGCTTCTCCCATGGAGTTTGGTGGTGAATTTAACTCCGAGTACGCCGCGAACCCTGTAGCCGTCCGGCTTGCCGGCGGTGGCGTACGGAAGATCGCTACCGCCGGCAAGCCGGACTGCTACAGGTTCGGCGTTCACAGCTCGTGGCGATTGCCGTTGCCGTTGCCGTTGATCTTGATCTTGATCTTGATCTTCGTACGCCATAGCCCAGACACCACAAAACGCGACTTGGGTGCAGGCTGAACGCAGGCGGCGCGGAGTGGGCCGAGCGGCATGGATGCCGCGAGAGCCGCCCCCCGCCATGGATGGCGGATGGCGGCGGGCCCACGGAGCGTCGCCGGAGTGAGGGAACGGCGACGAAGGAGCCGCCAAACCAGGAGCCAGGACCCTTGGTTACTTGGGGTCTTTTCAAGTAACTCGCCGAAGGCGAAACAGGCCTGGCGTTAGCCAGTCCCCACCAAGGCCAGCACCGAGACTGGATAAGTACCCAAAACTCAACGCACAGCAGCAAGAAAAGCCCCCACGAACCGCCATTTTCACGGCAGCCAATGTTCCCCAACCGAACATGAAACTTTCTTCACGCCATCCAAACGAGTGCGACAAACCGTCGCACACCCTTCTAAAACAACCCCTTACCGATTCTTTCCAAAACGGGAAATAACCTTTACCAAAATCGTCGGTTTACTTAGCCAGCTACCAAAACCTATAAAGTAACCACTGCGACGTCCTGCCGCAGATTTCAAAGAGTCAGGAGTTTTCAATATGACGGTAACTGTTACTGAACGCGACGACGCCCACATGTCCCACGAAGGCATTGCAGATGGCATTCAAATCTGGGATGTACGCCAACAAGACCAATTGGTAGGGATGTTTCACCACGAATCGGACGCACAGCGTTACGCAGCAGAGCTCGCAGAGCTGGAAGCCAAGAAGGCAGCGAGCAACTCGCAATAACGGATTGCAGCAAAACAAAACCCGCCGAGGCGGGTTTTGTTGTTCTGGGGTTTACCACATCAGATCGTCGGGGATCTTGTAGGCCGCATATGGATCGTCGCCATCCGGCTCCTCGGTCGGCTCGCTGAGCATCACGATACGACGCGGATCACGCTCCTGAACCTTCAGCGCGGCCTCGCGCGGAATGACCTCATAGCTGCCGCCGTGATGCACGATCGCCAGCGAGCCATTGCTCAGCTTGCTGCGCATCAGCGAATTGACTGACAGGCGCTTGACCTTCTTGTCGTCGACGAAGTTGTAGTAGTCCTCGGTGGTCAGCTTCGGCAAGCGGGTCGCTTCGATCAACTGCTTGACCTGCGCGGCACGGGCTTTCTGCTCGACCTTTTCCTGCTGCTGACGGTTCAGCTCCTGGTCGCGCCTGGCCTTCTCGGCCATGGCTTCCTGAGCGGCGCGCTGGCTGGCGTCGTCGGCAACGGCCTGGCCCTTGTGCACCAGGCGCTGTTCTTTCTGCTTGCTCTTGGAGACCTGTTTGGCCTGCTTCTCGTTGACCAGACCTGCCTTGAGCAATTGGTCACGAAGGGAAATACCCGCCATCTGTCTTCTCTCTCTGACTTCTCTTTCTAAATAGTCAACTCAACCGCAGTTGGGCGTGTTCTTTTCCTGACGCTTGGCTTCGCCCCAAAGCGCATCCATCTCTTCGAGGCTGCAATCTTCAATGGGGCGTCGGGTGTCGCGCAAGGCCTGTTCGATAAAACGAAAGCGCCGCTCGAACTTACCGTTGGCAGCGCGCAAGGCATTTTCCGGATCGACGTTGAGGTGACGGGCCAGATTGACCACCACGAACAGCAGATCGCCAATCTCTTCGTTGATCCCCTCACTGTCGTTATCGGCCATGGCCTCCAGAACCTCGTCGAGTTCCTCGCGCACCTTGTCGACCACCGGCAGCGCGCCGGGCCAGTCGAAACCGACCTGCGCCGCGCGCTTCTGCAGTTTGGCTGCCCGCGACAAGGCGGGCAACACGTTCGGGACATCGTCGAGCAACGACAACTGCTGCGGAACGCGGGCCTTTTCAGCACGCTCCTCGGCCTTGATCTCCTCCCAACGATGCTTGACCTGATCTTCACTCAAGCGCGGTGTTTCCAGTGGCGCATACAGGTCGCCAGTGGGGAATACATGGGGGTGGCGGCGGATCAGCTTGCGGGTGATGCCATCCACCACAGCGTCGAATTCGAACCGCCCCTCCTCGCTCGCCAGTTGGCAGTAATACACCACCTGAAACAGCAGATCGCCCAACTCGCCACGCAGGTCATCGAAGTCACCGCGCTCGATGGCATCGGCCACTTCATAGGCCTCTTCCAAGGTATGCGGCACGATGGTCGCGTAGTTCTGTTTCACATCCCACGGGCAACCGTATTGCGGGTCCCGCAGGCGGGCCATGAGATTGATGAGGTCCTGGAGCTTGTACATTGAAGAATTCCGTTAACGACCACCAGATCCGAGGCTCTGCCACCGATCGGGGAGACGACAATCAACCTGTGGGAGGGAGCTTGCTCGCGAAGGCGTCCTTTCAGCCGACACTATCATCGACCGATCCACCGTCTTCGCGAGCAAGCTCCCTCCCACATGAGTTCGAGCACATTCAGCCGATCTGTTTCAAGGCGTGCGGTTACGCCGCGTCTCGATGATGTTCGGCAGTTGCGAGATACGCCCCAGCAGACGCCCGAGTGCATCGAGCCCTGGAATCTCGATGGTCAGCGACATCAATGCCGTGTTGTCTTCCTTGTTCGAGCGGGTGTTGACCGCCAGCACGTTGATGCGCTCGTTGAGCAGCACCTGCGATACGTCCCGCAGAAGGCCGGAACGGTCGTACGCGCGGATGATGATGTCCACAGGGTAAGTGAGCACCGGCACCGGCCCCCAGCTGACCTGAATGATCCGCTCAGGCTCGCGCCCGCCAAGCTGCAGCACCGAGGCGCAGTCCTGACGGTGAATGCTCACACCGCGGCCTTGGGTGATGTAACCGACAATCGCATCGCCCGGCAGCGGCTGGCAGCATCCGGCCATCTGGGTCATCAGGTTGCCGACGCCCTGAATCTGAATGTCGCCGCGCTTGCCCGGCTTGTAGCCGGTGGCCTTGCGCGGAATCAGCTCCAGCTGCTCGTTACCACGCTCCGGCTCGACCAACTGCTGCGCGAGATTGACCAGCTGCGCCAGACGCAGATCACCGGCACCCAACGCGGCGAACATGTCCTCGGCCGTCTTCATGTTGGCTTTTTCGGCCAGTTTGTCGAAGTCCACCTGCGGCAGCGCCAGACGTGCCAGCTCGCGTTCGAGCAAGACCTTACCGGCCGCGACGTTCTGATCGCGGGCCTGAAGTTTGAACCAGTGGACGATCTTCGCCCGCGCCCGGGAAGTGGTGATGTAACCCAGGTTCGAGTTCAGCCAGTCGCGGCTCGGGGTGCCGTGCTTGCTGGTGATGATCTCGACCTGCTCACCGGTCTGCAGGCTGTAGTTGAGCGGGACGATACGGCCGTTGATCTTCGCGCCACGGCAGTTGTGGCCGATTTCGGTGTGCACGCGATAGGCGAAGTCCAGCGGTGTCGCGCCCTTGGGCAGGTCGATGGCATGGCCGTCGGGGGTGAAGACGTAGACCCGGTCCGGCTCGATATCGACCCGCAGTTGCTCGGCCAGACCGCCGATATCACCCAGCTCTTCGTGCCACTCCAGCACCTGACGCAGCCAGGAGATTTTCTCTTCGTAGTGGTTGGAGCTGGATTTGACGTCGGTCCCTTTGTATTTCCAGTGGGCACAGACGCCGAGCTCGGCCTCTTCGTGCATGGCGTGGGTGCGGATCTGCACTTCCAGCACCTTGCCCTCGGGGCCGATCACTGCGGTGTGCAGCGAGCGATAGCCGTTCTCCTTGGGGTTGGCGATGTAGTCGTCGAACTCCTTGGGGATGTGCCGCCACAGGGTGTGGACGATCCCCAGCGCGGTGTAGCAGTCGCGCATTTCCGGAACCAGTACACGCACGGCGCGAACGTCGTAGATCTGGCTGAATTCCAGACCCTTGCGCTGCATTTTGCGCCAGATCGAATAGATGTGTTTGGCCCGGCCGCTGATGTCGGCCCTGACCCCGGTGGCCAGCAGTTCGTTTTCCAGCTGCGACATCACGTCGGTGATGAAACGTTCGCGATCGAGACGACGCTCATGCAGCAGCTTGGCGATCTGCTTGTACTGTTCAGGCTCCAGGTACCGGAAGGACAGGTCCTCCAGTTCCCATTTGATATGACCGATGCCCAGCCGGTGGGCCAGCGGCGCATAGATGTCGAAGACCTCTCGGGCAACCCGGTTGCGCTTCTCGTCGTCAGTGTTCTTCACCGCACGAATGGCGCAGGTGCGTTCGGCAAGTTTGATCAGCGCGACCCGTACGTCGTCGACCATGGCGACCAGCATCTTGCGCAGGTTTTCCACCTGGGCCTGAGTGCCGAGCACCAGCGATTGACGCGGGCTGAGACTGGCGCTGATCGCCGCCATGCGCAGCACACCGTCGATCAGTTTGGCCACCGTCGGGCCGAAGCGCTGACTGACATCGGGCAAGGGAATCTTGCCTTCGCGCACGCCTCGATAAATCACGGCGGCAATGAGAGAGTCCTGGTCGAGTTTGAGGTCGGCCAGGATTTCAGCGATTTCCAGGCCCGTCTGAAAACTCGACGTGCCTTCCGCCCAGAGGTTCTTGGCGGCGTTGTCCTGTTGCTCGGCTTGCCGGGCAAACTCACAGGCTTCCTTCAAAGCCTGTCGATCCACTGCGAGGTCGACGCTGACCACATGATCAAGCCATGCGTCGAGATTGATACTGCCGTCTGTGTTTATCGGCTGGTGTGCTCTCACCTGTACCATGTTGCTTACCTTCCCTACGGCGCGATGAAATGCGCCATCAGTCGCCAGCCTTCTTCAGCGCACACACCTTGCGGGCCATGCAAGATCGCGTGCGCGGGCCAGTCGGATTAAACGAGATTCCCTGTGAGGCGTTGACTCGGATCCTGGAGCCCTGCTTGCCTCACTTACTCGCTTCAAATAACGCCATTGCCTCGACATGCGCTGTCTGCGGGAACATATCGAGGATTCCGGCACGTTTTAATCGGTAGCCCTGCCTGATCAATTCGACCGTGTCGCGCGCCAAAGTTGCCGGATTGCACGACACATAAAGTAACCGTTCAGCACCCAGTGACTTGAGTTTGCCGACCACTTCGAACGCCCCGTCACGCGGAGGATCGAGCAGTACTGCGCGGAAACCTTCCGCCACCCAGGGCGCCTTGTCCAGCGGCTGCGACAGATCCGCCTGATAAAACTTCACATTGTGCAAATTGTTACTGACGGCGTTGCCGGTTGCACGTTGCACCATGGTATCGACGCCCTCGACCGCCACCACTTCGCGCGTGATCTGCGCCAGCGGTAGAGCGAAGTTACCAAGCCCGCAGAACAAGTCCAGTACTCGTTCGTCAGGACGTGGAGCAAGCCACGCGAGCGCCTGTGCAATCATCGCCGTATTGACCTGTACGTTGACCTGCACGAAGTCGCCGGGACGATACGCCAGCTCCAGATTCCAAGGTTCAAGAGCAAACCCCAGTTGCGCCGAAGCGTCCACAGGCTGCGGTCCATCCTCGCCATGCAACCACAGTTGCGCGTCCTGGGTTTCGCAAAATGCCTTGAGGATGTCCAGATCCTGGTCTGCCAGCGGCGCGGTATGGCGCAGCAACACGGCATTGGCCGAGCCGCTGAACAACTCGACATGCCCCAGCGCCTGAGGCTTGCTCAAGCGTCTGAGCATGTCCGGCAGCGCCGTCATGATCGGTTGCAAGGCCTGTACCAGCACCGGGCACTGATCGATGGCAATGATGTCCTGGCTCGACGCGGCCCGAAAACCCACGTCCAGGCGCTTGCCCTTGGCGTCCCAGCGGACTGCGATGCGGGCACGACGTCGGTAGGCGAATTCGTCACCGGTCAATGGCGCGGCCCACTCTTCGGGCTCGACACCGGCAACCCGGCTCAACTGTTCGGCGAGCATGCGCTGTTTCAGGGCAAGTTGCTCGTCGTGGGGCATCTGCTGCACGCTGCAGCCGCCGCAGCGGCCGAAATGCGCGCAAGGCGCCGGACGACGCATGGGGCTGGCCTTGAATACACGCTCGGTGCGCGCCTCGACCACTTTGCCGTGGGCGCCGAGCACCCGCGCTTCTACCTCTTCACCGGCAAGGCTGCCCGCGACGAACCAGGTGCGGCCTTCGACGAAGCCAATACCGCGACCGTCGTTGGACAGACGCTCAATGTTCAGACGTTGCTTTTTACCGGTCGGGACCTGCGTTGTCCGGGTGCCACCACTGGGCTGGAAACGCAGGCCTGTATCACGCTTGGCCATCAGTTGGGCGCATCGTAGACACCGGTCGACAGGTAACGGTCGCCACGGTCACAAATGATCGCGACCATGACCGCATTTTCCACTTCCCGAGACAGACGCAGCATGCCGGCCACGGCACCGCCGGACGACACGCCACAGAAGATGCCTTCTTCCCGGGCCAGGCGTCGCATGACGTCCTCGGCTTCGTGCTGGGCCATGTCCATGATCCGGTCCACACGATCGGCCTGGTAGATCTTCGGCAGGTATTCCTGCGGCCAACGACGAATACCCGGAATCGCCGAACCGTCCATGGGCTGGAGGCCGACGATCTGGATGTCAGGCTTCTGTTCCTTGAGGTAGCGCGAGGTGCCCATGATGGTACCGGTGGTCCCCATGGAGCTGACGAAATGGGTGATGGTGCCGCCGGTCTGTTGCCAGATTTCCGGGCCGGTGCCAACGTAATGCGCTTCAGGATTGTCGCCGTTGGCAAACTGGTCCAGCACCTTGCCGCGGCCTTCGGTCTGCATGCGCTCGGCCAGGTCGCGAGCGCCTTCCATGCCCTCTTCCTTGCTGACCAGAATCAGCTCGGCGCCATAGGCGGTCATCGCGGCCTTGCGCTCGGCGCTGGAGTTATCCGGCATGATCAGGATCATGCGATAGCCTTTGATCGCTGCGGCCATGGCCAGTGCGATACCGGTGTTGCCGGAGGTGGCTTCGATCAGCGTGTCGCCCTGATGGATCTGCCCGCGCAGCTCGGCGCGGGTAATCATCGACAGCGCCGGACGATCCTTCACGGAACCGGCCGGGTTATTGCCTTCGAGCTTGAGCAGCAACGTGTTGCTGGTGTTCCCGGCCATGCGTTGCAGACGCACCAGCGGGGTGTTGCCGACGCAATCGGCGATGGTTTGATACTGCAGGGTCATGGCGTGTTCGCGATCCAGACGTGCGGGGGTCGCCTATCATACCGGCAATCGCTCCAAGCCCATATCACGCAAAGTGAGTTCGATATAGCGAAAAGAAATAAGCGATATTCGGCGCAACGCCGCTGATCGAGCTGCAGCTGCACGGCTTGCCGGCGATAGCGATCTTAAGGAAGCCACCGCCGACTAGCCCGGTCTGCTACAGGATCAGTCTCAAACGACCGCTTCCACCTCACGAGCAGGCAAGCGCATGGTCATCCGCAAACCGTAGGCGGTGTTCTCGGCCCACATGTCTCCGCCCTGCAGACGCAGCGAGTTGCGTGCAATGCTCAGGCCCAGGCCGAAACCGCCATCCCCCGGCCGCGCGCCGTCGAGCCGGATGAACGGGGCGAAAATGCGCTCCAGATCGCTGGCGTCGACACCGCCGCCTTCGTCTTCCAGCCACAACAACCAGTCGTCGCCGTCACGCCGCCCGCTCATGCGCACGATGCCTTCGGGTGGTGAGTGGCGGATCGCATTGCGCAGAATGTTTTCCAGCGCCTGGGCCAAGGTATTCAGGTGGCCCTGAACCCAGCATTCGCTGTCCAGATCGCAACGTAACTGGCGCGAAGGCCAGCAGCTTTCGAAACAGGCGTTGTCCACCAGCATGTCCCACAGCGCCAGCACCTGGATGTCTTCGTCGGGCAGTTTTTCCCGCTCGGCGTCCAGCCAGGCCAAATGCAGGGTGTCGTCCACCAGCCGGCGCATGCCATCGACTTCACGGCTCAGGCGCTCGCGCAGCTCGGGCAGGCTCTGCTCGCTGTCGCACGCCACTCGCAGGCGACTCAACGGCGTGCGTAATTCATGGGACAGATCGCGCAGCAACTGCTGTTGAACCTGAACGGTGGATTGCAGGCGACTGGCCATGTGGTCGAAGGCGCGATTGAGTTCGCCCAGTTCGTCCTGCCGCGAGGTCATCTGGGGCGACAGCCGATTGGACAGGCGATCAGCACGCCACGCATTGGCCTGTTCGCGCAACTCGTTGAGTGGGCGGATCAGCAAACGGTACAGCCCGACGCACAACAGCAGCGTGAACAGGCCTGGAATGATCACGTTGGTCAGCATCTGCCAGACCAGCGCATGACGACCGGGCTTGAATCGTTCGGGGAGCTCGATGATCAGGCTGCCGACGCTCGGGTCGTTGGGGAACGGGATCTTCAGCCAGGGCGCGGTCTTCTGCCGTCGGCTCATGGGCCAGTCGACCCCGCGCATGAAGGTCAGGCGCTGCACCTGCGCGTCACTGAGCGGGATGCTGCTCAGCGACTGCAGGTCGTGGCCAATCACGCCGACCCAGCCGCCTTCATGACGGCGGACCTCGCGCAGCCACTCGTCGATGCCGCGCTCATTGCCCACACTCCAGGCCTTTTCGGCCTCGGCGGCGTAGCTGTTGAGCACGGTCCGCGCTTGCGGTGAAAGAAAGGCATTCTGCGTTTCGATGTAACGGCCCCAGTACCAACTGAGCCAGATCATCAGCAGGCAGAAGCCCACCAGCAGAAAAGCCAGTTTCCAGAACAGCGAATGCCTGCCAGGCAGGCGCAAGCGGCGCTCACGCATCAGGTTCGGCAGCCGTCAGCACATAGCCCCTGCCCCATACGGTGCGCAGATGATGCGCCTCATAACCGATGAGCTTGAGCTTGCGGCGGATCTGACTGACGTGCATGTCCAGGCTACGGTCGTGCTGTGAGTAGCCACGCTGCAACACATGCTGATAAAGGAAGGGCTTGCTGAGGACGTCTTCGGGATTGCGCCACAAGGTTTCCAGCAAACGGTATTCACTGCCGGTCAGTTGAGCGCTCTTGCCCCTGAAACTGACGTCGGACAGGCCTTCGTTGAACGTCAGTTCGTCCTGAGCGGGCGTCGCCGGTGTGGCGACAGGCGCATGGAAACGGCGCTCAAGCTCGACCCGGCGCAAAATGGCCTCGATACGCACTCGCAGTTCATCGACGCTGAAGGGCTTGGGCAGGTAGTCGTCGGCACCATTGCGAAAGCCGGAGATACGGTCCGCCTCCGCACCGAGCGCAGACATCAGGATGATCGGCATGGAATGCCGACGACGCAGATGCGTGAGGATATCCAGGCCGTTCATGCCGGGCAGCAAGATGTCCATGAGCACCACGTCAAAGGGTTGCCGCTGCGCCCGCTCGAGTCCCTCGGCACCGTTCTGGCACCAGGTCACCTGAAAACCGCAACGGTCGAGTTGATCGTGCACAAAGGCGCCGAGCACAGGATCGTCCTCAATAGCGAGTATGCTGGGGCGATGAATGATTTCGGGATTCATTGGCGTCTGCGACTGATTCTCAGGCCGCGATTATTCAAGATTGCGCGACCTGGGGCAATGGCGACTGGTCGACCGACCTCGTAAGACTGTTCGCTGACCGCCCGATTTGCCGGGATTACCCGCGCGCAAGTGGCTACACTGCGCAAATTACCAAGGGTGCTGTGCATCGAGAACAGGCAACCATGGCGCAGGTCTTGCTTTGGACCTAGGTCCGTGACCGCGATTGCCGGAGAAAAAGTGTGCTGAACAAACTGGGCATAAAAGGCCGCGTATTGCTGCTGACCCTGCTGCCAGCCTGCCTGATGGCGGCGCTGCTGGGCGGCTATTTCACCTGGATGCAGCTGTCCGAGTTGCAGACCCAGTTACTCAAGCGCGGTGAGATGATCGCCAACGAACTGGCCCCGCTGTCCGCTGCCGCGCTGGCGAGCAACGACAAACCGATGCTCGATCGCATCGCCGGGCAGGTGCTCGAACAGGCCGACGTGCGCGCGGTTTCGTTCCTCGACGCGGACCGCAACCCCCTGGCCCACGCCGGGCCGACCATGATCAATCAGGCGCCGATCGGTAACAGCACCCACATGCTGCAGCGCTCCGACAACGACGCCACGCGGTATCTGATGCCGGTGTTCGGACGCAACCGCCACCTCACCGGTGAAGTCGTCCCCGAAGAAGCAGACCGCCTGCTGGGTTGGGTCGAACTGGAGCTGTCCCACAGCGGCACTCTGCTGCGCGGTTATCGCAGCCTGTTCGCCAGCCTGATTCTGATTGCGGCCGGGCTCGGCATGACGGCCATGCTGGCGCTGCGCATGAGCCGTACCATCAACGGCCCGATTGCGCAGATCAAACATGTGGTCGCGCAACTGAAAGACGGCAATCTGGAAGCGCGGCTGCCTCCGATGGGCAGCAACGAGTTGGACGAGCTCGGCTCGGGCATCAACCGCATGGCCGCGACCCTGCAGAACGCCCAGGAAGAATTGCAGCACAGCATCGAGCAGGCCACCGAGGACGTGCGGCAGAACCTGGAAACCATCGAGATCCAGAACATCGAGCTGGATCTGGCGCGCAAGGAGGCGCTGGAAGCCAGCCGGATCAAGTCCGAATTCCTCGCCAACATGAGCCACGAGATTCGCACTCCGCTCAATGGCATTCTCGGTTTCACCCACCTGTTGCAGAAAAGCGAGCTCACGCCCCGTCAGCATGACTATCTGGGCACCATCGAGAAATCCGCCGACAGTCTGCTGAGCATCATCAACGAAATTCTCGACTTCTCGAAGATCGAGGCCGGCAAGCTGGTACTCGATTCCATCCCGTTCAATCTGCGGGACCTGCTGCAAGACACCCTCACCATTCTCGCCCCCGCCGCCCACGCCAAGCAGCTGGAGCTGGTGAGTCTGGTTTACCGCGACACGCCGTTGTCGCTGGTGGGCGATCCCCTGCGGCTCAAGCAGATCCTCACCAATCTGGTCAGCAACGCCATCAAGTTCACCCGCGAAGGCACCATCGTCGCCCGCGCCATGCTCGAAGACGAGCAGGACGACAAGGTGCAGTTGCGCATCAGCGTTCAGGACACCGGCATCGGCCTGTCCAGTCAGGACGTGCGGGCGCTGTTTCAGGCTTTCAGTCAGGCGGACAACTCGCTGTCCCGCCACTCCGGGGGCACCGGGCTGGGGTTGGTGATTTCCAAGCGCCTGATCGAACAGATGGGCGGCGAAATCGGGGTCGAGAGCACGCCGGGCGAAGGCTCGGAATTCTGGATCAGCCTGACCCTGCCGAAAACCCGCGATGACCTCGAAGACCTGCCCGCGCCGCCGTTGATGGGCCGTCGCGTGGCAGTGCTGGAGCATCACGATCTGGCCCGTCAGGCGCTGGAGCATCAGTTGGAAGACTGCGGCCTGCAACCGATGGTCTTCAACAATCTGGAAAATCTCATCAATGGCGTGACCGTGGTCCATCAGACTCCTCACGCCATCGAGATGGCCGTACTCGGCGTCACTGCTCACGAACTGCCGCCCGAGCGCCTGCGTCAGCAGATATGGGACCTGGAAAACCTCGATTGCAAGGTGCTGGTGCTGTGCCCGACCACGGAGCAGGCGCTGTATCAACTGTCCGTCCCGGATGCCTACAGTCAGTTGCAGGCCAAACCGGCGTGTACACGTAAATTGCGCCGCAGCCTGTCGGAGCTGATCAACCCCAAACAGCTGCGCAACGAGGTGCCCGAGCCGTTGTCCAGTCGCCCGCCGCGCATCCTGTGTGTCGACGACAACCCGGCGAACCTGTTGCTGGTGCAGACGCTGCTCGAAGACATGGGTGCCAAGGTGCTGGCCGTGGACAGCGGCTATGCGGCGGTACAGGCCGTGCAGGAAGAAACCTTCGATCTGGTGCTGATGGACGTGCAAATGCCCGGCATGGACGGGCGTCAGGCGACCGAGGCGATTCGCAGCTGGGAGACCGAGCGTCAGGCGACATCGCTGCCGATCGTCGCTCTTACCGCCCACGCCATGGCTAACGAAAAACGCGCGCTGTTGCAAAGCGGCATGGACGATTACCTGACCAAACCGATCAGCGAACGGCAACTGGCGCAGGTGGTGCTGAAATGGACCGGCCTTGCCTTGCGCAATCAGGCGCCGGAGCGGCATCACGAAATCAGCCACGGCGGCATCAATCTGCAAGTGCTGGATCATGAGGAAGGTTTGCGTCTGGCCGCGGGCAAGGCCGATCTGGCGGCGGACATGCTGGCGATGCTGCTGGCCTCGCTGGACACCGACCGCGAAGCCATTCGAGGAGCCCGTGAGGCGGGTGACAAGATCGCGCTGATCGAACGGGTTCACCGTCTGCACGGGGCGACCCGGTACTGCGGCGTGCCGCAATTGCGTGCGGCCTGTCAGCGCAGTGAAACCTTGCTCAAGCAGGATTCCACGGAAAGCGATAAGGCTCTGGATGACCTGGAAAAGGCCATTACCCGTCTGGAGATCGAGGCTCGGGTGAGTGCTTGATGTGGGTCAGTGCTGCCGACGTCCAGATATGCATTGAATGTTGTCTCGACGCAGGCCCCGTCATTCGGATCCCCAGCGGCCGCAAGATCCCTATAAAGGAGCAACCATGCGCACCCTCCTCTACAGCAGCCAGACCTACGACCGCGACAGCTTCCTCTCGGCACAGTTGCCGGCGGCAATCGAGCTGCATTTCCAGCCCGCGCGCCTGACCCTGGACACCGTTGCTCTGGCCGATCATTACCCGGTGGTTTGCGCCTTCATCAATGACGACCTCAGCGCTCCGATTCTCGAACGCCTGGCCGCCGGTGGGACCCGGCTGATCGCCCTGCGCTCGGCCGGCTTCAACCATGTCGACCTGCCCACCGCGCAGCGACTGGGGCTCAGCGTGGTCCGCGTGCCGAGCTACTCGCCCCATGCCGTGGCCGAGCACGCGGTGGCGCTGATCCTGTTGCTCAATCGCCACCTGCATCGCGCCTATAACCGAACCCGCGACGGCGATTTCACCCTGCACGGGCTGACCGGTTTCGACCTGGTGGGCAAAACTGTCGGCGTGGTCGGGACCGGGCAGATCGGCGCCACGTTCGCGCGGATCATGGCAGGTTTCGGTTGTCAGCTGCTGGCCTACGACCCTTATCCCAACCCGCAGGTCGAAGCACTCGGTGCGCGTTATCTGCCGCTGGATCAACTGCTGGAGCAGGCGCAGATTATCAGTCTGCATTGCCCGCTCAATGAACACACCCGACACCTGATCAACATCGACTCGCTGTATCGGATGCAACGGGGCGCGATGCTGATCAATACCGGGCGTGGCGCGCTGGTTGATACTCCGGCATTGATCGAAGCCCTGATGAGCGGCCAGCTCGGGTATCTCGGGCTGGATGTCTATGAAGAGGAAGCGCAGCTTTTTTTTGAAGATCGGTCCGATCTGCCGCTGCAGGATGACGTTCTTGCTCGACTGCTGACCTTTCCCAATGTGGTGGTGACCGCGCATCAGGCGTTTCTGACCAGAGAGGCGTTGGGAGCGATTGCCCAGACCACGCTGGATAACATCACTCAGTGGGCAGCCGGAACGCCGCAGAATCTGGTGTAGCCGCCGACCGGCTTCTGCCCACCGGCAGCGGGCATCGGCGATCTAAAGTGTTAGCATGCGCGCCTATTTGGAGACCCCCATGGCCGAACACGATTTTCGCTACAGCATGCTCACCCCGCACCACACCCTGATCGAATGCCGCAGCCTGGCGGTCGGTCGCTATCAAGTGACCGGCAACGGCGGCTCGATCAAGCACGACGACGTGCTGCTGGTCACCGTCAAAGGCAGCAAAGACCTGTACATGCGCCTGAACGTGGAGAAGGTCCGTCACCTGATCAATCCGCCCGGCCAATGGGTAGCCGTGGCCAATGGTCCGGCATTCACCGAGCTTGCGATTCATCAGTGGAAGGTCAACTGCAACGGCTGTGGCAAGGAGCAGGACATCGAGTTCATGGTCGATGGCAAGGAGGGCAAGAAAGCCCTGAAGCCTGCCGCCACTGCGCGCATTGCCGAACTGGGCTGGAAAACCGTCGGCGAGAACCACCTGTGTCCGGCCTGCGCGAAGTCTGCTGCATGAAACCGCTTGTGCTGACGCTGCTCGCTGCAACCCTGCTGACCGGCTGCGCGAGCGATACCAATGCGCTCAAGCGCGATCACGGGTACGTGCTGGAATGGATCGGCGAACGTCCGCTGATCGACAACAGCCACCTGACCATGACCCTGGGTGAAGACGGCCGCGCCTACGGCAACGCCGGTTGCAATCACTGGTTTGCGTCGTACAGGCTGGACGGCGACAACATCAGCTTCGGCCCGGTGGGCAGCACCCGCAAGATGTGCGCCCCGGCCCTGATGGAACAGGAGCATCGTTTCCTGGAGGCCATGGGCAAAGTGCAGCGCTGGGATGTGTCTGAGGTCGAGCAGTTGCAGCTATGGCCTGCGCAGGGGTTGCCGCTGCGGTTCTGGCCTGAGGAAGGTTGAGGGCGGAACCGGCTCTGGCACTACGGCGATTGGTCAACGACCTTCGATACGCCGCCTTTGCGTTCAGCGGCGTGTCCGGACGTGGAGATAGCAGTCCCCTGCCATGAGCCAGGCTCAGCCCTTGCCTTTCAACTCCGCCAGCTTCTGCGCCACACCGGCGGCGGTCTGCTCGCCCATCAACTGTTCACGTACCTTGCCCTTGTCGTCGATGATGTAGGTCACCGGCAGGGCCTCGCTCTTGGGCAGGTCGTACTGATCGGCGGGGTCTTGGGCCAGCACGGTGAACTTGATCCCCAACGCGTTGCTGGCGGTTTTCAGGTCTTCACCCTGCAGGTTGTCGAAGTTGACCCCGAACACGCTGACTTGCTGCCCGCTCATCTGCTCGGACAGCTTGTTCAGTTCCGGGATTTCCGTGCGGCACGGGCCACACCATTCGGCCCAGTAATTGACCACCAGCCAATGTTTGTCGACCCGGTCGCTGGCGACCTTCTGCCCGTTCTGGTCAGTCCCCAGGTCCACGCCGCACCCACTGAGCAACACACTACCGATAAGCATTACCGCTGCTGCCAACCGCCTTGCCATGATGCTTGTTCCTTTCGTAGAAAACCCGATGCAGGCGCCAACTTGGCCTTTATCGTCACAGCTGTAGAATAGCCGCCACCTCACGCAAGATGCGACCTGCAAATGACCGATCTGACGCTTTATCACAACCCGCGCTGCTCCAAGTCACGTGGCGCGCTGGAATTGCTTGAAGGCCGTGGCCTGACGCCGACCGTCGTCCGCTATCTGGAAACCCCGCCGGATGCCGCCCAACTGCGCGATCTGCTCGGCAAACTCGGCATTGGCGCCCGCGGCCTGCTGCGCACCGGCGAAGACGAGTACAAAACCCTGAACCTGGCCGATGCCAGCCTCAGCGACGAACAGCTGATCGCCGCCATGGCTGCGCATCCCAAGCTGATCGAACGCCCGATCCTGATCGCGGGCGACAAAGCCGTGATCGGCCGTCCACCGGAGAAGATCCTGGAGATCCTGCCGTGAGTACGCCATACATTCTGGTTCTGTTCTACAGCCGCAACGGCTCGACCAGTGAAATGGCCCGGCAGATCGCCCGTGGCGTCGAGATGGGCGGCATGGAAGCGCGCCTGCGCACGGTGCCAGCCATTTCCACCGAGTGCGAAGCCGTGGCGCCGAGCATTCCGGAAACTGGCGCGCTGTACGCCACCCTCGACGACCTGAAGAATTGCGCCGGCCTGGCCCTTGGCAGCCCGACCCGTTTCGGCAACATGGCAGCGCCGCTCAAGTACTTCCTCGACGGCACCAGCAACCTGTGGCTGACCGGTGCGCTGGTGGGTAAACCCGCCAGCGTGTTCACCTCCACCGCGAGCCTGCACGGCGGTCAGGAAACCACGCTGATGTCGATGCTGCTGCCATTGCTCCACCACGGCATGCTGGTCACCGGCCTGCCCTACAGCGAAGCGGCGTTGATCGAAACCAGCGGCGGCGGCACGCCGTATGGTGCCAGTCACCACGCAGGCGCCGACGGCAAACGCCCGCTGGATCAGCACGAAACCACGCTGTGCCGTGCGCTGGGGCAACGTCTGGCCAAGACCGCCCTGCTGCTGGAGCCATCCCGTGGCTAGAAAGCCCAAGGTACTGCCCGCGCTGGAATGGCTGGAACCTCGGGTCCGCTGGAGCCGGGTGGCTGCCTTGTTGTGCTTTTTCGGCCTGATTGCGTTGCTGGTGATGTATTACCTGATCTTCGCCGACCTGCACGGCGCACGACCCTGGGTGATCCTTTCGATTGAACTGGTGCCGCTGCTGTTGCTCTCACCAGGGATGATCATCGGCAGCGCTCGCGGTCACTCGTGGACCTGTTTCGTGGTGAACCTGTATTTCATCAAGGGCGCACTGGCCGCCTATGACCCGAGCCGCTCGCTGTTCGGCGTGCTGGAGATGCTTGCCAGCCTTGCGGTGTTTACCAGCGCGTTGCTGTATGTGCGCTGGCGGTTTCAGTTCAACCGCAAGCTGGCCGGTGAAGGCATCTGACTCGCGCCTTGTATCTATAGCGACATGGCCGGCCGGCTACAAGGGGCAGGTGTCGCCTGTAAATTTTCTTTTGGAGAGGGCATGCAAGACTACAAATGGCTCAATGAATACTGCCTCAACCGCTTTGGTTCCGCCGCCGCCCTCGAGGCGCATCTGCCGACTCCCGCCACGCCCAGACAACTCAAGGCCACCGCTGACGACCGCTACCTGTCGACCATGGCGTTGCGGGTATTTCGCGCAGGCCTCAAGCACAGTCTGGTGGACGCCAAATGGCCGGCCTTCGAGCAGGTGTTCTTTGGCTTCGACCCGGAAAAAGTGGTGCTGATGGGCGCCGATCATCTGGAGCGCCTGATGCAGGACGCCCGGATCATTCGCCACCTGGGCAAACTCAAGAGTGTGCCGCGTAACGCGCAGTTGATCCTCGACATCGCTCACGAGCACGGCAGCTTCGGCAACTTCATCGCCGACTGGCCGGTGACCGACATCGTCGGGCTGTGGCGTTATCTGTTCAAGCACGGCAACCAGATGGGCGGCTTGTCGGCAGCGCGTTTCCTGCGCATGGTCGGCAAGGACACCTTCATTCCGAGCTACGACGTGGTCGCGGCGCTCAACGCCCAGAACATCGTCGACAAGGTGCCCAGCAGCCAGCGCGATCAAGCCGCGGTACAAGCCGCGTTTAACCAGTGGCACGCCGAAAGCGGCCGACCGCTGTGCCAGATTTCGATGATGCTGTCGTACACAGTCAACCACTGATCTTTTTTTCGAACCGGCAATGGCGCAACGGGATGTAACAAATCGAAGGTCGTATACAATATCCGCTATTCACCCATTGCCTGAGTCGCTCGCGTGCCCTTTCTTCTTCCTGACGCCCCCAACCTCGGTGTCGCGCCGTCTGCGTCCGAGGTGATTTCCAAATACCTGCGCGAGTCGATCATTTCCGGCCAGTTCGCCGAGGATGAACCGATTCGACAGGACGACATCGCCCGCGTGTTCAATGTCAGCAAGATCCCCGTAAGAGAGGCGTTGAAGCGTCTTGAAGCCGAAGGCCTGGTGCAGTTCCAGCGCAATAAGGGCGCGGTGGTCACGCGAATTTCCGAACCCGAGCTGGCGCAGATTTTCGAGGTGCGGGTGCTGTTGGAGGTCCAGGCCATCCGTTTGGCGGTGCCGAGGCTGACCCAGGCGCAGATCGAACAGGCCACTGCCATCTGCGACGAGTTCGTCGGCGATGACGACATCGGGCGCTGGGCCGAGCTGAACTGGGCCTTTCATACCTGCCTGTACGAAGCCGCGCAACGGCCGTTTCTGCTGAACATGATTCGCTCGATTCACGACAAGGTCGAGCGCTACCTGCGCGTGCAGATGAGCTTCGACGAAGGCAAGGAACGGGCGGATCAAGAACACCGCGAAATCCTCAAGGCCTGTGCCGATCGTGACGTCGAAAAAGCCGCCGAACTGATCGAGCACCACATCATCGGCGTCTGCCGCGCGCTCTATGCGCACCTTCCCAACGCTGTCCTCAGCGAGATCTGATCCGCCAGCCGCTGTGCCGATTTCGTCATTTACCGGGGCGAAATCGGTCAAGACCCTGCCCCGCATTCCCGCCACTCTGATGCAACGGCTATACCCTCTGTAGCAGCACGGCTTGTCGGCGGTAGCGACCTCCAAGCCCCCACCGCCGGCAAGCCGGACCGCTACAGAGTAAGTGGCGCGCCGGATAACTGTTTCAATCAGCTTGGGGGGTAAACCATGAAACGCATCCAGATCCTCGATTCCCATACCGGCGGCGAACCTACGCGGCTGGTGCTCGACGGTTTTCCCGACCTCGGCGACGGCAGCATGGCGCAACGTCGCCAGCGTCTTGCCGAAGAATTCGATGACTGGCGTGCGGCCACGGTGCTGGAACCTCGCGGCAGCGACGTGCTGGTCGGCGCTCTGCTCTGCACGCCTGTGGACCCACAAGCCTGCGCCGGAGTGATCTTCTTCAACAACACCGGTTATCTGGGCATGTGTGGCCACGGCACTATCGGCCTGGTGGTGTCGCTGGCGCATCTGGGCAGGATCGGCCCCGGGGTGCATCGCATCGAAACCCCGGTCGGCACGGTGCAAGCCACCCTGCATGAAGATCGCTCGGTCAGCGTCAACAACGTGCCGTCTTACCGTTATCGCAAGAATTTCAACGTCGATGTGCCGGGCCTGGGCAACGTCACCGGTGACATCGCCTGGGGCGGCAACTGGTTTTTCCTGATTGCCGATCACGGCCTGAGCGTGACCGGCGACAACCTCGACGCCCTCACCGATTACACCTGGAAAGTCCGCCAGGCCCTGGACAATCAAGGCATTCGCGGCGAAGACGGCGGCCTCATCGACCACATCGAGTTGTTCGCCGACGACGATCAGGCCGACAGCCGCAACTTCGTGCTGTGCCCGGGCAAAGCCTACGACCGCTCGCCTTGCGGTACCGGCACCAGCGCCAAATTGGCGTGCCTGGCCGCCGACGGCAAACTTGAAGCAGGTGCGATCTGGCGCCAGGCCAGTGTGATCGGCAGTGAATTCGAAGGCAGCTTTGGGTGGCAGCACGGCGAGCGGCAAATGGGTGACCGCATCGTGCCGACCATTCGCGGGCGCGCCTATGTCAGCGCCGAAGCCACCTTGCTGCTGGATGAGGAAGACCCCTTCGCCTGGGGCATCCGTTCTTGATCAAGGGCTCTCTTACCCAAGGCAATGCTGCCGAGGTGATTGTCATCGGTGGCGGCATCATCGGCGCGGCCTGTGCAGACGAATTGGCAAGTCAGGGCGTGGATGTGTTGGTGCTCGATTGCCAACGCCCGGCGGCCACGGCGGCGGGCATGGGTCATCTGGTGGTTCTGGATCACAGCCCGGCGGAGCTTGCGCTGGGCGAATACTCGGTGCGGCTGTGGCGCGAGCTGGCGCCGCAAATGCCCGACAACTGCGCCATGCGCAACAACGGCACGCTGTGGCTGGCCTGCAACGAAGAAGAGATGGCCGAGGCCGAGCGCAAGCAATCTGCGCTGAGCGAGTTCGGTCTGGCCTGCGAGTTGATGTCTGGCGCAGCGCTGGCAAATGCAGAGCCGTCGCTGCGTCCGGGATTGTTTGGCGCGCTTGAAGTCACCGGCGATGGCATTCTCTACGCGCCCAACGCAGCGCGCTGGCTGTTGCAGCGCCACGCTGAACGGGTGCGCCAGCAGCAGGCTGAAGTCGTAGAAGTCCAGGGCAATCGAGTGCGCCTGGCGGACGGCCAATGGTTGCAGGCCAACGCCGTGGTGCTCGCCAACGGCATCCATGCCCGCGAGCTGTGTGCGGATTTGCCGTTGCAAGCCAAGAAAGGCCATCTGCTGATCACCGACCGCTATCCGACGCAAATCAGCCACACCCTGGTCGAGCTGGGTTATGTCACCAATGCCCACAAGAGCGACGGGCCGTCGGTCGCGTTCAACGTGCAGCAACGGCCGACAGGGCAACTGTTCATCGGCTCTTCCCGGCAGTTCGATAACGAAGACCCGGCCATCGACGCCGCCATGCTCGGTCGTATGTTGCGCCGGGCAATGGATTTTCTCCCCGACCTGGGCCTGATGAACGGCATTCGCAGCTGGACAGGCTTTCGTTCGGCAAGCCCCGACGGCCAGCCGCTGATTGGCGAACACCCCCACCAACCGGGCCTTTGGCTGGCTGTGGGGCACGAAGGTCTGGGCGTGACCACCGCGACCGGGAGCGCAAAACTGCTGGCTGCACAAATGCTCGACAGCCCTGCGCCGCTGGAACTCGACGCTTACCTGCCACAACGTTTTATCGGAGCCCACGCCCATGCCTGAATTGAGCATCGATGGTCAGCCCTTCCGCTTTGCCCAGGGGACTACGGTCGCAGCGGCTTTGATGTCCAGCGGCGACCGTTGCAGCCGCACGTCGGTGAGCGGCCAACGGCGGGCGCCTTTGTGTGGCATGGGCATCTGTCAGGAATGCCGGGTGAACATCGACGGCTTGCGTCGCTTGGCCTGTCAGACGATCTGCCGTGAAGGCATGCGAGTGGAGACGCATTGATGAGTCAGCACGTCGACCTGCTGATCATCGGTGCAGGCCCTGCCGGCATGGCTGCCGGGCTGGCGGCGGCGCCCAGTGGCGTCAGCATCGCGATACTCGACGACAACCCGCTGCCCGGCGGGCAGATCTGGCGCGACGGCCCTCAGGCGCAACTGCCCGATCAGGCCACCCACATGCGCGCCCAATTGCAGCATCACGCCAATATCCAGCTTCACAGCGCGAGCAAAGTGGTCGCCCTCGCAGGCCGCAAAAAGCTGCTGCTCGAAGACGCCGAGCGGGGTTGGGTATTGAGTTACGACAAACTGATTCTGTGTACCGGCGCGCGGGAGTTGCTGCTGCCCTTCCCAGGCTGGACCCTGCCCGGCGTCACCGGCGCGGGCGGTTTACAGGCGTTGATCAAGGGTGGTTTGCCGGTGTCTGGCGAGCGCATCGTGATTGCCGGAAGCGGGCCACTGCTGCTGGCCTCGGCGGCGACCGCAAAGAAGAATGGCGCCAATGTTGTGCGCATCGCCGAGCAGGCCGCGTTGAGTGCGGTCGGTGGGTTTGCGACGGGCTTGTGGCAGTGGCCGAACAAGGCGATCCAGGCAGTAACGCTGGCCAGCAGCGCCTATCGGACATCGGCCCACGTGCTCGAAGCGCTGGGTTCGGATCGGCTCGAAGCGGTGCGCATGAAGATCGGCTCGCGAGTCGAGGAAATCCCCTGTGACCGGCTGGCCTGTGGTTTCAGCCTGGTGCCGAACACCGAGATCGGCAAGGCCCTGGGCTGTGAGATTCGCGACAGAGCGATTGCCGTGAACGAGTGGCAGGCCAGCAGTCTTGCCGATCATTACGCGGCCGGCGAATGCACCGGTTTCGGCGGCAGTGAGCTGGCGCTGGTGGAAGGCCGGATCGCAGCATTGGCCGCAATCGGCAAAGAGGATGAGGCGCGCAAGCTGTGGCCGGAGCGCCAGCGCTGGCAGCGTTTTGCCGACCGGTTGAACCAGGCCTTTGCGCTCGATCCTGCGCTGAAAAAACTGGCGAAAGCAGACACCCTGGTTTGCCGCTGCGAAGACGTGCCCTACGCCGAACTCGCCGACCACGACAGCTGGAACACCGCCAAACTCAATACCCGCTGCGGCATGGGCGCATGCCAGGGCCGTATCTGCGCCACCGCCGCACAGACCTTGTTCGGCTGGGAACTGCCTCATCTGCGCCCGCCCTTCAGCCCGGCGCGCATCGCGACGCTTGTGTGTCTGGATGAGGCAGGTCCAGTCGAATGACCCTCTGTAGCATTCCGGGTGGCCGGCGGTGGCGCCACCGAAAAAGCTACCGCCGGCAAGCCAGACTGCTACAGAGGTATCGCGTCACTTTTGATGTTTGATGACAAGCACCTGATTACCGCATGATCGAGCCAGTCCTCTTGTCTGGCTGCGTCCCGTGAACATGATCGACCTGATCCCCGCCTCGCCCCTGCGCGACCTTGATCAACTGCTATCCAGCCTGGAGCTGGTGGCCCCGCTGTTCGATGCAATTCCCGGCGTGGTGTTTTTCGTCAAGGACGCTCAGGCGCGCTATGCGCTGGTGAATCAGACGCTGGTGCAGCGCTGTGGCTTCAAGAAGAAAAACCAGATCGTCGGGCGCACGGCGGAGGATGTCTTCCCGGCGCGTTTCGGGCCTTTGTATACCGCGCAGGACCGGCGAGTGCTCGCCGACGGCAGGCAATTGAGCGATCAACTGGAGCTGCATCTTTATTACGGCAATCAGCCGATCTGGTGCCTGACCCACAAGATCGCGCTGCGTGACTGCCATGGCGCGATCATCGGCCTGGCCGGGATTTCGCGGGACCTGCAGATCCTGCAATCGCACCCAGCCTACGCAAAGCTGGCAGAAGTCGACGCCTACATCCGCGAACACTTCGCACGCCCCATCACGCTTGAAGAACTGACCGCCATCGCCGGGCTATCGATTGCCCAGCTGGAGCGCCACTGCAAACGCATCTTTCAGCTGACGCCCAGACAGATGATTCACAAGGCGCGTCTGGGCGAAGCTTCGCGGCTGCTGCGGGAAGATCTGTCGATTACCGAGGTCGCGCTGCGCTGCGGCTACACTGATCACAGCGCGTTCAGTCGACAGTTCAAGGCATTGACCGGGGTCTCTCCGAGTGAATATCGAGAGTCGCAGCACGGCTTTTGATTCTGTCCTGAAGACAAGAACGCTCTGCCCACAATCAGAAAACGGTGGTCACGCCAGAACGTGCATCTATGAAGCACCGCTCCCGTTTTTGCTCCTTTATGTAACACCGACGCAGTCCTTCAAACCCCGGCAAATTCCACAAGCCGCCGATCCAAAGCCCTGCAGGCCATAGTGGCAAAACGGGCACGCACCATGCATAGAAAATATCGTATACGAAATTACTTATCCGACCGTTCCATTACTTGCATCCACCGAGGCTTCTATGAAAAAGCATGCTGTTGCCGTAGCCCTCCTCGCTGTAATGAGTTCCTCATTCATCAATGCCGCTTTCGCCGACAAGCTCGATGACATCATCGACTCCGGCAAACTGCGCTGCGCCGTGACACTGGACTTCCCGCCCATGGGTTCGCGCGATGAGAAGAACAACCCGGTCGGATTCGACGTCGATTACTGCAACGATCTGGCAAAAGTGCTGGGCGTTACCGCTGAAGTGGTCGAGACGCCATTCCCGGATCGTATTCCCGCGCTGGTGTCGGGCCGTGCCGACGTGATCGTGGCCTCCACGTCCGACACCCTTGAGCGCGCAAAAACGGTGGCGATGACCATTCCCTACTTCGCCTTCCAGATGGTGGTGCTGACCCGCGACAACACCGGCATTACCAAATATGAAGACCTCAAGGGCAAGAACGTCGGCAACACCAGCGGCACCTATGAAGCCATTGCCCTGGAGAAAGACCAGAAAGCCTGGGCCAGCGGCAGCTTCCGCGCCTACCAGACTCAGAACGACACCATTCTCGCCGTCGCCCAGGGTCATATCGACGCTACCGTGGTCACCAACACCGTGGCCGCTGCAACGCTCAAGTCCGGCAAATACAAAGGCCTGAAAGTCGCGGGCAACGCGCCATACGTCATTGACTACGTGTCGCTGGCAGCGAAGCGCAACGAATACGGCCTGATTCATTACCTGAACCTGTTCGTCAACCAACAGGTGCGTACCGGCCGTTATGACGAGCTGTGGAAAAAATGGGTGGGTGATGAAATCAAGCCAGCGAACCTGACTGTGCCCGGGGTTTATTACTGATAACGGCTGTCCGTTACAGGTGAACACCGGACCCGCGCCATGCTGATCGTTCCCACGCTCTGCGTGGGAATGGAGCGCCTGACGCTCCGCGTCAGAATGGCTCGACGCAGAGCGTGGGAACGATCAGGAAGAATGGTGAACGTCGAAGTACCGAGGCCCTCAATCAAGGAGCCCACGATGTCTGAAGTTTCGTTGAACGGGCGGTGTCTGGTCGCAGGCAGTGCCCAGGGCGAGTTGCTGTACGCCGATGTGGGCCTGAGTTTCTGGGGCGGGGTCGAGCCCTTCACTGGTGAGGTCATCGACCGCCATCACCCGCTCAGCGGCCAGATCATCACCGGCCGTGTGCTGGCGATTCCCAGCGGCCGTGGCTCGTGTACCGGCAGCAGCGTGTTGCTGGAGCTGATCCTCAATGGTCATGCGCCTGCCGCGCTGGTGTTCGAACGGGTCGAAGACATTCTGACTCTCGGCGTGCTGGTGGCCGAGCAGATGTTCGGCCATTCAATCCCGGTGATCAGCCTCGGTGAAGCGGGTTTCGCTGCCTTGCGCGAGGTGAAATTCGTCAGAGTCCAAGACGCCCGCGTCAGCTGTTTCGAGCAGATGCCACCTGCTCTTGCTGCGCCGTCGAAACACATTGCCAGTCACCTGCACAGCAAAATCAACCTCACCGAAATGGACCGTGGCTTTCTCGACGGTGCCTACGGCAAGGCCGCGCAAGTGGCGATGGGCATCATTCTGCGCATGGCCGAACTGCAAGGCGCAACCGAACTGCTGGACATCACCCAGGCGCACATCGACGGCTGCATTTATACCGGCCCGGCGAGCCTGCGCTTCGCCCGGCAACTGGTGGACTGGGACGCCAAGGTTCGCGTGCCGACCACCCTCAATTCTATCTCCGTGGACAAACGCCGCTGGCGCGAACTGGGCGTCGACCCGGCCCTCGGCGAACCCGCCAGTCAGTCGGGCGATGCCTACCTGGACATGGGTGCGCGCGTCAGTTTTACCTGCGCCCCTTACCTGCTCGACAGCGCGCCGGAACTGGGCGAACAGATCGTCTGGGCCGAATCCAACGCGGTGGTTTACGCCAACAGCGTGATCGGCGCGCGCACCCTGAAATACCCCGACTACCTGGACATCTGCATCGCCCTGACCGGCCGTGCGCCGAAGATCGGCTGCCACCTCACGCAACAACGCCTCGCCACGCTATGCATCGACATTCCCGCCCTCGATGATCTGGACGACAGTTTCTACCCGCTGTTGGGCTATCACGTCGGCCTGCTCTGCGGCGCACAAATCCCGGTGGTCTGCGGCCTGGAACACAAGGCGCCGACGCTGGATGACCTCAAAGCCTTCGGCGCCGCGTTCGCCACCACCTCTGCCGCGCCGATGTTTCATATCGCCGGTGTGACCCCCGAAGCCACCACCGCCGAACTGGCCATGGGCGGACATCCGCCAGCCAGACACCTGAGCGTGAGCGCCCTGGACCTGCTGCACAGCTGGCGCGAATTGAATAGCGCGCAGAGCCCGGACGTCGATGCCGTGACGCTGGGCAATCCGCATTTTTCCCTGAGCGAATGCGCCACCCTCGCCCGCCTCTGTCATGGCCTGCGCAAGCTCGACAGCGTGGCCATCGTGGTCACCTGCGGTCGCGCCACCCTTGAGCGTGCTCAGCAGGCCGGTCATGTCGCGACCCTGGAAGACTTCGGCGTGCAATTCGTTACCGACACCTGCTGGTGCATGCTCGGCGAGCCAGTGATCCCGCCGACTGCGCGCAACCTGATGACCAACTCCGGTAAATATGCGCACTACGCGCCGGGGCTGGTGGGCCGTCGCGTGCATTTCGCAAGCCTGGCCGAATGCGTCGAAAGCGCGTGCACCGGTCAGGCCAGCGGGCGTCTGCCCGTCTGGCTGCAAGCGGCCGACCAAGCGGAGGCCGTTGCGCATGTTTGATTACAACTTCCACTGGCGCGCCGCATTCAAGGCGTTACCAGACATGCTCAATGGAGCCATCGTCACGTTCGAAACCGCGGCGCTGTCGATGATCCTCGGCGTGATCATCGCGCTGTTTCTGGTATTCATGCGCCAAGGCAAAAACCGGCTGTTTCGTGGGTTTGCCGCCACCTGGATTTCCATCGCCCGCAACACGCCTTCGCTGTTTCAGGTGTACATCCTGTATTTCGGTCTGGGCTCGTTCGGGCTGCACATCAGTTCCTGGCTGGCATTGCTGGCAGGTATCACCATCAACAACGCCGGTTATCTGGCGGAAAACTTCCGTGGCGGTCTCAAGGCCGTGCCCGACACGCAACTGCGCGCCGCCCGTTCGCTGGGCATGAGCGCGCCGCAGGCCTATCGGCTGATCGTCATCCCGCAGTTGTTGCGCATCGTGTTCTATCCGCTGACCAACCAGATGGTCTGGGCCGTGCTGATGACCTCGATGGGTGTCATCGTCGGCCTGAACAACGACCTCACCGGCGTGACCCAGGACTACAACGTCAAGACGTTCCGCACCTTCGAGTTCTTCGCCATCGCGGCGGTGCTCTATTACCTGATCGCCAAACTGATCGTGGCCGTGGCGCGGCTGCTGTCGTGGCGCCTGTTCCGGTACTGAGGGATCGACATGTTCAATAGCAGTTTCAGTTGGAACGACATGCAATTCATGCTCGAAGGCGCCTGGGTCACCATTCTGCTGACGATCATCTCGATGATCATCGGCACGCTGGCCGGAGTGGTTTGCGGCATGGCGCGCGCCCTGCTGCCGCGGAGCACCGTACCGCTGGCCTGGTTGCTGGACGTGTTCCGCAGCGTGCCGTTGCTGATCCAGTTCGTGTTGTTCAACGCGCTGAAAAGCATCGCTGGCCTGAACTGGAGTGCCTTCGCTGTGGCCTGTGTGGTGCTGGGCTTGTACGTGACCGCGTACTGCACGGAAATCGTACGCAGCGGCGTGCTGTCGGTGCCACTCACCCTGCGCCGCGCCAGCCGTTCGCTGGGCCTGACCTACTGGCAGGACCTGCGCCAGATCGTCATGCCGATGGCGACCCGCGTAGCCTTCCCCGGCTGGGTCAACCTGTTGCTGTCGGTCATGAAGGACACCGCGCTGGTGATGTGGATCGGCATCGTCGAACTGCTGCGCGCCTCGCAGACCATCGTCACGCGCATTCAAGAACCGCTGCTGGTGCTGTGCATCGCAGGCCTCATTTACTACGTCATGAGTCTGGTGATCGCCCGCCTGGGTGCGCGCCTGGAAACGAGGTGGCAGGAAAATGATTGAGATCGACAACGTACACAAATCGTTCGGCGAGCTTGAAGTGATCAAGGGCGTGAGCCTGCAAGTGCAGAAAGGCGAAGTGGTGTCGATCATCGGCGGCTCGGGCTCGGGCAAATCAACCCTGCTGATGTGCATCAATGGCCTGGAATCGATCAAGAGCGGCAGCATTCGCGTGGACGGCACCGAGGTTCACGCCAAGAGCACCGACATCAACAAACTGCGGCAGCGGATTGGCATCGTCTTTCAGCAATGGAATGCCTTCCCGCACCTGACCGTACTGGAAAACGTGATGCTCGCCCCGCGCACCGTGCTCGGCAAAAGCAAGGCCGAAGCCGAGGCGCTGGCGGTCAAGCAACTGACCCATGTGGGGCTGGGTGACAAATTGAAAGTATTCCCCGGCAAGCTTTCCGGCGGCCAGCAACAGCGCATGGCGATTGCCCGGGCGCTGGCGATGTCCCCGGATTACATGCTGTTCGACGAAGCGACTTCGGCCCTCGACCCGCAACTGGTGGGCGAAGTGCTGGACACCATGCGCATGCTCGCCGAAGACGGCATGACCATGATTCTGGTGACCCACGAGATTCGCTTCGCCCGGGATGTGTCGGACCGCGTGGCGTTCTTTCGTAATGGCCTGGTGCATGAGATCGGCACGCCGGATCAGGTCATCGGTAACCCACAGCGACCCGAGACCGCCGACTTTTTGCGTTCGATCAATTAGGGCAATGCACACCTTCTGTAGCAGCCAGGCCGGGCGGCAACAGGGTATGGGGTTCGATCAGATAAACCGAGTTCAACAGGAGGGCTTTGTGTCATGCGCTCATCGAAAGTGATTCATGTAGTCAGTTGCCACGCTGAGGGAGAAGTCGGCGATGTCATCGTCGGCGGCGTCGCGCCGCCGCCGGGCGATACGATCTGGGAGCAGTCGCGCTGGATCGAAAAAGACAACGTGCTGCGCAACTTCATGCTCAACGAGCCGCGCGGCGGGGTGTTCCGTCACGTCAACCTGCTGGTGCCGCCGAAGAACCCCAAGGCGCAGATGGGCTGGATCATCATGGAACCGGCCGACGTGCCGCCGATGTCGGGCTCCAACTCGCTGTGCGTGGCGACCGTGCTGCTGGACAGCGGAATTCTGCCGATGACCGAGCCAGAAACCCGACTGGTGCTCGAAGCGCCGGGCGGCCTGATCGAGGCCATCGCGCAGTGCCGGGACGGCAAGGTAACAAGCGTCGAGGTGCACAACCACCCTTCGTTCGCCGATCAACTGGAGGTGTGGATCGAAGTGCCGGGGCTGGGTTCGATTCAGGTGGACACCGCGTATGGCGGCGACAGTTTTGCCATCGTCGACTCGGTGAAGCTGGGTTTCTCGCTTACCGCCGACGAAGCCAAGGATCTGGTGGAAACCGGCTTGAAAATCACCAAGGCCGCCAACGAGCAACTGGGTTTCACCCATCCGCTGAACAAGGACTGGAATCACATTTCCTTCTGCCAGATCGCGGCGCCCGTGAATTACCACGGGGGTGTGGCGAACGCCGCCAACGCGGTGGTCATCCGCCCCGGCAAGATCGACCGCTCGCCCTGCGGCACCGGTTGCTCGGCGCGTCTGGCGGTGTTGCACGCCAAAGGCCAACTGAAGGTCGGTGAGCGCTTTATTGGGCGTTCGATCATTGGGTCGGAGTTTCACTGCAAGATCCAGAGTGAAACCGAAGTCGCCGGAAGGCCTGCGATCGTACCAAGCCTATCGGGCCGCGCGTGGATCACCGGCACGCACCAACACATGCTCGACCCGAGCGATCCGTGGCCGGAGGGGTACAAGTTGACGGACACCTGGCCGATTGGGTTGAAGCTTTAACGCTCGATTCGCCCGACTGCACTATTGATTTTTTAACCGGGCGTTTTACGCCCAAACCAGAACGTATACGAAATACCTTCCATACATAAGGAGTCACTCATGAGCCAGTCCGTATCCTGGAGCGGTGTTTTCCCTGCCGTTACCACGCAATTCAACGAAGATTTCTCTCTCAACCTGGAGGCTACCCACAAGGTCATTTCCAATCTGGTGCGCGACGGTGTCTCAGGGTTGGTGATCTGTGGCACTGTGGGTGAAAACACCTCGTTGAGCGTCGCTGAAAAAATCAGCCTGGTGGAGGTCGCCAAGGACGCCTCGGCCGGGCGCGTGCCGGTGATTTCAGGGATTGCCGAATTCACCAGCGCCAACGCCAGTGCGGTTGCCAAAGACGTGCAAAAGGCTGGCGCTGACGGGATCATGCTGATGCCTGCGCTGGTCTACTCGTCCAAACCCTTCGAGACCGCCGCGCACTTTCGCACCGTGGCCGCGGCCACCGACTTGCCGATGATGGTTTACAACAACCCGCCGATCTACAAGAACGACGTCACCCCGGACATCCTTATTTCCCTGGCCGACTGCGACAACATCGTCTGCTTCAAGGACTCGTCGGGAAACACCAACCGCTTCATCGACGTGCGCAACGAAGTGGGTGACCGATTCGTGCTGTTCGCCGGCCTCGATGACGTGCTGGTGGAAAGCGTGGCCGTGGGCGCAGTGGGCTGGGTGTCGGGGATGTCCAACGCCTTCCCGAAAGAGGGCGAAACCCTGTTCCGCCTGGCCAAGGCCGGACGTTTCGCTGAAGCGATGGCGCTTTATGAGTGGTTCATGCCGCTGCTGCACCTGGATGCGCGTCCGGACCTGGTGCAGTGCATCAAGCTCTGCGAAGCGATCATGGAACGCGGCAGCGCCCTCACCCGCCCACCGCGTCTGGCGCTGCCGGACAGTGACCGGGAATATGTCGAGGGGCTGATGAAGACGGCGCTGGCGAACAAGCCGGTGTTGCCGGAGGTGGGGTTGTAACCAGCCTGCTGAACACCTCGGTTCCCTTGACGACGCCACCACCGTGGGAGGGAGCTTGCTCGCGAATGCATTCGGTCTGCCGCATTGTTGTGTCTGACACACCGCTTTCGCGAGCAAGCTCCCCGCCCACAACAGTTGGCGGGGGTGCTTTAGATATTCACCACATTCACGAACCGCGACGCTGCGGTCTCGTCGATCTTCAGGCTGGAGAAGTCGAACAGGTTGCGGTCCGCCAGTTGGGACGGAATGACATTCTGCAGGCTGCGGAAGATCATTTCCGAACGGCCCGGGGTCTTGCGATCCCAGTCCTGAAGCATGTCCTTGACCACCTGACGCTGCAGGTTTTCCTGGGAGCCGCACAGGTTGCACGGGATGATCGGGAACTGCTTCATGTCCGAATAGGCCTGGATGTCTTTCTCGGCGCAGTAGGCCAGCGGACGAATCACCACGTTGCGGCCATCGTCGGCGCGCAGCTTCGGCGGCATGGCCTTGATGGTGCCGTTGAAGAACATGTTCAGGAAGAAGGTTTCGACGATGTCGTCGCGGTGGTGACCGAGGGCCATCTTGGTCGCGCCGATTTCGTCGGCGAAGGTGTACAGCGTGCCGCGACGCAGGCGCGAGCACAGCGAGCAGGTGGTCTTGCCTTCGGGAATCAGCTCCTTGACCACCGAATAGGTGTCTTTCTCGACGATGTGGTACTCGACGCCGAGTTCTTTCAGGTACGCCGGCAGCACGTGCTCGGGGAAGCCTGGCTGTTTCTGGTCCATGTTCACGGCGACGATATCGAATTTGATCGGCGCCACCTTCTGCAGATGGATCAGCACGTCGAGCATTGTGTAGCTGTCCTTGCCGCCGGACAGGCAGACCATCACCTTGTCGCCCTCTTCAATCATGTTGAAATCGGCCACCGCTTCGCCAGCGAGCCTGCGCAGACGCTTCTGCAGTTTGTTCTGATTGACTGAAAGGGTGCCCATGGCGCTGATATCCGCTCGCTGTGACTCTGGAAAAGGTCGGCATTTTACGCATAAACGTGGCGGCAGGTAATGCCTGTGTGGGTGCCACACAACCCTGTGGGAGCTGCCGGAGGTCACGACGGTGCGAAAGCGGTATGGCTGACACGCAGCATTCGCCACTGTCGTAACCTCCAGCAGCTCCCACAGGTTCCGTCACAACGACACATACCATTCATCCGCCCATATCCGGCTGCTGATCACCATCAGCTATTAACAGCCCCCGGATAGTCCCAATCACTCTAAAGGCCACGGTTTTCGCGGCCTCCAGCTTTCTATACTGGCAATGAGGTCGCAGCCATTCCCGTTCTGAGATTGTGGCCTTGCCCTGACGGCATGTGGCCGGTCAGGTGCGACGGCGGACATCATCAGGAGTAAAGGGCATGATCCATCACGTTTTGGGGCTGTTCACGCACCCCGATCAAGAATGGCAACAGATACGTGGCGAAGAAGAAGAAAGCATCAGCCACATGTACCTCACCCATACGTTGATTCTGGCAGCGATCCCCGCCGTTTCCGCGTACATCGGCACCACTCGGGTCGGCTGGGTCATCGGCAGCCGTGCGCCGGTCATGTTGACGAGCGAAAGCGCGATCTGGATGACCATCATGTCCTATATCGCCATGCTCGCCGGAGTCGCGGTCATGGGCGGTTTCATCCACTGGATGGCCCGCACCTACGATGCCAGCCCAAGCCTTGCGCGGTGCGTGGCCTTTGCCACCTACACGGCTACCCCATTGTTCATCGGCGGCCTCGCGGCGCTGTATCCGCACATGTGGCTGGGAATGATGGTCGGCCTGGCGGCGGTCTGCTACACGGTTTACCTGCTGTATGTGGGCTTGCCGGTGTTCATGAATATCCACCCGGATGAAGGCTTCATGTTTTCCAGCTCGGTACTGGCGGTGGGTCTGGTGGTGCTGGTAGCGATCATGGCGTTCACCGTGGTGCTGTGGGGTATCGGGGTGGGGCCTGAGTACACCAATTGAGCGATGAGCGAGTAGACGCGACGGACTGTGAAATCACATACGGACATGTGGGAGGGAGCTTGCTCACGAATGCGGTGTGTCAGCCAAGAAGATGTCTCTGATACACGGCATTCGCGAGCAAGCTCTCTGCCCCAGGGTTCTTTGCAAGCCCGAACCTTCGCATTATTCCTACCATTCGGCGCCTTTGGTTTTCGGCAAGCACACGCTTTGCGGCATACTCGCATCCTCTGGAGACCGATGAAGCATGCTCGAGCAACTCAATTCCCGCGTCGAATCCTGTTACCAACAAGCCGAAGATTTTTTCAAACGCCCTTTCAAACGCCCTGTCGTCAGCCTCAAATTGCGAGGCCAGAAGGCCGGTGTCGCGCACCTGCATGAAAACCTGCTGCGCTTCAATCCGCAGCTGTACCGCGAAAACAGCGAAGACTTCCTGCGCCAGACCGTGGCCCACGAGGTTGCGCATCTGGTGGCCCATCAGTTGTTCGGCGACACCATTCAACCCCATGGCGAGGAATGGCAGTTGATCATGCGCGGCGTGTACGAACTGCCGCCCAATCGCTGCCACACCTATGAAATCCAGCGCCGCAGCGTGACCCGCTACATCTACCGTTGCCCGTGCCCGGAAAGCGACTTCCCGTTCTCGGTGCAGCGCCACAAGCTGGTGCGCAAAGGTCGCAGGTATTTGTGCCGAAGCTGCCGGGAAATTCTGGTATTCAGTGGCGAGACGCGGGTCGAATAGACTTCAACCCAGTGCGCCGGCTTCACGCAGCGCGGCGATTTCTTCTGCACTGAATCCGGCCGCCCCCAGCACCTGCTCACTGTGCGCACCCGCGGCCGCGCCGATGTGCCGCGGTTCAGGCAGACCGTCCGAGAACTTCAACGGACAGGCCATCTGAGATTGAAGACTGCCGTCGCCCCTCGGGACTTGCGTTACGACCTGCCGGGCCTGCAGTTGTGGATGCTCGAGCGCCTCGGCAAAGCTCAAAACAGGCTCGACGCAGGCATCAATGGCGGCGAAGCAGGCTTCAAGCTCGGCAAAACCACGCCGTTCAAACTCAATCTGCAGTTCATGCTTGAGCGCCATCTGATCGGTTGCCACTGCCGACAAGCCACGCTTGCCCAACTCCGGGCGCCCCAGTGCGTCACACAATGCCTGCATGAAGGCCGGCTCGAGACTGCCCACCGAAAACCAGCGCCCGTCGCGGCTGCGGTAATAGTCGTAGAAGCTGCCGCCGTTGAGCATCTGTTCCTCAGGCTGTGGTTCGACCCCCGCCGCCAGATACCCTGCCCCCGCCAGAGCATTCAGGCTGAACGCACAGTCGGTCATGCTGACGTCGACATACTGGCCCTGCCCGGTCTGACTGCGCGCCACCACGGCGGCCAGCAGTCCGATCACCCCGTGCAGTGACCCGCCTGCCAAATCGGCGACCTGTACGCCCAATGGCAGCGGACCGCTGTCCTTGCGCCCTGTGTGGCTGGCGACACCGGCCAGCGCCAGATAGTTAATGTCATGCCCGGCACGCTCGCGATAAGGGCCCGTCTGGCCGTAGCCTGTGATCGCCACGTAGATCAGGCGCGGGTTGATTGCCTCGAGCGCTTCGTAGCCAATCCCGAGGCGATCCATCACGCCGGGGCGAAACTGCTCCAGCACGATGTCGTATTGCGCCACCAGCCGCTTGATCACCTCTATCGCCCGGGGCTGCTTGAGGTCCAGCGCCAGGCTGCGCTTGTTGCGGTTGAGGTAGGCATGGCTGGCTGACACGCCCTGATCATGGGGCGGCAGCACGCGCAGCAGGTCCAGCCGGGTCGGCGATTCGATGCGCAACACCTCGGCGCCCATGTCCGCCAGCAGCAACGAGGCGAACGGCCCGGGCAACAGCGTCGAGAAATCGAGGACTTTGAGTGAGCATAGCGGACCTTGCATGTGAAGCCTCCCTGAGGAACGGCGAATGGGATCAGAGTAGGCAGCAGTCACGCGTGCAGCAATGACACAACACGCCATCCGCCTTGACTGCGCTCCGATTCACCCGGGCCCGACAGCCCCAAACAAAAAGCCCGCCCAGGTTTCCCATGGGCGGGCTTTTCAGTTCAGCGTGACGCTAACCGATCAGGAACGACCGACCGAAGCAGGGCCTTCGGCCACGCCCAGATCGTCTTCTGGACGGGTTTCTTCGATGGCACGGCCACCCGACGCCAGCTCGGCCTGAAGCTGTGGTTCGTCCAGTTCTTTCACCCACTTGGCAACGACCAGGGTCGCCACAGCGTTACCGACCAGGTTGGTCAATGCGCGGGCTTCGGACATGAAGCGGTCGATACCCAGGATCAGCGCCAGACCGGCTACCGGCAGGTGGCCAACGGCCGACAGGGTGGCAGCCAGTACGATGAAGCCCGAACCGGTCACGCCTGCAGCGCCTTTGGAGGACAGCAGCAGCACCAGCAGCAGGGTGATCTGGTGGGTGATGTCCATGTGGGTGTTGGTCGCCTGAGCGATGAACACGGCGGCCATGGTCAGGTAGATCGAGGTGCCGTCGAGGTTGAACGAGTAACCGGTCGGGATCACCAGACCCACCACGGATTTCTTCGCGCCCAGACGCTCCATCTTGATCAGCATGCGAGGCAGCGCCGATTCAGACGAGGAAGTACCCAGTACGATCAGCAGTTCTTCGCGGATGTACTTGATCAGTTTCAGGATGCTGAAACCGTGAGCGCGAGCGATACCGCCCAGCACCACTAGCACGAACAGCAGGCAGGTGATGTAGAAGCACAGCATCAACTGACCCAGTTGCACCAGCGAGCTCACGCCGTAAGCGCCGATGGTGAAGGCCATTGCACCCAGCGCACCCAGTGGCGCCAGTTTCATGATCATGTTGATGATGTTGAACATGACGTGGGCGAAGCGATCGATGAAGTCCAGGATCGGCTTGCCGTAGGAACCCAGGCGATGCAGGGCGAAACCGAAGATCACCGAGAACATCAGCACTTGCAGGATATCGCCGTTGGCGAAGGCGCCGACGATGGTGTTCGGTATCACGTTCAGGATGAAGCCGACGATGCTCTGGTCTTTACCAGCGGTGACGTAGGCAGCGACTTTGGAAGCGTCAAGGGTCGAAACGTCGATGTTCATGCCGGCGCCCGGCTGAACCACGTTCACCACGATCAGGCCGATGATCAGCGAGATGGTGGAGACGATTTCGAAGTAGAGCAGCGCGTAACCACCGGTCTTGCCCACGGATTTCATGCTCTGCATGCCAGCGATGCCGCTGACCACGGTGCAGAAGATGATGGGGGCGATGACCATTTTGATCAGTTTGATAAACCCGTCACCCAAGGGTTTGAGCGTAACGGCAGTATCGGGATACCAGTGACCGAGTGCGATACCGATGATGATTGCAACGATCACCTGGGCATACAGGGATTTGTAGATTGGCTGACGAGTCGTCATTGCAGTTTCCTCAAGAGCGTCGCTTTGCATCATTCCTGATGCGACGACGCCTAAAGTGCGAACCCTCCTGCTCGGAGAGATTTGTTTTTGTCGAGCTGCGCGCGGCAGACCTCTGCGACTTGTATCGCAAGCCCCGTGCCACTGTTTGAAAATTCCCTGAAAGCCCCGAGCGGCATGGACTGCCTGGTTAACCCTAGTCAAAAATGGCGCAGAGCGATGGCGGATTTCCGCCCATTCCAGACAAAATAACCCGCGCATTGGCGGGTATCCGCCTTGTAGGTGCGTCTGGTCGCCGCCTACCATCAGGCACGCTTTCGCATCAAGAAGAACAAGAGCCCGCCATGCGCCAACGAACCATCGCCAGCCATTTCGCCCGCGCCGTGCTGCAAGGTGCGCGTCGCTATGAGCTCGATTGCCTGCCGATTCTGGAACAGGCCGGCATCCAGCCTGAACTGCTGGACGAGCCGCGGGCGCGCATTGCGCCGGAACAGTTTGCGCGCCTCATCCAGTTGGTGTGGCGAGCGCTGGACGACGAATACATGGGCTTTGGCCTGGCGCCCAGCAAGCGCGGGACCTTCGCCATGATGTGTCATGCGCTGATCCACTGCCGCACGCTGGACAAGGCCTTGCAGCGGGGCTTCATGTTTTACGGGCTGTTCCCCGATTCACCACGCCTGAGCCTGCAACGTGAAGGTGAATGGGTGCGTTTGTGCCTGGACGATTCGAGCCTGAGCGATCCCGAGCACTTCCTGAGTGAGTCGCTGCTGGTGATCTGGCATCGCCTCGCCAGTTGGCTGATCGGCCAGCGCATTCGGCTGGACAACGCCACCTTCGCTTACCCCAAACCGGCCCACAGCGCCGAGTACGATCTGCTGTTCTATTGCCCGATGCAGTTCGCCGCTCAGCAAACCGCGTTGACCTTCCATGCACGTTATCTGGACCTGCCGCTGTTGCAGGACGAACGCACCCTCAAGCGTTTCCTCGAGCGTTCCCCTGCCGACTTGCTGGCCCGTCCGGACGATGGTGACAGCCTCAGCAGCCAGCTACGCCGCCTGCTCAGTCGCGATTGCAACAAATGGCCGGACCTGGAAACCGTCGCCGATCACCTGCATATCAGCCCCCAGACCCTGCGCCGGCATCTGCGTGACGAGGGCACCAGTTTTCAGGGATTGAAGGATGAATTGCGGCGGGACATGGCGATTTATCACCTGGGCCAGGCCGACCTGTCGCTACAGGAAATCGCCGAGCAGCTGGGGTTTTCGGAGCCGTCGGCGTTTCATCGGGCGTTCAAGAAGTGGACCGGACTGACGCCGGGGGCGTATCGGGCGCAGGAGGTTTGATAGCGAGTCGCGCCACCCCGATCATCCGTAGCCGTCAGATCGCGAACTGAATCCTGAACGCCGCACCGCCGAGCTGCGAATCGCCCAGGGTCAGCTGCGCGCCATAGCTTTCGATGATGTCCTTGACCACCGCCAGCCCGATGCCCTGGCCCGGATTTTTCTCATCCAGACGCTCGCCACGCTCCAGAATCCGCGCACGCTGGCTGTGCGGCACGCCGGGGCCGTCGTCTTCGATGCACAACTCATCACCCATGATCGAAGGCTGCCAGCTCACCCGAACTTCACTGAGGCACAGGCGATAGGCGTTTTCCAGCAAATTGCCAAGCATTTCCAGCAGCGCGCCCTCCTCCATCTGCACTTGGCAGTCGTCGGGTAGATCCAGCACCACATTGACCCGTTTGTCGCGATAGACCTTCTCCAGCGTGTTACACAGGCTTTCGACCACGGGTTTGAGATTGACGTGATGACGCACCAGCCCGCTCTTGCGCAAACTGGCGCGCTGCAATTGATAGCTGATCTGCTGGCTCATGCGCTCGATCTGCGATTGAAGTATGCGCGCCTGCTCAAGGTCTTCAGGGCGTTTGGCGATCTTCTCGCTGACCCCTTGCAACACCGCCAGCGGGGTTTTCAGGCTGTGGGCCAGATCGCCCAGCGAGTCGCGATAACGAATGCGCTGTTCTCGCTCGCTGCGCAACAGCCGGTTGAGCGAGCCGGTCAGGCGCAACAATTCGCTGGGGTGTTTTTCGCTGAGGCCTTCGCGGGAACCGGCTTCCACCTGATCCAGCTCCTGACTCATGCCTTTGAGCGCGCGCAAGCCCCATGTCAGGCCAACCCACAACAGAATCAACAGCACCAGCAACGCGCCGCCGAAGCCCAGATAGAGCTTCTCGCGCAGGCCGGAAATGGTTTCCTGATATTCGCGCACCGGCTGCAAGGCGACGATGCTGTACGCCGCGTTGCGCCCACCCAACAGCTTGATTTCCACGTCGTAGACGAAGAACTCCTCGCCGTTGGGCTGACGGATCTTGGCGAACTCGGCGCCCCGTCCGTCGTAGCGCGGCTGGTAATCGATGGCTTCGTCTTCGGTCGCCCGGGACCGCCAGACCAGCTTGCCGGCGCGGTTATAGATGTAGCCCAGCAAGCGGCTGTCGGGGAGGCTGAATTGCTCGCCGGGCAACAGCGTCGGCATCAACAGCCGATCGTCTTCGACCCGCGCGGCGGAAATCAGTGTGGTGACATCAGAGGCCAGGCGTTTTTCGATGGAGCTTTCCAGCGCCAGGCTGAACGCGCTTTGCAGCGCAGGCAGCATCAGCAGCATGAAAATGACCGCCAGGGTGGCGGCGGCCAGCATCAGACGTACGCGAAGCGAACGAATCATCTACAGCGCTCGGTAAACAGATACCCCAGCCCGCGAACCGTATCGATCGGCTTGAAACCGTCCGGCCCCTCCAGCTTGCGGCGCAGGCGGCCGACCAGCACTTCGATCACGTTCGGATCGCGCTCGTCGTCATCGGGATACAGCTGCTCCATCAGGCGCTCCTTGGGCACCACTTGCTGATGGTGGCGCATGAGGTATTCCAGGATGCGGTATTCGTATGCGGTCAGCGCCAGAGGCTGTTCGTCCAGCGAAGCCTGCTTGCGGTTGAGATCCAGCAGCAGCGGCCCCGCCACGATGGTCGACTGGGTGAAACCGCTGGAGCGACGCAGCAAGGCGTTCATGCGCGCCTCCAGCTCTTCGAACTGAAACGGCTTGACCACGTAGTCGTCGGCACCCGCAGCCAGGCCTTCGACCTTGTCCTGCCAGTTGCCGCGGGCGGTAAGGATCAGAATCGGAAACGCCTTGTTCTGGGCGCGCAACTGACGAATCAGGTCCAGCCCGCCGATGCCCGGCAGCCCCAGATCGATGACCGCCAGGTCGTGATTGAACTGGCCCGCCTGATACAACGCCTCCTCGGCATTGCCCACCGCTTCGACCACGTGACCGCTCTCGGTCAGGCGAGTCTGCAAGTGATGGCGCAACAGGGCTTCATCTTCGACAACCAGCAATTTCATGACGCTCTCCCAGGCACGGATTTACCTCTCGATTGGTTATCCTTGGACGCTGACGGCTTATAACCGGTGTTGAACAGGCAAATAGCTGTCGGGGCTCTGGCTCAGACTTGACGTTCGCGCCGCGTAGGCACCACTCATCGCAGGGGTAGCGTCGGACAGTTTAGCCGTGCTCGCCATCATTATTCCTGGGAGTTTTCTGCTATTTCGGCCGTGGTCGATGCGCGCACTGTCGGCATTGCCGTCAGACGCCTGGGCAGCGGCGCTGCTGCCGAGAAAAGCCAGGGCCAGAAAAAGCTTGTTGAACGTCATCATGTGCAGGTCCTCCGGCGCCAGGCGCCTTGTTGGGTACGACGCCGAGAATACGCAGCAGGCGCTGAACCCCTCCTGAACGCGTTCTGAACCTGAGCTGAACCCGAGGTGAACATATATGTACCGCACAGGGTCGGACCTGTACGACACAATCGTCTAGGCTCAACGCAAGACGAGCCCCGAACGCAAAGGAGAACAACATGCGGTTGCTGATAGCCTTCACCCTCATGTGCCTGGCGAGCCTTGCCCAGGCGGAAGTGAAAACCCGCACCATCGATTACCAGAGCGCCGATGGCACCAGACTGGTCGGCTACTACGCCTACGACGACGCCATCAAGGGCCCACGCCCCGGCATCGTGGTGGTCCATGAATGGTGGGGACTGAACGATTACGCCAAGCGCCGCGCCCGCGATCTGGCGGTTCTGGGCTACAGCGCCATGGCCATCGACATGTACGGTGAGGGCAAGAACACCGAACACCCGAAAGACGCCATGGCGTTCATGCAGGCCGCCACGGCCGACAGCGCGGCGTCCGCCAAACGCTTTGACGCAGGCATCGAACAGCTGAAAAAACAGCCCGAAACCAACCCGCAGAAGATCGCCGCCATCGGCTACTGCTTCGGTGGCGGCGTGGTCCTGGATGCCGCACGACGGGGTGAACCGCTGGATGCAGTGGTGAGTTTCCACGGTGCACTGACCACCAAGACCCCGGCGAAGGAAGGCGTGACCAAGACCCCGATGCTGATCGAACACGGCAACGGTGACACCATGGTCACTGCGCAGAACGTCGCCGACTTCAAGAAAGAAATGGACGTCGCCAAGGCGGACTACAAGTTCGTCGGCATCGACGGCGCCAAACACGGCTTCACCAACCCGGACGCCGACAAACTCAGCCACGGCGATCATGGCGGGCCGGATATCGGCTACAACCAGGCGGCAGACATGAGTTCGTGGGCGGACATGAAGGCGTTCCTTAAAGAGCAGTTCGCGAAGAATTCGACGCTGTAATTGAGCCGGGGGCTTCATGCCCTGTAGCTGTCCAGCCGGACTGGTACAGGGCGCCTGCCGGAACCGAATCAGGTGGCCCTTCGCTTTTGTGGCGCACCTCAATCCTATTCCGGCAAAATGCCGCCCATGACCCAGTCCCCAGACCTCCCTAACTGCTGCCCCATCCTCACCACTCACTGGCCTCTGCCCCAGGCGCTGGAAAACGTGGTACTGGTGAGCAGTCAGTTCGACCCGCAGAAACTCGTCGACGGCGACTTTCAGCGCTGCCTGATCGAACCTCCCGCCAGTATCCAGCGCTCAGTGGCCAAACGTCAGACCGAATTCCTCGCCGGGCGCCTTTGCGCTCGCGAAGCAATGCGTCAGCTCGACGGCCGTCAGCATGTGCCATTGATCGGTGATGATCGCGCCCCGGTCTGGCCTGAAGATCTGTGCGGTTCGATCACCCACAGCACCGGCTGGGCAGCAGCCATCGTTGCCAACAAACGGCACTGGCGCGGGTTGGGCATGGACGTGGAAAAAGTGATGAGCAGCGAACGCGCCGCTCGTCTGGCGGGGGAAATCCTCACCGCCGATGAGCTGCAACGCATGGCCACAGGGCCCGAGCACCAGGTCGCGCTGCTGGCCACGCTGACCTTCTCCCTGAAAGAAAGCCTGTTCAAGGCGCTCTACCCCATCGTGCTCAAACGCTTCTACTTCGAAGACGCCGAATTGCTCGAATGGTCGGAAACCGGCAGCGCACGGCTGCGCTTGAAGATCGACCTTTCAGAGCAATGGCACAGCGGCAGAGAGTTGCAGGGACAATTCAGCGTGCGGGATGGGCAGTTGTTGAGTCTGGTCAGCATCCCGAACTGAAAGTCCTCGGGCCTCGACATGCCTCCTGTAGCCGGACTGCTACACGTCTATGTGGGTAGGCGTGATCCCCTGCAAAGGGCAATGCTCACACCGCCCTACCCACTCGACCCGATAACTCAAACAGCAACTGCGCCGCTGCCTGACCGACTGCCCGTCCACCCCTTCTATCCCGTCCACCCCTTTTGTATAGGTAATGGCGTTGAACAGCGGGTTGCGCCTTCCGTTCGACCGCAGCCTTTCGCGCAGCAGACCATATCCAGGGTCCAGCGACACTTCGCTCGCCGCCGACAGCTGACGCAGACAGGTTTCCAGATAATCCCCGGCATTGCCCCACAGCACGCCCGGCGCCACGTTGCCATAAGCGCTCAAGCGTTCGATGACTTGCTGCAGATTGTCGAGCAACGGCGCGAAACGCTCGAAAGCCTCGTCTGATCGAGAAGCCTCACACGCCTCCCCCTCAACTCTCACGCCATCGAGCAAACCCCGTTCATCAAGGGCAAATCCCAACCGATCCAGCGACAACGACCAACTCACTCCATGCACCAGGCTCGCCACGACAACCGGCGGAATGAGCTGCATCGCGTAATATTTCATCCATTGCGAGACCAGCACCGGCAGCTGTTCAGGCATCAATTCCGGGCCGTAAACCTGCAATAACAGCCGGTCGAGAGTGTCGCCCCGCAACAATTCAGGCAGGGGGATAACCGGACGCGCCTTATCCAGAACCAGCGTCTTCGCAAATCCGGCCAATGGCCCGGCAAATAGATCGCGGCTCACCCATCCCCCTGCTGACGTGGCCAGGCGAGGCTGAAACAGGCGCCGCCGAGGGCCTGGCTGCGCCCGATCAGCGCGCGACCGGCGTGCCAATGAATGATCCGGCGCACGATCGACAACCCCAGCCCATGCCCGCCCGACGCCCGCGTGCGGCTGTCATCGAGGCGCATGAACGGCGTGAAAATCCGCTCCCAGGCGCTTTCGGGCACGCCGGGGCCATCGTCTTCGACATCGATACGGCAGCGCTCCTGGCTCAGCTGAAAACTGATCCGCACCTCGGACTCGGCGTGACGCATCGCATTGCTCACCAGATTCTGCAGCGCGCGGTGCAAGTAACGCGGCTCGGCCTCGACCCAGGCAGTCACGCCCTCGGATGAATCGTCGTTCACCGCGATGCATTCGCCGCGAGTGACCTTGACGTTGGCCCGCAGTGGCGCCAGTTCGGCGATAACCTGATCGATCAAGGCGTCGAGGTCGATGCGCTGAAAGTTCAGGGTCGGCGAACCTTGCTCCAGACGCGCGTACGTCAGCATCTCGTCCACCAGCTTGTCGAGGTCCTGAATGTCGTTGTCCATGCCGATCATGTATTTATGCCGCGCCTCTGGGGTGCTGGCGTCGCCGATCATTTCCAGGCCAAAGCGCAGACGCGCCACTGGGGTACGCAATTCGTGGGAAACGGCACGCACCAGCTCGCGTTGAATGGTCAGTGAGCGTTGCAAATGCTCGGCCATGCCGTTGAAGGCCGACGCCAGCCGCCCTACTGAATCAGCTCCAGTGGTGGGTACGCGGGTTTCCAGACTGCCTTGAGCGATCTGCGTCGCCGCCGCTTCCAGCCCTAGCAAGCGACGCTCCAGCCGGCGCACCAGCAGATACACCACCAGCCCGATCAGGCACAGGCCGAGGAAGGCAATCAGGATCAGCAATTCAGGGGGGTAAGGGTTGAACTGATACAGCGGGCCGATCTCCAGCACCCACGGCGTTTCGCCGACGCCAGACAGCACACGGATCGAATCGCCACCTTTGCCCAGCGCCATGACCGTGTCGCCTTCATCGATGCGCCGACGCTGATCGTCATCGACATCGGCCTGCTCCAGCTTGATCAGGTGCATATCGAAGCCAAAGCCCTTGCTCAAACGCAGGGTTTCGAGGCGGATCGGCTGCTCATCGACGGAAAACCGCACCAGTTCGTCGAGCAACAGGAAAATCGTCGCCCGGGCCAACTGTTCGCTGATCTGCTGCACCTCGCCAGTCAACAACAAGGCGCTGCCGGGTTTGCCGGACTCGCCCGGCTCGACCTCGCGAAACACCCGTGCGGCATGGGGGCCGGTCTGCTCGACCACCACCTGGCCGCGACTCAGGCGATTGCGCGCGCCGCCGTCCAGATGCGCCTGCTCGGCGGTTTCCAGCTCCAGTGGAATCCCCAGCAGCCGCTCCCACACCGCCAAAGCACGCGTGCGCTCGATGTTGTCCATCTGCTTGAGGTTGTCGGCCATCAGCGTAAACGTGCCGTGGGCCAGTTGCTCGCGGTACTGCTCGCCACGCACCTTGTTCGCCAGATGCAGCGTCAGCACGCCAAGCAATGCCACCAGCACCAGCACGCCGAGCATGCCGCCATAGATACGCAGGAAAATGGAATTCATGGTGTCAGCCGTTGAGCATGAAGTTGTTCATGTCCCTGGCGGCCTCCGGCACGAACAGATACCCCTTGCTGCGCACCGTTTTGATCAGGCGCGGATGAATGGGGTCGTCGCCTATCCGGGGGCGAATTTTCGAGATGCGCACATCGATGGAACGATCCTGCCCGTCATAACCGACGCCACGCAGGGCGGTGAAGATTTCTTCGCGGGACAGAATGCGCCCGGCGTTGGCCACCAGCAGCCACAGCAGGTCGAACTCGGCGCTGGTCAGGTCGATGCTCTGTTCATTGAGCCAGGCCTCGCGCAAGGCGTTATCCACCACCAGCGGGCCGAACACCAGGCGCCGCTGCTCCGGGGCGGGAGCCTCCACTGCATCACTGCGGCGTAACAAGGCGTGAATCCGCGCCAGCAACACCCGTGGGTGCACGGGCTTGCAGACGAAATCATCGGCGCCCATGTCCAGGCCCTGAATCTGGTCGCTGTCGTCAGTGCGCGCGGTGAGCATCAGAATCGGCCCGTCGTAACGGCCGCGCACCTTGCGGCAGATGCTCAGACCGTCTTCCCCGGGCAGCATCAGGTCGAGAATCACCAGGTCCGGCTGCTCCTCGACGATCCGCTGCGCCGCCTGCGCACCGTCACTCTCGACGCCTACGCGCAGGCCATGGCTTTCAAGGTAATCGCGGGTCAGTTCGGCCAGTCGAAGATCGTCCTCGACGATCAGCACCTGCCAGGGTTCTTGCTGCACGGTCCATGTCTCCTGGTGGTTGTTCTTATTAATAGGGGTTGTCGCCAAGATCCACCTGCTGACAGAGCAGATAAGGGTCGGCGCTTTTCACGTGGGAGGGACATCAGAGCCGATCATCGCGAGCAATAGTACCCACTCCCCCAACATGACACATGACATGCAAAACCACCCGTTCGCCGCCCTTGCCAACCCCATATTTTGTGATAGGGTTCGCGCCCGCAAAAAACCGGGCAACTGTTTTTCGACACTGAAAACTCAGTGATCGGCGGTCCATCCCAGCAGGCATGCGGCCTACACGCGATTTACCCTTTTCGCACACAAATTACACACAGCTTTATCCACAGGTTGCGCCTTCAAGACACGTTGCATTTGATGTCCTAAACGCATTATCTTGTACCCCGTCGCTCGTGGAGACCCTACATGTAGGGTTTGGGTCAAAAAACCAAACACAAGTGACCGAGAGATTTCAAGCACTTTTTCTCGCATCAAAAGGGTTGAGATACCCCGATTTACCGCCTGACCGCTCACACGCGAATGGCAGACAGCAAAGCTCATTGATCTGCGCGTAACGGTACTAGGGCTGCAACATTAAAGTTGCATTCTGCATCAGATTTTTACAGGGCACGGGCCAAGACCCGCGCCCTTTTGGACTTCAAAGCCAGGGATCGCGCTCAAAGCCTTCCCATCCGTTTTGAAGTCATTGGACTGACGCCTGTCGGTCAACTGCCTCAAGACGGAACGGTGGACGCAATCAGCGTCCAAATAAACATAGAGAACGTGGAGACACCCATGCAAACAGACACAACTCGCGAGAATCCGCAGGCCATTGCGCCGCAGACAGGTGCGACCCAGCAGGACCTGTCCGCGACCGCCCCGGGTCAGTTGCGTGTGATCAAGCGTAACGGCACCGTGGTTGCGTATGCCGATGACAAGATCACCGTTGCCATCACCAAGGCTTTCCTCGCAGTTGAAGGCGGTACCGCCGCCGCGTCGTCGCGTATCCACGACACCGTTGCCCGCCTGACCGAACAGGTCACCGCGACCTTCAAGCGTCGCATGCCTTCGGGCGGCACCATCCACATCGAAGAAATTCAGGATCAGGTAGAACTGGCGCTGATGCGCGCTGGCGAGCAAAAAGTGGCTCGCGACTACGTGATCTACCGTAACGACCGCTCCAAAGAGCGTGCCGGTCGTGGCGGCGAAGCCCCTGTGCAGGCTCACCCGTCGATCCGCATCACCGCCAAAGACGGCAGCCTCGCGCCGCTGGACATGGGCCGCCTGAACACCATCATCACCGAAGCGTGTGAAGGCCTGGCCGAGGTTGACGCCAACCTGATCCAGAACGAAACCCTGAAAAACCTGTACGACGGCGTGGCGCTGACCGACGTCAACACCGCTCTGGTAATGACCGCGCGTACCCTCGTCGAGCGTGAGCCGAACTACTCGTTCGTGACCGCGCGCCTGCTGATGGACACCCTGCGTGCCGAAGGCCTGGGCTTCCTGAACGTTGCCGAAAGCGCCACTCACCACGAAATGGCCGACCTGTACGCCAAGGCTCTGCCGGCTTACGTCGCCAAAGGTATCGAGTTCGAACTGCTGAACCCTGTTCTGGCCGAATTCGACCTGGAAAAACTGGGCAAGGCGATCAACCACGAGCGCGACCAGCAATTCACCTACCTGGGCCTGCAGACCCTGTACGACCGTTACTTCATCCACAAGGATGGCGTGCGTTTCGAACTGCCGCAGATCTTCTTCATGCGTGTGGCCATGGGCCTGGCAATCGAAGAGAAAGCCCGTGAAGACCGCGCCATCGAGTTCTACAACCTGTTGTCGTCCTTCGACTACATGGCCTCGACCCCGACGCTGTTCAACGCCGGCACCCTGCGCCCACAGCTGTCGAGCTGCTACCTGACCACCGTTCCGGATGACCTGTCGGGCATTTACCACGCCATCCACGACAACGCCATGCTGTCCAAATTCGCAGGCGGTCTGGGCAACGACTGGACGCCGGTTCGCGCGCTGGGCTCCTACATCAAGGGCACCAACGGCAAATCCCAGGGCGTCGTGCCATTCCTGAAAGTGGTCAACGACACCGCTGTTGCAGTGAACCAGGGCGGCAAGCGCAAAGGCGCTGTCTGTGCCTACCTGGAAACCTGGCACATGGACATCGAAGAGTTCATCGAGCTGCGCAAGAACACCGGTGATGATCGTCG
>Ga0308159_1000391_pt1 | contig 106897 bp, 61 predicted proteins | sample PhyCR1_FD_201040 | JGI IMG/M metagenome (GOLD analysis project Ga0308159, IMG submission 201040) | Phyllosphere microbial communities from UC Gill Tract Community Farm, Albany, California, United States - DLSLC.R1 | ecosystem: Host-associated > Plants > Phyllosphere > Unclassified | place: USA...
GTTGGAACCACCTGATCCCATCCCGAACTCAGAAGTGAAACGATGCATCGCCGATGGTAGTGTGGGGTTTCCCCATGTGAGAGTAGGTCATCGTCAAGATTAAATTCCGAAACCCCAACTGCACATGCAGTTGGGGTTTTGTTTTTGCGCGTGGAAAAACTTGCGGTATCCAAGTAGCCACCAAGGCGCCATTGATCAGCCGCGATGGAAATCCTCTCAAAGTCCGTGGGTGGTTTTTGGTATGGTGCAGCTCTTTTTTAAAGGACTTGAGTTCATCCGCACGGAACAGCGTCGACCTCTATTCACCGAGAAGCTGTAGCAATGCCCGAAGCGATTCCGATCAAGGACCACGAGAAAGAAAGCCGCCTGGTCAACAAACGGCTGCTGGCCTGTGCCGTATTGGTGGTGGCCATCACCTGCGCCCTGGTGGCGCGGATGTATTTTCTGCAAGTGGTGGAGTTCGACTACCACTCCACCGTTTCCGAGAACAACCGCGTCCATGTGCTGCCGATCACTCCCACCCGGGGGCTGATCTACGACCGCAACGGCGTGGTCCTGGCGGACAACCGCCCCAGCTTCAACCTGACGATCACCCGCGAGCGCACCACCGACCTCAAGGGCGAACTGGACACCGTGGTTGATCTGCTGCACTTGCCCCCGGAAGACCGCACGCTGTTCGACAAGGAGATGAAGCAGGCCCGTCATCCCTTCGTCCCCGTGACCCTATTCTACGAGCTCACCGAAGAGCAGATCGCCGTGCTCGCGGTCAACGAATACCGGTTGCCCGGCCTGGACGTGGAAGCCCAGTTCGTCCGTCACTATCCCCTAGGCGCACACTTTGCCCACTCCATCGGTTACGTCGGGCGGATCAACGAGAAAGAAGCCAAGACCCTGGACTCGGTGGAGTACCGTGGCACCCAATCCATCGGCAAGACCGGCATCGAGAAATTCTACGAAGCCGAACTGCACGGCCATGTCGGTTATGAGGAAGTAGAAACCAACGCCCAGGGCCGGGTGATGAGAGTGCTCAAGCACACCGATCCGATCCCTGGGAAGAGCATCGTCCTGAGCCTGGACATCAAGCTCCAGGAAGCCGCTGAGGAGGCCCTGGGCGATCGCCGTGGTTCCGTGGTGGCTCTGGACCCGGCCACCGGCGAAGTCCTGGCCATGGTCAGCAAGCCAAGTTTCGACCCCAACCTGTTCGTCACCGGCATCAGCTTCAAGGAATACGCTGCGCTGCACGACTCCATCGACCGGCCCCTGTTCAACCGAGTGCTGCGAGGCCTCTACGCGCCGGGCTCCACCATCAAGCCGGAAGTGGCGATTGCCGGCCTCGATAGCGGCGTGGTTACCGCTTCGACCCGGGTCTTCGATCCGGGCTATTACCAACTGCCGGACTTCGACCACAAGTACCGCAACTGGAACCACAGCGGCGATGGCTGGGTGGACATGGACGCAGCGATCATGCGTTCCAACGACACCTACTTCTATGACCTGGCGCACAAGCTCGGCATCGACCGCCTGCACGACTACATGGCGATGTTCGGTCTGGGCGAGAAGGTTTCTCTGGACATGTTCGAAGAGTCTCCCGGCCTGATGCCCTCCCAGGCCTGGAAACGCGCCACCCGTCGCCAGCCATGGTTCCCGGGTGAAACCGTGATCCTCGGCATCGGCCAGGGCTATATGCAAGTCACGCCGCTGCAACTGGCCCAGGCCACCGCGCTGATTGCCAACAAGGGCGTGTGGAACCGTCCGCACCTGGCCAAGACCATCGATGGCGTGGCCCCGGTGGACGAGCATCCGATGCCCAACATCCTGCTGAAGAATCCCCGTGACTGGGATCAGGTCAACCACGGCATGCAGATGGTGATGCACGATCCCCGCGGTATCGCCCGCGCCGCGGCAGCCGGGGCGCAGTACCGCATCGCCGGCAAGAGTGGTACGGCCCAGGTGGTGGCGATCAAGCAGGGCGAGCGCTATGACCGTCTCAAGACCCGCGAGCGCAACCGTGACAACGCCCTGTTCGTGGGCTTCGCCCCGGCGGAGCATCCACAGATCGTGATTTCGGTGATGATCGAGAACGGCGAAGCCGGCGGTCGGGTGGCCGGCCCCGTGGTGCGGCAGATCATGGACGCCTGGCTACTGGACCAGAACGGCCACCTCAAGCCGCAGTACGCCGCCCCGGCCAAGGCCCCTGGCGATCCCCACGTCTGAATCATTTCAACATCAGGCTACCCGGCGCCGGCTCATGCTGACTGAGCATGTGCTGGATGCTCTGCAAAAACAGTACCTCGGCCCGGCTCATGCGCTGCTCGCGGTTCCACAGCAGGTGAATGTCGACATCGGCAATGCCTTCGTGTGGCGGCAGGCGCCACAGCAGCCCGGCTTCGGTATCGGCGGCCACCACATGCTCCGGCAGGCAACCGATGCCAAAGCCGGCGATCACCAGGCGCCGTACTTCCTCCAGGCTCGGCGAGGAGGCGACGATGCGCCCGCTAAAGCCTTGCTGATCGCGAAAGATGGTCAGCGGCGAGAGCATGCCGCCGATCTGGTCGCTGGTGAAACTGACGAAGTTCTCCCGTTGCAGATCGCCCTCGGCCACATCCCCGCGGCCGAACAGCGGGTGGTGCTTGCCGCAGAAAAACGCATAGCGCTGACGCAGGAACAGCCGCTGTTCCAGGCGCGGCTGTGGCCGGCGGTTAAGGCTCAAGCCCAGGGTCGCGGTCTTCTCCTGCAGGGCGCTGACGATGTCCGAGCTGCGCATCACTTCCACCTCCAGATCGACCCGCGGGTGCTGACGATGGAAGTCGGCCAGGAAGTCGTCGAAGCGTTCGCTGAAGATCCGGCTGATGATCAACAGCCGCACTTTGCCGATCACTTCGTCGGCGGGCTGTTCCAGCATGCTGCTGACCTGGGACATCTGGCCGTAGATCTCTCCAGCCAGTGCGAAGATCTGCTCACCCACTTCGGTCAGGGCAAAGCGTGGGCCGCGCCGGGCGATCAACTGCCGGCCCAGTTGTTCTTCCAGGCGCTTGAGAGCCTGGCTGACCGCCGGCTGGGTCAAGTGCAGGCGCGCCGCTGCACGGCTGATGCTCAGTTCCTGGCCGATCACCCGAAAGGTGCGCAACAGGTTCCAGTCGAGGCGGTCGTTGAGCAGGCGGCGGGCATCGCGGTCGGACATGGCAGGGGCTCTGGTTCGGGCTGGAGCTGAATAATAAGCCAGGATAATAATCGAGATAACCAATAGAAAATTGACTAATTATCCCCCGGAACGGATAAATCCACCCCAGACAGGTGCCAGCAGAAGCCCCTGCGCCCGACCCTTCCTCCTGCCAAAAAAATAATCAAGGGAGCCAACCATGAAGCCTTCCGCTTCGCCTCAGCCTCGCCGGGCTGCGGCCGCCGCCTTTATCGGCACCATGATCGAATGGTACGACTTCTACATCTACGCCACCGCCGCGGCGCTGGTGTTCGGTGCCTTGTTCTTCCCCTCCGACGACAAGCTGTTCAGCACCATGGCCGCCTTCGGCACCTTTGCCGTGGGCTTCTTCGCCCGACCTTTGGGGGGCATCATCTTTGGCCATATCGGCGACCGCATCGGCCGCAAGAAATCCCTGGTCATCACCCTGCTGATGATGGGCGTGGTCACGGTCTGCATCGGCCTGCTGCCAACTTATGCACAGATCGGTGCCCTGGCGCCGGTGCTGCTGATCCTGCTGCGCATCGTCCAGGGCATTGCCGTGGGCGGTGAGTGGGGCGGGGCGGTGTTGATGGCCGGCGAGCACGCGCCCAAGGGCCGGCGCAACTTCTTCGCGTCTTTTGCCCAGCTGGGCAGCCCGGCGGGATTGATCCTCTCGCTACTGGCCTTCAGCGCCGTGACCCGCCTGCCCGAGGACGCGTTGATGAGTTGGGGCTGGCGCCTGCCGTTCCTCGCCAGTGCGTTGCTGCTGCTGGTAGGCCTGGCGATTCGCCTGGGGGTCAACGAGTCACCGGAGTTTCTCGCCAGCCGCGAGCAGGCGGCCAAATCGGTGCGCAAGGAACAGGCACCGGTGATGGAAGTGCTGCGCACGGCCTGGCGCCCGCTGCTGCTGTGCATCGGCGCCAATACCCTGGGAATCGCCGGGGTGTATTTCACCAACACCTTCATGATTGCCTACACCACCCAGCAACTGGAGATTCCCCGTTCGCTGATTCTCGAATGCCTGTTCGTGGTGGCGATCATCCAGTTCTGCATCCAGCTCCTGGCCGCCTGGACGGCCGAGAAAATCGGCGCCACGCGCTTTCTCTGCCTGGTGTCGCTGTTGGCCATGGTCTCGCCCTATCCGATGTTCGTGCTGGTGAGTTCCGGGCAGGCGCCGCTGATGATCCTCGGCATCGCCCTGGCGGTGGTGTGCATGGCTTCCTTCTATGCGGTGATCGCCGGTTACGTCAGCGGCATGTTCGAGACCCGGGTGCGCTACACCGCGATCTCCCTGGCCTATCAGGTCTGCGGTGCCCTGGCCGGCGGCCTGACCCCGCTGATCGGCACCTGGCTGGCCCATCGGTTTATTGGCCAATGGTGGCCGATGGCGGTGTTCTACAGCCTGATCGCTGCCGTTTCGCTGATCTGCGTGCTAGCCCTGGCACGCCGGCACGCTCACGCCCATCGCCTGGAAATGGCATCCCACGCCTGATTGTCTGGAGAATCTGATGATGTTGAAAATCAATGGCCAGCGCCTCTGGGCGAGCCTGATGGCCATGGCCGAAATCGGTGCCACGGCCCGTGGCGGCAGCTGCCGCCTGGCCTTGAGCGATGAAGACCGGGCCGGTCGCGAACTGTTTGCCCACTGGTGCACCGAGGCCGGCATGAGCCTGAGTGTCGACCCCATTGGCAACCTGTTTGCCCGGCGCCCAGGTAGCGACCCGGACGCTGCCCCGGTGATGATGGGCAGCCACCTGGACACCCAGCCCGAAGGCGGGCGCTTTGATGGGGTCTACGGTGTGCTGGCCGGATTGGAAGTGGTACGCACGCTCAATGACCTCGGGATCCAGACCCGCAAGCCCCTGGAAGTGGCGGTCTGGACGAACGAGGAGGGCGCGCGTTTCACCCCGGCGATGTTCGGCTCGGCGGTGTTCACCGGGGTCATGGCCCTGGACGCCGCCCTGGCGGTGCGTGACGTCGATGGCATTAGCGTCGCCCAGGCCCTGCAGCGCACCGGTTATGCCGGCAGCCGGCCCCTGGGCGCAGCGGTGGATGCCTACTTCGAAGCCCATATCGAACAGGGCCCGATCCTTGAAGACAACGCCAAGAGCATCGGCGTGGTCAGCGGCGGCCAGGCCATCCGCTGGCTCGATGTGCAGGTCGAAGGCCTGGCGGCCCACGCCGGTACCACGCCGATGCCGCTACGCAAGGATGCGCTGTACGGCGCGGCGCAGATGATTCTTGCAGTGGAGCAGTTGGCAGCGGACTTTGCCCCCCAGGGCTTGACCACCGTGGGTGAGCTGAGCATCGCCAAGTCGTCGCGCAATACCATTCCCGGCCTGTTGAGCTTCACCGTCGACCTGCGCCACCACCAGGATCGGCAGATCGCCGCCATGGAGCAGCAGGTCGAGGAACGCCTGCAGGCCATCGCCGGCCAGCGCGGGCTCAAGGTCAGTATCAGCCGGCACTGGGTCAGCCCGGCCACGCCATTTGATGCCGAGTGCGTGGCGGCGGTGCAGCAGGCGGTGGATGGCCTGGGCTACCCTCAGCAGTCCATCGTCAGCGGCGCTGGCCATGACGCCATCTTGCTGGCCCGCTACTGCCCGACGGCTATGGTGTTCATTCCCTGTGTCGGTGGCCTGAGCCACAACGAAGCCGAAGACGTGTTGCCCGAGGACGTGCGCCAGGGCGCCGATGTATTGCTTAACGCCGTGCTGGCCCGTGCTGGCCAGGTTGAATAAGGAGAAGGTCATGCGCAGTTTTTTCCACCCCGAACAGTTGCTCCACCATCCACGCAGCTACTACTCGCGCGGCCAGATGCGCATACCCCAGGAGGTGCCGGAGCGCGCCCAGCGCCTGGTGCAGGCCGCACACTCCCTGGGTTTTGCCGTCGAGCAGCCACGGGATGCCGGGATGGCACCGTTGCTGGCGGTACACGGCGCGCCGTACTTGGCGTTCCTGCAGGATGCGCACCAGGGCTGGAAGGACATCCCCGAAGACTGGGGTGATGAGGTGATGTCCAACATCTTCGTGCGTGAGCCCAATGCCCTGCGCGGGGTCCTGGCCCAGGCCGCGTGCTACCTGGCCGATGGCAGTTGTCCGGTGGGTGAGTCGACTTGGCGTGCAGCCTACTGGTCAGCGCAAAGTGCCGTCGCCGGGGCCCAGGCGTTGCTCGACGGTGAGCCGGCGGCCTACGCCTTGTGCCGCCCGCCGGGCCACCACGCCCGGTCCGAGGCGGCCGGGGGCTTCTGCTACCTGAACAATGCGGCGATCGCCGCCCAGGTCCTGCGGGACAAATACGCCCGGGTGGCGGTGCTGGACACCGACATGCACCACGGCCAGGGCATCCAGGAAATCTTCTACGAGCGCGCCGATGTGCTGTATGTCTCGGTGCACGGCGACCCGACCAACTTCTACCCGGGGGTGGCCGGGTTCGCCGAGGAGCGTGGCGCCGGGGCGGGGGAGGGCTACAACCTCAACCTGCCGATGGCCCATGGCGCCAGCGAAGGGGATTTCCTCGCCCGTCTGGAACAGGCCCTGGTGGCGGTGAAGGCGTTCGATGCCGAGGTGCTGGTGCTGTCTTTGGGGTTCGATATCTATGAACTCGACCCGCAGAGCAAGGTGGCAGTGACCCGGGACGGCTTCGCCATCCTTGGCCAGCGAATCCGCAGCCTGGGCCTGCCGTGCCTGATCGTCCAGGAAGGCGGCTATCACCTGGAAAGCCTGGAAGACAACGCCCGCGCCTTCTTCGCAGACTCTGGCGCCTGGGCCCTGTAGGCACCACCAGCCCTGCCCGCTCGCAGGAGCCGGCTTGCCCGCGAAAGGGGCCTCACGCCTTGCACCCGACTAAAGGCCCTCGTTCGCTGGCAAGCCAGCTCCTGCACAAGCTGGCATGCATTCGTCTTAGGAGCCGGCCTGCCGGCTAAGGGGTCTCAAGTCCTGCGCTCGTCTCGGGGCCTTCTTCGCTGGCAGGCCAGTGCCAACGGGAGGGGCGTGCGGTACTTGCCATTTGCTTTACGTTAACGTCAAGATGCTCGGGCGCCCGTACCACTGGCGCAGGTTTTGCTTGATCTCCAATGACAGGGTAAGCAATTCAGGGCTGCCCGATGATTCGGGCAAAGCCCCTTTACTGCCCCCTGAACCCGGTGTAGACATTGACCACGGCTTGCGTGCTTCGCGCAATCCAAGGGAGTGGAGCGGGATGCAGCGGGCGGACCGATTCGGAGCGCTTGATGACTCTTATAAAAACAATAAAGGGTGAGCAGCAACACGAAGCCCGGCTGGCCCGGGAACGGCTGCACCTGGAAGGCCAGATCCCCGACGGGGTTCTGCGTGCGGAAATCGATGCCTCATGGCGGCGCAGCCTCAGCCATGGCGTGCACTTTGGCAGCCAGCACCAACTGACCCTGGAATCCAGCGCCAGCCTCGAAGTGCTGCTGGCCAGCAACCGCCTGTTGCTGGACGCGGCGATCCCGGCCATCGACTACCTGAGCCAGCATCAGGGCAAGGACGGGATGATCATCCTGGCCAATGCCGACGCCACCATCCTGGCCATCGAAGGCCGCGCCGACCGTCTCAAGGACAGCGGCGTGCAGGACATCACCCTTGGCGCCTGCTGGAGCGAAGCCACCCGCGGCACCAACGCCCTGGGCACGGCCCTGGTGGAGGCCCGGCCGACCCTGATCGACTGCGGCGAGCACTACCTGGACCGTCTCAGCCATTTCTCCTGCACCTCGGTGCCCATCCAGTGCCCCCAGGGCGAGATTCTCGGGGTGCTCGACCTGACCCGCGAAGGCCCCCTGGGCCGGGCCCAGGACAGCACCGCGCTGCTGGCCATGGCGGTCAGCCAGATCGAAGCCCGGGTGTTCCATGCCACCTACCCGGAGCAGATCGTCCTGGCCTTCCACAGCCGCCGGCAATACCTCGAATCACCGTGGCAGGGGCTGCTGGCCCTGAGCCTGGGCGGGCAGATCCTCGCGGTCAGCGGCCAGGCCTGCCAGTTGCTCAACACCCCGCGCGCAGCCCTGGTGGGCCGGCGCTGCGAAGAGTTCCTCGGGGTCGATGGCCTGCAACTGCTCGCACGCCTGCAACAGGGCGCCGTGGGTAGCCTGCAAACCGCCAAGGGCGAGCTGTTCTACAAGGCCCTGCGGGCGCCGCAGCCAGCGCTCAACCTGCACCGCGCGCCACGCAGCGCTCCGAAAGCCGCAGCCATGCCCCAGGACCTGGAAGCCCTGGCCGGGGGCAACAGCCGTTACGCCCGCACCTTGCGCATGGCCCGTCAGGGCCTGGCCAATGACCTGCCGGTGTTGCTACTGGGCGAAACCGGCACCGGCAAGGAAGTCCTGGCCCGGGCCCTGCACCGCGCCGGCAGCCGCGCCGAGAAACCCTTTGTCGCGGTCAACTGCGCGGCGATCCCCGAAGGCCTGATCGAGTCGGAACTGTTCGGCTATCGCGAAGGCGCCTTCACCGGCTCGCGTCGTGGCGGCATGATCGGGCGCCTGCAACAGGCCCACGGCGGCACCCTGTTCCTCGATGAGATCGGCGACATGCCCCTGGCCCTGCAAGCCCGCCTGCTGCGCGTGCTGCAGGACCGCAAGGTGGCGCCCCTGGGGGCCGGCGAAGAACAGGACATCGACATCGCCCTGATCTGCGCCACCCACCGCGACCTCAAGCAGCAGGTGCAGGACAAGGCTTTTCGCGAAGACCTGTTCTACCGGGTCAATGGCATCAGCGTGCTGTTGCCGGCCCTGCGCGAACGCGAAGACCTGCAGCCCCTGGTGGACAGCTTGCTGGCCAAGCTCGGTGGCGCCCAGGTGAGCCTTAGCGATGAGCTGCGTCGGCTGCTGGCGGACTACCACTGGCCGGGCAATATCCGCCAGCTGGAGATGGTCCTGCGCACAGCCCTGGCCCTGCGCGAAGACGGTGAGTGCCACATCGGCCTGGAGCACCTGCCCGACAGCATGCTCGATGACCTCAATGCCAGTGCCCGACCGCAGACCGGGAGCATCCGCGAGAACGAGCTGGAGCTGATCCGCAGTGCCCTGGACAACCACCAGGGCAATGTCTCGGCGGCAGCGGACGCTCTGGGCATCAGCCGCGCGACCCTGTACCGCAAGCTCAAACAGTTGCGCGCCTGATGCGGCGCCTGATCACCCGGCTGGTGGACAGCCGCGACCCCCAGGCCCTGAGTGCCGCCCTGGGCTGGCTCTACAGTTTCGTGCGGCCCCACCGGCTGGCCATCGGCGGCCTGCTGGGGCTGTCGGTGTGCGCTTCCCTGCTGGTGCTGGTGCAGCCCTGGCTGACCAAGCTGCTGATCGACGACGGCCTGCTGGCCCGGGACTTCCCGCGGCTGGTGCTGATCGCCGCGCTGATGATCGGCGCCGGGCTGCTGGGCACCGTGCTCTCCGGGGTCAACCGCTACCTGCATACGCGGCTGTCCGGGCGCATCCTGTTCGCCCTGCGCGACGACCTCTATCGGCATCTGCAGCGCCTGTCGCCGAGCTTCTACGGCCAGCGGCGGATCGGCGACCTGATGTCGCGCCTGGATGGCGATGTGGCGGAGATCCAGCGCTTTGCCGTGGACTCATTGTTCTCCGCCGTGTCCAGCGTGATCGGCCTGGTGGTGGCGCTGGCCATGCTCCTGACCCTGTCCTGGCAAATGTCGCTGCTGGCCCTGGTGCTGATCCCCCTGGACGTGCTCTGGCTGCGCTGGATGCGGCGCAAGGTGGAGCGCGATGTGCGCCAGTTGCGCGAGCGTTCGGCGGACATGTCCTCGTTCATGGTGGAAACCTTGCCGGTGATGAAGTTCATCCAGAGCGCCGGCCAGCAGCAGCGCGAGGCCCGGCGCCTGGATGGCCTTGGCCAGGGCTACCTGCAACAGCTGCTGAAACTGCAAGTCACCGAGTTCTTCACCCAGGCGGTGCCCGGTACCCTGACCTCGTTGTCCCGGGCCTGCGCCTTCCTGATCGGCGGCTACTGGGTGGTACAGGGCACCTGGCAACTGGGGGCGCTGATTGCCTTTTCCACCTACCTGGGCATGGCGGTGGGCCCGGTGCAGAGCCTGTTGGGCCTGTATGTGGCAATCCAGCGCATGACCGTGAGCCTCGGCCGGGTCATGGAACTGCGTGGCGAGGAACCGGGCATCAGCAACCCCGAGGCGCCGCTGCCGGTGCCGGAGCAGGGCGAGCTGCATTTTCACGCAGTGCACTTTTGCCACCCGGGCCGCGGCTCGACCCTGCAGGGCATCGAGGCGCGTATTCCCTACGGCCGCAAAGTGGCCCTCAGCGGCACCTCGGGCGCAGGCAAAAGCACGCTCATCGACCTGTTGCAGCGCCATCACGATCCGCAGTCCGGGCAGGTGCTGCTGGGCGGCGTCGACCTGCGCCAGCTGGACCTGGCGCAGTTGCGCCGGCGGGTGGCGGTGGTCAGCCAGGACATCGTGCTGTTTCGCGGCAGCCTGGCGGACAACCTGGCCTACAGCGTGCCCGATGCCAGCCGCGAAGCCGTGGCCGAGGTGGCGCGGCTGGCGCAGTTGCAAGGGCTGATCGAGTCCCTGCCCGAAGGCCTGGACAGCCCCCTGGGGGAGCGCGGCCAGCAATTGTCCGGCGGCCAGAAACAACGCATCGCCATTGCCCGGGCGCTGCTCCAGGACCCGATGATCCTGGTGCTGGACGAAGCCACTTCGGCGGTGGACGAGGCCACCGAGCGCGAGGTGATCGAGGCCATCGACCACCTGTTCGCCGGGCGCACGCGGATCCTCATCAGCCACCGACCCTCGACCCTGGCCGATGCCGAACTGCGCTTCGAATTGCGCGATGGCGTACTGCATGCGCTGGAGGTGGCCCATGAAGCCTGAGCTGCGCATCGGCGTGATCGACAGCGGCCATGCCGCCCATCAGCGGGTGGCGGGCGGACGACGCTTCTTCCTGCAGCCCGAAGGGATAGGCCATGGCCCCTTGCAGGAAGATGCCCTGGGCCATGGCAGCGCGATCATCGAGGCCATCGGCCAGCGCGCGCCGACGGCGCAGGTCTATGTGGCCCAGGTGTTCGACCGGCGCGCAGTCACCAGCGCCGCGCAAGTCAGCGCCGCGCTGCACTGGTTGCTTGCGCAGGACGTGCGCCTGATCAACCTGAGCCTGGGCCTGCGCCAGGATCGCGATCTGCTGCGCCAGGCCTGTGCCGCGGCCGAGGCCCGCGGGGTGCTGTTGTGCGCATCCAGCCCGGCCCAGGGCGAGGCGGTGTTTCCGGCCAGTTACCCCGGGGTGCTGCGCGTCACCGGCGATGCGCGATGCAGCGCGCAGCAGTGGTCATGGCTGAACACCGCCCAGGCTGATTTCGCCGCCTGCGTGCGCGGCAGCAGCCCGGGGCAATCCGGCGCCAGCCTGGGGTGCGCGGCCCTGAGCGGGCATATCGCGGCCTACCTGGGTACCCACCCGCAAGCCGACAAGGCCCAGGTCCGGCAGTGGCTGCAGGACAACGCCCACTACCAGGGGCCGGAACGCCGGCAACAGCCATGCACACCATCCTGATCCTCGGCGCGGGGCCGGCCGGGGCCGCAGTGGCCCTGGGGCTGCGCCGCCTCGGCTACCCGGTGACCCTGGTCAGCGACTGGCGACGCTTTCCGGCCCTGGAAGGGGCCTCGCAGCGGGTGCTTGAAGCCTTGCGCGGTGCCGGCCTGGAACAGGCGCTGGCCCAGGCCCTGCAACCGTCCCAGCGGCGGGTGGCATGGAACGGTGCAGAACATGCGCAGAACATCGAATACCTGCTGGATCGCCCGGCCTTCGACCGCGGCCTGCGGGAGGCCTTGCGCGAAGCGCAGGTCAAGCTGATCGAGGGCCGGGTGCTGGGGGTGCAGTCCAGCGAGGCCGGGCATCGGGTCCAGGTGCAAGGGCAGGGCGAGGTGCGCGGCGAGTTCCTGGTGGAGGCCCGTGGCCGGCAGGCGCCGGTGCTGGACAAAGCCTTGCGCCAGGGGGGCGGCAAGGGCCTGCGCGGCCCGGAAACCGTCAGCCTGCTCAACCGCTGGCAGGGCCCTGGCGGCAGCGCCGCCAGCGCGGTGCACAGCCTGGAGGACGGCTGGGCCTGGATGGCCCGGCGTGAGGACGGCCAGTGCTACTGGCAGCTGACCCTGGATGTGGAGAGCGCCGGGCTGCCGGGCAAGGCGCAGTTGCTGGAGTACTGTCGCCAGCGCCGCCTGGGCTCGGCCATGGCCCGGGAATTCTTTGCCGGTGGCCAGGAGCAGCAATTGCACCTGCATGCCCGCAGCAGCACGGCGATCCTCAACCCCCAGGCCTGTGGCGCGAACTGGCTGCGGGTCGGCGATGCGGCCATGGCCGTGGACCCTTTATCCGGCAACGGCATTTTCCAATCCCTGTCCTCGGCGTTGCAGGCCCCGGCGGTGATCAACACCTTGCTGCAGCAGCCGCAACGTGCAGCGCTGGCGCAGCGTTTTCACGGGCAGCGGGTGGAACAGTTGTTCCTGCGTTTTGCGCGCATCGGCCGGGACTTCTACGCCGACGAGCAACGCTGGCCCGAGCAGTCGTTCTGGCAGGCCCGCCGGCAGTGGCCGGATTGCCAGCCGGCGCACCATGCCGTGGACTTTTCGGCCTTGCGCATCGAGCGCGCCCCGGTGCTGCGCGACGGCCTGGTGGATGAAGCCGAAGTGGTGATCACCCCGGACCAGCCCCTGGGCATCTGGCATGTACAGGGCGTGGAACTGGCGCCGCTGTTGCGCCGTTTGCGCAGCCAGGGGGCGGCCCAGGCCCTGGCGCAACTGAGCCCGGACCAGAATCGGCTGATACGCAGCTGGTTGCTGGCCCAAGGCTACCGCCCCTGAACGGGGATCGTAGGAGCGAGCTTGCTCGCGAACCGCGCAGCGGCCATCCACCGGAGTGAACCCGCGGTCCTTTTCTCCGGCAAGCCGGCTCCTACAGGGGGCACCGGGAGCTGGCGCAGCCCCCGGGCTTGCACTGGTCAGCTACGGGGGTTGAGGTACACCCGCTGGCCGCCTTTCCAGGTTTCGCAGACCTTGATGTCGCGAATCCGGGTGGCCGGGAACTTCTCGTCCAGTGGGTCCTGCTCGAGGATCACGAAGTCGGCGAAGTTCTGGTCCTGCAGGGAGCCGGTCCAGGCCTCGGCATGGCACTGCCAGGCAGCGTCGTAGGTGATGGCTTTCAGCGCCTGCTTGCGGGTCAGGCACTGGCCCTCATTGAGGATGGGTTGCAGGCGCGGGTCATGGACGAACAGGTTGTCATGATTGCGGATGCCTTCCATCTTGCGGGTCACCGCCTGCTCCATCGAACGCAGGGGCCCCAGTGGGGTCACGGAATAGTCGCTGTGCAGGGAAATCCGCAGCTCGTGGTCCAGGGCCGACTTGCAGAGGTCGAGCATGTTGTGTGCCTTCTTTTCGAAAATGGCTTTATCGAAGGCGTAGCCCCAGTAGCCGACATGGCCAATCAAAAAGCTCGGTGACAGGCCCAGGCGCTGCATGGTTTCCAGGGTGCTTTTGCTCAGCAGCGAGCAGTGTTCGATGCGATGGCGCTTGTCCAGGCCGCTCTGGCCCTGCAGGGCCAGGTCATAGGCCTGCAGAGTGAATTCGATGGCCTGGTCGCCGTTGGCATGAATCATCAGCGGCCAGCCTTTTTTCACCGCCGCGTGGATAAATTCCTGGTATTTGACCGGGAGTGTTTTCGGGGTGTCCTCGCCCTTGTCGCACAGATTGAAGTTGCCCACCGGGCGGTCTGTCTCGCAGCAGTAGGGCGCGACCTGATAGCCGGTCAACCCCTGGTTGGATCCGTCCGAGATCACCTTGATCGAGCCCTGATACATATGCTTGGCCTCTTCCCGCGTGGCCGGCCGATAGTCCGGCAGCAGCTTGAGGGCTTCGAGCGAGTTGTTGCAGGCGGCGGCGTAGCCGATCCGCAGCGTTCTGGGGTGGGACAGGAAGTAGGCGTTCAATACCAGCTTCGACAAGGGGTCCATCATCGCGTCGTACAGCAGGGTGATCCCGCGGCTGGCCGCGGTGGCGAAGAAGGTGTCCAGGCGCTCGAAGATCTTCAGCATTGCAAGCTTCTGCCTGGCGGGAATCGACAGGATCCCGGCCACTATCTGGGTTTCCTGCAGCACGCCGTTCTCGACCATGACCCCGGTTCTTTCATGCACCAGATCCCGGGCCGCCGTGTTCATGTAGGCGGTGTGCATGGAGGCACTGATCAGCAGCATCGGCCGCTTGGCCTCGATGGTGTCCAGGTAGCCCTCTTCGGGCGTGTCGCCACATTGCAGGGTCATGAGTTGGTTCAGGCCGCCCGGCACCACCTTGAACGGCATCAGCGCCGGATCGACCAGGTGCCCGAGGACCCAGCTCGTGCTGTCGTCGGGGAGGTTGTTCTGGATGGTTTCCTTCAGCCAGCCCCAGGTATAGAGCGGCCGCAGGCGCTGGCTGTTTTTCTCTGGCGCCTGCTGGCTATCGCCGTCGTCGGGCTCGATGGCGCCCAGGTTCAGCCAGCCATCCATGGCGCAGCTCTGCACGATGTGGGCGTGGGGTTCGACCAGGCCGGGCAGCAGGGTCTTGCCGTGCAGCGACTGCTTCTTGTAGTCGATGCCCAGGGCCTGCATGCGGGCTTCGACGGCGGCCAGGGTGCCCGCGGCGACCACGTCGCCGGCATGGATGCCCAGGGCTTCGACCCGCTCATCCATGTTGCCGTCGCGCAAGGGGTAGATGATGCCGTCATGAAACACCAGGGACTCGCCGTTCGCGTCCCTGGCCGGGCCCTGTGCTGCGTTGGGGTGGCTGGCGATATAGCTGGCGGGGTCGAGGGTGTCTTTCAAGGCTTCCCAGACGGGGTTGTGGCAGCCGCACTGGATGTAATCGTGATCATTTCCATTTGATCCCATGATGCTTTCCTCGGGTTTTCGGTGGTGATGAGGCGTTGTGGGGGGATGAGCCCAGGCTCTTCAAACGAGGTGGCCAGCCGGCTCGGGCTGAGCGTAGCAGTGCTTTGCACGGCGAACAGGGCGGTCGTCGGGGGGGCGCCGGACCACCTCCGGCGCCCCGGGTGGGGCGGTTGGCGCGGGGCGGATCAGAGCTTGATCAGCACTGATTTCAACTCGGTGTAGTGCTCGATGGCCGCGTGGCCCATTTCCCGGCCAAGCCCGGACATCTTGTAGCCGCCAAACGGCAGTGCCGGGTCCAGGGCACTGTGGCAGTTGACCCACACCGAACCGGACTTGATCCGCGGAATCATCCGGTGCACCGCCGCCAGGTCGTTGGACCAGATGCTCGCGCCCAGGCCGTAGGGGCTGTCGTTGGCCATGCGCAGGGCGTCGGCCTCATCGTCGAAAGGAATGGCCACCAGCACCGGGCCGAAGATCTCTTCCTGCACCAGCGAATGCTTCTGGTCCACATCCACTATCACCGTCGGCTTGACGAAATACCCCGGGCCGAACTGTTCGCCGCCGCAGGCGATGGTGGCGCCGCTTTCGCGGCCCATCTCGATGTAGCGATAGACCCGCTCCTGCTGGCGCGCGGAAATCAGCGGGCCCATCTCGACGCTGGCGTCCAGGCCATTGCCCAGCTTCATGGCATTGGCGATGCCGGCGATGTCGGCTACCACCTTGTCGAAATGCTTGCGCTGCACATACAGCCGGGAACCGGCGCAGCACACCTGGCCCTGGTTGAAGAAGATCGCGCTGGCAGCCCCGGCCGCGGCGCTGGCCAGATCGGCGTCGGCCATGACGATGGTTGGCGACTTGCCCCCCAGTTCCAGGGTTACCCGGGTCATGGAGTCCATGGCGATCTTGCCGATTTCCTTGCCCACGGCGGTGGAGCCGGTGAAGGTCAGCTTGTCCACCAGGGGGTTGCGGGTCAGGGCGCTGCCGGCGGTGATGCCGGTGCCGGTGACTACGTTGAACACGCCGTCGGGGTAGCCGGCTTCCTGCACCAGCTCGGCCAGTTTCAGGGCGCTGAGTGGCGTTTCATCGGCGGGCTTGAGCACCAGGGTGCAACCGGTGGCCAGGGCCGGGCCGAGTTTCCAGCAGGCCAGCAGCAGCGGGAAGTTCCAGGCGACGATGGCGCCGACCACGCCCACGGCTTCGCGGCGGATAAAACTGTGGAACTGGTCATCGGGCATCAGGGGCAGCGAGACCTCGACGCTTGAACCCTCGATCTTGGTCGCCCAGCCGGCCATGTAGCGCAAGAAATCGATGGACAGTTGCACGTCCATGGCCTGGGCCACGGCGGCGCTCTTGCCGTTGTTCAGGCATTCCAGCTGGGCCAGCAGTTCGGCGTCGCGCTGCATCAGGTCGGCGAGTTTCCACAGCAGGTTCTGCCGCTCCCGGGGGCGGGTGCGGGTCCAGGGCGAATCGTCGAAGGCCTGGCGTGCGGCGAGCACTGCGCGGTCCACATCGTCCACCGTGGCCCGGGGCACCAGGCACAGCTGTTCGCCGGTGGCGGGGTTGCGCAGGGGCATGGTCTGGCCGTCGCCGGCCTCGGTCCAGTGGGCACCGATCAGCATGCGCGGGGCGCGCTGGATAAAGGCCGTGGTAGCGGCGAGCAGTGGGGCAATAGCCATGGCGAAGCCTCTTGTTGTAGGTGAGGCAGGGGCTTTCGCAATGGCTGTGCCAGTTCCACCCAGGCGCCGCGGCCCCGCTATGGCGGGGCCTGGGGCGCAGCACCGGGGCTTGCGCGGCGGCAGTTTTTCGCAAACTGCGACAGCCCGGTGAGATTCAAGAGACGCATCGGTTGGCAGGTTCCGGGGGCCGGCAGAGGGCTCTAGATATGCAGCCAGGCCAGGGTGCCCAGCAGCACGCTGCCGCCGGCCGCGCCATAGGCGAGCTTCTTCAGCCATTCCTTGCGGGTCAGCAGGGTGATGGCCGCCATCGAGATGGCGATCTGGATCGCCATCATCGCCTGGGCCCAGCGATGGTGCTGGTGCAGCGCGGCTTCCGATTGCTCGTCCCAGTCCCGGGCCTCGGCTTCCAGGGCCTCGGCCTTGAGGCGCACCGCTTCCTTTTCCTTCTGGTAGCGCTGGGCTTCGATGCCGTAGTGCGCGGCATCGACTCCGGGAATGTGGGTCGCCAGCTCCGCCAGGTTCTGCCGGCTGGACTTGGCCTGGTAGTAGCTCCACTGGTTGGCGGCTTCGGTCTTTTTCATCGCGGCATTGTTCTTGTCCATCGCCGCCAGGCTTTCCGAGGAGCCGGCCTGATAGCTCAGGAGCGCTCCCAGGGTGGCCATGATCGCCGTCATCACCGCGATCTTGCTGGCGAAGCGGTCACTGCGCGCGTGGGCATGTTCGCTCACGTGTTCCAGGTGCTTTTCGTGGGGGCTGGGCACATCGAATTCTTCGGTCATGGCGATCCGATCGGCTGGGTAGGGGGTGTTTCAAATTGTATCCATGGCCACTGGCGCCAACAGGGCCAGTGTGAGTTCGTTCAGCTGGCCGACAGCCTGGGGCTGTGGGCCCAGGCCGGAAGGGCCGCGCTTGGGATCAAGGTTGACCATTTTGCGATAATCGAAAAGAAGTTCTCGTTAGACGGTCGCCAGCTGGCCTTTCTAAAGTAGGCGCTTCGAATCCGTGAGTACTTCCCATGCCCATTTACCCGAGGCCTGCATGGGCCCTGTGCGCCCTGTTGGCCGGTTGCACCCTGGGGCCGGAACGGCCGCCCGGCAGCACTGTGCCCCTGCCCGTGAGCCACCCGGACGCAATGGCCGAGCAGGGGCTCGACCAGTGGTGGCAGCTCTACCGTGACCCTGGGCTCAATGCCGCGGTACAGGAAGCCCTGAGCCAGAACCGCGACTTGCGGATGGCCGCGGCCAACCTGCTGCAAGCCCGGGCGCTGCTGCGCGAAACCGATACCCTGCGCCAGCCTTCCACCCAGGTGACGGCCCGCGCCGGCTACGGCAGTACCGCCGACGACCAGCTGGAAGCCGCCTTGCAGGACAGCCAGCACATCCGCACCGGCAGCCGCTATGGGGTCGGCCTGGATGTGCAGTGGGAGGCCGACCTGTTCGGCCGCCTGCACGGCCTGGCCGATGCCGCCCGGGCCGATGCCGAGGCGGCCCGGGCCGCCGAAGATGGCCTGCGGGTGGTGGTGGCCGCAGAAACCACCCGCGCCTGGTTGCAGGCTTGCAGCTACGGCCAGCGCCTGCAGGTGGCGGGCGAGTCCCTGGCGCTGGTGGAGCAGGGCCGCACCCTGAGCGCCCGGCTGTATCGGGCCGGCGCCGCGGTGACCCTGGATGTGGTGCGCGCCGAAGGCCTGGTGGGCCAGGTGCAGGCCAGCCTGCCGCCGCTGCAGGCCGGGCGGCAGCGGGCCCTGGCCGAACTGGCCGTCTTGCTGGGGCGCCCCCCGGGTGATGCACCGGCGGCGGCCCAGGCTTGTCACCAGGCCCCGCGCCTGGGTTCGCCCATGCCCCAGAGCGATGCCCTGGCCATGCTGCGTCGGCGTCCCGACGTGAGCCAGGCCGAGCGCCGGCTGGCGGCGGCCACGGCGCGCATCGGCGTGGCTCGGGCCGATCTCTATCCAAGGGTCAGCCTGGGGGCCGGGGTCTTCACGTCGGCGCACCACCCCGCGGGTTTCGATGACCGTGATGCGTCGGTCTGGCAACTGGGGCCGCTGTTGTCCTGGAGCTTGCCCAACCTCAATGCCGCCCGCGCCCGCATCGCCCAGGCCAGCGCCGGAGAAAGCGCGGCACTGGCGGATTTCGACCGCAGCATCCTGGCGGCCCTGAAGGAGCAGCAACAGGCCCTGAGCGACTACCAGGCCGCGTTGCAGCGCCAGCAAGCCCTGCACCTGGCAGCCGAACGTGACCACCAGGCCTTGCGCCTGGCCGGGCTAGCCAGGGCCGCCGGTGCCTCCACGGCCCTGGATTACCTCGATGCCCAGCGCACCGATGTACGTACCCGGGCCGCGGCAGCGCAGGCCGATGCCGCCGTCATCGATACCCAGGTGCTGGTGTTCAAGGCCCTGGGCGGCGGCTGGCGCAGCGCGCCGCCGATTGTCCTGCCGCAGCCGAGCCGGGCTGCGGCCAACCCTTTCCCGCGAACCCCCAACGAGCCTTTGCAATGACCCAGACCCCTGTTCCCGCTTTCCCGGCGCAAGCCGTCACCCGCCGTCGCTTACTCGGTTATGCCGGGCTGGCGCTGGTGTTGCTGCTGGTTCTGGCCTGGGGCCTGCGCTGGTGGTTCAACGGGCGTTTCCTGGTGGAGACCGACGATGCCTACCTGCGCTCGGACATCGTCACCATCGCGCCCCGGGTCGCCGGCTACCTGGTGGCGGTCGAGGTCCGGGACAACCAGCCGCTCAAGGCTGGCGACCTGCTGGCGCGGATCGACGACAGCGACTACCGGGCCCGGGTCGAACAGGCGGAAGCGGCGCTGCGCGAGGCCCAGGCCGAACAGCGTGCCGGGCAGGCGCGGCTGGCCAATCTGGCCGCCCGCCAGCAACAGCAGCAGAGCCTGATCGCCGAAGCCCAGGCCCGGGTCGGCGCCGCCGAGGCCGAGGCACAACGGGCCGGCCAGGAAGGGCGGCGGCAGCAGCACCTGGCCAGCCAGCAAGTCAGCAGCGTGCAGCAACTGGAAAACGCCGCCGCCCTGGCCCGTCAGGCCGATGCCGCCCTGGGCGCGGCCCGCGCCAGCCTGGCCGCGCGGCGCCAACAGGTACAGGTGCTCGATACCGAACAGCAAAGCGCCCGGGCGCAACTGGACAAGCTCGAAGCGGGCGTGGCCCGGGTCACGGCCCAGCGGCAACTGGCCCGCATCGATCTGGCTCGCACCTTGATCCGCAGCCCGGTGGACGGTATCGCCGGCCAGCGGCGCCTGCGCCTGGGGCAGTACGTCGAAGTCGGTGCGCCGCTGTTGGCGGTGGTGCCTGAGGACGCCTATGTGGTGGCCAACTACAAGGAAACCCAGGTCGACGGCATGCGCCCCGGGCAAGCGGCTCGGGTCGAGGTCGACGCCTTGGGCGGCCATGTACTGGAGGGACGGGTGGAGAGTTTCGCCCCGGCTTCCGGCGCCGAATTCGCCCTGCTGCCGGCGGACAACGCCACCGGCAACTTCACCAAGATCGTGCAGCGCATGCCGGTGCGCATCCGCCTCGATCCGGGGCAGCCGCGACAGGCGCAGCTGCGCCCCGGGATGTCGGTGGTGGTGACCGTGGACACCCGTCATGACTAGTGCCCAGGCCGTATCGGAAGGCACCGGCGAGGCCGCCGCACAGGCAATCTCCCTGCGCACCTGGGTGGCGGTGCTGGGCAGCGTGGTGGGCTGCTTCATGGCCGGGATGAACGTGCACGTGACCAACGCTTCCCTGCCGGACGTGCGTGGCTCCCTGGGGGCGACTTTCGAGGAGGGGTCGTGGATCACCACCGCCTACCTGGTGGCGGAGATCATCATCATTCCCATGACCGGCTGGCTGGTTTCGGTGTTTTCCATGCGCAGGGTACTGATGGTCGGCACCGCCGGTTTCGTGCTGTTTTCGATCGCCTGTTCCCTGGCGCCGAACATCCACAGCCTGATCTTCGCCCGGGTGCTGCAAGGGGCCTTTGGCGGGGTGCTGATTCCCCTGTCGTTCCAGCTGATTGTCACCGAGCTGCCGGCGGCCCGGCATCCCATGGGCATGGCTCTGTTCGCCGTGGCCAACAATGTCGCCCAGGCCGCGGGACCGTCCCTGGGCGGCTGGCTCACCGATGCCTATTCGTGGCGCTGGATCTTCTACCTGCAAGTGCCGCCGGGGCTGTTGCTGCTGGCGGCCATCGGCTGGTCGGTGCGGCCCCAGCCCATGGTCCTGGCAAAGTTGCGCCAGGGTGACTGGGGCGGCATCGCCAGCATGGCCGTGGGCCTCTCGGCGTTGCAGATCATGCTGGAGGAGGGTGGCCGTTACGACTGGTTCGCCTCAAGCTTCATCAGCCATTGCGCGATCCTGGCCACGGTCGGCCTGCTGGCCTTCGTGGCCATCGAACTGCGTCGCGAGCAGCCGTTGATCAACCTGCGCCTCTTGGGGCGCTACAACTTCGGCATTGCCAGCCTGATGCAATTCACCTTCGGTGCGGTGGTGTTCGGCGTGGTGTTCCTGGTGCCCAACTACTTTGCCCAGATCCACGGCTACAACGCCCGGCAGATCGGCCTGATGATGATTCCCTACGGCCTGATCCAGTTCGTCATGTCGTTCGCCACCCCGCGGCTGATGCGCTGGACCAGCGCCCGCACCATCATCATTGCCGGGTTCGCCATCACTGGCATCGGCTGCCTGATGAACATCCACCTCAACCCCGATGCCTCGGTGAACGTCATCGTGCCCTCGCTGGTGGTGCGTGGTATCGGCCAGTCGCTGGTGGTGGTGGCGCTGGGGGTGATGGCGATCCAGGGGCTGGAAAAGGACCAGGTGGGCTCGGCCTCCGGACTGTTCTCCATGGTGCGTAACGTCGGCGGGGCCATCGGTATCGCGCTGTCCAGCCAGATCGTGGTGGAGCGCGAGAAACTCCACGCCCAGCGCATTGGCGAATCCGTCAGCCTGTTCGCCCAGGCCACCCAGGAGCGCCTGGTGGAACTGGTGCGCCTGCTGGCCCAGGCACCCGTGGAGTACGCCACGGCCCTGCACTCGGCAGCGCTGGCGCCCCTGCGCCAGCAAGCCCTGGGCATCGTGGACAAGGTGCTGCACCGCGACGCCTTGTTGCTGGCCTACAGCGATGCCTTCCTGCTGGCGGGGCTGGCCATGCTGTTGTGCGTGGTGGCCGGTGTGCTGCTGCGCCGGGCCTGAGCCCTCAGCGGTAGAACTCCGAAGGCGGCGTGCCGAACTGGCGCTTGAAGGCGGCGGCGAAGGCGCTCTGGCTGTCGTAGCCGTGCTGCAGCGCCACTTGCACCACCGGCATGCCCTCGGCCAGGCACTCCAGGGACATCAGCAACCGCGCCTGTTGGCGCCAACGGCCAAAGGTGATGCCGGTGTGGCGCTGGAACTGGCGATGGAAGGTCTTGGCGCTCATGGCCAGGCAGTCGCCCCATTGTTCGGCGGTGCGGTTGTCCGAAGGGTCGTCCGCCAGCGCCTGGCACACCCGCAGCATGCGCGGCTCATGGGGCCAGGGCAGGCTGAACGGCAGCACCGGCAGCGAGCGCATCTCATCGAGGATCAGGCGCATCAGGCGGCCGTCGCGGCTGTCCGGCGAATACTGCGTGCCGACCTGGGCGGCGGCCAGGATCAGCTCGCGCAGCAACGGCGAGACCTCGATCACGCAGTCATGCTCGGGCAGGCCGGCAATGGCATCGACATTGATGAACAGGCTGCGCATGCGCACCGCGCCGCGCATGCGTACCCGGTGCTCGACGCCGGCCTGCAACCACACCCCGCGGCTGGGCGGCACCACCCAGCGGCCGGACTCGGTGTCGATCACCAGCACGCCCTCAATGGCATAGGCCAGCTGCGAGCGTGGATGGCTGTGGGCAGGTATTTCATGGCCGTTGGGGTAATCCACGGCGATGCTGGTAACCGGCATGGACAGGCAGTCGATGGACGAGACAACCAGCAGATCGGACATGCAGCGCAGCGCCTCCGCCCCGGAAGGGATCATGGGGCGCTTATCATAGGTGAAAATGTCCATTTTGCGATAATCAAAGGGCGTTTAGCGCATTACATTCAGAAGATCGCTACCTAGACTACAGATCACTCCTTGCCCGCCGACGGTTGCAACCGCCCATGAACCCCCTGTTCCTGACCCTGCTACTAGCGCTACCCCTGCCTTACGGCCGGGGTCTGCCGGTGCTGCCAGGAACCTGGCACCCAGGCTGATCTCCCCCAGACTCCGGCCTCGAAGCGCTTTCCATGATGAAAGCAGGGGAGATCCATCGCGTTCTCCATTGTGCTTTCGAGGTCAGTATGCTCGCCCATCCCCATACCAAATACCGCCCCTTTACCCCCGTGGACCTGGACTCGCGCCAGTGGCCGTCACGTACCATCACCCAGGCTCCGATCTGGCTGTCCACCGACCTGCGCTATGGCAACCAGGCGCTGTTCGAGCCGATGAACCGCGAGCGCAAGCTGCGCCTGTTCGAGGAACTGGTGCGCCTGGGCTTCAAGGAAATCGAAGTGGGATTCCCCGCCGCCTCGCGCACCGATTTCGAGGTGGTCCGCGAGCTTGTGGAACAGCAGCGGATTCCCGCCGACGTCACGCCCATGGTGATGACCCAACTGCGCGAGGACCTGATCCGCGAAACCGTACGCAGTGTGCAGGGTGCGCGCCGGGTCATCGTCCACCTGTACAACGCCATCGCCCCGGTCTGGCGGCGCGTGGTCTTCGGGCTTTCGGTGGACGAGGTCGAGGCCCTGGTGGAGCGCCATGTAAGGCTGTTGCGCGAGTTGACCGACCAGCACCCGGAAACCGAATGGGTGTTGCAGTACTCCCCCGAAACCTTCTGCATGGCGGAGCTCGAGGTGTCTCTGCGCATGTGCAATACCGCGATCCGTACCTGGGACGCCGGCCCGGGGCGCCCGATCATCATCAACCTGCCGACCACCGTCGAGGTGGCCACCGCCAACGTCTTTGCCGATCAGATCGAATGGATGCACAAGCGCCTGGAGCGCCGCGATCAGGTCACGCTGTCAGTGCACCCGCACAACGACCGGGGCACCGGCGTGGCCTGTGCCGAACAGGCGCTGCTGGCGGGCGCCCAGCGGGTGGAGGGTTGCCTGTTCGGCAATGGCGAGCGCAGTGGCAACCTGGATCTGGTGACCCTGGCCCTGAATCTCTATACCCAGGGCATCAGCCCCGGGTTGGATTTCTCCGATATCGCGGCAGTGGCCCGGGTTGCCGAGGAATGCACGGCGCTACCGATCCATCCGCGCCATCCCTATGTCGGCGACCTGGTGTTCACCGCCTTTTCCGGCTCGCACCAGGACGCCATCGCCAAGGGCTTTGCCGCCCAGGCGGCTGACGGTTTCTGGGAGGTGCCCTACCTGCCCATCGATCCGCAGGACCTGGGGCGGACCTACGACAGCATCGTGCGGGTCAACAGCCAGTCCGGCAAAGGCGGGATCGCTTTCCTGCTGCAGCGTGACCACGGCATCGTCATGCCCCGGCGCATGCAGATCGAGTTCAGCGCCATTGTGCAGAAGCTGGCTGATGCCAGTGACGCCGAGTTGAGCAGCGACGCTTTATGGGAGGTGTTTCAGCGCACCTATCTGGCGTGCGCAGAGGGCACGGCCGGCCTGCGGTATCTCGCCCATCGGTTGTTCGATGCCCCCGAGGGGCAGGGGATCGAGCTGCGGGTCGCCACCCCCGGGAACCAGGAGGCGTGCTTGCATGGCGTGGGCAACGGACCTGTCGCGGCGGCCCTGGCCGCCCTGGGCTTGCCGCTGCGCATCGACAGTTTTGAAGAGCGCAACCTGGGGGCGGGGGCCGATGCGCAGGCGCTGGCAATTGTCGAAGCGGTGTGGCCGGGCGTTGCCGGGTCACGTTTTGGCGCCGGCTGTCACGCCAATATCGTCACCGCGTCGGTGCAGGCCGTGATCAATGCCGCGGCGCGGTTTTATCCCGAGCAGGCGCCGGCATTCGTCCCCACCCAGGCATCGCTTGCGGAGCGGGCGGCTCCCTGAGTGACCCGCACCAGCAGTCGGCGCCCCAGGGGCCGGCCGCTGGAGCCCGGGCAAAAAAAAGCCCGCTGTAGCGCGGGCCAAATGGGATTCGTTAAGGAGTGATTGGCAATATAGGGGCGGCGAGGTGAAAGCACCGTGAAAAAAAAGTCGTGCAGGGATAAACCTCCAGCATCTTTGCCCAAGTCGTAGGGTGTTTTCGGATATGTCCGATATTACTGCCCCTGGAGCCCGCGTATATTCCCTCCTGCTCGCCCAGCCAAAGGGGGTACTTCGGTCTGGATGCCACTGCCGAAGTGATGGGCGAGCACCTTTTTCCCTCCTGCCGTTTCTTTCTCCCTGGCTGTTTCCTTCCCGCTTGGCCTGGCCAATATCCTCATCCCATTCCCTTCAGGGCAGATCGAGCCGGCGCCGGATCTCGGCCCACAGTTGCGGGTCGTCGAAGTCGTTGATCACGCGGTGGGCGCCGGCATCCAGCAGGGTTTGCGGGCGCTGGCTGGTGGCCAGGCCGAACGTGCAGATCCCGGCTTTTACCGCGGCTGTCAGCCCGGGTACCGAGTCTTCGAAGGCCAGGGCCTGGTCGGCGGTGGCCTGCAGGCATTCCAGGCCGCTCAAGTAGGGCAGGGGATCGGGCTTGGCCCGAGGCAACTCCTCGGCCACCAGCACCGTCTGGAAGCGCTGCCGCAGGCCCAGCACCTCGAGCATGTGCTCGGCATTGGCCCGGGGCGCGTTGGTGACCACGCACACGCCGATGCCGTGCTCCTGGGCAAAATCCAGCAGGCGCAGCAGGCCGGGCATGGGCATCAGTTGCGGGGAGAGTTGGCGAAAGCGCACTTCCTTGCGCTCGGCAAAGGCTTCATGTTCCGCCACGCTGCGCTCGGGGAACAGGTAGCGGCACATGTTGGCATTGGCCTGGCCGCTGACATGGGCTTCGAATTCTTCCTGGGTGAAGGTCCGGCCATCCTCTTCCAGCAGCAGTTGCTGCAGGGCCAGCAGGTGCAGGGCGTCGGTGTCGGTCAGGGTGCCATCAAGGTCGAAGAGCAGAGCATTGAGCATGGGACAGTTCCTGTCGGGCCCCATCCGGGCCGGTTGGCTGAATCGATCAAGCCCGCATCCTAGCAGGCTTGATCCCAACCGTGACCGGTTCGCTCGGGGCCTCAGCCCTGTGCGTTGTCGCCTTCGCCCTGGTCTTCCACTTCGTCAGGCTGCGGGCAGTAGTCCTGGGGGTTGGCCGGCCACAGCACCTGGTCATGGCCGTCGTGCACCTGTTCGGCGCCGCAATCGACCTGGCTGACCTGGAAGCTCGGAGTGCCGTCCAGGCGATACAGGGCCTTGAGGCTGCGGGACTGGTCGTCGCCCATGCCTTCCACGGCATAGCCGAAGATGGCGCCGCGGGTTTCGTCCACCACCAGTTCCTGCCACTTGCCGGGGATCAGCCGCTTGCCCTTGAGGTCGTACAGCGCCGAGGTGGCCAGGGCCGAGGTGTCGTCGGTGGCCAGCAGGTAGTGGCCGCTGTTGTCCAGGCGGATGTCGACGTACTGGCCCGGCTCCAGCAGCACCTTGCCGCTGGCGTCCATCAGGCCCACGGTACGCACCTGGGTGGCCTGGCCGAACAGGGTGGCCTGCTTGGTCGGGCTGTTGGCGGTGCTGAAGACGAACAGGTCGGCATTGATCGCGCCGATCTGGGCGTAGGTGGGCTTGAACAGCTCGACGCCCTTGTCCACATCGAAGATACCGAAGGTGGCGCTGAACACGTTCTGCAGCACCGCGACCTGGTTCAGCCCCGGTACCTGCCGGAACATTCCCAGGGGGCTGAAGCCGGCCGGGTCCGCCGAGTCGTAGACCGGCTGCACCTTCCATTGGCCCTGGCGGTCGATCAGCCCGGCCTTGCCGGAGCTGCCGTCGGCGTTCTTGGCGGTGACCAGCGCGCCCTGCTTGCCGAATACCTGGCAGGTACCGAACTGGGCCTGGATCACGGTCTTGCCCTGGAAATCCATGTAGCCGCAGGGGCTGTCGTATTTTTCCCGGAAGGCCACCAGGCCGTCACCCGGTTCGCCCATCCAGTTGTAGGTGGCGGCGCTGATCAGCTGGGCCTGGGCATCGGCCAGGGCCTTGCCCTGTTCGGTGCTGACCACCAGATGCTGGTTGGCAAAGTAGTCGATGCTGTCGAAGTCGATCTTCTTCTGCTCGCCGGTCTTGAGGTTCAGCGCCCACTTGTCGTTGCCGCGTTCGGCGATCATCCACCAGCCGCGCTTGGCGAAGTCATCGCGGACCATGCTGCTGTCATACAGGGCTTCGGTCACCACCTCGCCCTTGGCGCTGAGAATGCCGCGCTTGCCGCCGATCTCGTAGACGATGAAGTCGTCGTTGCCGCCCACGTACAGATCGTCGAAGCGCGGTGGCTGAATCTGTTTGCCGCTCTGGTCGATGATGCCCAGCTTGCCGTCCTGGCCGAAGCCGAAGTAGCCCGGGGTCAGCAGCCGCAGGTCATCGGTGAAGGCGGCCTTGAGGGTCTGCTTGCCATCGGCGCTGCTGAGGTTCCAGGTACCGTCCTTGGCGAACAGGAAGGTCTTGTCCAGGGGCAGGGCGACCACGGCGTCGTAGTCGTTGTCGGCGCTGACCAGCACCTTGCCGTCCTGGTCCAGCACCGCGCATTCGCCATTGGCGCAGATCGGCATGACCATGGCCGCCGGCGCGGGGGCCGCAGCGACGGCTGCAGTCTTGGGACTGGTTTCTTCCTTGCATCCGACCAGGGTCAGAGCAGACAACGAGAGGATCAGCGAGCCGAGACGGGCACAGGCGCTTCTATCCATGAACTTCAGGTTCCTTGTAAGAGGGGAGGTGCGGCACACCCCATGGGACGGGGCAGGCAAAGCGGGGGTGATTCTGCGGCGCCGCCGGATAAATGCAAGATCCAATTGCAAAGAAAACCAGCGGTACAGCCTCGTCGCCGGCCTTGAGAGCTGTTCTGGCGCTGGCTAATCGCTGTCTCAGACTGAGACGTTTGTCTCGAAATTGAACGTCGGGTAACACCCGCAAGCCCGCCAGGGACCGGCGTCTTCGCCCAAGTCGTTGATTCCGGGTTCTTTTATAAGCTGGCACGCTCCGTGTATTGCATATCAGCAGACGTTTCTCTTGCCTCCATGACCGGGCGTGCCGGGCATGGCAGAAACCATAAAAACGACTCGCTAAAAATAAGAAAGCACCGTGGGAGGTTTGACGTTGATGAAGAGAAGACTGCGCCTGAGGCTCAGTGCCAGCCTGCTGGCCATTGCCACCTGTACCGCCTTGCATGCCCCTTCGAGTTTTGCCGCTCGGGATGCGCAGAGCATCCTCAAGGAAACCTGCCAGGGTTGCCACACCCCCGAGGCCGGGGAAGCCCTGAGCCGCATCAGCCACCAGCGCAAGACCCCGGAAGGCTGGCTGATGAGCATTGCCCGCATGCAGACCATGCACGGGCTGCAAATCAGCGATGACGACCGCCGCACCCTGGTCAAGTACCTGGCCGATACCCAGGGCCTGGCGCCCAGCGAGACCGACGGCGTGCGCTACGCCCTGGAGCGACGGCTGAACACTGTCGAGCATTTCGACGAACAGACCACCCAGATGTGCGCCCGCTGCCACTCCGGCGCGCGGATCGCCCTGCAACGCCGGCCGGCCCAGGAATGGGAGCGGCTGGTGAATTTCCACCTTGGGCAATGGCCATCCCTGGAGTACCAGGCGCTGTCCCGGGACCGGGAATGGCTGCCCACCGCCCTCAAGGAAATGGTGCCGCTGCTGGCCAAGCGTTATCCCCTCGACAATCCCGCCTGGACAGCCTGGCAACAGGCCCGCCCGCAAGCGGCGGCGCTGGCGGGGGACTGGAGCTTCAGCGGCCACCTGCCGGGCAAGGGTGAACTGGCCGGGGTGATGAGCGTCAGCGCCGGGGAAGGCGATCAGTTCAAGCTCAGCGTCAAGGGCCAGTACGCCGATGGCAGCCCGTTCAATGGCGAGGGCAGCGCGATCCTCTACAACGGCTATGAATGGCGCGGCAATGTCACCGTGGATGGCGTGGTCATGCGCCAGGTGCTGGCGGCACAGGGCAATGCACTGCAAGGGCGGATGTTCGAGGCCGAGCACGACGAGCGCGGCCTGGACTTCATCGCCGCCCGGCAAGGCAGCCAGCGGTTGCTGGCGGTGCAGCCGGGTTACCTGAAGGCCGGTGAGGAGGCCGAGGTGACCCTGGTGGGCGCGGGCCTTGCGGGCACTCCGAGCTTCGGCAAAGGGGTGGAGGTCGTGCAGGTGCTGGAGCAGAGCCCCGAACGCATCCGCGTCAGGCTCAAGGCGGCGGCCAGCGCCCAGCCGGGGCTGCGGGAAGTCAGCGTCGGCAGCCTCAAGGGCGCGACGCTGGCGGTGTACCAGCGCATCGCCGAGGTCAAGGTGGTGCCGGCATTTGCCGTGGCGCGGATCGGTGACGGCGGCGGTTCGACGCCCAAGGTCCAGGGCCGCTTCGATGCCGAAGCCTGGGGCAAGGGGGCCGACGGCAAGGCCTACCGCATCGGCGTGATGCCGGCGCAGTGGAAGGTCGAGGCCTTCGACGCCCAGGCGGCCAAGGATGAAGACGTCAAGTACGCCGGCAGCATGCAGGCCGACAGCGGCGTGTTCACCCCAGGGGATGCCGGGCCCAACCCGCTGCGCAAGATGTCCACCAACAACGCCGGCAACCTCAAGGTGATCGCTGCGGTGGAGGAGGGGGGCAAGGCCCTGACCGGTGAAGGCCAGCTGATCGTCACCGTGCAACGCTGGAACAATCCACCCATTCCCTGAGGGGCGTCGAGCGATACCGACAGACACTTTCAGGCAATGACCGCAGGCCCCGAACGCGGGGCAGGCACAGGAGGTTGTAATGGGCGCAATTCTGAATCTGGTGGAGCGCAACCTGCATGAAGTGCAGGTGGACGCCAACCGCATGCTGTTCCATATCCCCAGCAGTTCGCTGTTTGCCAGCGATGCCTTGACCGGCAGCATCATCGATGCGCTGCGCGGCCCGGGCTGTACCCCGGAAGACTTGATCCAGCGTCTGGCCGGCGCCTATGACGGTGCCGACGTCAGCGACACCCTGCGCGAGCTGATGGCCCTGGAACTGGTCAGCGACGGCTCGCCCCTGACCCCGGAAATCGGCGTCAAACGGGTCGAACGCACGGCGATCAATACCGTGGTGCTCAACGTCAATACCGGCTGCAACCTGAGCTGCACCTACTGCTACAAGGAAGACCTGGACAAGCCCTCGGCGGGCAAGAAGATGGGCCTGGACACGGCCATTGCCTCGGTGGAAATGCTGCTCCAGGAGTCCCCGGACGAGGAGCGCTACACCGTGGTGTTCTTCGGCGGCGAACCCTTGAGCAACCGGCCGCTGATCGAGGCCATGGTGGACTACTGCGAACAGCGCTTTGCCGCTGCCGGCAAGTTCGTCGAGTTCGTCATGACCACCAACGCCACCCTGCTCACCGAAGAGGTGGTGGACTACCTCAACGCCCACCGCTTCGGGCTTTCGGTGAGCATCGACGGGCCCAAGACCGTGCACGACCGCAACCGCATCACCGTGGGCGGGCAGGGCACCTATGACGTGGTGCGGCGCAAGGCGCAGATGCTTCTGGAGCGCTACGACAGCCGGCCGGTGGGGGCGCGGGTGACCCTGACCACCGGGGTCACCGACCTTGAGACCATCTGGGATCACCTGTTCAACGAGCTGGGGTTTGCCGAAGTGGGGTTCGCCCCGGTGACCTCGGGGGACATCAGCAGCTTCAACCTCAGCAGCGAGGAGCTGATCGAAGTCTTCGCCAGCATGAAGCGCCTGGGCCGGCGTTACCTGGCGGCGGCACTGGAGCACCGCAATATCGGCTTCTCCAACCTGCACCAGCTGATCACCGATATCCACGAGGGCCACAAGAAGGCGCTGCCCTGCGGCGCCGGGCTGAAGATGCTGGCGGTGGACCACAAGGGCGAGCTGAACCTGTGCCACCGCTTCACCGGCTCATCCCTGCCGACCTTCGGCAATGTGCATGACGGTGGGGTCAAGCAGATGGAGCTCAATGACTTCCTGTCCCAGCGCCTGGACCGCACCAACACCGGCTGCGACAGCTGCCGCATCCGCAACCTGTGTTCCGGCGGCTGCTACCACGAGAGCTATGCCCGCTACGGCGACCCGGCGCACCCGACTTATCACTATTGCGAACTGATGCGTGACTGGGTGGATTTCGGCATCGAAGTCTACAGCCGGATCATGGCGCACAACCCTGCGTTCATCAGCAGCTACATCACTCCGCGCAAGGCTCACTGACATGAAACATCTTAAGCCGATCAACAACAAAGCTCAGAAACTGACCGAGGCCGCGGCCCAGGACCGTATCGAAGAAGTGCTGGCGATGAACTCCGTGGCCGGCTGCGCCTCGACCACCGACCCGGGCTGGGAAATCGATGCCTTTGGCGGCGTCTCGTCGCTGTGCCAGCCGATGGAGGCCGACCTCTACGGTTGCTCCGACCCTTGCTGGTGGCCGGCCCAGGTGCCGGACATGATGAGCACCTACCCCGACTGGAACAAGGACGCCCAGGCCTCCAATGACAACTGGCGCAACCTCGGCACCGTCTTCCCCAAAGACAAGTAACCGGACAGCACAAGGATTCCAGCATGCGAGCTATCACAGTGTGCGGCCTGGCCGCCGGCGCGGTTCTCAGCGCCTGTTCTTTCACCGCCCTGGCCGACGAGGGCCTGGCCCTCAACAGCGGTCATGAGTACATGGTGACCACCAATTACCCGAACAACCTGCACGTTCTCGATCTGGCCAGCGACAGCCTGTACAAGACCTGCAAGATGCCCGACGCCTTCGGCCCCGGCACCGTGCAACTGTCGCCGGACCGCAAGATCGCCTACGTGCTGAACAACCACTATGCGGATGTCTACGGCGTCGAGCTCGACAGCTGCAAGCAGGTGTTCCACGCCAGCATCACCCAGCATCCGGGGGAGAAGGCGCGCTCGATGTTCGCCTTCACCGTCAGCCACGACGGCAAGGAGCTGTACACCGTGGCCAACCCGACCCTGTTGCTCAATGACCGCTATGAGGTCAAGGAGCCGCGGCTGGATGTCTACGCCACCGACGCCGGGCTCAATGCCAAGCCGCTGCGCAGCTTCCCCGCGCCGCGCCAGCTGACCATCATGCAGAGCGGCGACGACGGCACCCTGTATGTGGCCGGGCCGGACCTGTACAAGGTCGACGTCAAGACTGGCAAGTTCGAGGTACTGATCCCCAGCCGCCACTGGAAACGCCCCAACTACAGCGCGCCGGACGTGCTCTACGTGTGGAACCAGCAGACCTTCCGCCATGACTTTTCGCTGCTCTACACCGCGGCGAAGTTCAAGGACAAGAAGCAGGACCCGGCTACCGCCGAGCCGCTGTACGGGCTGTTCAGCGTCGATCTCGCAACCGGCAAGACCGAGACCACCGACTTCGGACCGCTGACCGAGATCTACTTCAGCGGCATGCGCTCGCCCACGGACCCCAACCTGATGTTCGGCGTGCTCAACCGCCTGGCCAAGTACGACATCAAGCAGAAGAAACTGCTCCAGGCCGCGACCCTGGAACACTCCTACTACTGCATCTCGTTCAACCGGGCCGGGACCAAGATCTACCTGGCGGGGACCTTCAACGACGTGGCGATCTTCGATGTGCAGAGCATGAAGCAGATCGGCAAGATCACCCTGCCGGGCGGCGACATGGCCATCACCACGGCGCAGATCTTCGTCCGCTGACCCCGCCGCCAGCCACCGGCTCCTGTAGGAGCCGGCTTGCCGGCGAACAGGCCGGCAAGCCGTGCAGAGCCCTCACCGACGCCTTCGCGGGCAAGCCCGCTCCTACCGTGCGGGGACCGGGCAGCTCAAGTCGCCTTCCTTGCACTGCAGGTACTGTTTGAAACTCTCCACGCGGGTCTTGGTCAAGGCCGTGATGCAGTTGCTGTAGGCCACCGGATACAGGCTGCCACCTTCCACGCCCGAGGTGGAAAAACTGCACTCGGCATCGCGGAACGCCACCCAGGCGCGCTGGGCGCTGACCAGCAGCTTTTTGCTGTGTGGCTGGTCTTTCAGGCGCTGGTTGATCTGTTGGTAAAGGGCGTTCAGCTCCTTGTCCGCGGCCTTGTGCTGGAAGTTGGCGCACAGGCTCATATCGGTCTGGGTGGTGTTGTTGCATTCATAGGCCTGGGCCAATGGAGCAAGCAGCAGCGGCGCAAGGGCCAGCAACAGGATCGGACGCATGGAAAGTCTCGCAATCGGTCAATGAGGAAGAAACAGTCTAGCCGCGGCTGGGTTGCCACTCGGGCCAGCGTTGCAGCGCTTCGTCGGCCAGCCAGGGCACATCGTGGGAGGTCCAGATATGCACCTGTGGCGTCTGCCCCGGATCATCGTCCAGGGTCGCCACCCGCAGGATCACGTGGGGCTGCCCCGGGCGCTCCGCCAGCAGGTGAGAACCGCAGACCGAGCAGAAGTGCCGCAGCTTGCCCGGGGACGATTCGTAGGTGCTCAGGCGTTCCTGGCCCTGGGTCCACTGGAAGTGTTCGCGCATGACTCCGGCGGTCGAAGCAAAGGCCGCGGCGTGGGCCTTGCGGCAGGTCTGGCAATGGCAGTGGCCGATGGGCATGTCCAGGCGGTCGACCCGGTATTGCACCGCCTTGCACAGGCAACTGCCATGCAGCGGCCGGGCAGGCGCGCGACGCCGGGCGGTGGCCAGCAGGTCGTCGGCCATGGCCTGGATCTCCTCGCCCATGTGCAGCTTGGCCAGCCAGTGCGGCGGTATGCCCTGGGCCCCGTAGAAGGCTCCGGCCAACTGGCCGACGATGGCGGCGGTGGTGTCGGCGTCGTCCCCCAGGTTGGCGGCGGCCAGCACTGCTTCGGCATAGCTGTCGCTGTGCTGGAAGCACCAGAGCGCGGCCTCCAGGGAGTCGACGCAATAGCCGTTGCCGCGAATCTGGTCGCGGGTTTTATCCAGGTAATTGCCCTGGGCCAGGGCCGCGACCTTGCTCTCGCGAAAGCCCTGGGCGTCGAGCCGTTGCAGTTGCTGCTTGCTGGCACCGTCCAGGGCCTTGGCGATCAGCCCGGCCAACAGCTGGCAGCATTCGATGGCTTCGGCGGCGCCGTGGGTGGTACGCGAACTGGCCCCGGCAAACTCGCGGACCTGGGCCAGGTCGGGGTAATGGAACAGCACCACCGGCGCCAGGCGCATCAGCGAGCCATTGCCGGCGGTCTGCGGGTCGCTGGAACCCGCCAAGGGCTGGCCGTGTTCCTGATAGTCGGCCAGGGCCTGGCGCACCGTCATGCCGATATCGAAGCATTCGCCGGTGGCGCTCAGGTAGCCCCATTGCCACCAGTTGAGGTAGCGGCCCATCTGGTCGGCGGGGTCGAAACCGTCCTTGCGCAACAGGCTTTCCCCCAGGCACAGGGCCATGGAGGTGTCGTCGGTCCACTGTCCGGCCTTGAGGTTGAACGGGCCGCCGCCCAAGAGATCGGTGACCGGGGGGAAACTGCCCCGTGGCTTGAATTCCACACTGGTGCCCAGGGCATCGCCACAGGCCAGGCCCAGCAGGCTGCCACGGTAACGGTCGGTGAGGGTGAGGGGCATGGCAGGTCCTTTGCAGAGGTATTGGCGCCGGCGACAGTAGCATTTTTCGTTCTGGGTAATCAGTGGGTCCTTCGGCCAGATAAAGGTTGCGCTCGATTCAGAGAGGTCTAGTGTTCATCACTGGAGGTGGCCCATGAATTCTTCAGATCGCATCGAACGCAAGATCCTGCTCAAGGCCGACCCGGCCCAGGTCTGGCAGGCGCTGAGCGAGGCCGAACGCTTCGGCCGCTGGTTTGGCGTGGCCCTGGCCGGCCAGCAGTTCATACCCGGCCAGCGGGCCCGGGGCGCGGTGACTTACCCAGGCTATGAGCACCTGACCTGGGATGTCCTGGTGGAGCAGATGCTGCCCCAGGAGCTGTTCTCCTTCCGCTGGCACCCCTACGCCATCGATCCCGCGCAGGACTATTCGGCAGAGCCCAGCACCCTGGTCCGGTTCGAACTGGAAGAGCACGCCGGTGGTACCTTGCTGCGGGTCACCGAGTCGGGCTTCGACGGCATTCCCGCCGAGCGCCGGCTCAAGGCCTTTCGCATGAACAGCCGGGGCTGGGACGAGCAGATGAGCAATATCGAGAACTACCTGCAGCAGGGTTGAAACAGGCAGTTGCAAGCGGCACGTTGCAGAGCCAGGCCTGTCGCCTGAAACTGGCTGCTTCCCGTCTGGAGCAGCCCCTTGTTCGAAACCTATATGAAACGCTGGCGCCTGACGCCCGATGGCGATCCCATCGTCACCCCGGGCAGCCGCCTGTTGCCGGTGCGTCTGCAAGACGGTGCGCCGGCCATGTTGAAGATTGCCCTGGATGAACACGAGCAGGCCGGCAACCGGCTGATGGCCTGGTGGGCCGGGGAGGGGGCGGCGCGGGTTCATGCCCAGCAAGGCGATGCCCTGCTGATGGAGCGCGCCATGGGCAAGGGTTCGCTGATGCGCATGGCCCTGGCGGGCCAGCACGATGAGGTCAGCCATATCGTCTGCGCCACCCTGCAACAGTTGCACCGGCCACGGGCACAACCGCGGCCGTCGCTGGTGTCGCTGGACCGCTGGTTTGCCGACCTGCGCGAGGCGGCGCCGCAGCAGGGCGGGTTGTTCCTGCGCTGCCTGGCCGAAGCCGAGCACCTGTTGGCCACGCCCCGGGAGCTGGTGGTGCTGCATGGCGATATACACCACGACAATGTGCTGGACTTCGCCGAGCGCGGCTGGCGGGTGATCGACCCCAAGCGGGTCCATGGCGAGCGCACCTTCGATTTCGCCAACCTGATCTGCAACCCGGACCTGCCCAGCGCCACCGACCCTGTGCGCTTTGCCCGCCAGGTGCAGGTGATTGCCCGGGCGGCGCAGCTGGAGCCGCGCCGGCTGGTGCAGTGGGTGTTGGCCTTCAGTGGTTTGTCCGCTGCCTGGTTTCTCCAGGACGATCATCAGCCCGGGGCGCAGCACCAGCTCAAGCTCGCGGCTTTGGCCGCCCAGGCACTGGAGGGGTGAACTAGGGGTTTGCGTAAGTGCGGTATAGCGAATTTCCTACACGCGCTGTAATTCAATGCGCCTTCTGCGCACCGGGCTTTGTGTTTAATCTTCTTTCCCACAACTGCAGCGCAGGAAGCGCTCAGGATCAGGGAAGGTCGACCATTAGCACGGATGCTGCAGACAGGAAGTCATAATGGTCTTGGAAAAAACCCGCTTCGGCGGGTTTTTTTTCGTCCGGCATTTCGTGCCTGCAGCCTGGGTGCGGTGGCCGCTTTGATACTTCACGTAGTGGAACATGAACGTGGCAGGTTTTTTTCAGCCCGACGCTAAGCGCGGGCTTCTGTGCAAATGGCCGTGGTTGCGGCAGATCGTTGTAGTGGGTGCGGCGCTGCTGCCCACCTTGAGCTGGGGGGGAATGTCGTGCCAAGGGCCGGATTGCCCCGGCATTCTGACGATGCTGGCATTTTTCCTGGGGGCCTTTGTCCTGGCCAATATACTTGGCGCACTGTGGATGATTGGCCGGAAGATCAAGTCGGTCTGGCGGCGCTGGCGTGATCCGAATGGCCGTGAGGCGTGCGAGCCGCCGGCCACGGATGATGCCCCCGGCCATTGACGCCGGTGAGCAGGCGCTCTTCGCCGGCAAGCCGGCTCCTGCAGGTGTGGTCAACGAGTGATTTCGTTGCGGACCTTTTCCAGGGCCTGCTCCAGCAGCGGCAGGCCGATGGAGCCCAGGGCCAGGCGCAAGGCCTGGGGCACATGGGCGGTGGTGGCGAAGGGCTCGGCCGAGGTCACCGTTACCCCCTGATGTTCCAGGGCCGCCACCACGGCATCGGCCCGCCGTCCTTCCGGCAGTTTCAGCCAGAGAAAATACGATGAGCCATAGGCCTGGTAATCGCAGCCCTTGAGCACCCTCCGGGCCAGTTGCTGGCGGCTGCGGGCATCGTTGCGCTTCTGTTCTTCCAGGCTGTCCACCAGCCCCGACTCGATCCAGCGGCAGCCCAGGGTCACGGTCAGCGACGGGGTGCTCCAGGTGGACACGCGGATCGCCCGTTCCAGGGCCGGGATCATCTCCAGGGGCGCGACGATAAACCCCAGGCGCAAGCCCGAGGCGACGCTTTTCGACAGCCCGGAAATATACAGCGTGCGCTCCGGGGCCAGGGTCTGCAGCGGCGGCGGGGCCGGTTCGGCGAGGAAGGCGTAGGCGCCGTCCTCGATCAGCAGCAGGTCATGCTCGCGGGCCAGTTGCGCCAGGCGCCGGCGTTCGGCCAGGGGCATCACCGTGCCCAGGGGGTTGTGCAGGGTCGGCATGCAGTACAGCGCCCGCACCGGGCGCCGGCGGCACAGGGCCTGCAGGGCGTCGAGGTCCATCTGGCCGTTGTGCTGGGGCAGCGCTTCGAGGTCCAGGCGATGGACCTGGGCCAGGGTCTTGAGGCCGGGGTAGGTCAGGGCGTCCACTGCCAGGATGTCCCCGGGCTGGAGTAGCGCCAGCAGGCTCACCGCCAGCCCCTGCTGGGCGCCGTTGACGATCAGCACCTGCTCGGCGGCGACGCGGATCTCGCGGTTGCGCAGGTGCCGCGCTGCGGTCTGGCGTTCATGGGGGCGGCCGCCCTGGGGCGCGGAATGCAGCAGGGCATCCAGGTCGCCGGAGGCGGCTATCGCCCGCAGCCCCTCGCGCAGGCTTTCCGCCTGGCCGGGCAGGGACGGGTAGTTGAACGCCAGGTCCACCGAGGCGGCGCTGGCCGGGTGCTGTTCCAGGCCCATGCCCCGGGGCAGGCTGGTGTCGCGGACAAAGGTGCCGCGCCCGGGCTCGCCCACCACCAGGCCGATGGCTTCCAGCTCGTGATACACCCGCAGCGCCGTGGCCAGCGCCACCTGCTCGCTGGCCATCAGCGCCCGCACCGTCGGTAGCTGAGTGCCTGGGCACAGCTGGCCGGCGCGGATGCGCTGGGCGAAGTGATCGACGATGGTTTTGTAACGGGTACGGCGCATGCTCGGCCACCTCATGTATCTAGAACACTTTTTTGTTTGTATCAGGCAGGCGTCCTAATCTAGCGGCTTTTGCGCAGGAGCGCTCACATGCCGGACCTTTCCACCCTGTCGATCTTCCTCGGCGCCGTGCTGCTGTTGCTGCTGTCGCCGGGACCCAACATGGCCTTTGTCATCAGCCACGGCGCAGCCTATGGCTGGCGCGGTGGGGTGGCATCGGGGCTGGGGATCGGCGCAGCGGATATCGGCCTGACCCTGCTCACGGCCACGGGCGTCACCGCCGTGGTGGCCAGCTGGCCGCCGGCGTTCGACCTGATCCGCTATGCCGGGGTTGCCTACCTGTTGTGGCTGGCCTGGAAGGCCCTGGGCCAGCGGGGGGGCCTGGACCTTGCCGATACACCCCGGGTGCCGCTGGCCACGGTGTTTGTCCGGGCCCTGTGCAACAGCCTGCTGAACCCCAAGGCGCTGCTGTTCTTCATGGTGTTCCTGCCGCAGTTCGTGCGCCCCGAGCACGGCAGCATCGCTGTGCAACTGGTGGTCCTGGGCTTGCTGCTGACCCTGGTCAGCGGGGTCTTCCATACCAGCCTGGGGATATTCGGCGCGGCCTTGCGCCGTGGCTTGCCCGGCAGCGATTCGCGGCTGGCCCGCTGGCAATCCTGGCTGCTGGCGGCGGTGCTGCTGGCCCTGGCCCTGCGCCTGGCGCTGCTGGCGCGTCCGCTCTGATTCATCAGCCAATGGAGTTTGACCATGTACATCGCCGCCTTTATCTACCAGCCGGGCCAGCGCGACGAGGAGTTCCACCGCCTCAGTGCGCTGATCGACGAAATTGCCATCAGCCTGCCGGGCTTCGTCGGCGCCCAATCCTGGACCAGCGCCGACCAGGGGCTGATCAACGCCAGCTATTACTGGGAGGACGAAGCCTCGATCCAGGCCTTTGCCAGTCACCCCAGGCACATCGAAGCCAAGCGCCAGTACCGGCGCTGGTACGCCGGTTATCAGGTGGTGATTTCCAGGGTCGAGCGCACCTATGGCGATGGCGCCATCACCCAGTTGCTGGGCAATGCCCGCCAGGGCCCGGTGCGCCGTGCCTGAAAGCTCAGCCGGCTGCCAGCCGCGCGGCCGCGCGCAGGGTGATTTCCCGGCGCTTGTGCAGCGAGTCCGCGGCGCGCTGGCGGGCCTGCTGCACCACGCTGGCGGGGGCGGTATCCGGGCTGCCGGCATTGAACGGTGGCGCCGGGGCGTACTCCAGTTGCAGCTGTACCCGCTGCGCGGTGGCGGCGTCGAACAGTTCGGCGGCCAGGGTCAGGGCGAAGTCGATGCCGGCGGTGATACCGCCGCCGGTCAGCAGGTTGCCGTCACGCACCACCCGCTCATGCACCGGTATCGCCCCCAGCGGCGCCAGCAGTTCGTGGTAGGCCCAGTGGGTGGTGGCGCGCTTGCCCTGGAGCAGGCCCGCGGCGCCGAGCACCAAGGAGCCGGTGCACACCGAGGTCACGTAGCGCGCCCGGGCGGCCTGCTGGCGGATGAACGCCAGGGCCTGCGGGTCTTCCATCAGCGCCCCGACCCCGGTACCGCCGGGGATGCAGATCACATCCAGCGGCGGGCAGTCGGCGAAGCTTGTGGTGGCCTGCAGCACCAGCCCCGAGCTGGCCACCACCGGCCCCGGCTCCTTCCAGATCAGGTGCACCTGCACATCCGGCAGCGAGGCCAGTACGTCATGGGGGCCGGTCAGATCCAGTTGCTGGACCTCGGGGAACAACAGAAAACCTATCTGCACTGCCATTGCCTGTTCCTTGTGTCGATGAAGTGGACGGCTTGACTCTAGCGCTCTAGGATTTGGCGTATACGCCAACCAGCCCTCGATTTACGCCAACCATGCCCACTGCGCCGAAAAACGTGTTTGTCCTGGCCTTCGCCAATGCCCAGTTGCTGGATGTCAGCGGGCCGCTGCAGGTATTCGCCTCGGCCAATGACCGGGCCCGCGGCCTGGGCCTGCCCTTGCCCTACCACCCGCGGGTGATTGCCAGCCCGGGCGGGGCGACCCTGAGCTCCTCGGGGCTGGCGCTGCTGGCCGAGCCGCTGCCGCTGCCGCTGCCGCAAGAGCCCTGCGACACCCTGATCGTTGCCGGTGGCTGGGGCGTCTACGAGGCGGCCCGTGATCCTGAACTGGTGGCCTGGGTGGCGGCCCGGGCTGCGGCGTCACGGCGGGTGGCGTCGGTCTGCACCGGGGCCTTTCTGCTGGCCGCCAGCGGCTGGCTGGACGGGCGCCGGGTGGTCACCCACTGGACCCGCTGCGAGCAGTTGGCCGAGCAGTATCCGCAACTGCAGGTGGAGGCCAATCCGATCTTCATCAACGATGGCCCGGTGTGGACCTCGGCCGGGGTCACCGCCGGCATCGATCTGGCCCTGGCCCTGGTGGAGGCCGACCTGGGGCGCGCAGTGGCGCTGGAAGTGGCGCGGCAACTGGTGGTGTTTCTCAAGCGCCCGGGGGGCCAATCGCAGTTCAGCGTAACCCTGTCGCTGCAGAACCAGGGTGGGCGTTTCGACCGGCTGCACGCCTGGATCGCCGAGCACCTGGACCGCGAACTGACGGTGCCGGTGCTGGCCGAGCAGGCGGGAATGAGCGAGCGCAGTTTCGTCCGTCACTACCGCGCCGACACCGGCCAGACCCCGGCCCGGGCCATTGAACTGATCCGTGTGGAAAGCGCCCGGCGCCTGCTGGCCGACAGCACCCTGCCGATCAAGCGCATCGCCGCCCAGTGCGGTTTCGGTAGCGAGGAAACCCTGCGTCGCAGCGTGCTGCGGGCCCTGGGCGTGACGCCCCAGGCCTACCGCGAACGCTTCGCCAGCATTGCGCAGCCTTGAGCGCGGGTTTCAGCCTTCTACCAGGCTCAGTTGGCCGTCGGCATACAGCACTTCGCGGCCGATCCAGGCCGGGTCTACCTGGGGCAGTACCGCCGAGGGCTTGCGCAGTTCGCGCAACAGGGTCGAACCGTGGGACAGGCGCCCGCCCATGCGTGCGATCACTGCCCGGGCCTGCTGATAGTGGGCATGGCGCCCGGGGTCGAGGGTGTCCTCCAGCAGAATGTCGACCCCCAGCACGCCCTGGACCTGGCCCGGGTAGATCATGAACCCCGCCGCCTGCTCGCTGCCTTCGCGGCCGTCCTGCCAGAAGCTGCCGCCACGGTTGCGCACCTGCTCATGGGGGGCGAACCAGTAGCCGCGATCAGCCTCGGGCACGGCGTGGTGCAGGCGGAAGAAGATCCGCATCAGGTTGTCCCGGTACCACTCGCGCACTTGCAGGTAATAGCCGCGCATGCCCGGCAAGCCCAGGCGGTGGGCCAGGGTGATGGCCGGGCTCCAGTGCGGGAAGGCTTGCAACGGCAACTCGGCGCACTGCGGGCGCGGGGTGCCTGGGTCGGTTTCCCAGGGCAGGCGATGAGGGCTGTTGTCCAGGTTGTCGTAGGCGGTGGGCGGACGCCCCAGCAGCGCGCCGCCACTGCTGGCCAGGGCGGTGGCGATGCACAGGTTGCCCTGCACCACGAACACATAGAAGCGGCTGAACCAGTCTGCCAGTTGCTGGCCGTCGGCCCCGGCGGCGCGCAACTGCGCCAGCTCCCGGTCGAAGCGCCGCAGGCCCGGCTCCAGGCTCAGCAGGTGGCCGCGGGCGATGTGCTGCATGCGCAGGAACCGTGGCAGCGAGCGCAACAGGCGCAGGGGCCGCAAGGGCAGCTGCGGGGTGGCGCCGCCCACCTCGCCGGCATAGCTGGAGGAGGGCAGGCCCCAGTCGGCCAGGCGCGCCAGGAACAGGTCGTTGTTGATATAGGAGGCGCCGCCGAACACCGCGGTGAAGGGTTCATTGTCCTGCAGTACACGGGCGTCCCAGCGCGCCATGATCGCCGGAATGCTCGCCGCCGCCCGGCGCTGGCCGTACTCGACGAAACGGCTGGGTTGCGGTGGCAGGATCTCGGCGATATTGGCTGCGGTCAGGTGCCGGCGCCAGCCGTAGTCGCTGATGGGCCGGTACTGCAGCAGCCACAGTTGCTGGCCGTCCCAGGCCCATTCCACATCACCGGGCACGTAGTGGAAGGTCTTGAGCACCCCTTGCAGGAAATCCCACAGGGCGCTGGCGCTCAGGCCCCGGGTGGTGGCGAAATGGCCGCTTTCCCAGGCCGCGCCCAGGCGTGAAAGGATCGCCCGCTGCGGGCTGACCTGACCGTCGGCAAGGCTTTCCAGATGGCCCTCGACCCACTCCAGTTCCACCGCCAGGTGACGGACGAAGGCGATCCCCGACAGGGTCGGCTGGATAAAGCGCTGCACCACCACTTCCTCGACCCCGGCATCGCGCAGTTCGCTGATGCGCCCGGGCACTTGCTCGCTGGCCACCCGCAGGTAAGTGGTGCTCAAGCCGGCATTGGCCGAGTCGGCCTGATCCTCGCCGTAGCTGGAGGAACGCACCGCCCACAGCGCCGCAGGCTGGCTGGCGAGCAGGGCCGGCAGCTGCGGGTCGCTGGCGCTGTCCAGGGACAGGGCGCTGGGCACCGGCTGGCCGGCCAGCTCCGCCAGGCGCAGGCGGCCGCCCTTGGTGTGGGCGACGAAGCCGTTGTCGGCGGATTCCAGCCAGGCGACGAACTCGGCGGGGTGGTCGATCCAGGGGTAATGGCCCCAGCCCGGCCGCAGGCTGACCCGCAGGTCGGCCCGGGCCAGGATGGCCGACCAGGCTGCGGCCTGGGCAATCCCCAGCAGCCGGTCCTGGTCGCCCCAGACCAGTTGCACCGGGTCCTTGATCCACTCCAGCAGCGGCAGCGCGGTATCGGCCCGCAGTTGCTCCCACAGCGGTACGAAGGCCCGGCACCGACCATAGCCGGCGCCCATGCGCCGGTACTGCTCCTGGCTCCACGGCTGGCGCGAGAACTTGCCGGCAAACCACGTCGGTTTATGGCTGAGCAAACCGTGAATCAGCAAGCGCGCGGGCAGCGGCGACATCAGCGCCGGCAAGCGCCGTTGCCAGAGAAAGGCCCCCACCGGCGACAACAGCACACTGCGGCAGAAGTGCCCCGGGCGGCGCTGCAAGGCGTGCAGCACGATCAGCGCGCTGACCCCCACCGCGACAATCCCCTGGCCCGGCTCGGTCATGCCCAGCAGGGCCTCGGCGTATTCACCCAGGTCCTGGCAGGGCGGCAGCGGGTTGTCGCCAAACCCCGGCAGCTCCAGGGGCTGCACCTGATAGCGCTGGAAGTGCGGCAGGGCATCGTCCCACCAGTCGGCGGCGCTGCCATTGCCCGCCAGCAGGTACAACAGGGGCTTGCTCATGGGCATTCCTCAGCTCAGGTCAGGTCGCGCAGGGCGGCGTCCAGGGTCGGGTAACGGAAGCGGTAGCCGGCCTGCAGCAGGCGCGCCGGCACTACCTTCTGGCCATCGAAGAACAGCTCGGCCATCTCCCCGGCCAGGGCCCGTACCGGCGCAGCCGGCACGTGCAGCCACACCGGGCGCTTGAGCACCTTGCCGACAGTAGTGGCGAAGGTGCCCTGGCTCACCGCTTCCGGCGCCACCATGTTGTAGGTGCCGGACAGCGTCGGATCGTTCATGGCCCGGGCCATCACCTGCAACACGTCGTCGCGGTGCACCCAGCTCATGATCTGCCGGCCATCGCCCATGCGTCCGCCAAAGCCGAAATGGAAAGGCATCAGCAATGGCTTCAGGGCGCCGCCGGGACCGAAAACGATCCCCAGGCGCAGCACCACCTGGCGCACGCCGAAGCGGGTGGCCGGTTCGGCGGAGGATTCCCAGCGCGCGCACAGGTCGGCCATGAAGCCTTCGCCGCGCTCGGCGTTTTCATCCAGGCTCTGGCTGGCGTCGCGCACGCCATAGAAGCCGATGGCCGAAGCCTGGATCCACAGCTCCGGCTTGTGCTGGGCGTGTTGCAGCCAGTTGAGCAGGGCTTCGGTGGTGCCGACCCGGCTGGCCAGCAGTTGCGCCTGGCGCTTGGCCGACCAGCGCGGCCCGGCCACCGGGGCACCGGCCAGGTTGATGATCACGTCGAAGGCTTCGCCGTGGCCCAGCTTGCTCAGCGAGCGCAGGCAACGGGCGCGACCGTCGAACAGGTAGGCGGCGCGCAGCGGGTCCCGGGCCAGCACGCTGACCGTGTGCCCGGCATCCAGCAGTTGGTTGACCAGGGTCTCGCCGATAAAACCGGTGCCACCGGTGACCAGTACCCGCTTGCCGCTGCCACCGGCAAAGGGGTTGGCGCCCCGGCCCTGGCGTTGCAGGCGCAGCGCCGCCAGGCCGTCGCGGATGCCCGAGGCGGTGACGCCCACGGCGAACAGGCTCAGGGCCCAGCCCTGCCAGCCCAGGTCGATGGGATTCAAGGCACTGGGCAGGCGTGACCATTCCAGCAGTTGCAGGCCGTACAGGGCGAAGAAGGCCCCGGCGTTGATCGCCAGCACGGTGTGCATGATGCGTTCGATGGCCGGCAGCTTGCGGCTGCGATCCTCGACCACGAAGTCCCACAGGGTCAGGCCGATTTCCAGGGCGAACAGCAGGGCGATCACCAGGGCCCAGATGCCCTGGAACGCCAGGTGGGCGATGCCCATGAATAGCACGCCGTAGAAGCACGAGCGCAGGGCATGGATGCTGAGCTCCTTGCGGGCGCTGTGACGCTGCGGCAGGGCCACGGTGAGTTCGTGATGGTAGAGAGTATCCAGGGCGCCGAGCACGCCCTGGGCGAGCAACAGGGCGATAGCCCACTGCAGGATTGGCAAATCAGCCACGATGGTGAAGTCCTTTTACGAGGGAAGACGAGAGGTACGGCGGTCGTGGCGCTGCAGCCACAGTAACGGCGGCAGCAGCACCAGCAGGGCGAAGCTGTCGATCCACAGGTGGGCGGTCATGTTCATCTGCCAGGACAGCCACATGTCTTGGGGCGCCCACAGCACAATCCCGGCCATCAGCCAGGCCCAGGCGGCAGGGGCCCGCAGGCGGTTGCCCAGGTGCACCAGCCCCAGCAGGAACAGCGAATAGCTTTGCAGGGTGGCGCCGAACAGCCCCAGCCACCAGATCTGCTGGGCCCGGGCCGGTGCCGGCGCGGCGGCGCCCCAGAAGGCCTGTTCGATGCCCGCGAGGTAATCGTTGAACAGGCCACTGTGGCCGGCCCAGGTCAGCAGCAGCCCGGCCAGCAGGTGGCCGGCGCCGACGGCATACAGCCAGAGCACCAGGGCCCGGCGCAGGCCGGGTCGGGGAGAAGCGGCGACGGATAACATTCCATGTCCTGTGGGGGGATCGAGGCCGCGAAGTGTACCGATTTTTTCCGGCCCATGGCGTGCGCCGGCGCCCATCTCAGGGCTTGCCGAGCAACTCCAGCAGCGCGTCGAGGGTGGCTTGCGGCGCTTCCTGGGGCAGGTTGTGGCCGATCCCCGGGAGGATCCGCCGCTGATAGGGCCCACTGAACAGGCCGACATCGGGGTCCGGCTCGGTGGCCGGGCCGACGCCGTCGTCAGCGCCGCACAGGGCGATGGTCGGCACCCGGATCGGCGGTTGCGCCTCCAGCGCCCGCTCGATGCTTTCCAGGCCCGGGTCGCCCGGCACATAGCCGAAGCGATGACGGTAGGAATGGATCACCACCGCAACGAAGTCCGGGTTGTCGAAGGAGGGCGCGCTCAGGCCATAGAGCCCGGGCCCTTGTTTCCAGGTTGGCGACCACAGGCGCCACAACAGCTCGCAGAATTCCCGGCGGTTGGCCGTCAGGCCGTCCACCCCGCGCTGGGTATTGAAGTAGTACTGGTACCACAGCCGCAGCTCGGTCTCCGGCGCCCGGGGCTCGATGGCCCGGGGAATGTCCTGGATGTTGTAGCCGTCGGCGCTCATCAGGCCCTTGACCCGCTGCGGCCATAGCGCCGCGACGATGCACGCGGCGCGCCCACCCCAGTCGTAGCCGGCGAGGGTGGCCTGGGGCAGGTGCAGGGCGTCCATCAGCTCCAGCAGGTCCCGGGCCAGGGCCCCCTGCTGCCCGGAGCGCATCACCTGTTCGTTGGCAAAGCGCGTCGGGCCGTAACCCCGCAGGTAGGGAACGATGACCCGATAGCCGCGCTCGGCCAGGGGCGGGGCGATCTCGTCGTAGGCCCGCACGTCGTAGGGAAACCCGTGGAGCAGGATCACCGGCTCGGCGTTGCGCGGGCCATGTTCCTCATAGGCGATATGCAGGTTGGGGGTGCTGACCTGGTGCAGGGAGGCTGGGCTGGGCATGACGACTCCGGATCCGGTGGGCCGGGAAAAGCTAGCGCAAAACTTGCGTGCTGTCCTCAAGCCGCAGCGGCATGCAGCCGTGGGCGTCGCGCCAGCAGCCGGCGGATGTCTTCCAGGGAACTGTGGCCCTACGGTTCGGGGCCCTTGATGTGCACGTAGCAGCGCAGGCCGGCGGTGAAGCTCATGAGGGGCCTGGTGAGGGAGCGCGAATGCGGACCCTAGCGCTGTGTGGCCCGCAAGATCGCCTTCGCCGGCAAGCCGGCTCCTACGCAACGGCGCCGCCACCTGAGGGCTGTATGCGCTGGCTTGCCAGCGAAGAGGCCCGCAAGATTGCCTTCGCCGGCAAGCCGGCACCTACGCAACGGCGCTGCCACCTGAGGGCTGTAGGAGCTGGCTTGCCAGCGAAGGGGCCCGCAAGCCGGCCCCTAGAGTTCGTCGCTGCGGGCCAGGTGCCTGAAGTGATGCCGCCACAGGTCGATGCCCAGGCCGCCGCTGCGGTCCAGGGACGAACCCACGGTCAGGTCGGTGAGCAGGGTCGGCTGCAAGCCGGCATCGAACAGGGCAAAACCTGCGGCCAGCACGCAGGTGTCGGTCTGGATACCGCACACCAGCACGCGCTCGGGGGCGAGGCTTTTGAGGTGCTCGAGAATCTCCGTCGTCGGCCCGTAGCCGTGCTTGATGAAGACCTTGTCGGCGGCCACCAGGCTCTGGTCATCCACCGCCGGCTGCCAGCCCAGTTGCCGGGCGAAGGGCGTGCGGCTTTCATCATGGCGCTCCACCGTGGCCACCGAGGGCATGCGCCCGAGCAGGCGGTTGATGCCGTCCACCAGCCACTGCGGAGGGTTGAAGCAGGGTTGCACGTCGATGATCAGCAGCACCTGGTTCATGACGCTTGCCCCAAACGGGCCGGCTGGCGCAGGCCGATGCAGTTGCCCCAGGGGTCCTGCACCTGGCAGATCGAGTCGCCGCCTTCAATGACCATGGGCCCGCGATACAGGCGCCCACCCAGCCCGGTCAGGCGCTGCACCTGGCCGGGCAGATCGGCGACCTGCCAGTACACCACCGTGCCCGCCGGCCCCTGGCCGACCTTGGCGTCGCAGGGGACGATTTCCAGGGACAGGCCCGCGAGCTGCAAATGGCCGAAATCATCCGGCTCGTGCAGGACCCGGCGGGCCTGGGGAAAGGCCTGGGCGTACCAATGGGTGGCGGCACGCCAGTCGGCGGCATGGATCATCACGGCGATGATCGGCGAGTCGGGCATGGGGCGAGTTCCATTTCTGTCGGGCACCAAGGGAAGAGCGCCCCGGTCTCAGCACCGGGGCCGGGCTCAAGGTTGCCAGACGCTCTTGTCGCCACTCAAGCGCCGGTCGAGAAAACTTGCCGCGCTGATCAGCGCCAGGTGCGTCAGGGCCTGGGGCGTGTTGCCCAGGTGACGGCCGTGGCTGTCGAACTCCTCGGCGTACAGGCCCAGGGGGTTGGCATAGCGCAGCAGTTGCTCGAACTCCAGGTGCGCCTGCTCCAGGCGCCCGGCGCGGGCCAGGCATTCGACGTACCAGAACGAGCAGGCGGCGAAGGCGCCTTCGGTGCCGGCCAGGCCGTCGATCTGGCTGTCGTCATTGCGGTAGCGGTAGACCATGCCGTCACGCACCAGGCTCTTTTCGATGGCATCCAGGGTCGCCAGCCAGCGCGGGTCCTTGGCGCTGACAAAGCGCACCAGGGGCATCAGCAGCATCGAACCGTCCAGGGCGGTACTGCCGATGTGCTGGACGAAATGCCCGTGCTCCTGGTTCCAGAACCGGCTCCAGATATCGTCGTAGATGGCTTGCCGGGTCTGGTCCCAGCGGGCGAAGGGGGCCGGCAGCGAACGCTTGGAGGCCAGGCGGATGGCGCGGTCCACCGCCACCCAGCACATCAGCCGCGAGTGCAGGAAGTGGTGCTGCTCGCCGCGCATCTCCCAGATGCCCACATCCTTGCTCTGCCAGCTGTCACAGACCTGGTCCACCACCTGTACCGTGTGTTTCCAGCCTTCGTGGGAGATGGCCTCGCCGTACTTGTTCACCAGGTACACCGCATCCAGCAGCTCGCCGAAGATATCCAACTGCACCTGGTCGTAGGCCTGGTTGCCGATGCGCACCGGTTGCGCGCCGCCGTGCCCGGAGAGGTGTTCAAGCTCGGTCTCCGGCAACTCCTGGCGGCCGTCGATGCCGTACAGGATATTGAGCTTCATCGGTTGCCCATGGCAGTCGCTGACCCGGCCCCGCAGCCAGCCCATGTAGGCGTTGGCCTCCTCGACGAAACCCAGGCGCATGAAGGCGTAGACGGTGAACGAGGCGTCGCGTACCCAGGTGTAGCGGTAGTCCCAGTTGCGTTCGCCGCCGGGGCTTTCCGGCAGACCGAAGGTGGCCGCCGCGAGGATCGCGCCATGGCGCCTGGAGGTCAGCAGTTTCAGCGCCAGGGCCGAACGGTTGACCATCTCGCGCCAGCGGCCGCGGTAGTTGGACTGGCCGATCCAGTCGCGCCAGAACTTCAGGGTGCGCGTAAGGTGCAGCTCGCTATCGCCGTGCCGCACCCGCAGATCGTCGACGCCACCGAGGATGAATTCGGCGCCCTGGCCCTGTTGCAGCACGAACTCGGCCCGGGCCGAGTCCCGTTCAAGGTAAAGCGGCTGGTCGCCCAGCAGGCGCAGCCCGGGCTGCCCGGGGGCTTCGAAGCACACCGAGTCGCCTTCCTGTCGTGCCCCGGTGGCGGCCCGCCCATAGTCCAGGCGCGGCGCGCAGTGCAGGCGCAGGGTGGCCTGGCCGCTGACCACCCGTACCCGGCGGATCAGCAGCGGCAGCTGCTCGGGGTCGTCGTCGATGGTCAGCAGGTCGGTGACTTCCACCACCGCCTCGGTTCCCAGCCAGCGGGTCTGCAGGACGTTGCTGTCGGGCAGATAGATCTGCTGGCGCCGGGCGTCGGCCAGCACCGGTGCCAGTTCGAAGATCCCGGCGGCGGGGGAGTCCAGCAGCGAGCAGAAGATGCTCGGGCTGTCGAACTCCGGCCAGCAGAAGAAGTCGATGCTGCCCTGGTCGTTGACCAGGGCGGCGCTGCGCATGTCGCCGATGATGCCGTGGGCGTCGATGGGGCGTTGTGCCGTGGGATGCTGGTCAGCCATTGCCGCGAAACTCCGGATAGAGGCTCATGCCGCCGTCGATGAACAGGGTGCTGCCGACCACATAGTCGGAGGCGTCCGAGGCCAGCCATAGCGCGGCATTGGCCACATCCTCGGGGTCGCCGACCCGGCCGTAGGGAATCAGCTTGAGCAGTTCCTGCTCTGCCGCGCCCTCGGTGGCGGCGCGGTTGATGGCGGTGCGGATCGCCCCCGGGGCGATGCCGTTGATGCGGATCCGCTGCTGGCTGACTTCCTGGGCCAGGGTGCGCATCAGCATGTCCACGCCACCCTTGGAGGCCGCGTAATTCACGTGCCCGGCCCAGGGAATCAACTGGTGCACCGAACTCATGTGGATGATCTTGCCCGCCGCCTTGGACACCCCGGCGCGCACTCCCTGGCGCTGGAAGATGTTCAGCGCCGCGCGAGCACAGAGGAACTGCCCGGTGAGATTGACGCCGATCACCCGGTTCCAGTCGTCCAGGCTCAGGCTGGCGGCCGGCCCATCCTTTTGCAGGCCGGAATTGGCCACCAGGATGTCGAGAAAACCAAAGGCCTCGATGGCCTGGGCGAACAGCGCCTCGACCTGGGCCTCATCGGCCACATCGGCGCCAATGGCAATAGCCCGGCCGCCTTCGGCATTGATCCGCGCGGCCAACTGCTCGGCCGGCGCGGCCTGGGAGTTGTAGTTGAGCACCACGCTGGCACCGGCCGCCGCCAGGGCGATTGCGGTGGCGGCGCCAATGCCGGAGCTGGCGCCAGTGACCAGGGCTACCTGCTGGTCGAGGGATATCTGCATGCACTGCACTCCTGTCGCCGCTGTCGAAGGCCGGGGCTGATGCGCCCATGCGACACGCAACGCATCAGTGGCCCCTGTTGTGCTGACCCCGGACGCGGTTCAGGAGTTCAGTTCAGCGCGGTGGTTGCAGCCCGCGCAGTAGCAGCTCAAGCGCCTGCAGGGCTTGTTGCAGGCGTTGCCCGGGCTGCTCGGCGGCGGCGATCCACAGCGCCGCGTCCACCAGGCTGCCGTTGATCAGGCGCGCCAGGGCCTGGCTCGGCGCGGGCGTGATCAGCCCGGCTTCGACCAGCGCTTGCAGGCGGCGGCTGAGGGAGTCGATGCAGTGTTCCTCGGCTGGCTGCCGTTGCCCCAGTACGGCCCGGGCATCCTGCAGGACGATGCGGCGGATTTCGGCTTCCTGGGCCATTTCCAGGTAGGCCCGGCAGCGCTGGGCAAAGCCTTGCCAGGGATCACTGGCCGCTGCGGAAATGGCCTCCAGGCGCTCATCCATTTCACTGTCGATCTGCTCCACCACCGCCGCCAGCAACCCCTGCTTGTCACCGAAGTGGTGATACAGCGCGCCCCGGGTCAGCCCGGCTTCGGCGGTCAGGTCGTCCATCGAGGTCTTGGCGTAGCCCTGGCGGGCAAAGGCCTGGCGCGCGCTGGCAATCAGCCTGGCGCGGGTTTGCTCGATCATCGCGGCGCGTGGGCGGCTGCTCATGGACACAGTTCTCCAACAAATGGCGGGTTGACATACGAGGCGTATGTTTACATGATTTTTAACATACGAGGCGTATGTGTTTCTGCTGTGCCTGCCCTTTGTGGCAAGTTGCAGCCCCCCAAGGAGTCGTTGTAAATGGCAAACCCCTACCGCGAACTGTTCAAGGCCCCCGGCAGCCGGGCCTTTGTGCTGGCCGGGATGATCGCGCGCATGCCGATCTCCATGACCGGCATCGGCCTGATCACCATGCTGGCTCAACTGCACGGCGGGTACGCCCTGGCCGGTTCGGTGGCGGCGACGTTCGCCCTGGCCACGGCGTTCTGCGCGCCCCAGGTATCGCGCCTGGTGGACCGTTACGGCCAGAGCCGGATATTGCCCCTGGCCGCCGGCCTGGGGGGTGGGGCGCTGCTGGCCCTGCTGCTGTGCACCCGCTTGCAGGCCCCGCATTGGACCCTGTTCCTCTGCGCCGCCCTGGCCGGCTGCATGCCCAGCATGTCGGCCATGGTCCGTGCCCGCTGGACCGAGCTGTACCGCGGCCAGCCGCAGCTGCAGACCGCCTATGCCCTGGAGTCGGTGCTCGATGAGGTCTGCTTCATTGTCGGCCCGCCCTTGTCGGTGGGCCTCAGCGTCGGCCTGTTTCCCGAAGCCGGGCCCCTGGCGGCGCTGCTGATGCTGGTGCTGGGGGTCAGTGTGTTCGTCATGCAGAAGAGCACCGAGCCGCCGGTCCATCCTCACGAGGAAGGGCACGCTGGCTCGATCATTCGCTCGGTGGAAATCCGCCTGCTGCTGTTGCTGATGACCGCCATGGGCACCATCGTCGGGGTGGTGGACGTGGTCAGCGTGGCTTTCGCCCAGCAACAGGGGCAGCCGGCGGCGGCGAGCATCGTGCTCTCGGTGTACGCCATCGGCTCATGCCTGGCGGGCATCGCCTTTGGCGCCCTGAAACTGGCCACGCCCTTGCCCCGGCTGTTCATGTACGGCGGCATCGCCACGGCGCTGACCACCTTGCCGCTGCTGCTGGCGAGCAACATCCTCGGCCTGTCCCTGGCGGTGTTCGTTGCCGGGCTGTTTTTCTCGCCGACCCTGATCGTCGCGATGGCCCTGGTGGAACGCAGCGTGCCGCCGGCCAAGCTCACCGAGGGCCTGACCTGGCTGGTCACCGGCCTGAGCATCGGCGTGGCCCTGGGGGCCGCGGGGTCCGGAGCACTGGTGGACCAGTTCGGCGCCCGCAGCGGCTTCTGGCTGGCCCTGGCGGGCGGCGCGGTGGTACTGGGGGCGGCGTTGCAGAGCTATCGGCGCATGCGCTGAGGTGATCGGTGGACTAATTTGCTCCCCTCGTGCTGCGTTTCTTTAGCGTCCATCCGTCGAGGGAATAACCGTGACTCAGTTGAACCTGCTGTGCCTGCCGTATTCCGGCGCCAGCGCCATGGTCTACAGCCGCTGGCGCCGCAAGCTGCCGCAGTGGCTGCACCTGCAACCGCTGGAGCTGCCCGGGCGTGGCGCCCGTTATGCCGAGCCGCTGCACACCGACATGCGCGAGCTGGCGCGGCAGCTTGCCCTGGAAATCCGGGGCACGCTGCGCACCCCTTACGCCCTGTTCGGCCACAGCCTGGGCGCCTTGCTGGCCTGCGAACTGGCCCATGCCCTGCGCGCCCTGGGGTGCCCGGAGCCGGTGGCGCTGTTTGCCTCGGGCACTGCTGCGCCGACCCTGCGCACCGAATACGACCGGGGGTTTGCCGAGCCCAAGACCGATGAGCAACTGATCGAACAGTTGCGCACCCTCAACGGCACCAGTGAAGAAGTGCTGGCCAACCAGGAACTGATGAGCCTGACCTTGCCGATCCTGCGGGCCGACTTTCTCTTGTGCGGGCGCTTTCGCCCGGTGCAACGGCCACTGCTCAATTGCCCGGTGCATGTGCTGGGCGGCAAGACGGATCGCGCCACCACCGAGCAACTGATCGGCTGGAGCAAGGAAACCCACGGCAGTTTTTCGGTGGACATGCTGGCGGGCGGGCACTTCTTCATCCACGAGCACGAGGCCAAGGTGCTGAGCCTGCTCAAGGGCCATCTGGAGGTGCATCGCCGCCGCCACCTGCAACCGGTAGCCGCGGTTTCCTAGCGGCTACACACTTGCTTCCTGTAGCCGCTGGCGCAGGCTGCGCACGGCCCGCAGGGGCGCAAAAATCCCGAGCTCGCCAGGGGTTCGGCTGGCGATCGCCAAGCAAGGCCCGGCGGGCCTTTGTGCAGCTTCGCGGCCTCGGCTGCGGCTACAGGGAAGAGGGTGGGGCGGTTGGTGGGGCTCAACCCAGGGAACTGCCCAGGCGCCAGTAGCCCATCAGGGTCAGGTTGCGACGCTCCTGGCCGCGCTCGTTGATCAGGTGGCGGCGAATGTTCATCACCGTGGCCGACTCGCCGGCCACCCAGGCGTAGAAATCGTTGTCCGCCGGTTGGGCGGTTTCCCAGAGGCGCTGTTCGTCGTTGCGTTCGGAAACCTTGATCGGCCGGCGCTGGCTGTTGGCCGGCGGCAGTTCGGCCAGCTCCCGGGCGGCATGGATCAGGGTTTCGCCATGGCGTGCGCCCAGCAGGTCCCGGGGCAGCCAGTTGATCCGCGCCAGCGGGTGGCAGCGCAGGTCGATGCAATCGCTTTCATAGGGCACTTCGATAAACGCCTGCACATCCGGATGGTCCGGATAACCCTGCAGTTCTTCCAGAATGCCGGCAATCGCCGGCAGCGCGGTTTCATCGCCCATCAACAGCACCTTGCGGATCCCCGCCGGCGGCAGCCATTCATAACCACCGGGGTCGCCGCTGTAGGCCTTGTTCGGCACCACCATCTGCAGGCGGTCGCCGGGCCGGGCATGGGTGGCCCAGGCGGAGGCCGGGCCGTTGACCCCGTGCAGGACGAAATCCACATCCATTTGCGCAGGCTGCAGGCGCAGGGCGCGAATGGTGTAGGTGCGCATTGGCGGTTGCTGCTCGGCCGGCAGCTTGCGCCGGGCCGCCTGCCAGTCGCCTTCCACCGGCAGTTGCGAGGGCATGCCATCGGCCCCGGGAAACAGCAGCTTGATGCGCTGGTCCGGTGCCAGGGTGCGCGCCTGGGCGATGTCCTCGCCGGTGAACACCAGGCGGGCCATGGACGGGCTGAGGTGGATGCGCTGCTTGAGCTCGACGTTGATTACCCGGTAGCCCTTTGGCCTGGACCGGTCGATGCCGGTCAGTTTGCGCAAGCCTTGGGTGAGGAGGCCGGTCAGCGATTGAGCGGAAGACATGGGCGGGTACCTGCTGCAAGGGGAGGATAAGGAAGGAACGAAGGATGAGCGGGGTGATTTACTGCTGGCGGCGCCTGCCCAATCACCCTGAGGGGCCCGCAAGCGGGTTGTTCTGGCGCTGTGCGGGGTTAATTTTCCCCGGCCTTCATCCGTTCCGTAGGGATGACCGAGCCAATGCTCGATACCCAACAAGTAAGTACGGATGACTCCCGATGAATGCAGAAGACTCCTTGAAGCTCGCCCGCAGATTCATTGAACTGCCGCTGGAAAAGCGCCGGCTGTTCTTGAAGGCTCTGGACAAGGAAGGCGTCGACTTCTCTCTGCTGCCGATTCCGGCGGGGGTTGCGGTGCCTGATCGCCAGGCCCTGTCCTATGCGCAGCAGCGCATGTGGTTTCTCTGGCAACTGGACCCGCAGAGCGCGGCCTACAACCTGCCCAACGCGGTCCGCCTGAGCGGGCCGCTGGACCGGGCAGTGCTGGCGCAGGCCTTCGACTGGCTGCTGGAGCGGCATGAGAGCCTGCGCACGGTCTTTGCCCTGGAGGACGATGAGCCTCGGCAGGTGATCCAGGAGGCGCGGGTCGACATCGATTATCGGGAGCTCTGCGACCTCGACCCGGCGCAGCGCGAAACCAGGGTGCAACAGCTGGCCGACGCCGAAGCGCGCCGGCCCTTCGATCTGCAACAGGGGCCGTTGCTGCGGGTCTGCGTACTGGGCCTGGGCGAACAGGAGCACGTGATGCTGCTGACCCTGCACCATATCGTCGCGGATGGCTGGTCGATGGGGGTCTTGATCGAAGAATTCCTGCACGCCTACGACAGCCTGCTCCAGGGTGAGGTGCCGAACGTCCCGGCGCTGCCGATCCAGTACCGCGACTACGCACTGTGGCAGCGCAGCTGGCTGGAGGCAGGGGAGCAGGAGCGGCAACTGGACTACTGGCGGGCCAAGCTGGGTGACGAGCATCCGCCGCTGAAACTGCCCACCGACCATCCGCGGCCGGCCCATTCCAGCCGCCAGGGGCGCCGCCTGGATTTTGCCCTGGAACAACCCCTGGCCCAGCAACTGGGCGCCCTGGCGCGCCAGCAGGGGGTGACCCTGTTTGCCGTGCTGTTGGCCGGCTTCAAGCTGCTGCTATCGCGCTACAGCGGCCAGCAGGACATCCGGGTCGGCGTGCCCATCGCCAACCGCACGCGCCAGGAAGCCGAGGGGCTGATCGGTTTCTTCGTCAACACCCAGGTACTGCGTACCGAACTGAGCCCGCAATTGACAGTGCAGCAACTGCTGGCCGATATCCGCGAGACTACCCTGGGCGCCCAGGCCCATCAGGACCTGCCCTTCGAGCGTCTGGTGGAAGCCCTGCACCTGGAGCGCAGCCTGAGCCACAGCCCGCTGTTCCAGGTGCTGTACAACCACCAGCCCCAGGTCACCGAACTGACCACCTTGCACAGCCGCTCCGGGCTGCAAGTGCAGGCCTTGCCGCGCAACGAGCGCACGGTGCAGTTCGACTTGACCCTGGACACTTTCGAACGCGGTGGCCAGTTGCAGGCCGCCTTCACCTACGACTGCCAGTTGTTCGAAGCGCAGACCATCGAGCGCATGGCCGGCCACTGGCAGAACCTGTTGTGGGCGATGGTGCGCGAGCCGCAGTCGGCGCTTGCCGAACTGCCGCTGCTCAGTGCCCAGCAGCACCGGGGCTTCCTGGCCCAGGGGGCTGGCGCAGAAGAGGTGTTCAGCGCCGAATCGGTGCTCGAACTCTTTGCCCGCCAGGTCGCCACGCAGCCCGAAGCACCGGCCCTGGTATTCGCCGGGCAGTGCCTGAGCTACCGCGAGCTGGACCTGCGTGCCAGCCGTCTGGCCGCAGCGCTGGTGGCGCGTGGCGTGGGGCCGGAAGTGCCGGTGGGTATCGCTGTGGAGCGTTCCCTGGAGATGGTGCTGGGCCTGTTGGCGGTGCTCAAGGCCGGCGGTGCCTATGTGCCCCTGGACCCGCAATACCCCGAACAGCGCTTGAGCTACATGCTTGAAGACAGCGGCGTACGCCTGCTGCTGAGCGAGACGGCGGTGCAGCCGCGGCTGCCGGTGACGGCCCGGGTCGAGGTGCTGTTGCTGGATCAGGCACAGGCCTGGGCGCCGGACAGCGATCCGCTGGCAGCCTTGCCCGGGATGGCTGCCGGGAACCTGGCCTATTCGATCTACACCTCCGGCTCCACTGGTGCCGCCAAAGGCGTGAGCATCACCCACGGAGCCCTGGCCAACTATGTGCAGGCGATCATCCAGCGCCTGCCACTGGGGGCTGCGCGCACTATGGCCGTGGTCTCGACCATCGCCGCGGATCTTGGGCACACCACGCTGTTCGGCGCCCTGTGCTCCGGCAGTTGCCTGCACGTGATCGACCTGGATACCGGGTTGGACGCCGACGCCTTCGGCGCCTACCTGCACACCCACCAGATTGATGTATTGAAGATCGTCCCGTCGCATTTGCAGGCGCTGATGAGTGGCGAAGAACCGGCCCGTTCCCTGCCGCGCCAGTGCCTGGTGCTGGGCGGCGAGGCCTGCCCGGCGGCGCTGGTCCGCAGGATCGCGACCCTGGCACCGGAGTGCGCGGTGTTCAACCACTACGGCCCCACGGAAACCACGGTCGGCGCCCTGACCATGGCCGCCGCCACGCTGGCGGACGAGCGGGCGGTGGTGCCCCTGGGCCTGCCGCTGGCCAACGTCCGTGCGCGGGTGCTGGATGCATCCTTGCAACCGGTGGCGCCCGGCACTCCGGCCGAGCTGTACCTGGGTGGCGCCGGCCTGGCGCGGGGTTACCACCAGCGCGCGGCCTTGACCGCCGAGCGCTTTGTGCCGGACCCCTTCAGCGGCGACGGGCAGCGCCTGTACCGCACCGGTGACCTGGCGCGCTATCTGGACGGCGGGGTTATCGACTACCTGGGCCGCATCGACCATCAGGTGAAGATCCGCGGTTACCGTATCGAGCTGGGGGAAATCACCGCGGCCCTCAAGCAGTTGCCCCAGGTCGAAGACGCCGTGGCACAGGTGGTCAGTGTGGCGGGCGAGTCGCAAGTGGCGGCCTATGTGGTACTGGCCAAGGCTCAGGAACCGGAGGCGGCGTGGCAGGAGATCCGCCGGCAACTGGCGGTGGCCTTGCCCGACTACATGCTGCCCATGCATTTCCTGGCGTTGGCCGGCATGCCCTTGACCCCCAACGGCAAGCTCGACCTGCGGGCCCTGCCGCCATTGCAGCAGCAGGCGCCGGTGGAAGCCTTTGTGGCCCCGGTCAGCGAGCTGCAGCAGGGCATCGCGGCGATCTGGCAGGCGGTGCTCAAGGTCGAGCGGGTGGGCCTGGGCGACAACTTCTTCGCCCTGGGTGGCCATTCATTGCTGGCAACCCAGATCATGTCCCGGGTGCGTCGCCTGCTGGGGGCAGACGTGCCGCTGCGGGTGCTGTTCGAAACCTCGCGCCTGGACGAATTCGTCGAACAGGTACAGGCCTGCGCGGGCGCCGCGGCACTGCCGCAGATCGAGGTGCTGGAGCGTGATGGGCCCTTGCCGGCCTCCCATGCCCAGCAGCGGCAATGGCTGTTCTGGCAGATGCATCCGCAGAGCACCGCCTACCACACGCCGATCGTGGTCCGTTTGCAGGGGGAACTGGACCAGGCTGCCTTGCAGCAGACCTTCGATGCCCTGGCCCAGCGCCATGAAGCGTTCCGCACCACCTTCACCCAGCATCAGGAACGCCTGTGCCAGGTGGTGCATGCACAGGGCGCGATCAGCGTGGCCTGGGAGCGATTGACGCCGGGCTTGCCCCGCGAAGCCGTCCAGGCCCGCGCCCTGGAGGAGACCCAGCAACTGTTCGATCTGGAGCGCGGGCCCCTGTGCCGGGCCCGGGTGCTGCAGATCGCCGAGCGCGATTACCTGCTGGTGGTGACCTTGCACCACATCATTTCCGATGGCGCCTCCATGAGTGTGCTGGCCCGGGAATTCGTCGCGCTGTACCGCGGCTTGATCCAGGGGCAGGCACCGCAGTTCGAGCCGTTGAGCGTGCAGTACGCCGACTACGCTAACTGGCATCGCAGCTGGCTGGAGCAGGGCGAGCAACAGCGCCAGCTGGATTACTGGCGCCAGCAACTGGGGCTGGAGCATCCGGTTCTGGAGCTGCCTCTGGATCATCCACGCCAGGCGTTGGTCTCCCACCGCCAGGAACGCCTGGGTCTGCGCCTGCCGGCGGACCTGGAGCAAGGGCTACGGCGAGTGGCGCGGGAACATGACATGACCCTGTTCCAGCTGTTCCTGGGGTCGTTCGCGTTGCTGCTGCACCGTTACTCCGATCAGCCGGATATCCGCATCGGAGTGCCGGTGAGTAATCGCCGCCACCAGGAAATGGAAGGGGTGATGGGCTTCTTCGTCAACACCCTGGTGATGCGCGTCGAGCTGGCGCCGAGCCTGCCGGTGGGGCAGTTGCTGCGTCAGGTCAAGGCCACGGCCCTGGCCGCCCAGGCCCATCAGGACCTGCCGTTCGATCGTCTGGTGGATGCCCTCAAGCCCCAGCGTGCGCTGGACCAGAACCCGTTGTTCCAGGTGATGTACAACCACCTGAGCATTGCCGGGGAAAGCACCGACGGCACCAGCTTGCCGGGCCTGCAAGCCGAGGAAATGGTCCTGCAGGGCGGTACCGCGCAATTTGACCTGACCCTGGAAACCCTGGAGACCGACGCCGGGATCAACGCTTCGTTCATCTATGCCGGCGAATTGTTCGAGGTCTCCACCGTCCAGAGCCTTGCCGATCACTGGCGCAATCTGCTGCAAGGCATGCTTGAACCGCAGCAAGCCCTGGGCGAGCTGCCGATGCTGGGCCAGGACGAGCAGCGCCGCATTCGCCAGGAGTGGGACCACACCGATGTGGTCTACCCGACCCACCGTTTCGTCCACCAGCTGTTCGCCGATCAGGCGGCCAAGGCGCCGGATGCACCAGCGGTGTTCTTCGCCGAGCAGCGCCTGAGCTATCGCGAGCTGGATACTCAAGCCAACCAGCTGGCGCACAAGTTGATCGAACTGGGCGTTGGCCCGGAAGTGCGGGTGGCGATTGCTATGCCGCGTTGCGCGGAAATCATGGTGGCCTTCCTGGCCGTGCTCAAGGCTGGTGGGGTTTATGTGCCGCTGGATATCGAGTACCCCCAGGACCGCCTGCGCTACATGATGCAAGACAGCGGCGCGTGGCTGCTGCTGACCCAGAGCCACCTGCTGGATCGCTTGCCGATCCCCGATGGCCTGCCGACCTTGTCGGTGGAACGGGCCGCAGATTTTGCCGGCTACCCCGCCAGTGCCCCGCAGGTGGATCTGGCCGAGGAAAACCTCGCCTATGTGATCTACACCTCCGGCTCCACCGGGCTGCCCAAAGGCGTGGCGGTGTCCCACGGCCCGCTGGCCATGCACAGCCTGGCCACCGGCGAGCGCTATGAAATGAGCCCGGCGGATTGCGAGTTGCACTTCATGTCCTTCGCCTTCGACGGCTCCCACGAAGGCTGGATGCACCCGCTGATCTACGGGGCCAGCGTGCTGATCCGTGATGACAGCCTGTGGTCGCCGGAATTCACCTACGAACAGATGCACCGCTACGGCGTCACCGTGGGTGTGTTCCCGCCGGTGTACCTGCAGCAACTGGCGGTACACGCCGAGCGTGACGGCAACCCGCCGGCGGTGCGGGTCTACTGCTTTGGTGGCGATGCAGTGCCGCAGGCCAGTTACGATTTGGCGTGGCGGGTGCTGCGTCCGAAGTACATCTTCAACGGTTACGGCCCGACTGAAACCGTGGTGACTCCTTTGATCTGGAAGGCCAGGGTGGGCGATCCGTGCGACGCGGCCTACGCGCCTATCGGCAATATCGTTGGCAACCGCAGCGCCTACGTGGCCGATGCCAACCTCAACCTGTTGCCGGTTGGCGTGGCGGGTGAGTTGTACCTGGGTGGCCTGGGCGTGGCCCGGGGTTACCTGGATCGTCCGGGGCTGACGGCGGAACGCTTTATCCCTGACCCCTACAGCACCACCGGGGCCCGGTTGTACCGCAGCGGCGACCTGACCCGCTACCGTACCGACGGCCTGGTGGAATATGTGGGCCGTGTCGACCATCAGGTGAAGGTGCGGGGCTTCCGTATCGAGCTGGGCGAGATCGAAGCGCGCTTGCTGGAGCAGGACCCGGTACTGGAAGTGGCGGTGATCGCCCAGCCAGGGCCGAGCGGCCAGCAGCTGGTGGGCTACATCGTGCCGGTGGACGCCGAGGTGGCGTCGAGCAACGAGCGCCAGGCGCAGTTGCGCGAGAGCATCAAGGCGCGCCTGCGCGAGAGCCTGCCGGACTACATGGTGCCGACTTACCTGCTGTTCCTCGAAGCACTGCCGCTGACACCGAACGGCAAGCTGGACCGCAAGTCGCTGCCGAAAGTCGATGCGCAGCTGATGCAGCAGACCTACGTCGCGCCGCAGAACCCGCTGGAACAACAGATCGCGGCGATCTGGGCCGATGTGCTGAAGCTTGAGCAGGTGGGCGTCACCGACAACTTCTTCGAACTGGGTGGCGACTCGATCATCTCGATCCAGGTGGTCAGCCGGGCGCGGCAGGCCGGTATCCGCTTCACCCCCAAGGACCTGTTCCAGCACCAGACGGTGCAGGGGCTGGCCACGGTGGCGGAGCAGGGCGAGGGCGGTTTGCAGATCGACCAGGGCCCGGTGCGTGGGCAAATGCCGCTGCTGCCGATCCAGCAGTGGTTCTTCGACACCCCGGTGCCGGAACGGCATCACTGGAACCAGTCGGTGCTGCTCAAGCCGCTGAAGCCTCTGAGTGCCGAGGCACTGCAGCAGGGCTTGCAAGCCTTGCTCGAACACCACGACGGCCTGCGCCTGAAGTTTGTCGAAGAAGGCGCAGCCTGGGTCGCGACTTATGCCCCGCTGGGGCAGGTGACTGCGGCACCGTTGGCGGCGATGCAGGCCGATGCGCTGCTGTGGCTGGCGGACGACGCCACTGAAGATTCGTTGCACGCCCTGTGCGATACCGCGCAACGCAGCCTCGATCTGCAACAGGGGCCTTTGTTGCGTGCCGTGCTCTTCACGTTGCGTGATGGCACCCAGCGCCTGCTGCTGGCCATCCATCACCTGGTGGTGGACGGGGTGTCTTGGCGGGTGCTGCTGGAGGACCTGCATCAGGCCCTGGTACAGCAGGCCGCCGGGCAAACCATCAAGCTGCCGGCCAAGACCAGCTCTTCCCAGGCCTGGGCCGGCCAGTTGCAAGCCTATGCCCGCAGCGCGGCGCTGCAGCAAGAGCTGGGTTACTGGCAGGCGCAGTTGCAGGACGTGGAGTCGGGCCTGCCCTGCGACCGGGCAACGGATCAGGTGGTGATCAAGGATGCCAGGAGTGTCAGCACCGAGCTGGACCCAAGCTATACCCAGCGCCTGTTGCAGGATGCGCCGGCGGCCTATCGCACCCAGATCAACGATCTGCTGCTCACCGCCCTGGCCCGGGTCATCACCCGCTGGACCGGCGACAGCAGCGCCCTGGTGCAACTGGAAGGCCACGGCCGCGAAGAGCTGTTCGACAGCATCGACCTGAGCCGCACCGTGGGCTGGTTCACCAGCGTGTTCCCGGTGAAGCTGACGCCGCAGCCGGCCCTGGCCGACTCGATCAAGCTCATCAAGGAACAGCTGCGGGCCGTGCCGAACAAGGGCATCGGCTTTGGTGCCCTGCGCTACCTGGGGGACGAAGCGGCGCAACAGACCCTCGCGGCATTGGCGGTGCCACGCATCACCTTCAACTACCTGGGCCAGTTCGATGGCAGCTTCGATGAGCCGGATGCCTGGTTTGCCCCCAGCGCCGAAGCCAAGGGTGTCGATCAAGGCGCCCAGGCTCCGCTGGGCAACTGGCTGAGCATCAATGGCCAGGTCTATGGCGGCCAATTGAAGCTGGGCTGGACCTTCAGCCAGGCGATGTTCGATACCGCCACCATCGAGCACCTGGCGGATGACTACGCCCGGGAACTCAAGGCGCTGATCGAGCATTGCAGCCAGCCCGAGCACCGTGGGGTGACCCCATCGGACTTTCCGCTAGCGGGCCTGAGCCAGCAACAACTGGACCGGTTGCCACTGGCCCTGGCCGAGGTCGAGGACCTCTATCCGCTGTCGCCGATGCAGCAGGGCATGTTGTTCCATACCCTCTACGAGCAGGGCGCAGGCGACTACATCAACCAGCTGCGGGTGGACGTGGACGGGCTCGAACCCGAGCGCTTCCGCCAGGCCTGGCAGGCGGCCATCGACAGCCATGACATCCTGCGCAGCGGCTTCCTCTGGCAGGGCGAGCTGCCGGCGCCGATCCAGGTGGTGCACAAGCGTATCCGCCTGGACTTTGTCGAGCATGACTGGCGGGCGAACGAGGCCGTGCCGGCCGCCCTGGATGGCTTGGCCGAAGAAGAGCGCCTGCGTGGTTTCGACCTGCTGGCCGCGCCCCTGCTGCGCCTGACCCTGGTGCGCACTGGCGAGCAGCGTTACCACCTGATCTACACCAACCACCACATCCTGATGGACGGCTGGAGCAACTCACGGCTGCTAGGGGAAGTGCTGCAACGCTATGCGGGGCAGTTCGCGAGCCATGCGCCCGGGCGCTACCGCGACTACATCGCCTGGCTGCAACGCCAGGACGCCCAGCTCAGCGAGACCTTCTGGAAGCAGCAACTGGCGGTCCTGGATGAGCCAACCCGTCTGGCCCAGGCCATCAGCCGCGGTGGCCAGACCCTGGCCGGCAAGGGCTACGCCGCCCATCAACAGCACCTGGACCTGCAACAGACGCAACGCTTGAGCGAGTTCGCCCGCCAGCAGAAGGTCACGGTCAACACCCTGGTGCAAGCCGCGTGGCTGTTGCTGCTGCAACGCTACACCGGGCAGGACAGCGTGGTGTTCGGTGCCACCGTGTCCGGGCGCCCGGCGGAGCTCAAGGGCGTGGAGCAACAGATCGGCCTGTTCATCAACACGCTGCCGGTCGTGGCTGCGCCGCGCCCGGACATGCCGGTCAGTGACTGGCTGCAACTGGTGCAGGAACGCAACCTGGCCCTGCGCGATTTCGAACACACGCCGCTGTACGACGTGCAGCGCTGGGCGGGTCTGGGGGGCGAGGCGCTGTTCGACAACATCCTGGTGTTCGAGAACTACCCGGTGTCCGAGGCCCTGGCCCAAGGTGCACCGGCGCAGTTGAGCTTCGGCATGGCGGCCAACCATGAGCAGACCAACTACCCGCTGACCCTGTCGGTGTACCTGGGGCAGACCCTGGCGTTCGACTACAGCTATGCCCTGGAGCATTTCGCCGAGGCGAACATCCGGCAACTGGCGGGCTACCTGGAGCAGGTGCTCATGGCGCTGGTGGAGCAGCCGCAGGCGAGCATCGGTGAGTTGGCGCTGACTGGCGCTACCGAGCGCCGCTTGATCGAGGAGCAACGCAGCCGTACTCCGGCGCGAGACCTGTCGCCGCTCTGCGTCCAGCAGTTGATCGAGGCCCAGGCCGCACGCACTGCGGATGCCGTGGCGCTGCTGTGCGCCGGCCAGCAACTGAGCTATGGCCAGTTCAACCAGCGGGCCAACCAGTTGGCCCATAAGCTGATCGAGCAGGGCGTGGGTCCGGATGTCCGGGTCGGCATCGCAGTGGAGCGCGGGCTGGACATGCTTGTCGGCCTGCTGGCGGTGCTCAAGGCCGGTGGCGCCTATGTGCCGCTGGACCCCGAATACCCCCAGGAGCGCCTGCACTACATGATGCAGGACAGCGGCATCCAGCTGCTGCTGACCCAGTCGCCGCTGCTGGAACGCCTGCGCGACGGGGTGGAGGTACCCCACCTGTGCCTGGATCAGCAGGGCCTGGACGGCTACTCCCTGAACAATCCAGCGCCGCGGGCCCAGGCCGACAACCTGGCCTATGTGATGTACACCTCCGGTTCCACCGGCCGGCCCAAGGGTGTGGATATCAGCCACCGCGCCTTGACCCAGCACGCCCAGGTTTCCCGGGACTACTTCAACATGAGCGCGGCAGACCGTGGCCTGCAGTTCTCCACCTTCAACTTCGACGCCTTTGTCGAACAGCTGTACCCGGCGCTGATCTGTGGCGCCTCGGTGGTGATTCGCGGCAAGGCGCTGTGGGACAGCGAAACCTTCTACCGCGAGCTGATCGAGCAGGGCATCAGCATCGTCGATCTGAGCACCGCCTACTGGTTCATGCTGGGCAAGGACTTCGCCAGCTGCGACCCCCGCGACTTTGGCCGCCTGCGCCAGCTCAACCTGGGGGGCGAAGCCATGCCGGCAGAAGGCGTGGCGGCGTGGAAAAAGGCTGGCCTGAAACACGCTTGCCTGCTCAACACCTACGGCCCGACCGAGGCCACGGTGAGCGTTACCGCCCATGACTGCAGCCGTTACCTGCAGGACGGGCAAGCCTTGCCGAGCCAGATGCCGCTGGGCAAGGGCTTGCCGGGCCGCTCCATCTACTTGCTGGACAACAGCGGCAACCTGACCCTCAGCGGCGCCACAGGCGAGCTGATGATCGGGGGCGAGCTGCTGGCCCGGGGTTACCACGACCGCCCAGGCCTGACTGCCGAGCGTTTCATTCCCGATCCGTTCAGCAGCGATGGCGGTCGCCTGTACCGCTCCGGCGATCTGGCCCGCTATGACGCCGAGGGCGTGATCGAGTACGCCGGGCGCATCGACCACCAGGTGAAGATCCGCGGTTTCCGCATCGAAATGGGCGAGATCGAAGCGCGGCTGCTGGAGCTGCCACTGGTGCGCGAAGCCGTGGTGCTGGCCCAGGAGGCGGCCGGTGGTCCACAGCTGGTGGCCTACGTAGTGGCGGCCGCGGGCGTGGCGGTAGAGAGCCCGGAACAGCAGGCACAGGTGCGCGAGCAACTCAAAGCGGCCCTCAAGGAGGTACTGCCGGACTACATGCTGCCGGCGCACCTGCTGTTCCTTGAGGCCCTGCCGCTGAGCCCCAACGGCAAGCTGGACCGCAAGGCCCTGCCCAAGGCCGACGCCAGCCTGTTGCAGCAGGCCTACATCGCCCCACAGAGCGAACTGGAACAGCAGGTCGCGGCGATCTGGGCCCAGGTGCTGGAGGTCGAGCAAGTGGGCATGAACGATAACTTCTTTGAACTAGGTGGGCATTCCTTGTTGGTAACCGCGATGGTCTCTCGAGTCCAGCTCAAGCTTGGGCGCCAGGTCAGTGTGCAGATGGCGTTTGAATTTCCCACCCTGGGGCTGTTCGTCAGCCAGTTGCAACAGACGCCCGGCCAGGTGCAAGGCGCCGACCTGAGTGCGCTGGAACTGTTGCTCGACGAAATGGAGGCTGTGTAATGGACAACACCACCGCGCTGAAAATTGTCAAAGGCTTCATCCTGCTGCCCCTGGAGAAGCGCAAGGTCTACCTGCAGAAGATGCTCGAACAGGGCATCTCCCCGGCCAACCTGCCGATTCCCGAGTTGCGCCTGAGCCAGGAGCGCCTGCCGCTGTCCTATGCCCAGCAACGCCAGTGGTTCCTCTGGCAACTGGCGCCCGAGAGCACGGCCTATCACATTCCCAAGGCCCTGCGCCTGCGCGGAAAACTGAATGTCGAGGCCTTGCAGCGCAGCTTCGACAGCCTGATCGCCCGGCATGAAAGCCTGCGCACGCATTTCGTCGAGGAGGCCGACACGGCGCTGCAGGTGGTCGCCCCCGAGGCGCGCCTGGAACTGGTGCGCCAGGCACTGCCGGCGCAGGCGAGCGAACAGCAGATCCAGACGGCCGTGCAGGACTTCGTCCAGGCCCAGACCCGGCAGCTGTTCGATCTGCTGGCCGGGCCGTTGCTCAGGGTCGGCCTGTTGCAGGTGGCCGAGGATGACCATGTGCTGGTCCTGACCCAGCACCACATCGTCTCCGATGGCTGGTCGATGCAGGTCATGGTGGATGAACTGATCGCGTTCTACATCGGTTTCTGCCAAGGGCAGACGGCGTCGTTGCCGGCGCTGCCGATCCAGTATGCCGATTACTCCCTCTGGCAGCGCCACTGGATGGAGGCCGGTGAAAAGGACCGACAACTGGCCTACTGGACAGCGCAACTGGGCGGCGAGCAACCCTTGCTCGAACTGCCTCTGGATCGCCCGCGCCCCGCAGTGCAGAGCCATCGGGGCGGGCGCCTGGAGCTGACCCTGGAGCAGCCCTTGAGTGAGGCCCTGGGCAGCCTGGCCCAGCGGGAAGGGGTGACCCTGTTCATGCTGTTGCTGGCCTCTTTCCAGACCCTGCTGCACCGCTACAGCGGCCAGGCCGATATCCGCGTCGGTGTGCCCATTGCCAACCGCAACCGGGTCGAGACCGAGCGCCTGATCGGCTTCTTCGTCAACACCCAGGTGCTCAAGGCCGAGATCGACGGGCAGATGTCCTTCAGCCAGTTGCTGCAGCAGGTACGCCAGACCGCCCTGGCGGCGCAGGCGCACCAGGACCTGCCGTTCGAGCAGTTGGTAGAGGCCTTGCAGCCGGAGCGCAGCCTGAGCCACAACCCGCTGTTCCAGGTGATGTTCAATCACCAGGTGGAAGCGGTGGGCGCAGCCGGGCCTCTGAACCTGCCGGGCCTGAGCATCGAGGCCCTGGACGCCCAGGGGCAGTCGGCGCAGTTCGACCTGACCCTGGACACCGTGGAAACCCAGGGCCGGATCGCCGCGTCCCTGGTCTATGCCACCGATGTGTTCGACGCCGCCACCATCGAGCGCCTGGCCGCCCATTGGCGCCAGTTGCTGCAAGGCGTGGCCAGCCAGCCGCAGCAGCGCATCGGCCTGTTGCCATTGCTGGGGGCCGACGAGCAGGCGCAGATCCTCGACCAGTGGAACCGGCTGCAGCAGGCATTCCCTTCCCGGGCCTGCGTCCATCAGCTCATCGAGGCCCAGGCCGCCAGGGCGCCCCAGGCCATTGCCCTGACCTTCGCCGGGCAGAGCCTGGACTACCAGCAGCTCAACGAGCGGGCCAACCGTCTGGCGCACAAGCTCATCGAGCAGGGCGTGGGCCCCAATGTACTGGTGGGGCTGGCGGTGGAGCGCAGCCTGGAGATGGTCATCGGCCTGCTGGCAATTCTCAAGGCCGGCGGTGCCTATGTGCCGCTGGACCCGGCCTATCCCCAGGACCGCCTGCAGCACATGATGCAGGACAGCGCCATCGCCCTGCTGCTGACCCAGGAGCATCTGCTGCAGGGCTTGCCGGCGTTTGCCGGCAGTACCTGGTTGCTGGAGCAGCCCCTGGACGGCTACCGGGTCGACAACCCCGAGGTCGGGGTGACGCCCGAAGACCTGGCCTACGTGATCTACACCTCCGGCTCCACCGGCAAGCCCAAGGGCACCTTGCAGCCACACCACAACGTCCTGCGCCTGTTCGCAGCCACCGAGCAGTGGTTCCAGTTCGGCGCCGAGGATGTCTGGAGCCTGTTCCACTCCTATGCGTTCGACTTCTCGGTGTGGGAGATCTTCGGTGCCCTGCTGTATGGCGGGCGGCTGCTGATCGTCCCCCAGGAGGTGGCGCGCTCGGCCCAGGACTTCTACCCGCTGCTCTGCAGCGAGGGCGTGACGGTGCTCAACCAGACGCCGTCGGCGTTCCGCCAGTTGATGCACGTGGCCTGCAGCGCCGAGCCTGCGCACCGGTTGCGCTACATCGTGTTCGGTGGCGAGGCCCTGGAGGTCAATACCCTGCAACCCTGGTTCCAGCGTTTCGGCGATCAGCGCCCGCAGTTGGTGAACATGTATGGCATCACCGAAACCACGGTGCACGTGACCTACCGTCCCTTGTCCGTGGCGGACCTGAGCCTGGCGGGGGCCAGCCCGATTGGCGAGCTGATCCCCGACATGTCCTGGTATTTGCTGGACAGCAACCTGCAACCGGTGCCCAAGGGCTGCATCGGTGAACTCTATGTCGGGCGTGCCGGGCTGGCCTGGGGCTACCTGAACCGCGGCGACTTGAGTGCGGCGCGGTTTGTCCCGGACCCGTTTGGCGAGGCTGGTGGGCGGCTCTACCGTACCGGCGATCTGGCGCGTTATCAGGCCGACGGTTCGGTCGGCTACATCGGCCGTATCGACCACCAGGTGAAGATCCGCGGTTTCCGCATCGAGCTGGGGGAGATCGAAGCGCGGCTGCTGGAATTGCCTGCGGTGCGCGAGGCGGTGGTGCTGGCCCCGGAAGGTCCCGACGGCCCGCAACTGGTGGCCTACGTGGTGCCCGCCGGCCTGGACTGGAACGGCCAGGACCCGCTTGCCGAGCAACTGCCCCTGCGCGACGCCATCAAGGCCGGGCTGCGCGAGCACCTGCCGGGCTACATGGTTCCGGCCCATGTGCTGTTCCTCCAGGCGCTGCCCCTGACCGCCAACGGCAAGCTCAATCGCGCTGCCTTGCCGGCCATCGACGGCAGCCTGTTGCAGCAGGCCCACGTGGCCCCGCGCAGCGAGCGCGAACAGCAAGTGGCCGGGATCTGGGCCCAGGTGCTGAAACTGGAAAAGGTCGGCTTGACCGATAACTTCTTCGAGCTCGGCGGCCATTCGCTGCTGGCTACCCAGGTGATGTCGCGCATCCGCCAGGAGCTGGGCATCGAGGCCCCCCTCAAGCTGTTGTTCGAAGGCGAGTCGCTGGAAGATTTCGTCCGCCTGCTGGGCCCGGAAACTGCCCAGCCACTCCAGCCGATTCCCCTGGTGGACCGGCAGCAGCCGCTGGCGGTGTCCTATGCCCAGGAACGCCAGTGGTTCCTCTGGCAGCTGGACCCCGACAGCAGCGCCTATCACATCCCCATGGCCCTGCGCCTGCGCGGCTCGCTGGATAGCCGGGCCCTGCAAAGCAGTTTCGATGCCTTGATCACCCGCCATGAAAGCTTGCGCACGCACTTTGTCGAGAGCGCCCGGGGCCTGACCCAGGTGATCGCGGCCCAGGCCCGCTTGCCCATCAGCCAGCAGGACTTGTCCCTGCTGGTGGAGGCCGGCAACACCGATGACTTGATCAAGCAGGTCATCGACACCCAGGTACGTCAGCCGTTCGACCTGCGCCAGGGGCCGTTGCTGCGGGCCACCCTGGTGCGCCTGGCGGAGGACGAGCATGTGCTGGTGCTGGTCCAGCACCACATCGTTTCCGATGGCTGGTCGATGCAGTTGATGGTGGAGGAACTGATCCGGCTCTATGGCGCCCATAGCCAGGGGCAGGAGGCCGAGTTGCCGGCGCTGGCGGTGCAGTACGCGGACTACGCGGCCTGGCAACGCCAGTGGATGGAAGCCGGTGAGCGCGAGCGGCAACTGGATTACTGGTTGCAGCAACTGGAAGGCGGCGCTCAGGTTCTGGATTTGCCCCTGGACCATCCGCGGCCGTTGCAGCAAAGCCACAAGGGCGCGCGCCATGGCATCAGCCTGGATGGCGCCTTGCCGGGGGCCCTGAAACAGCTGGCCCAGAGCGAAGGGGTCACGCTGTTCATGCTGTTGCTGGCCTCGTTCCAGGTCCTGCTGCACCGCTACAGCGGCCAGGCGGACATCCGCGTCGGGGTGCCCACCGCCAACCGCAACCGGGTGGAGACCGAGCGCCTGATCGGCTTCTTCGTCAATACCCAGGTGCTCAAGGCTGAAGTCGATGGGCAACTGAGCTTCAGCGACTTTCTAAGTCAGGTCAAAAGAGCCGCGCTGGAGGCCCAGGAGCATCAGGACCTGCCCTTCGAACAACTGGTGGAAGCCCTCAAGCCGGAGCGCAGCCTGAGCTACAGCCCGCTGTTCCAGGTGATGTTCAACCACCAGGCGGCCGCCCGCCAGGACGCTGCAACCCTGGAGGTTCCAGGGTTGCAGGTGCAGATGCTCAGTGGCGAGGACAGCACGACCCAGTTCGATTTGAGCCTGGATACCTTCGAGTCCGGGGATCGCCTCTGGGCCTCCCTGACCTATGCCACTGACCTGTTCGAGGCCTCCACCATCGAGCGTCTGGCCCAGTCCTGGGTGCAGTTGCTGCAGGGCATCGTCCAGCAGCCGCGCCAGCGCCTGGGAGATTTGCCGCTGCTGGGCGCTGCCGAGCAGCACCAGTTGCTGCACGAGTGGACCCCGGCCACCGGTGAGTTCCCCAGCGATGGTTGCGTGCAACAGTTGGTGGAAGCACAAGCACTGAAAACCCCGGAGTCCGAGGCCCTGTTGTTCGCTGGCCAGCGCCTGAGCTACCGGGAACTCAATGCCCGGGCCAACCGCCTGGCGCACAAGCTGATCGAGCTGGGCGTGGGGCCTGAAGTGCGGGTGGGCGTGGCCTTGCAGCGCACCCCGGAAATGGTCGTGGCGCTGCTGGCGGTGCTCAAGGCCGGTGGCGCCTATGTGCCACTGGACCCGGATTATCCCCAGGACCGTCTGGCCCACATGCTGCGCGACAGTCAGGCACAGATCCTGTTGACCGAAAGCGCCTTGCTGTCGCTGCTGCCGTCCGTGGAATCCCTGCAGACCCTGCAACTGGATGCCCAGCCAGGCTGGCTGGATGGCTACTCGACAGACGACCCGGCGCCACGCGCGACCCCGGACAACCTGGCCTATGTGATCTACACCTCCGGTTCCACCGGCCTGCCCAAGGGCGTGGCGATTGCCCATCGCAACGTGCTGGCGCTGATCGACTGGTCGAACCGGGTGTACAGCACTGCAGACCTGCAAGGGGTGCTGGCTTCCACCTCGATCTGCTTCGACCTGTCGGTGTGGGAGCTGTTTGTCACCCTGTCCAGCGGCGGTTCCATCGTCCTGGCCCGCAACGCCCTGGAACTGCCGGAGCTGGCGGACCGCGACCGGGTGCGCTTGATCAATACCGTGCCTTCGGCGATTGCCGCGCTGCACCGCAGCGGGCAGATTCCGCCCAGCGTGCGGATCATCAACCTGGCGGGTGAGCCGCTGAAACAGGCGCTGGTGGATAGCCTCTACCAGCAGCCCGGGCTGGTGCATGTCTACGACCTGTACGGCCCTTCGGAAGACACCACCTACTCGACCTACACCCGGCGCGAGGCGGGAGGGCAGGCCAATATCGGCCGGGCCGTCAGCAACACCCAGAGCTACATCCTCAGCCCGGACCTGCAACCAGTGCCGGTGGGCAGTGCCGGCGAGCTGTATCTGGCCGGCGCCGGGGTGACTCGCGGATACCTGGCGCGCCCAGGGCTGACCGCCGAAAAGTTCGTACCCAACCCGTTCTCCAGCGACGGTGGCCGGTTGTACCGCACCGGCGACCTGACCCGTTACCGCGCCGATGGGGTGATCGAGTACATCGGCCGCATCGACCATCAGGTGAAGATCCGCGGTTTCCGTATCGAGCTGGGGGAAATCGAAGCGCGGCTGGTGCAGCAGGCGGCGGTGCGTGAAGCCTTCGTCCTGGCCCATGACGGCGAAAACGGCCAGCAACTGGTGGCCTATATCGTGCCGAGCGACGCCGCTATGGCGGTCGCAGGGGAAGCCCAGGCCGCCCTGCGCGAAAGCCTCAAGACGGCACTCAAGGAACACGTGCCGGACTACATGGTGCCGGCCTACCTGCTGTTCCTGGAGGCGCTGCCCCTGACCCCGAATGGCAAGCTCGATCGCAAGGCCCTGCCCAAGGTCGACGCCCAGCAGATGCAGCAAGTCTACGTGGCGCCGCAGAGCGAGCTGGAGCAACAGGTCGCGGCGATCTGGGCCGATGTGCTGAAGCTGGATCGGGTGGGCATGAGCGACAACTTCTTCGAGCTGGGCGGCCACTCCCTGTTGGTGGCTCAGGTGGTGACTCGGGTCAAGCAGCAGTTTGGCGTGGATATGCCCATCAAGTCGCTGTTCGGCGCGGAGAGCCTCGCGGCCTTTGTCGAGAAGGTTCAGGCCCTGCGGCAGACAACTTCTTCACTGCAGGATGAATTGGCTAAATCTTTGGAGGCCCTCAAACGTTTATCTCCCGATGATCTTGAAAAAATAATTTCTTAGGCGAGGTAGTACATGCAAGCTTTAATCGACTCGGTAGGCACGCTTTCTTCCAAGGAAAGAAGAGCCCTGGCGATTTTGCTTAAAGAAAAGGGCATCAACCTCTTTGGTATCGCTCCTATCTGCAGCCGCGGCGCCGACGAGGCGCCGGTTCTCTCCTATACCCAGGAAAGCCAGTGGTTCCTTTGGCAACTGGAACCCGACAGCACCGCCTACCACATCACCACGGCGCTGCGCTTGACCGGAGAACTGGACCTCGACGCGCTGCGCCATGCATTCGATACCCTGATTGCCCGGCATGAAACCCTGCGCACTACCTTTTCCGAAGACGATGGCACGGCGGTGCAGGTGGTGCACCCACCGGCGCCGCTGGACATCGAGGTCATCGAACTGCACGCCGGCGGCCTGTCCTATGAGGCCCAGGTCCATGCCCTGACCGACAGCAAGAGCCAGCCGCCCTTCGATCTGCGCAATGGCCCGCTGTTGCGGGCCAAATTGCTGCGGGTGGCAGCAGACGAGCATGTGCTGGTCCTGACCCAGCACCACATCGTTTCCGATGGCTGGTCGATGGGGGTGATGGTCGACGAGCTGATCCAGCTCTATGCCGGCTACCGCCAGGGGCGCACGGTCAGCCTGCCGGACCTGCCGATTCAATACGCCGACTATGCCAACTGGCAGCGCCAGTGGATGGATGCCGGCGAGCGTGAGCGGCAACTGGGCTACTGGCTGGAGCAACTGGCCGGGGAGCAGCCCTTGCTGATGCTGCCGCTGGACCACCCGCGCCCGGCGATCCAGAGCTATCGGGGGGCGCTGCTGGATATCCCGTTGCCGGAAGAGCTGCGCCTGGGCCTCAAGCAATTGGCCCAGCGTGAAGGGGCGACCCTGTTCATGCTGTTGCTGGCCTCGTTCCAGGTCTTGCTGCACCGCTACAGCGGCCAGGCGGACATCCGCGTCGGGGTGCCGACCGCCAACCGCAACCGGGTGGAAACCGAGCGCCTGATCGGCTTCTTCGTCAATACCCAGGTGTTCAAGGCCGAGGTCGACGGGCAACTGGGCTTCAATGATTTCCTGCAGCAGGTCAAGCAGACCGCGCTGATGGCCCAGTCCCACCAGGACTTGCCTTTCGAGCAGTTGGTGGAAGCCTTGCGCCCCGAGCGCAGCCTGAGCCACAGCCCGCTGTTCCAGGCAATGTTCAACCACCAGACCGCGGTCAAGAAGGGCGGGCAGAGCCAGCGCCTGGACGACCTCAGCATCGAGACCCTGAGTTGGCAGGGGCGTGCTGCGCAGTTCGACCTGACCCTGGATACCTTCGAATCCGAGGATGGCCTCTGGGCCTCCCTGACCTACGCCACCGACCTGTTCGAGGCGTCCACCATCGAGCGTCTGGCCCAGTCCTGGGTGCAGTTGCTGCAGGGCATCGTCCAGCAGCCGCGCCAGCGCCTGGGGGACCTGCCGCTGCTGGGCGCTGCCGAGCAGCACCAGTTGCTGCACGAGTGGACCCCGGCCACCGGTGAGTTCCCCAGCGATGGTTGCGTGCAGCAGTTGGTGGAAGCACAAGCACTGAAAACCCCGGAGGCCGAGGCCCTGTTGTTCGCTGGCCAGCGCCTGAGCTACCGGGAACTCAATGCTCGGGCCAACCGCCTGGCGCACAAGCTGATCGAGCTGGGCGTGGGGCCTGAAGTGCGGGTGGGCGTGGCCTTGCAGCGCACCCCGGAAATGGTCGTGGCGCTGCTGGCGGTGCTCAAGGCCGGTGGCGCCTATGTGCCACTGGACCCGGATTATCCCCAGGACCGTCTGGCCCACATGCTGCGCGACAGTCAGGCACAGATCCTGTTGACCGAAAGCGCCTTGCTGTCGCTGCTGCCGTCCGTGGAATCCCTGCAGACCCTGCAACTGGATGCCCAGCCAGGCTGGCTGGATGGCTACTCGACAGACGACCCGGCGCCACGCGCGACCCCGGACAACCTGGCCTATGTGATCTACACCTCCGGTTCCACCGGCCTGCCCAAGGGCGTGGCGATTGCCCATCGCAACGTGCTGGCGCTGATCGACTGGTCGAACCGGGTGTACAGCACTGCAGACCTGCAAGGGGTGCTGGCTTCCACCTCGATCTGCTTCGACCTGTCGGTGTGGGAGCTGTTTGTCACCCTGTCCAGCGGCGGTTCCATCGTCCTGGCCCGCAACGCCCTGGAACTGCCGGAGCTGGCGGACCGCGACCGGGTGCGCTTGATCAATACCGTGCCTTCGGCGATTGCCGCGCTGCACCGCAGCGGGCAGATTCCGCCCAGCGTGCGGATCATCAACCTGGCGGGTGAGCCGCTGAAACAGGCGCTGGTGGATAGCCTCTACCAGCAGCCCGGGCTGGTGCATGTCTACGACCTGTACGGCCCTTCGGAAGACACCACCTACTCGACCTACACCCGGCGCGAGGCGGGAGGGCAGGCCAATATCGGCCGGGCCGTCAGCAACACCCAGAGCTACATCCTCAGCCCGGACCTGCAACCGGTGCCGGTGGGCAGTGCCGGCGAGCTGTACCTGGCCGGTGCCGGGGTGACCCGAGGCTACCTGGCGCGCCCAGGGCTGACCGCCGAGAAGTTCGTACCCAACCCGTTCTCCAGCGACGGTGGCCGGTTGTACCGCACCGGCGACCTGACCCGTTACCGCGCCGATGGGGTGATCGAGTACATCGGCCGTATCGACCATCAGGTGAAGATCCGCGGTTTCCGTATCGAGCTGGGGGAAATCGAAGCGCGGCTGGTGCAGCAGGCGGCGGTGCGTGAAGCCTTTGTCCTGGCCCATGACGGCGAAAACGGCCAGCAACTGGTGGCCTATATCGTGCCGAGCGACGCCGCTATGGCGGTGGCAGGGGAAGCCCAGGCCGCCCTGCGCGACAGCCTCAAGACGGCACTCAAGGAACACGTGCCGGACTACATGGTGCCGGCCTACCTGCTGTTCCTCGAAGCGTTGCCGCTGACCCCCAACGGCAAGCTCGATCGCAAGGCCCTGCCCAAGGTCGACGCCCAGCAGATGCAGCAAGTCTATGTGGCGCCGCAGAGCGAACTGGAGCAGCAGATCGCGGCGATCTGGGCCGATGTGCTGAAGCTTGAGCAGGTCGGTGCCACCGATAACTTCTTCGAACTGGGCGGTGATTCGATCATCTCGATCCAGGTAGTCAGCCGCGCGCGGCAGGCCGGTATCCGCTTCACCCCGCGGGATCTGTTCCAGTACCAGACGGTACAGGGGCTGGCGGCAGTGGCCGAGCAGGGCGAGGGCGGGGTGCAGATCGACCAGGGCCCGGTGCGTGGCGCAACTGCGCTGCTGCCGGTGCAGCAGTGGTTCTTCGAGCTGCCCATGAGCGAACGCCATCACTGGAACCAGTCAGTGCTGCTCAAGCCGGCCCAGCCGCTGCGCGCCGAGGTGGTAGAGAACGCCTTGCAGGCCCTGTGGGTGCAGCATGACGCCTTGCGCTTGCAGTTCAGCCAGGAGGCGGATGGCTGGTCGGCGCGTTTTGCCGATGCAGGCCAGCGGCCGGAGCTGCTCTGGCAGGTCGCAGTGGATGGCGCCCAGGCCATGGAACAGTCGGCGATCGAGGCGCAGCGCAGCCTGAACCTGCAGGACGGGCCGCTGCTGCGGGCCGTGCTGTTCAGCCTGGAGGACGGCAGCCAGCGCCTGTTGCTGGTGATTCACCACCTGGTGGTGGACGGCGTGTCCTGGCGGATCCTGCTGGAGGATCTGCAACGGGCCCACACTCAACTCAGCGCCGGCCAGACTCTGGCATTGCCGGCCAAGACCAGCTCGACCCAGGCCTGGGCGGAGCAGATGCGGGCCTATGCCCAAGGTGCGGCGCTGCAGGAAGAACTCAAGTACTGGCAGGCCCAGTTGCAGGGCGTCGAGTCGAACCTGCCGCTGGATCGCCCGGTGACCGCATTGCAGAACCAGCACGCCAGCAGCCTGAGTTCACGCCTGGACAAGGCCCATACCCAGCGCCTGCTGCAGGATGCCCCGGCGGCCTACCGCACCCAGATCAACGATCTGCTGCTCACCGCCCTGGCCCGGGTCATCACCCGCTGGACCGGCGAAGCCAGTGCCCTGGTGCAACTGGAAGGCCACGGCCGCGAAGACCTGTTCGACAGCATCGACCTGACCCGCACCGTGGGCTGGTTCACCAGCATGTTCCCGGTGAAGCTCACGCCCCAGGCGTCCCTGGCCGATTCGATCAAGTTCATCAAGGAACAACTGCGGGCGGTGCCGAACAAGGGCATCGGCTTTGGTGCCTTGCGCTACCTGGGCGAGGCGCAAGCGCAGCAGACCCTGGCAGCCTTGGCCGTGCCGCGTATCACCTTCAACTACCTGGGCCAGTTCGACGGCAGTTTCGACGAGCAGGATTCCCTGTTCAAACCCAGCGGTGAAGCCAAGGGCGACGACCAGAGCCCACTGGCCCCGCTGAGCAACTGGCTGAGCCTGGATGGCCAGGTCTATGGCGGCGAGTTGAGCCTGAACTGGACCTTCAGCCAGCAGATGTTCGATACCGCCACGGTGCAGCGGCTGGCCGACGACTATACCGAGGAGCTCAAGGCGCTGGTGGCGCATTGCTGCACACCAGAGCTGGCGGGCGCGACCCCGTCGGACTTCCCACTGGCGGGCCTGAACCAGCAGCAACTGGATCGCCTGCCGGTGGCGATGGCCTCGGTCGAAGACCTCTACCTCCTGTCGCCGATGCAGCAGGGCATGCTGTTTCATACCCTCTACGAGCAGGCCGCGGGCGATTACATCAACCAACTGCGGGTAGACGTGGATGGCCTTGATCCGCTGCGCTTCCAGCAGGCCTGGCAGGCGGCCATCGATCGGCATGACATCCTGCGCACCGGCTTTATCTGGCAGGGCGAGGTGTCGACGCCGCTGCAAGTGGTGCACAAGCACATTGCCCTGGACTGCACCGAACATGACTGGCGCGGCCAGCCGCAGCAGCAGGAAGTCCTGGATACCCTGGCCACCGCCGAGCGCCAGCGTAGCTTCGAGCTGGATGCCGTGCCGTTGTTGCGCCTGACCCTGGTGCGTATCGATGAGCAGCGCTACCACCTGATCTACACTAACCATCACATCCTGATGGACGGCTGGAGCAACTCGCAGTTGCTCGGCGAAGTGCTGCAACGTTATGCCGGTCAGTTGCCCAGCCACGCTCCGGGCCGCTACCGGGACTACATCGCCTGGCTGCAACGCCAGGATGCCCAGGCCTGTGAAAGCTTCTGGAAAGAACAACTGCAGACGCTGGATGAACCGACCCGCCTGACCCAGGCGCTGTCCCGGGTCGCGGATATTCCGGCCGGCACCGGCCACGGCAAGCATCATCGCGAGCTGGACCTGGCACAGACGGCACGGCTTGGCGAATTTGCCCGGCAGCAGAAGGTCACGGTCAATACCCTGGTGCAGGCGGCGTGGCTGCTGTTGCTGCAACGTTGCACCGGGCAGGAAAGCGTGGTGTTCGGCGCCACGGTGGCGGGGCGTCCCGCGGAGCTCAAGGGCATAGAGCAGCAGGTGGGCTTGTTCATCAACACCTTGCCGGTGGTGGCTACGCCACGCCCGGACATGACCGTGAGCCAGTGGTTGCAGGCAGTGCAGAACCGCAACCTGGCGCTGCGCGACTATGAGTACACGCCGCTGTACGAAGTGCAGCGCTGGGCCGGGCTGGGCGGGGATGCGCTGTTCGACAACATCCTGGTGTTCGAGAACTACCCGGTGTCCGAAGCCCTGGAAAAAGGTGCTCCGGCGCAACTGCGCTTTGGCGCTGTGGGTAACCACGAGCAGACCAACTACCCCCTGACGGTCGCGGTCAACCTGGGGGCGAGCCTGTCGTTCGAGTTCATCTATGCCCGTGAATCTTTCTCTGAACCTTCAATGGTGCAGTTGGGCGGGCACTTGCAGGGCCTGTTGCTGAGCCTGATGGAGCATGCGCAAACCGGCCTGGGTGAGTTGCCATTACTGACGCAGGACGAGCAGCACCGTATCCGCCAGGATTGGGACCACACCGATGTGGTCTACCCGACCGAGCGTTTTGTTCACCAGCTGTTTGCCGATCAGGCGGCCAAGGCGCCGGATGCACCAGCGGTGTTCTTCGCCGAGCAGCGCCTGAGCTATCGCGAGCTGGATACTCAAGCCAACCAGCTGGCGCACAAGTTGATCGAGCTGGGCGTTGGCCCGGAAGTGCGGGTGGCCATCGCCATGCCGCGTTGCGCGGAAATCATGGTGGCCTTCCTGGCCGTGCTCAAGGCTGGTGGGGTTTATGTGCCGCTGGATATCGAGTACCCCCAGGACCGCCTGCGCTACATGATGCAAGACAGCGGCGCGTGGCTGCTGCTGACCCAGAACCATCTGCTGGATCGCTTGCCGATTCCTGAGGGGCTGCCGACCCTCAGCGTCGAAGGCGCGGCTGATTTTGCGGCTTACCCTGTGACCAGTCCGCAGGTGGATCTGGCCGAGGAAAACCTCGCCTACGTGATCTACACCTCCGGCTCCACCGGCTTGCCCAAGGGCGTGGCGGTGTCCCACGGCCCGCTGGCCATGCACAGCCTGGCCACCGGCGAGCGCTATGAAATGAGCCCGGCGGATTGCGAGTTGCACTTCATGTCCTTCGCCTTCGACGGTTCCCACGAAGGCTGGATGCACCCGCTGATCTACGGGGCCAGCGTGCTGATCCGTGATGACAGCCTGTGGTCGCCGGAATTCACCTACGAACAGATGCACCGCTACGGCGTCACCGTGGGCGTGTTCCCGCCGGTGTATCTGCAACAACTGGCGGTGCACGCCGAGCGCGACGGCAATCCGCCGGCGGTGCGGGTGTACTGCTTCGGCGGCGATGCAGTGCCGCAGGCCAGTTACGACTTGGCATGGCGGGTGCTGCGTCCGAAGTACATCTTCAACGGCTACGGCCCGACCGAGACGGTGGTTACGCCATTGATCTGGAAGGCCCGTGTCGGTGATCCCTGTGATGCGGCCTACGCGCCTATCGGCAATATCGTTGGCAACCGCAGCGCCTACGTGGCCGATGCCAACCTCAACCTGTTGCCGGTTGGCGTGGCAGGCGAGCTGTACCTGGGTGGCCTGGGCGTGGCCCGGGGTTACCTGGATCGTCCGGGGCTGACGGCCGAGCGTTTTATCCCTGACCCCTACAGCACCACCGGTGCCCGGCTGTACCGCAGCGGCGACCTGACCCGCTATCGCACCGATGGCTTGGTGGAGTACGTAGGCCGTGTCGACCATCAGGTGAAGGTGCGGGGTTTCCGTATCGAGCTGGGCGAGATCGAAGCGCGCTTGCTGGAGCAGGACCCGGTACTGGAAGTGGCGGTGATCGCCCAGCCAGGGCCGAGCGGCCAGCAGCTGGTGGGCTACATCGTGCCGGTGGACGCCGAGGTGGCGTCGAGCAACGAGCGCCAGGCGCAGTTGCGCGAGAGCATCAAGGCGCGCCTGCGCGAGAGCCTGCCGGACTACATGGTGCCGACTTACCTGCTGTTCCTCGAAGCACTGCCGCTGACACCGAACGGCAAGCTGGACCGCAAGTCGCTGCCGAAAGTCGATGCGCAGCTGATGCAGCAGACCTACGTCGCGCCGCAGAACCCGCTGGAACAACAGATCGCGGCGATCTGGGCCGATGTGCTGAAGCTTGAGCAGGTGGGCGTCACCGACAACTTCTTCGAACTGGGTGGCGACTCGATCATCTCGATCCAGGTGGTCAGCCGGGCGCGGCAGGCCGGTATCCGCTTCACCCCCAAGGACCTGTTCCAGCACCAGACGGTGCAGGGGCTGGCCACGGTGGCGGAGCAGGGCGAGGGCGGTTTGCAGATCGACCAGGGCCCGGTGCGTGGGCAGATGCCGCTGCTGCCGATCCAGCAGTGGTTCTTCGACACCCCGGTGCCGGAACGGCATCACTGGAACCAGTCGGTGCTGCTCAAGCCGCTACAGGCGCTGCAAGCCCAGCCCCTGGAAAGCGCATTGCAGGCCCTGACGGTGCAGCACGATGCCTTGCGCCTGCGCTTTACCGAACATCAGGGCACGTGGCGTGCAGCCTTTGCCGATGCCGAGGAGCCGGTGCAACTGCTGTGGCAGGCCAATGTCGCCGACGCCCAGGCGTTGCAGCAGTTTGCCGAGCAGGCCCAGAGCAGTCTCAACCTGCAGGAGGGCCCGTTGCTGCGGGCCGTGCTGTTCACCCTGGCCGACCAGAGCCAGCGCCTGTTGCTGATCGTTCATCACCTGGTGGTGGATGGGGTGTCCTGGCGGATTCTCCTGGAGGATCTGCAAGCCTTGCTGGGCGGCCAGGCACTGCCGGCCAAGTCCAGCTCGACCCAAGCCTGGGCCGGGCAGTTGCAGGCCTATGCCAGCAGCGCGGCGCTGCAGCAGGAGCTGGGTTACTGGCAGGCACAGTTGCAGGGTGTCGAATCGAACCTGCCTTGCGACCACGGCCACGACGGGTTGCAGAACCAGCACGCGAGCAGTGTCGAAACCCGGCTGAGCAAGGGTGATACCCAACGTCTGTTGCAGGACGCACCGGCAGCCTATCGCACCCAGATCAACGATCTGCTGCTTACCGCCCTGGCCCGGGTCATCACCCGCTGGACCGGCGACAGCAGCGCCCTGGTGCAGCTGGAAGGCCACGGCCGAGAAGAGCTGTTCGACAGCATCGACCTGAGTCGCACCGTGGGCTGGTTCACCAGCGTGTTCCCGGTGAAGCTGACGCCGCAGCCGGCCCTGGCCGACTCGATCAAGTTCATCAAGGAACAGCTGCGGGCGGTGCCGAACAAGGGCATCGGCTTCGGTGCCTTGCGCTACCTGGGGGATGCTCAAGCACAGGCAGCCCTCGCCGCACTGGCGGTGCCACGCATCACCTTCAACTACCTGGGACAGTTCGACGGCAGTTTCGATGACCAGCAGGCATGGTTTGCCCCGGCCAGTGAGGCCAAGGGCGACGACCAGAGCCTGCACGCCCCCCTGGGCAACTGGTTGACTCTCAATGGCCAGGTCTATGGCGGTGAGCTGAGCCTGGGCTGGAACTTCAGCCGGGCGATGTTCGATACCGCCACCATCGAGCACCTGGCGGATGACTACGCCCGGGAACTCAAGGCGCTGATCGAGCATTGCAGCCAGCCCGAGCACCGTGGCGCGACGCCGTCGGACTTCCCGCTGGCCGGCCTGAGCCAGCAGCAGCTGGACCGCTTGCCGCTGGCCCTGGCCAAGGTCGAAGACCTTTATCCGCTGTCGCCGATGCAGCAAGGCATGCTATTCCACACCCTGTATCAAGAGGAGGGTGGCGACTACATCAACCAGCTACGAGTGGATGTAGACGGGCTCGATCCCGAGCGCTTCCGCCAGGCCTGGCAGGCAACCATCGAGCGTCATGACATCCTGCGCAGCGGTTTCCTCTGGCAGGGCGAACTGCCGGCGCCGATCCAGGTGGTGTACAAGCAGGTCAGCCTGGAGTGTGTCGAGCACGACTGGCGCTCGACGCAGCAGGCCCCGCAAGCCCTGGACACCCTGGCGGCGACCGAGCGTCAACGGGGCTTCGATCTGGCCGCTGCGCCCCTGCTGCGCCTGACCCTGGTGCGCACTGGCGAGCAGCGTTACCACCTGATCTACACCAACCACCACATCCTGATGGACGGCTGGAGCAACTCGCAGTTGCTCGGTGAAGTACTGCAACGTTATGCCGGTCAATTGCCGCAGCACCTGACCGGGCGCTACCGCGACTACATCGCCTGGCTGCAACGCCAGGACGCCACCCTCAGTGAGCATTTCTGGAAACAGCAACTGCAGGGGCTGGATGAGCCGACCCGTCTGGCCCAGGCCATTGCTGCCGGTGCACGCGCGCCGCTGGAGGAGGGCCATGGCAGCCATGGCTGCACCCTCGACGAGGCCCAGACCCGCAGCCTGGGCGAGTTTGCCCGCCAGCAGAAGGTCACGGTCAACACCCTGGTGCAGGCCGCCTGGCTGTTGCTGCTGCAACGCTGCACCGGGCAGGACACTGTGGTGTTCGGCGCCACCGTGTCTGGCCGGCCGGCGGAACTCAAGGGCGTGGAGCAGCAGATCGGCCTGTTCATCAACACCTTGCCGGTGGTGGCCGCGCCACTTCCGCAGTTGTCGGTCAGCGACTGGTTGCAGGCTGTGCAGGAGCGCAACCTGGCCCTGCGTGACTTCGAACACACGCCACTGTACGACGTGCAGCGCTGGGCGGGCCTGGGGGGCGAGGCGCTGTTCGACAACATCCTCGTGTTCGAGAACTACCCGGTGTCCGAAGCCCTGGAAAAAGGCTCGCCGGCACAGCTGCAATTTGGCGCGGTAGGCAATCATGAGCAGACCAACTACCCGCTGACCCTGTCGGTGTTCGTCGCTGAGCGCCTGTCGTTCGACTACAGCTATTCGTGCCAGCACTTCAGTGGCGCGGTGATCCGGCAACTGGCCGAGGGCCTGCAGCACCTGCTGCTGGCCATGATCGGCAACCCCCGGCAGTGCCTGGGGGACCTCTCGCTGCTCAGCGATGGGCAACGGATGGCCGTTGAACAAGCATCCCGCCGGGCGGCCGGGCAAGTGGGCCGGGACCTGAATATCCACCAGTTGATCGAAGCCCAGGCCGCGCGCACTCCGGATGCCGTGGCGCTGCTGTGCGCCGGCCAGCAACTGAGCTATGGCCAGTTCAACCAGCGGGCCAACCAGTTGGCCCATAAGCTGATCGAGCAGGGTGTAGGCCCGGATGTGCGGGTGGGCATTGCCGTGGAGCGCGGGCTGGACATGATTGTCGGCCTGCTGGCGGTGCTCAAGGCCGGTGGCGCCTACGTGCCGCTGGACCCCGAGTACCCCCAGGAGCGCCTGCACTACATGATGCAGGACAGCGGCATCCAGTTGCTGCTGACCCAGTCGCCGCTGCTGGAGCGTTTGCAGGATGGCCTCGCGGTGCCGTACCTGTGCCTGGACCAGGCTCCCGTCTGGCTGGCCGGTATGGCGCAGGGCAACCCGCCTGAGCGCAGCAGCGCGGAAAACCTGGCCTATGTGATGTACACCTCCGGCTCCACCGGCCGGCCCAAGGGCGTAGGTATTACCCACAACGCCCTGAGCCAGCACGCACGGGCCACCGCCAGCCATTTCAACATGACGGCTGCGGACCGTGGCTTGCAGTTCTCCACCTTCAACTTCGATGCCTTTGTCGAACAGCTGTACCCGGCGCTGATCCGTGGTGCTTCGGTGGTGATCCGCGGCAAGGCGCTGTGGGACAGCGAAACCTTCTACCGCGAGCTGATCGAGCAAGGCATCAGTATCGTCGACTTGAGCACCGCCTACTGGTTCATGCTGGGCAAGGACTTCGCCGCCAAGGGGCCGCGGGACTTTGGCCGCCTGCGTCAGCTCAACCTGGGGGGCGAGGCCATGCCGGCGGAAGGCGTGGCCGCCTGGAAGCAGGCCGGCCTGAAACACGCCTGCCTGCTCAACACCTACGGGCCCACCGAGGCCACCGTGAGTGCCACGGCCCATGACTGCGGTGCCTACCTGAAGGGGACCGAGCCGCTGCCGGCGGTGATTCCACTGGGCAAGGCCCTGCCGGGCCGTTCCATCTACCTGCTGGACAGCAGCGGCAACCTGCCGCTCAACGGTGTGATTGGCGAGCTGATGATCGGTGGCGACCTGTTGGCCCGGGGTTACCACGACCGCCCAGGCCTGACTGCCGAGCGTTTCATTCCCGATCCGTTCAGCAGCGATGGTGGGCGCCTGTATCGCTCCGGCGATCTGGCCCGCTATGACGCCGAAGGCGTGATCGAGTACGCCGGGCGCATTGACCACCAGGTGAAGATCCGCGGTTTCCGTATCGAAATGGGCGAGATCGAAGCGCGGCTGCTGGAGCTGACGCCAGTACGCGAGGCGCTTGTACTGGCCCAGGACGGCGCGAGCGGGCCACAACTGGTGGCTTATGTCGTGCCAGCCGCGCAGGTGGCGGCCGATACGCCGCAGGCCCAGGCGCAACTGCGCGAGCAATTGAAAGCGGCCCTCAAGGAGGTGCTGCCGGACTACATGCTGCCGGCGCACCTGCTGTTCCTCGAAGCGCTGCCGTTGAGCCCCAATGGCAAGCTGGACCGCAAGGCCCTGCCCAAGGCCGAGGCCAGCCTGTTGCAGCAGGCCTACATCGCTCCACAGAGCGAGCTGGAACAGCAGGTCGCCGCCCTCTGGAGCCAGGTGCTGGGCGTCGATCAGGTGGGCCTGGACGACAACTTCTTCGAGTTGGGTGGGCACTCCCTGGATGCCTTGCGCCTGATCGGCGCCATCAACCAGGCACTGGCTGTGCAACTGAGCATCAATGCGCTGTTCACGGCGCCGACCGTGGGGCAACTGGCTGGTGTGATCGCAGCCGGTCAGCCCGACAGTGCACAGAATGTCATCGCCCTGGGCGGCTCCGGCCAGCCGCTGTTCTGCTTCCACCCGGCGGGGGGCAGCGTGTATGGCTACCTGCCGTTGGCGGCGCAGTTGCGCGACCGTTGCGCGGTGTATGGCGTGCTGCACCAGGCCTACCTGCAAACCGACTGGAGCGAGGTTTCATGGCAGGCCATGATCGAGCGCTATGTCGCCAGCATCCGCCAGGTGCAGCCGACAGGTCCTTACTACCTGGCAGGCTGGTCCCTGGGCGGGTCCATTGCCATGGACGTGGCCAGCGAACTGGAGGCGGCGGGAGAGACGGTGCGTTTCCTCGGCCTGCTCGACCCGACACCGCCTCAGGGCGCCGGGGACGATCAGATCCAGACGCAGGAGATGCCAGTCACTGTGACGGCCGAGTCCGAGTGGCAGGCGATCATCGACAAGCTCTGCCAGCAGTTCCCGGGCAGTGCGGAGATGATCGAGAGCCGCTTGAGGCGCGAAGCCGAGCTCGACTGGCAGAGCATCCATGGCTGGGTGGCTGGCAATATCCCCCTGGCTCCCGGCGAGCTGGATCGGGTGGTGGGGCTGTTCAAGGCCGAGTTCGACGCCTCGCTGGTCAGCGCGGTGTTCAATGACTTGAGCGCCTTGTCTGCGGCCTATGCCTATCGCCCCCTGCGGGTTGCGCCGCGGCTATGGTGGTCCAGTGACTACACCCCGGAGCGGATCCAGATCATGGAGCAGGCCATGGGTCGTGAGGTGCAGGGTGGTGAGATAGCCGCTTCATATCATATCGAAGCCCGCCATGAAGCCATGGTGGACAGCCGAGCCTTGCTGGAGAGCTTCACAGAGCAGTTGCTGACCTGCTTGAACTGAGACACCGACAAAGGCCTGGACCGGCAACGGTCCAGGCCTTTGTCGTTTTCGTCATAAGCAAATCAACGGCTCGCCCTCGCTCTGTAGGAGCTGGCTTGCCAGCGAACGTGCGCAGGTCTTAAGGGCGCCTTCGCCGGCAAGCCGGCTCCTACGGGGATCTGCACCGTGCATCTGACTGCTGTAGGAGCTGGCTTGCCAGCGAAGGTGTCACCCGGGGCGCTGCATGACTTGCGGGCCTCTTCGCCGGCAAGCCGGCTCCTGCGGGGATCTGCACCGTGCATCTGACTGCTGTAGGAGCTGGCTTGCCAGCGAAGACGTCACCCGGGGCGCTGCATGACTTGCGGGCGCCTTCGTCGGCAAGCCGGCTCCTACGGAAGGGGATGTGGGAGGGGAGGGGAATTCATCGCGTTGCAGGATCTGGCTTGCCAGCGAAGGTGCGCGAGTCTCAAGGGCGCCTTCGCCGGCAAGCCGGCTCCTACAGGGGGAGGACGTGATTCACAGAGACCAGCTGACCGTGACCATGGCATTGCGCGGGTCGCCGTAGAGGCTGGTGCCGTAGTCGGTGTTGGTGCCGATGCTCTGGTAGTAGCGCTTGTCGAAGAGGTTGTTGACGTTGAGGCGAATGTTCACATTCTCCGAGGCCTTGTAGCTGGTCATCAGGTCCACCAGGGCGTAGGACTTCTGTTCGATGCGGTAGTCGAAGGTGCTCAGGTAGTCGTTGGTGCCCTTGTTGTAGATGGTGTTCTGGCCATAGATCCCGCCGCCGATGGTCCAGCGGTTCAGGTCGCCGGGCAGTTGGTAGGTGGTGAAGGCCTTGAACACGCTGCGCGGGATGTCGGTGTCGAACAGGCGGCCGACGTTGGCTTCATTGGAGTCCTTGGTGTACTTGACCGAGGCATAGGTGTAGCCCGCCCCCAGTTCCCAGCCCGGGGCCAGGGTGCCGTTGATTTCCAGTTCGATACCTTCGCTGCGCACCTGGCCCGCGGCTTCGTAGCAGGTGCTTCCCACCGGGTTGCACTGGTTGGGGTTGAGTACCTTGGCACGGTTTTCCTGGTCGATGCGGAAGATCGCCGCACTGGCATTGAGTTTGCCGTCGAAGTACTCGCCCTTGATGCCCAGTTCGTAGTTCTTGCCTTCGATGGGCTTGAGCGCGCCGTTGGAGGTGTCGAGTTCGGTCTGTGGCTTGAAGATATCGGTGTAGCTGACATAGACCGAGTGGTTCTGGTCCAGGTCATAGATGGCCCCGGCATAGCGGGTCAGGTGGCGTGTCACTTTGTTCGGCAGGCTGGAGGCGGAGGCCTTGCCGTTCCAGGTGGTGGTCACGTCATAGTCGTACCAGTCCAGGCGGCCGCCCAGGATCAGCTTCAGGTCATCGGTGATGCTCAGCCGAGTGGTGACGTAGGTGCCTTCCAGCTGGCTGGTACGGCGTTGTGTCCAGGGGTTTGCACTCATGTCCGGCTTGGGAATGCCGCTGGGTTTGTAGATGTTGGTGTGGGTCTCAAGGTCGATGGGCAAGCCCTTGCCCTTGAACGTCAAGTCGCGCCGGCTGGCGCCCAGCACCAGTTCATGGGTACGCCCGAACAGGGAGAAGGGACCGGTGACGTAACCGTCGTAGCTGTTTTGCTGGTCTTCGTAGTCGTAGCGACCGATGTTCTGGCCGAACTCATCGTAGTTGGCGCCCATGCGTTCCGGAATGGAGCCGAGCATGTTCAGGTCCGACCAGCTCTTGCTGGCGGACAGGAGCATTTTCCAGCTGTTGGCGAAGCGATACTCCAGGCGGCTGAACGCCGTGGTGTTGTTCTGATCCCAGTACTCCCACTTGCTGCCCAGGTAGGTCGAGCGCTTGAGGTGCAGGTCGCTGCCGTCGGCTGCAACCGGCAGGCCACCCCAGGAAGTGTTGTTTCTGCCGCTCTGGTTGGAGACGCCAAAAGTGAAGGTGGTGTCTTCGTTCAGGTCGGCCTCGGTGATGCCGTAGAACACGTTGCGTTCACTGCTGACGAAGTCCTGGAAGCTGCCCTTGCTCTGATAGGCGGCGACCACCCGGCCGCGCAGGGTGCCGCTTTCGTTGAGGGCGTTGGAGGCGTCGATCTCGGTGCGGTAGTCGTCCCAGCTGCCGGCGCTGCCGGTGACGGTGACCCGCGGTGTGGCGGTGGGGCGCTTGCGCACCATGTTGATCGCTGCCGACGGGTTACCTGCGCCCTGCATCATCCCGGTGGCGCCACGCACCACTTCCACATGGTCGAAGATCGCCATGTCAGCCGAGGAGTTCATGTCCCGGCTCAGGTAGTGGGTCAAATCGTTGGGCAAGCCGTCGGTCATCAGGTTTTCGACGGCAAAACCACGGGAGTAGAAGGTCGGCCGCTGCGGACCGTCCTTGGTGATGGAAATGCCGGGGGTGGCCTTGAGCACATCCTCCAGGGACCTCATGTTCTGGTCATCCATGCGCTGGCGGGTGATGACCGTGACCGACTGCGGGGTTTCCCGGGCCGTCAGCGACAGCTTGCTGGCGGTCTGCATGGCCCCGGTGGTGTAGGAACCTGTGTCCTCGGTGGTGGTGCCCAGGCCCTGGCCGCTGATGGTGCTGGTCCCCAGTTCCAGCGAGCCGTTGCCACCATGGTTGCGGATAGTGACCGAGTTGTCCTTGAGGGTGTAGGCCACCCCCGTGCCATTGAGCATGGCCGCGATGGCCCGCTCCGGCGAATAGCTGCCGCTGAGGGCGTTGCTGCGCTTGCCTTGCACATCGTCAGGGTTGTAGAGCACCTGCATATTGGCCTGGCGCCCGAACTCCTGCAGGGCCGCAGACATGGACTGCGAGACGATGTTGAAATGGATTTCCTGGGCCTGGACCTGAGCCATCAGTGGCAGGGTCAGGGCCAGGCCCAGGGTGCGGGAAGCCAGTTTTGGCGAGAAGGCCTGGCGAAGCAGCGCTTTCGTCAAAGGGGTCAGTCGGTGTTGTGCGGGCATGCTCATATGCTCTTATAGATCCGGCAGATGTAGTGACTGTTAATGGTATTAATTCTCAGTTCTGTCTGTATGACGCATCAGCTGCCATAAACCGGAAACAATCACGCCGGTTGCAGTTCAGTCAGGACTCGTCCGGCCTTCATGCGCACCAACTGGTCGGCAATGTCGAAGTAGCGATCGTCGTGGCTGATCACGATGATGGTCTTGCCCAGGCGCTTGAGATCGGGCAGCAGCTCGGTGTAGAAAATCCGCCGGAAGGCCGGGTCCTGGTCGGCGGCCCATTCGTCGAACACCAGCACCGGGCGCTCTTCCAGCCAGGCATTGACCAGGGCCAAGCGCTTGCGCTGGCCGGTGGACAGGTCGGTGGTGGTGAAGGCGCCATCCTTGACGCTGACCTTGTGGGCGATTTCCAGGCGGTTCAGGTACTGGGTGGCGACGTCCAGCGACTTGCCGGCATTGCCCTGGACCAGGTCGTCGAACAGGTAGTAGTCGGCAAATACCGTGGTGAACAGCTGCCGGTAGTCATCCCGGGCCCGGTCGGTCACCGCTTCGCCATTGAGACGGATCTCCCCGGACTGGGGCTGGTACAGGCCCAGCAACAGCTTGATCAGGGTGGTCTTGCCGCAGCCGTTCTCGCCGACGATGAAGACGATGTCGCCCTGCTTGATGTTCAGGTTGATCGGGCCCAGGTGGAACGGTTCGCTGCCTTCCACCGGCGGCGGGCTGTAGCGCACCTCGCGCAGTTCCAGGCTGTGCACCACCGCTTGCGGCGCTTCGCTGTCGTCCATCAGCAGGTGCGGCTCGGGAGAAGAGAAGCGTTCGGACAGTTCGCTGATCCGGGCGAAGGCGATCTTGGCCTTGCCGACGATGGGCAGGTAGCCGACCACGTGTTCCAGCGGGCCCTTCATGTACAGCAGCACCAGCACGAAACCGGTGATCACCGCAGGGTCCGGGTTCGGGTAGTAGGCCTGCATGGCCAGGGCCAGGCCGATGACCACGAAGAACAGCATCGAGCCGAAGCTCTTGGCCAGGATGTAGATGTTTACCGAGCGCACCTGGATATCGCTGATGCGATCCGCGGTTTTCTGGATGCGCTGGGTATTCATGCGAAAGCGCCGGGGCCGGTGAATGCGCAGTTCCTTGGCACCGGAGGCGATCGCGTTGTAGTAGCGCTGCAGCTCGTCCTCATGGTCGCGAGCCTCATCGAAGCCCTTGATGCCCTTGCCGCCGGCCACCAGCTGCACACTGGTGCCGATGATGATGGCCACCACCATCATCAGGAACATCGGCACCGAGAGGTACGCCAGGTAGCCCAGGCAACCCAGGGTGACGGTGGTGGCGATGGCCAGGGGAGTGAAGGCGAAAGAGAAGTCGCTGATGGTGTCGACGTCGTGGGTCAGTACCGGGATCAGGCGGTGGGAGCGATAGCGCTCGATCTGGGTGATGGGCGCCGAGAGTACTTTTTCACCCAGGTCCTTGCGCAGGGCGGCAATGATCCGTTGTCCCACATAGTTGGTGCCGATGTCCGAGACGATGGAACTGACCAGGGCCAGCACGCACAGGGCGGCGAAGGTCAGGACCACGCCTTGGGTCATGCCGGTCGCCGAGTGCAGGGCGTTGTTGATGGTGGCCAGCAACAGGGTGATGGCCAGGCCGCCGGCCATGCCCAGGGCAACGGAGATCACCACGATGGTGCGAAAGGGCCTGAGCAATGCGAGCAGACCGTTGAAGGCGCCGCGCTTGGGGTCGGTCATAAGTACTTCCCAGAGAGTGGATAGAGGGTCGTAGCACGCAGACCCTTACCCCTGACAAACGAAGCGCCGACGCCAGTATTTAGCTCGGCATGCCAGCCCGGCGGGCACTGCGGATAAATTGCCCTGCCTGTGGTTCGTTCTTGTTCTGTGGGCGCACGTGTATCGACGCAGTGCCTGAACCATTGAGCGAGAGCGAGCAAATGACAAAGAAGAATCTGGTGTATGTCTGGTCCCTGCGAAATGCCGCCGCCGACAAGGCCGGGCAGGCGGTGGCTTACAAGGACCACGAGCGCTACATGAAATCGGTGCTGGAATTTCTGGTCCAGACGCTGAACCAGACGCCCCTGGGCGAGGCCTACGAACTGGTGGGCGTGGTCTACGACGATGACGAGCAGTCGCCACGGGACCAGCAGTTGGTCAGCGACTACGGCTTTGCCTACCAGCCGGGCCGCCAGTGGTTGTACCCGGCGGACCTGGAAGTGCAGGGCAAGCGGGTCAACGACTTGCTGCTGAGTGTGCCGTCCACCTATCGTCGCCATCCCCGCGGCAGTGCCGAACACATCGCCGGCAAGCAGGATTTCGAACGCCGCCTGCACGACACCCTGGTGGAGCTCAAAGCCGATATCGTGGTGCTCGACGGCCTGCTGGTGATCCTCGATGAACTGGTGCGCCCGGGAGCGCCTTTCGCCCGGCGGATCATGAACATCCACCCGGGCATCACCCGCATCGAATCGCCCTATGAGCGTCGCGGGGCCTATGCCACCTGGAATGCCCTGTACGGCGCCCGTGGGCAGAAAGTAGTGGATTGGGCGACGAAGGAAACCGAGCCGACCGCGCCGCTATACCTGACCGGTGCCTCGTTCCACTACGTGGACAACGGTATCGACTCCGGCGAGGTGCTGCATGACGTGCTCAACACCGAAATCGGCCCCGAGGACACCATCCTCGAACTGCGCTGGAACAACTTCAACAACAGCCTGTTCCCGGCCTTGCGCCAGGGCCTGTGGCTGATGCTGGAGAACCTTCGCCAGGCTCAGGCCGGCAAGGCCCGGGACGTCGCCTGATACTGCCAGTGGCCCGGTGCGGTTGTTGCCCCGGGCCGCTGTTCATCGGGGTGTCTACTTGTGGCTGGCGCCGGGCTGTTCCAGCTCACGCACGACCCGGAAGCTCAGCCAGTCCCCGCGCACTTCGCGCTTGCGGCTGTTGCGGTTGCCCGAACGCGAGAATACCGGTGCCTCGCCCCAGTCGTTGCCGCGAATCTGGGCATCCAGGCACACCCCTTCCGACTCTTCCATCCAGGCCCGGCCATCGGCAGGTGCGCCCACGTAGTCGGGGTGCCAGCAGTCGGCGACCCATTCATAGACGTTGCCGTGCATGTCATACATGCCGAAGGCATTGGGCGGATAGCTGCCCACCGGGGCGGTGAAGCTGAAGCCGTCCTTGGGGCCGTAGGTGTTGGCGTGCTTGGTGATCTGGTACTGGCCTTCCTCGTCGAAAGGGAAGGGAAAGGAACCGGTGCTGCCGGCGCGTGCGGCGTATTCGCGTTCCGCCTCGCTGACCATCCGGTAGTGCTTGCCGGTTTTCTTCGACAGCCACTGGGTATAGGCCTGCACGTCGGCGTAGTCGACGCAGACCGCCGGCTGGCGCGGCCCCTGTTCATAGCGTGGTTTGCTGGCCTGGCACAGGCGGCCGGGGCGGTCGTCGCCGTCCTTGATCACGGTACCGGTTTCGCGGATGTAGGCATCAAGCTCGGCGGCAGTGACATGGAAGCGGCTCATGGCGAAGGCGTTCTTGAAGGTCACGCTGTGCTGCGGGCCTTCATCGGGCTCGCGGCCCACTTCGTCTTCCGGGGTACCCATGACAAAGCTGCCGGCCGGCAGGACCACCATTTCCGGGCAGTTCTTGCAGTCCTTGAACACGCTGCCGGGCTTGGGCGGTTCTACCGCGTGTGCGTTGAGGCTGATCAGGCAACCGGCCAGGGCGGCCAAGGAGGAATAGGCGATGGGTTTCATCAGTCAATAGCCTTGTGCAATGTGAGTTCAGGGGGCGTGGCAACGGCTCAGGCGGTCTTGCTGCTGCGCAGGCGCTTGCCCAGCAGGTCCATGGTCCGGTCGATATCCGCCTCGCTGTTGAGCAGGCCGGGGGCCATGCGCACTACCGGCCCGGCATCGCGGTCCACCGCGTCCACCAGGATGCGGTTCTCGATCAGCCAGGCGGCGGTGGCGTCGGTGTCCAGGTTCTGGCCGCGGAAGAAGGTGAAGCCGGCGGAATGCTCGGGGCTCAGGGGCGTGACCAGTTCGATGCCCGGGTGTTCCTGCAGGCGCTGCTTGAGGTAGCTGTTGAGTTCGTGGATGCGCGACTGGACGTTGGCCTTGCCCAGCTGCATGTGCAGGTCGAAGGCCTGGTCCACAGCCCAGCGGTGCTCGAAGCTGTGGTAGCCGCCGGGGGTCATGGTGGTGGCGAAGTTCTGGTTTTCGGAGAAGGTCGCCACCATCGGCGTCAGGTGTTCGAGTTGTTCCGAGCGCGAGCAGAAGATCCCGGTACCCCTGGGGCCGAACATCCATTTGTGGGTGCCGGCGACGAAGAAGTCGCAGTTCAGGTCGGCAAAGGTGATGTCCTCCACCCCCAGCCCGTGCACGCCATCGACACAGTAGAGAATCCGCTCCTTTTCATCGCGATTGCGGTTGTGCTGGTCCACCAGCTTGCCGATCTCGCCGATCGGCAGTTTCACGCCGCTGCCCGACTGCACCCAGGTCATGCCCAGTACGCGGGTGTTGGCGCGGATGTTGCGGTCGATGTTGCCCAGCACTTCGTCGGTGGACATCCGGTGGGGCGACTTGAACAGTTCGATGGTGCGCACCTGGGTGCCGTCGCGCTGGGTGCGGTACTTCAGAGCGTTGCGGGTCGAGTAGTGCTCGTGAACCGTGGTCAGGATCTCCTGTCCGGGGCGCACGTGGATGCCGCCATACATCAGGGCCAGGCCTTCGGTGGTGCTGCCGGTCAGGGCCACCTGGCCGGGCTTGATCTGCAAGTAGCGGCCGACACTTTCGCGCACCTGGGCCTCGCGCTTCCAGGTGTACTGGGTGTCGTAGTCCATGGCCATGGCCGGGTTGCGGTCGAGCACTGCGCGGTATTTTTCGATGGCCTCGCGCACCGGCCTCGGGTGCGAGGTGATGAGGAAATTGGCCAGGTGCACGTAGTCCGGGTCGAGGTCGAACAACTGGCGCAATTGGGTCCACTGCGAAGCACTGGCGGTGGCACTGTCGGCCCGGGCCTGGCTGATGGCGAGGTTGCCCAGGGGCAGGGCGGCGGCCAACAGGCCTGCTTGTTTGAGGAATGTCCGACGGTTGGTCACAGGAAGGCTCGTGGTCATGGGTTAGCCGGCGATGGCGGGTTGAGGGGCGGGTTTTGCAGGCTTGGCCAGTTTCTGCACCTGTTCCCAGACGCGCAGATAGTTCTCGCCCCAGAGCTTGGCGATCTCGATATCGCTGTAGCCACGCTGGATCAGCTCGGCGGTGACGTTGCGGTTGTCCGCCACGCTCATCCAGCCATTGACGCCACCGCCCTCGTTGAAGTCCGAGCTGATGCCGACGTGGTCGATGCCGACTTTCTTCACCGTGTAATCGATGGCGTCGACATAGTCCTTGAGGCTGGCCTTGGGTTCCTCATCGAGGATGCCGTACAGGGAGCTGGCGTATTCGCCAAAGCGCTGTTCCGGCCAGATGGTGATCACGGCGTCGCCGGGCATCAGTGCGTTCTCCAGGCCTTGCAGTGGCCCGAGGTCGAAGCGCTTGCGCAAGGCATTGAGCTTGTCCAGGGTCGGCTGGCTGAGGGGGCGCAGGTAGGTGGAGAAGCCCACGACCTGGATCACCCCGCCGGTGGCCTTGATCTGTTGCATTTCCTGGTCGCTGAGGTTGCGCGGGATATCCACCAGCGCCCTGGGGGCGGAGTGGGAAGCCACCACCGGTGCCCGGGTCAGGCTCGCAACGTCGTCCAGGGCCTTGCTCGACATCTGCGAGACGTCGATCACCACCCCCAGGTCATTGAGCCGCTGCACCGCCTGCTTGCCGACGGGCGAGAGGCCGCCGAGGGCGTCCCGGGTGTCATTGAAGAAGGGCAGCGGGCGCGACGAGTCGGCCCAGTCGTTGTTACCCACATAGCTGAAGCCGAACAGGCGCATGCCCCGTGCGGCCCACTGGTCCAGCTGGTCCAGGTCGTCGCCCATGGCGTAGGCATTGAGCAGGCTGATCACCACCGCCACCTTGCCTTCGGAGGCAATGCGGCGCAGGTCGGCGGGGGTGTAGGCGATGGCGGCCTGGTTGGGAAAGTCGCGCACCATGCCCTGGATGATCCGGTAGCGGGTCTCGCGCTGGTGGCGGGCTTCCTCGACGAAGCCGGCGGTGGGGCGGTGCGGCGCGTTGGGGCCGTTCCACATCTCCGGCCAGGCCAGGATGCTCAGGGCGGCGCCGGACATGCGCCCGCGACCGGCCTTGACCAGGTCGAACTGGCGAGAGGTGTCCTTGTCCGCTTCGCTGCCTTCGGTGCCGAAATCCAGGGGCACGGTGATGTGGCTGTCGAAGGAGATGATGCGCTCTTGCAGGTCGTTGGCGTGCTTGACGATCTCGCTGGGGTAGGACACCCGGTCTTTCCAGTAGTAGTGCCAGGCCGCGCCGGCACCGACACCGAGGGCGGCGACGATGAGTATCAGCAGGCTCAGATAGAGGGTTTTCTTACCAGATATTTTGATCATTGCTATCCCAGTCGCAGGCGGGCTGATGACGGGGTCGGGCCCTGGGGTTCAGTGCTGCCGGGTCCGACCTTTTGTGCACATCTATCCGCGATAAACGAGCTGGCCGAGAGCAAATTTAGCGTCGCGGCAATCGCTGGCCGGTAAATTTCCCTGCAAATCCAACGTTCTAGCTAGATGCGTGACGCGCCACTGGATAAAGGTAGAGCGATGAGGTTTTCGAGAAGAGGATTTTTGACCGGTCTGGCGGTGACGGGAGCGGCTATCCCTGTGGCGTTCTACACCCAGAAGGAGTTGCTGCGTCAGGATGTTCGCCGCAAGGAAGAGCAGGAGATCACCCCCGGGGAAGCCAAGCTGGAGGTGGCCCTGGACCCCGGTGTGCGCCTTGCCGATCACCTGCGGGGCATCTGGGATATCGAGTTTCTCGACGCCAACGGACCGCAATCCCTGCCTCGTAAAGGTTGTGAGTTGTTGCTGGATGCCGGCCCCACCGGGCGCGGCTTGCGTGGCCTCCTGGGGCGTGCGCAGAGCCTGCGAGGCGACGGCCCGGTGGAGTTCATGGTGCAGGGCGACCTGGCGTCGGTGGACGCCGCCAGGTTGCGCTGGCGCTTGTTTGCCGGTGGCCGCATCGCCGGTGCCCCCAGCCATGAATGCCAGGTGGTGCTCGATGAGGTCTGGGCCAGTTGGGGCAATGCCGGCAGCGGCACCCTCAGTGGCAGCCTGCAGTCGCTGCAGGCGTCGCCACTGGCGCCGGTATCCGCGGCGCGTTTTGTGGCGCGCAAGCGAGTCTTTCCTGCCGCCCGGGACCAGAGCGGGCTGAGCCCCGCCTTGCTGGCGTGGCTGGTATCGCCGCAGCACCGCCTGTTCCATCAGCTCTGGCACGCTTCGCGGGACCGTTGGCACACCCTGCCCAAGGACAAGCGCAACAGCCTGCGGGGGCTCGGCTGGCAGCCGGGCCCGGTCAAGCATGAACGTGACGCCCGTGGGCGGCGCAAGCACCGCAATGCCTCGGGCATCGATTTTCTGTTCATGCACCGGCACATGCTCCTGCACGCCCGCTCGTTGCAGCCGGACCTGGTGTCCTGGCAGCAGTTGCCGCAGCCCTGTGCCCGTCTTGAGCAGGACCGGCAGGCCTTTATCCGCTATTACGAAAACCACGACGGCTGTTCGGTACCACCGGCCTGGGTGGCCGACGATGATGAAGAGTTCACCCAATGGCTGCACGGACTGAAAAGTGATGCGGCGTTCTATGGCAACTTCCAGGTCTGGGAGTCGCAGTACCAGGACCCCGAGTACCTCAGCCGCCTGACCCTGGGCCAGTTCGGGTCCGAGGTCGAGCTGGGCCTGCACGACTGGCTGCACATGCGCTGGGCGGATGTCGCCCGCGATCCTTCCAACGGCATGCCGGTGATGGAAGCGCGCCTGTCCTCGGACTTCGCCGGGCGCTGGTACCAGCCGCAGAATGACTTTCTCGGCGATCCCTTCTCGTCCCACGTGCACCCCATGTTCTGGAAATTCCATGGCTGGATCGATGACCGGATCGACGACTGGTTCCGGGCCCACGAGCGCTACCACCCCGGCGAAGTGTTGCGCCGTGAGGTCAATGGCGTGCCCTGGTTCGCCCCCGGGCGTTGGGTCGAGATCGACGACCCGTGGCTGGGGGCCTCGACCCATGGCTGCGGCCCCCTGGGCAATGCCCCGGGAGAAATGTCCCTGGAGATGGATCAGGAGGTCATGAAGCTGGCCTTGCGCATCGCCCTGAGCCGCGACGAAGAGGTGCCGGACCTGCTCAAACGGGCACCGCGCCGGCCTTGGTATGCCCAGCACTTGAAGCTCTGAGGCGGGGGATTCAGTTGCTCAGGGCCACTTCGGCGAGGAAGCTCAAGAGCCCGTTGTATCGGCTGGTTTGCCATTGCCCGCAGCTGTGGTCGAAAAACTCGACCGGTGCCAGGCAGTGCCGGTTCTCGATCCTGAACCCGTAGAAGTCACCGCAACCGTTCTCTGAAAACAGCAGGTGACGGCCGGTGATGGCCGGGTGCGCCCGGTTGATCTGCACCAGGTGGAAATCACTGCTGCTGTCCAGTGAGTAGAGCGTGCCCAGGGCAAAGTAGCCGCCGCCGCACTCCTTTAGGAACCAGGCGTATTCGGCTGGCAGTTGCAGCCCCAAGGCCTGCTGCGCCTCCAGGATTTGGGTTTGGCTGGCAAGGCGGTCCGACGGCAGTTCGAACCAGATCGGATGGCTGCGTTTGCGCTCGTCCAGCAGTTGCTTGAAGTCCTCGACGTTCATTGTTTGCTCCTTGCGCAGTCAGTCGTCCGTCAGGATGGCCCGGGCGCCGTGCCGCTCCAGTAGCGCCTGCAACGCTTCCAGCTCTGCGGCGGGCGGCGGCTGGCCGGTCACGGCGGCGTAGAGGTCGTTGAGAATGAGGTCCGCGTCCCTGTGGGTGAGCTGCGCCATCAACTGCGCCAGATTGCGGTCGCACAAGTGCGGGTACAGCAGCACCAGAAGGCGCTTGTAGTCGCGGTTGTCGAGCCCGTCGGGGTAGACCTTGCGCAGCAGGGCCAGCAGGTCTGCCAGTGGGTCGTGCGGCGCATTTTCGAGGGACATGGGGTTCTGTTGGCGGTGGGGCGGGAGGGGATTCTAAGCGATTTCACGCTCGACCGCTGCGTTGGGCGCGGGAGTGAACGGGCCGGCCACTCCCGCCGTGTCAGTGGCTCCAGCCGCCCCCCAGGGCCTTGTACAGGGCAATGCTCGACTGCAGGCGCGACAGCCGCAGTTGCACGTTCTGGTCCTGGGCGGTGTACAGGGTGCGCTGGGTTTCCAGGACGGTCAGCAGGTCTTCGGCGCCGGCCTGATAGCGGCTCTGGGCGATCTCGAAGGCGCGCTGCGCCTGGTTCAGTTCTTCGCTCTGCCACTGGCGCTGCTGGTCCAGGCCGCGAATGCTGTTGAGGGCTTTCTCCACATCGGCAAAACCATTGATGATCGCCCCGCGATAAGTCTCCAGCAGCTCTTGCTGGCGCGCTGTGGTCCTGTCCCGTTCGGCGCTCAGGCGCCCGTTGTTGAAGATCGGCGCCACCAGCCCGGAGGTGAGGTTGTAGAAGGGATTGCGCAAGACATTGCCCAGCTTGTCGGCGTTCGAACCCAGGTTGGCGGTCAGGGTCAGGGTCGGCAGCATTGCCGCCCGCGCCACTTTGACATCGGCCTGGGCCGCCGCCAGCCGGGCCTCGGCACCGGCGATATCGGGACGGCGGGTCAGCAGTTCGCTGGGCACCCCGGCATCGATGGTCGGCCAGTTCAATTGGGCAAAGGGCTGGTCGTTCAGTTTCAGGCTCTGTACCGGCCGGCCCAGCAGGGTGGCGAGGGTGATCTGCGCCTCTTCGGCCTGCTGTTGCACCAGGGGCACCTGGCGTTGCTGGGCGGCCACCAGGCTTTTCTGCTGGGCCAGTTCCAGGGCGGTGGCCGAGCCGGAGTCATAGCGGGTCTGCACCAGTTGCAACACGTTCTGCGCATTGGCCAGGTTGAGTTCGGCGATACGACTCTGTTCCCGCAACGACAGGACCTGGGCATAGCTGTTGGCCACGCCGCTGAGCAGGGTCAGCTCAACGGTGGCCTGGTCGAACTCGCTGGCCTGGACCCCGAGCAGGGCGCTGTCGTAGGCGGCGCGGCGGCCGCCCCAGAAGTCGACTTCATAGGTGGCGCTCAGGCCCGCGTCGAACGAGTTCGTGACCTTGCTGTTGCTGCTGGAATCGAGCTGGCTGGAGTCGTTGCCGCGCAACTGTTTTCTGCGGCTGGCGTTGAAGGTGCCATTGACGCTGGGCAGCAGCGGTGCCCCGGCGACGATGGCACTGGCCTGGGCCTGGCGGACCCGGGCCATGGCGGCGGCCAGGTCATGGCTGCCGGCCCGGGCTTCGGCGATCAGTTGGTCCAGCTCCGGGCTGCCGAAACGGGTCCACCAGCGCAGGTCTTGCTGCCGGTCGCCCTGGCTGGCGGGAGAGTGCCAGGACGCCGGTGCTTGCAGGTCGCTTTCCGGGCGCGGCGCCGGGCTGCTGCAGGCCGCCAGCAAGACGCTGGCGGCCAGGAGGGTCAGGTGCACTTTCATAGATCGATCATTCACTGGTAAGGGCCGTGACCGGGTCGAGCCGGGCAGCTTTGCGGGCCGGCATGAAGCCGAAGATGACGCCGGTGACCAGGGCGCAGGCGAAGGCGCCGAGCCCTGCGGCCAGGGAGAAGGCCACCGCCACTTCGCTGAGAATCAGGATGCCGCCGATGATCAGGGCCACGCCGATGCCGGCCAGGCCGCCGACCACTGAAAGCATCACTGCTTCAGTGAGGAACTGGCGCAGGATGTCGCGCTGGCGGGCACCGGTGGCCATGCGGATACCGATTTCCCGGGTGCGTTCGCGCACGGTCATGAGCATGATGTTCATCACCCCGATGCCGCCCACCAGCAGCGAGATCGCGGCGATGGCGCCGAGCATCAGCGACAGGGTGTTCTGGGTCCGGGCCTCGGCCTGGATCATCGCGGCGTTGTTGGTCAGTTCGAAATCGCGCTTGCCGCCGTGCATGCGTAGCATCAGTTCATCGATCTCCTGTTCGGTCTGCTTGACCCGGCTGGCATCGGCGGCGGCGATCGCCACGTATTGCGGGTTGTGGTCGCCGAACAGGCGGATGCTGGCGGCGGAGTAGGGCACGGCGATGCGGTCGTCACTGTCGCTGTCGCCGGAGCTGGCGCCCTTCTCCGAGAGCACGCCGACCACCTGGAATGGCACGTTTTCGATGAGGATGTACTGGCCGATGGGGTTGGCCACGTCCTTGAGGAGCTTTTCCCGGACCTTGTGGCCAATCACCGCTACTGCCGCCGCCGAGCGTTCGTCGGCCTCGCTGAAGTAGCTGCCCTGGGCCACGGGCCAGTTGAAGATTTCCGGGAAGTTGGTGTCGTTGCCGCCCACGTAGCTCATGTAGTCGGCGTTGCCGAAACGCACCCCGGCCTTGGCGCCGTTGACCGCCATGATCCGTTTCACCTGGGGCAGATTGGCCAGGGCGGCGACGTCATCCAGGGTGACGATGCCTTCAGGGGTGCGCGGGTTGGGCGAGTAGCCGCTCAGGTAAATGATGTTCGAGCCAAACGCCCCCATCTGCGCCATCACCTGGCGCTTGCTGCCTTCGCCTACCGCCAGCATCACCACCACCGAGGCCACGCCGATGATGATCCCCAGCAGGGTCAGGGCGGTGCGGAAGCGGTTGATCCACATCACCCGCCAGGCGGCCTGTATGGCTTCCAGCAATTCGCCTTTCCAGGCACCGGTGGGCTCGCTGCCGTCGGCCAGGCGCTGGCGCAGGTCCACGGCTTGCAGGGCGCCGGCGTTGGCGCTCAGTTGTACCGAGGGATCGCTGGTGGCGGTGTCGCTGATGATCTCGCCGTCGCGGATCTCGATGATGCGCTTGGCCCGTGCCGCCACTTCGCGGTCGTGGGTGATGAGGATCACCACGTGGCCCTGGCTGGCCAGTTCGTCCAGCAGGGCCATGACTTCGGCGCCGCTGTGGCTGTCCAGGGCGCCGGTGGGTTCGTCGGCGAGGATGATGTGGCCGCCGTTCATCAGGGCGCGGGCGATGGACACTCGCTGCTGCTGGCCGCCGGACAATTGATGCGGGCGGTTGCCGCTGCGGCTGGCCAGGCCCAGGCGCTCCAGCAGGGCGGCGGCGCGGGCGTGGCGTTCGGCGGCCGGGGTGCCGGCGTAGATGGCCGGCATCTCGACGTTTTCCTGGGCCGAGCCGGAAGGGATCAGGTGGTAGCCCTGGAACACGAAGCCGAAGGCCTCGCGGCGCAGCCAGGCCAGTTCGTCGCTGTCCAGGTGAGCCACGTTCTCCCCGGCGAACAGGTACTCGCCCGAGGTCGGCCGGTCCAGGCAACCGAGGATGTTCATCAGCGTCGACTTGCCGGAGCCCGAGGCACCGACGATGGCGACGAACTCGCCGGCGTGGATCGACAGGTCGATGCCCCGCAGGACATCGACCTGCGGGCTGTCGCCGCCGCCGTAGGATTTGCGGATGTTCCTGAGGTCGATCAGAGGCGTCTGCATTCAACCCCCGCTGCTGTTGGCCGGGCCGATCAGCAGATGATCACCTTCGTTCAAGCCGTCGAGGATCTGGATGCGCAGGCGGTCGCTGATGCCGACTCGGACCTTGCGTTCGTCGATCGAGCCGTTCTTGGCCACTACCCGAGCCATCTGCAGGTCCGGCTCGGTACTGCCGTGCAGGGCGGCGATGGGGGCAGTGAGCACATTTTTTGCCTGATTGGCGACGAAGAACACCTGGGTGGTCATTTCCGCCATCAGGGCGTTGTCGGCGTTGTCCACGTCCAGCAGCACGGTGTAGAGCACCACCCGGCCGCTGCCGCTCTTGCTGGTGCTGTTGGGGCTGCCGCTGCCCTGGCTGGATTCGTTGAGGGGCTTGGGCGGGATCGGCAGGATCTGCCGCACAGTGCTGGTCCAGCGTCGGTTGCCGCCGCTCAGGGTGGTGAAGTAGGCGTGCATGCCGGGTTTGACGTGGCCGATATCGGCTTCCGAGACTTCGGCCCAGACGGTCATGGGCGAGAGCTTGGCGATGCGCAGGATCAACGGGGTCTGCTGTTGGGCGTTGAGGGTCTGGCCTTCGCGGGCGTCCACCGCGACCACGGTGCCGGACATGGGCGCATAGATGCGCGTGTAGCCCAGTTCGGCCTGGTCGCTGCGCAGGCTGGCCTGGGCCTGGCGGATCTGCGCCTTGTACATGTCGATCCGCGCCTGGGTGGCCTTGAGTTCGGCCTGGGCGGTCTGTACGTCTTCCTCGCGGGTGGCGCCGCCGGCCGCCAGGTTCTGCTGGCGCTGGTACTTCTGCCGGGCCAGCTGGTTCTGGGCGTACTGCTCCTGCAACTGGGCCTGCAGGTTCTCGATGGAGAAACGGCTGGCGTCGAGTTTCGCCTGCTGGGTGGAGGGGTCGATCTCCACCAGCAACTGGCCTTCCTTGACCTGATCACCGGATTCGACGTGGATCTTGCGGATCTGCCCGGACGCCTGGGCGCCCACATCCACGTAGCGTCGTGGCTGCAAGGTGCCCAGGGCGGTGACGCTGCTTTCTATATCGCCGCGGCTCACTTGCACGGTGGTGAACTGGTCACGGCCTGCCGGGATGAACTTCCAGGCAGCGATGGCAACAACGGGGATCACACACAGTGCGGCAAGCAGGGCGCGTCGGGTAGGGCGAGGACGTTTCATGCAGGGTTCCGGCCAGGGGATATCGGCCCGTCACAACGGCCAGCTGCACAAGGGGCAGCCAGGCTTGCGGCTGCCGCAGGAACGGCAGAGACGGGGAGCTGTCAGGTAAACGAGATGCCGGGGGGGGAATTTAACTGCCGACACATGGCGTTACAGCTGTCGGAACACTGAAAATAAACCCACCGCGGTGCTGCGCTACTTTAAATCTATATGAGAATTACTATAAATTACGCCGCTACTAAACAGCCATCACGAATTACCGGGTGCAATCGGCCATGGCCGGACTTGCTCAAGGACAGAACCGCCCCAGTGGGCGCTCGGGAGCCCTGTTGGAAAACTACTATCGCGAGCTGATGTGCTTCCTCAACGCCAAGCTGGGCAATCGCCAGGTGGCCGAGGATGTGGTGCATGACGCTTATGTGCGGGTCCTGGAGCGCTCCAGCGATACCCCCATCGAGCAGCCGCGGGCGTTTCTCTATCGCACGGCCCTGAACCTGGTGATCGACGGCCATCGGCGCAATGCCTTGCGCCAGTCCGAGCCCCTGGAGGTGCTGGACAACGAAGAGCGTTACTTCAACCCTTCGCCGCAGACCAGCCTGGATCACGGCCAGCGCCTGGAAATGCTGCAACGGGCCCTGGCCGAGCTGCCCCGGCTGTGTCGCGAGAGCTTCCTGCTGCGCAAGCTCGAAGGCCTGTCCCACCCGCAGATCGCCGAACAGCTGGGGATTTCCCGCAGCCTGGTGGAGAAACACATCGTCAATGCCATGAAGCATTGCCGGTCGCGCCTGCGCCAGTGGGATGCTCAATAACGCGTTGCCGTTGAGACGTATTTAGTTAAATTTTTTTTCATTGTCCTCGTCCCTACTCAACAGACGATCTGCTGTCCTGCATGGGCCAGTCGGGTCACCGTGACACTTTATCCCCCGCGTTGAGGCGGTTTATCCAGAGGACACTGGAAATGACACAGGCAATTGCATCGGCCCACGTTCACGATTTGATCGGTATCGGTTTCGGCCCCTCGAACCTGGCGCTGGCCATTGCGCTGGAGGAGCGCGGGCAGGAGCACGGTCCGCTGGACGCGTTGTTCCTCGACAAGCAGGCTGACTATCGCTGGCACGGCAACACCCTGGTAACCCAGAGCGAACTGCAGATTTCCTTCCTCAAGGACCTGGTGACCCTGCGCAACCCCACCAGCCCCTATTCCTTCGTCAACTACCTCAAGCACCACGGGCGCCTGGTGGACTTCATCAACCTGGGCACCTTCTATCCATGCCGCATGGAGTTCAACGACTACCTGCGCTGGGTGGCCGGGCATTTCCAGGAACACAGCCGCTACGGCGAAGAAGTGCTGGCCATCGAGCCAGTGCTGCACAACCAGCAGGTCGAGGCGTTGCGGGTGATTTCCCGGGATGCCCAGGGCAGCGAACTGGTGCGCACCACCCGTTCGGTGGTGGTCAGTGCCGGCGGCACGGCGCGGGTTCCGGAAACCTTCAAGGGGCTCAAGGGCGATGCGCGGGTGTTCCACCATTCCCAGTACCTGGAATGCATGGCCAACCAGCCCTGTGTCAGTGGCAAACCGATGAACATCGCCATCATCGGCGGCGGGCAGAGCGCGGCAGAAGCCTTCATCGACCTCAACGACAGTTTCCCTTCGGTGCAGGCCGACATCATCATGCGCGGTTCGGCACTCAAGCCGGCGGATGACAGCCCGTTCGTCAACGAAGTGTTCTCCCCGGCCTTCACCGACCTGGTGTTCCAGCAGACCGGCAGTGAGCGCGAGCGCCTGGTCAGCGAATACCAGAACACCAACTACTCGGTGGTGGACATCGACCTGATCGAGCGCATCTACGGGATTTTCTACCGGCAGAAGGTTTCCGGCATCGCGCGCCATACCTTCCGCACCATGACCACGGTGGAGAAGGCCACCGCTACCGACCTGGGCATCGAGCTGATCCTGCGCAACAGTGCCAGCGGCGAGCGCGAAGTGCGTCACTACGATGCGGTGGTGCTGGCTACCGGCTACGAGCGGCAGATGCATCGTCAACTGCTGGCGCCGCTGCAGGCCTACCTGGGCGACTTCGAGGTGGACCGCAATTACCGCCTGGTGACCGACGAACGCTGCAAGGCCGGCGTCTACATGCAGGGCTTCAGCCAGGCCAGCCATGGCCTGAGCGACACCTTGCTGTCGGTGCTGCCGATCCGTGCCCAGGAGATTGCCGATTCGCTCTACGAACACGGCAAGAGCCGCGGTCACAGCCGTTCGGTGCGTGACATGCTGCTGGCCACCGCCAGCTGATCGGCGCCACCTCCGTTCTTGCGGACCTCTTCGCCGGCAAGCCGGCTCCTGCCATTCGGGGCTATCCCGGGTGTTTTTTGTAGGAGCCGGCTTGCCGGCGAAGGCATTCCTGAACCTTGGCTGAAGAACTTTTCGATTCCCTCTGCCAGGGTTTCCCTCCGGTTTACTCTGCAAATAGTGCGGCGTAAGCTGCGCGCGTTTTCAATCAGTGGAGGCCCAGTGTGGGTACTTGTTCGAGTGACAGGAGTCGGCCGGTTTCAGTAACCGGCGCAGTCCCGGCAAGATAGCGCGCAGCCTTTTTCCTGCCGCTGTCTCGCCGTCCAGCGAGATGCGGCATCCCGATCGCGAACTTCTGTGGTTCGCTTCCCGACGCCACTTCCTGGCGACTTCTATTTCCCCTTCGACCCGGCCGGCTGCCGTGTCGTGGTGGCATCGACGCGCAGGTCCAGGACCTGCGGATCAGGCATGCATGGAGGATTACCCTCCGGCAACGCCCGATCGTACCTGCCTGCGGGTTTCCCTACGCCGTTGCTGCAGGAGTCATCACCATGAAGCTCACCCTGTTGAAAGAGTTCTTTGCCGGCTTCCTGCGGACCCGGCATTTCGCCCGGCACTTCCGCCGCCTGGCACTGCTGGAAAGTTTCAGCGATGCCAGCGTCAGTCGCGACGTGCCGCCGACCCTGGCGCAAACCCTGGTGGCCGCGGCCAACAGCGATGCCGCGCAACTGCTGGACCAGCTCGGCAGCCACACCGACGGCCTGAGCACCGAGGAGGCCGATGCCCTGCGTGAGCGTCACGGCCTCAACGAGGTCGAGCACGAGCAGGCGCTGCCCTGGTGGACCCACCTGTGGCACTGCTACAAGAACCCCTTCAACCTGCTGCTGACCCTGCTGGCGGTGATTTCCTGGCTGACCGAAGACATGAAGGCGGCCACGGTGATCTTCTCCATGGTGGTGCTCTCGACCCTGCTGCGCTTCTGGCAGGAGGCCAAGTCGAACAAGGCCGCCGATGCCCTCAAGGCCATGGTCAGCAACACCGCCACGGTCATGCGCCCAGGGTCGGCGCCCCAGGCCGCGCCGATGCTCGGCCGCCTGCTGGGGGCCGCCGCCGAGGTCAAGGGCGCTCAGCGCATCGAGTTGCCGATCAAGCAACTGGTGCCCGGCGACCTGATCGTGCTCTCGGCCGGCGACATGATTCCCGCCGACTGCCGGGTGCTCAGCGCCAAGGACTTGTTCGTCAGCCAGGCGGCCATGACCGGCGAATCCATGCCGGTGGAGAAATTCCCCCGCCAGCAGGACGCCGACACCAGCAACCCCCTGGACCTGGACAACATCCTGTTCATGGGCACCAACGTGGTCTCCGGTTCCGCCACGGCGGTGATCCTGACCACCGGCAACAGCACTTATTTCGGCGCCCTGGCCCAGCGTGTCAGCGCCACCGACCGCGCGCCCACCTCGTTCCAGAGCGGGGTCAACAAGGTCAGCTGGCTGCTGATCCGCTTCATGTTCGTCATGGCGCCCCTGGTGCTGTTCATCAACGGCTTCACCAAGGGCGACTGGATGGAGGCGCTGCTGTTCGCGCTGTCGATCGCCGTCGGCCTGACCCCGGAAATGCTGCCGATGATCGTCACCTCGACCCTGGCCAAGGGCGCGGTGTTCCTGTCGCGCAAGAAGGTCATCGTCAAGCGCCTGGACGCGATCCAGAACTTCGGCGCCATGGACGTGCTGTGCACCGACAAGACCGGCACCCTGACCCAGGACAAGATCTTCCTGGCGCGGCACGTGGACGTCTGGGGCGAGGATTCCGACGACGTGCTGGAAATGGCCTACCTCAACAGCTACTACCAGACCGGGCTGAAGAACCTGCTGGACGTGGCGGTACTGGAGCACGTCGAGGTGCACCGCGAGCTCAAGGTCGGCACGGCATTCCAGAAGGTCGATGAAATCCCCTTCGATTTCACCCGTCGGCGCATGTCGGTAGTGGTGGCGGAACAGGACCGGCCGCACCTGCTGATCTGCAAGGGGGCGGTGGAGGAAGTGCTGGCGGTGTGCCGCAACGTACGCCATGGCGAAGCCGAGGAAGCCCTGACCGAGAGCCTGCTGGCGCGGATCCGCCAGGTGACCGCCGACCTCAACGAAGAGGGGCTGCGGGTGGTGGCGGTGGCCGCGCGGCCGATGATCGACGGGCGCGATACCTACAGCCTGGCGGACGAGTGCGAGCTGACCCTGATCGGCTACGTGGCATTCCTCGACCCGCCCAAGGAAAGCACTGCGCCGGCCCTCAAGGCCCTGGCCGAACATGGCGTGGCGGTGAAAGTGCTGACCGGTGACAACGAACTGGTGACGGCGAAGATCTGCCGCGAAGTGGGCCTGGAGCAGCAGGGCCTGCTGATGGGCAACGACATCGAGCGCATGAGCGACGAGCAACTGGCCCAGGCGGTGGAAACCACCAACGTGTTCGCCAAGCTGACCCCGACCCACAAGGAGCGCATTGTCCGCCTGCTCAAGGCCAACGGCCACGTGGTGGGCTTCATGGGCGACGGCATCAACGATGCCCCGGCGCTGCGCACCGCCGACATCGGCATTTCCGTGGACAGCGCGGTGGACATCGCCAAGGAAGCGGCGGACATCATCCTCCTGGAAAAGAGCCTGATGGTGCTGGAGGAGGGCGTGCTGGAAGGGCGCCGGACC
>Ga0308159_1000392_pt1 | contig 106265 bp, 86 predicted proteins | sample PhyCR1_FD_201040 | JGI IMG/M metagenome (GOLD analysis project Ga0308159, IMG submission 201040) | Phyllosphere microbial communities from UC Gill Tract Community Farm, Albany, California, United States - DLSLC.R1 | ecosystem: Host-associated > Plants > Phyllosphere > Unclassified | place: USA...
TGGATGGTGGATTACAATTACCATCGACCACACCAGGCATTGAACTTCAAATCTCCTGTAGATTTATTGCAGGAAATTTGAGGACAAATTATACTTTTGAATGGTCTGAAAAACAGGGGAGCTTACAAAAAGAGAAAATAACTCTGGGCAATTTATTTTTCCAAAATCTGTTTTGGCAGAAAAGGGTATTATTACCAAAAATAACAAACAGGGAAAACGTGGAATAAGGGTTTATCCACCTTGGGACACTGTCGAAAATAAACAAGCTGAGAAATCTCAAACCTGGCAAACAAAATACTTCCTGACAATTGGTGCTAAAAGCTCAACTAACAAAGATCTATTAGAACGCTTTTTTTTAAGCTGTAGCACCCACCACCTGTTTGGAAAATAAGTGGCGAAATCATATACAGCCTAGCTTTGATAATTATTGCGTTTTCTCCAATAGGGCATGCTAGCCGCTCTTTAATGGAGACCTATTTAAAGGAATTGCTGAAGTTTGTCCGATAGGATAAAGCCATTCTTGCCATTTAACGGCTTTTGGAGTTCTAGCTCGGCTAGTTAGGAGTTCTGCAAGGAACTTTGTTTACTGTTTTTTTGGTTTTTAAATGTTGTTCTTAAAATGTACGCTGTGGATGTAATTTATTTTTTAGATAGATTTGAAGTCATCTCTAATAATTGTTGCCGCTACTTACCTTCCAGATACCTAAAGTTTAGGTCAACTAAAATTGTTACAGATTTTATATTCGAAATTTATGAGAGGTTGGATTACACAGGTCGAATAGAGGAGCCGGTACTTGACATATCTCCAGCTTTTTCTAGGCTGATCTCCAGGAATTAGCTAAAGTTCCATATTTGATTAACTTTAAAATAAGGTTCGTTTTTTGAGATTTAGAATTTCGTTCTTATTAATGAAATTATTTTACTTATCTTTTATTTTAAATAAATTTCCAGAAATATAAAAACCTTATTCGATATTTAAAACTATGAAAAGATTTTAAAGATATTTACAATACCAGGCTTATAAATGGAAAATAAAGAACAAAATGTAAGGAAAATAGATCTTGTTTCCGATTTTCAGAAAATATCTATCACACAAATTAGAGAGGCCTATTTCAGAGAACGTACCGAGTCTGGGCAATTAGTATTTGAGGTTGCATTTTGGTCAGGATATTTCGGAATGATTTTAGACCTATTTGCCGACTACAAATCTTTGCCAAGTGAAAGTATCATTTATAAATTTTGTTGGTCTGATGAATATGAACTGGATGTTTGGGGTGATCATTGGGAAGGTGAAGTAGAGATTGATCGCCTTGAAGAATTTTATGGACACATAAAATCTATTAACCTCACCCAGGGCATAAACGCAATAAAAGAATATAACGCTATTCTCGAAATATGTGAATCGACAATAAAGAATAAAAACAAGTTATTTTTTATTGCCGATTACTGAAGGTGCTTTGGTTTTTTTTTCCATTATTTCTGTCCAGGTTGTCCGGGATCTGATCAATAGTAGCCTCGGCATTAGGAGTTAACCTTCGTTTTTTGAGACAGTTTCATAGCTTGTACTAACTTTTAATTTCTATCTATCACCAAGTTACAGCAAGAGATGTCATTTTTGAATACAAAGCGCTCAATCCAAATGTTCCTTGCATGCCGTAATCTCTGATAGTTTTTTTTAAGCCATTCTCGAAGGTTATGGTTAACGTGGCTGTTTGGTCGTCTGTCCATGGAACCTGATATTGATCATTTAATTTTTTTATATTTATGTAGTTTGCCAAGTGACTTAATTCTTTAAATATATCCGTTGATAAAATTTTTGAAGATTTGCCTTTGGTTTTGGTAAATCCAATTCCCTCGAAATCACCTTTACCACTAGGATATAGTGTCAAATTAAATATTGGACAACTACCATCACAACCTGAAGCATTCATTTTGATAGATTTTACAATATCATTCCCAGGTGCTTCCAACTCAACGAAACTGTTATATTTAAAAACTAATGTATCCGTAATTATAACCTCCTTGTAAGAAAAAGGAATTTTACTTGTGAGGTCAGGTTGTTGGGTTTTGCGAAAGAGTCTTAAATAGTTTTTTGTGCCAATTTTTATTGGCTTTATAAGCTCACAGTTTTCAAATGAATTTTTAGAAAATCTAAAAAGTTTAAATTTATTATCGCCTTGGTCTATAAAGACATATGATATATAATCATACCAATATGCAATAAAAACCAAGTCTGTTAAACCATCATTCGTAACATCTACCTTCTCCCAATTTTTTATATTCCAGTTACTAAATATACCGTCACATGCAAGATTTTTTAAAAGTGAATCCATTGGTTGTATTTGAAATTGTCTGAATTTATCTTTCACAAATTGGGGATTTTCCGACTTTACGAAATCATTTACATCGGAATCAGTGATCAAACTATCAACTTTATTACCATAAGTAGCGGAATTGAAAAAGAAAATGGAGAATATCAAGATTGCTAACAGACGCATGTTATTTTATTTTTAACTAATATAATTAAAATTATCGATAACGTTTCCGTGCTTTGAGATGCTGGAACAATCCAAGAGATGATCTTGAATTTTGCGCAAAAGTTAAACCTTAACTATTACCTATAGCAGACTTAGCTAATGTTTCGTTTTTTGAGACGGAATTTATCATGCAAAATGCTTTGGCTTATCAAAAATCTTACGTTTTTCGATAACGAGAAAATGCTTCAATTCAATTTGCCATTACTTTCAAATAAATTTCTTTTTTGTTCCTTACCTTTGGATATGTTTGAGGTTTTTGCAAGTTACTTACGTGAATGGGTTGATATTTCTAATGAAGAATTACAGATTATTCGAGCAGCCAGCACAGAGAAGACTTTACGTAAGTGGCAATCTATTTTGCATGACGGAGAAGTATGGAAGGTTAACTGTTTTATTGCTTCCGGCTGCTTTAGGCTTTATCGTTTTGGTAATGATGGAACTGATCATACCTTACGTTTCGGAGTAGACAACTGGTGGATAAGCGACCAGGAAAGCTATAATCACGGAACGCCATCTTTAAATAATATTGAGGTATTATCGGCCAGTACAATTATTATCTGGTCGAAAGAGAAATGGGGAGACCTAATGATTACCATACCTGCGCTGAAACTTTTCTACGAAAAACTTTTAGCTCGAGGTTACGAAACGAGCCAGCACCGTATTTATTCCTTAATCAGTGCTTCTGCTGAAGAAAAATATGTTGAATTTCAAAAAACCTATCCAAAAGTATTTAATAAAGTTCCTTTGCATATGGTAGCTTCTTATCTAGGTATATCAAGAGAAACGCTAAGCCGTATCAGAAAACAGTTTACGAAACCAAAATAGGAAAGGGTGATTAGAATTGATAATACACCCTCTCCCTCATTATGCTATTGGATGAAGACCATTTACTTGGCTGACACTTTCCAGTAAAGAAGCAACATGTAAAATGGTTGATTCTGCCAGCCAACTTCCAACAAGTTGTACGGCGATGGGTAATCCTTCCTTACTGGTACCAAAACGCATAGCTATTCCTGGTAAACCGGTGATGTTAAGTGGCACGGTAGCGCCTTGAAGATAAGTGGCATCAACCGTTTGTCCGTCAATAACAAACTCCGCTATGCCATGTTTGTGTGCTGGAATTGGCAATACGTGGGTAAGTAGCACATCGTATTTTTGAAAATACCCAGCAAAGCCATCCCTTATTCGCTCCGCCGCCTGTTCGGCATCAATAAAGTCCTTCATTGATGTGTCGGGTAGTGAAAGCATCGTTTTGGCCATTTTGTAAAGCTCATCCTGGCTGCGACCTGCTGTGGCCACCCTGAATGCCTCCTTCATTTCCATTACATGCAGCTTATTAAAAACATCAAGAGCGAAATCTCGCTCAAGCGCAGGAATACTTACTGGTTCAACGATATGGCCAAGATCTTTAAGAGCAATGGCTGCTGCTTCCACTGTAGCTTTAACTTCAGCATCAACCGGGCCAAAGCCTGGGCCAACCATCCAGCCTATTCGAAGTTTTCGAATTGGTGCGCTACCCGTTCCGGAATCGAACTGAACTGTGCTCGTGGCAAAAGCATCTAAGCCATCAGGACCTGAAAGCACAGAAAAAGCGAGCTCCAGATCGCGGATGCTTCGGGCCATAGGGCCAACATGCCAGAAGCGGCGAGGCTCTCGCGGCCATATTCCTGTCATCGGTACGCTGCCATGTGTGGCTTTAAGAGATACGATACCAGTTTGAGCAGCCGGTCCACGAACGGAAATGGCAAGATCGGTCCCTAAACCAAGTGGTGACATCCCTGCCGCAATAGCAGCAGATTCTCCTCCACTTGAACCGCCTGGTGTGCGGCTCAAATCCCATGGATTATTAGATCTGCCACTAAGTAGGTTATCACTTTCTATCCAGTAAGAAAACTCGGGAAGATTGGTTTTGGCGAGTAAAATTCCGCCAGCACTCTTCATACGTGCAACGCTGGTAGCATCTTGTTCAGGAATACGTCCTTTAAAAATTGGCGAGCCGCGCTGGGTCAGGATTTTTGCCGTATCTATTGAATCTTTAACTGTAAACGGGACGCCATGCAACGGACCGATTTTATCGCCTCTCATAACTGCTGCTTCGGCTTTTTCTGCTGCATGTAAAGCGTTCTCGGCAACGGTAACAATTGCATTGATATCTGGATTTTGGGCCTCAATACGATTGAGATGTGCTCTTATAACCTCAACTGGTGATAGCTCCCGGGTACGGATCAAATTTGCCAAAGCGCTTGCATCCAGGTAATAAATGGGATCCGTTTTACTGTTCTGTGTTTTCATATTAATATCACTTTTTACTGTTTAGAAATGAGCACGCATAGATCGAAGTGCCTAAACAAAAGTGGGAAGTAAGAGGTACTTAAAACGAAGGCAAATAACACAAGTTCGCAGTGATATTTGTCACACTTTTTAATTTCTAGAAATGTAAGTGATTGATTGTTAATATAAAAGGTGATGTATGAGTTGTCAAGATCAGCCTCTTCTTTTTTAGTCTCAAAGTATTTTTTTCATAATGTTTATTTGCTAGTTTTGATTTAAGGAAACCACTACGCTTTTAAGACCTGTCTACCCTGAATATCGGTATATAGCTATAACGTTATGATACCTTTATCAAGTGGCTGTAATTTCCCGTAAAGCCTACTTAGACAACAAACGACAGACAAAAGAATAAAGTGACAACAAAATCAGGCTTAGACATTCATAAGAAATTATACGGACTCGACCACCTAAGAGCATTAGCGATTATAGTAGTTTTCTTTTATCATTACTTTATAGTTACCCGTGGACAACCGAAATGGTTGCCAGATGTAGCTTCGTTCGGTTGGACGGGTGTTGACTTGTTTTTTGTGTTGAGTGGGTTTTTAATCTCTTCCCAAATTTTCTATCAAATAAAACAGGAACAACCCATTTCATTTAAAATTTTTTTTATTAAACGATTCTTCAGGATTGTTCCTGCGTTTTTGGTAACAGTTGGACTTTATTTTTGCTTCCCATTTTTCAGAGAAAGAGAAGCACTGCCACCACTCTGGAAGGTTTTAACTTTTACTCAAAATCTTGGACTTGATGTAAAGGATTTTGGAACCTTTTCTCACGCTTGGTCTCTATGTGTAGAAGAACATTTTTATCTGTTGTTTCCTATAGTTTTAATTTTCTTACAAAGATTCAAACTATTTGCTAAATCATATTGGCTATTAATAGTGCTGTTTTTATTTGGTTTTGGAATTAGACTTTATTGTTATAACTATCTGTATCTACCTAAAATTGAAGATGATTACAGTTGGATGTATTGGCACAAATACATTTATTACCCGACGTATAGTCGTTTAGACGGACTTTTAGTTGGCGTATCACTTGCAGGTACTTATGTTTTCTGGCCAAAATTTTATCTTAAGATTTCACAATATGGAAACCAGTTTATTCTACTAAGTTTATGTATTTTGATAAGCGCCTATTTCTTATGTGAAGACCAACAAACCTTTAGCGCCTCAATTTTTGGTTTTCCATTAATTGCACTTGGCTTTGGATTTATAGTTTTAGGCGCGGTTAGTCCGACAAGCTTTATGTATAAGTGGAATTCAAGAGCTACTACGTTTATCGCAAACCTTTCGTTTGCAATCTATTTGACACATAAAGGTATCATTCACGTAACACATAAATTATTAGACCAATTTAAAATAGAAAGTAATCTAATGCTCATAATTTGCATAATAACTTGCGTACTAGCAGCATATTTACTACACTTAATAATCGAGAGACCATTTATGAAATTACGAAGTATAATCATAAAAGAGAAACTAAAACCTACCGTCCACAGTGATCCTGCTCATATTTAAACGTTAATTGAGCGGTTGATACACATTATCAGTAATCTCTCAATATTTGATAATGATATCCTCCGATAAAATTAAGTCATAATATAGCCTCATCAAATTGGAACTTCAGTTAATGATTTTCATAAACTCATTCCAATAGTTAGCTGATCCGTTTATCTGGCCATACTTTAGAAATTCCTGGCTTTCGACTTCTGCTACAATACCGGTCAATACCTCTTTATTTAAAAAAACGGGGGTTAATTTCAGAAAAAATACGCGGTTCCAATCCGCTCAAAATAGGTAATCGTAAACGCAAACCCGTATTTTTTGGTAAAACGGCCATCTAAAAAACTTTGTTTTAATAGTAGCTGTGCTGTAAATAAAAGCTTAAGCATTATAAAAACTTAAACCTTAAATGATATGGGAAAGAACAAGAATAACGATTTTATTCCTCCAAAGGGCAGGCCATCGGGCTCAGGGAGGGAAGGTTCAGGATTAAAAGACGCTTTTGCCGTTACTGATTTGACTACAGATAATAAACTGGCCGATGAATTTACTGAGGGAGAAGATTTACCCGCCGCAAATGTTCACTTACGGCATAAAAACCGAAACGTTGATAAAGGCAGGGAAAACCAGAGTGAAGAAACAAAGTCATAATTAAATCAATCGTATGGAAATAATTGAAAGAGAAGAATTTGCTGAATTAATTGCACCAAAAACCGGTCCTTGCATTACCATTTACCTCCCCGTTCACCAATCTGGTGTAGAGGTGAATGAAAAACAGGATCTGATTGTATTTAAAAACCTGTTGTTTGAAGCAGAAAATACACTAGTGGCCAATGGCTTAAAACCTCATCTTGCACAGGAATTATTAGCGCCCGCTTCAAGCTTGCTGGAAGATGAAAAATTTTGGCACCAGCTTTTAAGCGGACTGGCCGTTTTTATTGCGCCTGATTTTTTCAAAATCCTTAACCTTCCTTTTCAGGTAAATGCCGAAATACACATCAACTCGGGTTTCAATGTCGCCCAGTTCGTGCGCGTTGTTACTGATCGCCCGTATTACTATCTGTTGGTAATTAGTAAAAATTCGGCAGACATTTATAAAGGTGATGAATACGGAATGGAGCTTTTAACCATTGAGGGCATGCCTCAAGGTCTAAACGATGTTGTCCACCTGGATGAAAAGTCTGAAAGGAAACTCTTCCGCATTGGTGGTACCGCTCCAGGTTCAGCAGTAAATGCCCATGGGCACGGGAGTGGATTAGCTGATGAAAAAGAGTACATCAAGCAATACCTAAAGGTCGTAGATCATGTGCTCCAAACTGAACTGCTTGCTAATGAAACCGCACCTTTACTGTTGGCGGGTGTAGAATATATTGTAGGGATTTATCGCCAGGTAAGCCACTATAAACACCTACTTCCAATGGCATTGACTGGTAATCATGAGCATGTAGACGTTAAAATGCTGGTCAGCAAAGCTTTAGAAGTTGTTGGGCCTTTTCTTAACACTAAAAGCAAAAGCGCATTACAAAATTATTATAATCAATTGGCTACACCGCTAACTTCGTCTATGCCGAATAAAGTAATACCTGCAGGCTATTATAAACAGATTTCAGATTTGTTTGTAGAGCGGGGTGCACACCTCTGGGGGAGATTTGATGAAACAGCCAACAGCCTTACCTTGCACGAAAACCGCGAACCAGGTGATGAATGCCTGATTAATAAGACGATTTTGAATACCTTGCAGAATGGTGGCGATGTCTATATCCTGGAAAAAGACCGCATGCCAAAAGAAGCAATCGTTGCTGCTTCACTTCGATTTTAATTAATAAATACTGGATGGTCAAATTGTCCATCCAGATTAATTATAAATCCTTATTTATCAGGTAACAGGTGGGATTCTAGCTCCGGTAAGAACTTTTCATTCAGACAGCGCCTGAGTAATCTGACTCTAGAGGATCTTAATTTGATTGAAAAGACTTTTCTGAATGCAGATTAAAGGATCCTCAGTTCTCTTTTTTTAACTCATTGAATTTAAGTGAAAAACCTGTGCTAAAAGTCTTCCCGCTAGCTCAAATTTTCCAGAACTGCTACCCATCTGCTAATGAACTGCTGCTGTTTTTCTTCGCTTAACAGCTGAAGTGATAGAAAGGGATTGAGATCTTCCAGTTCCACAAGCAGGAGTTCACCGGTGGAGGTTCTGCCAGCATCAACTCTTGTAATACCAGTTTTAATATTATTCCAGCTGATGAACCTATCTGCAAAGGCGAGGTCTGCTTCACTTGGAATGTATTCGATCAGTTCCCAGCGTTTTTGTTTATCCGGCGCATAGAGGGCATATTGGAATTCATCATTTAAATAATAAAAAGAGACTTCGTATTCCAGTGTCAAAAAAGGCTGAATCAGCTTCTCTTCCGGATTATAAGCCAGTAATTCAGACTTGGAAAGTATATCCATACCTATAGAATCTGCACCATTCTTAATCTTTACGATATACTTCTCGGGATCACCTAACCTGTCCAGGCCCGAAATGTTAGCTATAGTTGGAATTACGGGATAGTTCAAATCCATCAAATCGATTAGGTATTGCTTTCCTTTAATATCCGCTTTGCCATCAAAAGAATTGAAAGTAGGTACGCCCTTCTCCCCAACTGCCTCCAGGAAGCTATTAAAATAATCCTGATAGACCATGACTGCCCCTGTATTCCTGAATACGATAATGTCGGCAGCATCAATAAAGGATATCGCCTGGTGAGGATGTCCGATAAGGATATTGAAGTGATCTTTTAACTTAGCGGTGAGAAAGAGGTCTTCCTCATAATATTTTCTGCCCTTCGCCTCAAAGTATAGATCAGTCAAATAAAGTATAGTCTTCATCTTTTAGGGATATTCTGGCTTTATTGCCATTTTATAAAATTAAATGTAATTAATTTAAACTTAGGAGGTGTTAACCGTATGATCACCCAGCAAACCAAGTTATTCGCAACCGTACAAGCTAAAAAAATCAGGTTTATAGGCTTCACCTAAAGGCAGTTCATATCCACTCAAATATACCGTATGGTGATTAAAGGATTCTACATGGCTTTTATTTACCACATAAGACTTGCTGATTCTAATGAAGACTTGCTGTGGCGTTTTTTGGTGAAAAGTCTTTAAATTCATGGCAGTAATGAACTTCTGACCAGTTGTATGGATCACTACATAGTCTTTCAGCGCTTCGATGAATTTGATATCATCAAATCTAACCTTATGAAATTTTCGGTCGGATCTGATCATCAAAGAATCACTGTTGTTTTCTTCAATTGCATTTTTTTCAGTATGCTCCGAAAGCATGTTCCTGTAGAGTTCCGCTTTCATGATCGCTTTCTCTAGCCTGGCTTTGTCGACCGGTTTGAGCAGGTAGTCAATTGCATCTAATTCATAACTTTTCAACGCATACTGCGGATAGGCCGTGGTAAAGATCACCAGAGCGGATTGAGGTAATTTTGCAGCGAACTCGATCCCGGTGATCATCGGCATCTCAATATCCAGGAATATAAGATCTACAGTATTTGAATCCAAAAAATTAACAACAGAACGGACATTGGGGAATTCACCTAAAATATCAATATTGGATACCTCTTTGATCAGTGCAGTCATTTCAGCCCTGGCCAGAGGTTCGTCATCTACAATTATGCAGTTCATAGCGGCAATTTAAGGGAAACTGAAAATTGATTTGATTCGGCGCTGACCTCAAGGGTATGTTCATCCATATAAAGCAATGTAAGCATCCTCCTGATATTTTGTAAACCCAAACCACTATTTTTTTGATCGGAGGACTGATATTCAGGATCCCTGGAATTTGTGCAAAGGAAACAAAGCTGGCTTTCAAATATGGAGAACTCAATTCTGATGAATGATCCGTTGCCACTCATATCAATGCTATGTTTTACGGCATTTTCTACAAAAGTGGTAAAAAGATTAGGTGGGATGGAAATGCCGCTGAATGTTGCGGGGTGCTCAGGACTAATAATCTGGATGGTTAAGTTATCCCTTCTGAGCATTTCAAGGTTGAGAAAATTGGAAATAAAGGTAATTTCCGAGGTCAGCAGGGTTTTCTCTCCATTGTTTTCATAAATCTGGTAACGCAAAAATTCAGACAGTTTCATGATTACCTGCGTGGCTTTTTCAGGTTCAGAACGGATTAAAGCTTTGATTCCATTGAGCATATTGAAAAGAAAATATGGATTGATTTGATTTTTCAACTCATTTAATTCCATACTCAATGCCGTATTTTTCAACTCATTAATTCGCTTATTGTCTCTAATCCACCGTTGAAACAATTTGATCATGGTGGTAACCAGCACAATGGGGATCAGAATGATGAAGCCCTCATACAGAGAACCATCTTTTCCATCGGTTGGATGTCCCTCAACGGCTTCAATTCGAAGGTATGGGTCGAATAAAGTCGTCAATAAACCCAAACATGCCAACACAACCAACAATAGCATGGCAATGTATGACCAGTATTTCCCATTGAAAAAAAATAACGGAACCAACAGGAATATATTAACATAACACAAGGTAACTAGTAAACCGAAGCTCAGTACCAGCCTGTGGTACATAAAAGGACGTGAATAATCATACTTCAGATTATAATAAAAAATCACCGTAAATGTAACCAGTAACAGGACGAGGTGACGATAAATCCTGTGCCGGTCATCGACAATAAATTTCAGGAGTTTTGTGTTTTTTAATTCGATTTCTGTACTCATCTCATGCCTTTGTGCTATGCAAATATAGAATTATGTGTAGTCTGTCTGGGTTAAATTATACCAAAGCTGCCTTTTCTTATACGAAATCTGGAACGATGATTTTTGGTATAATTTCTAAGTCGGTTAGTATAAAAACAAAAATATCGAAGGAGATAATATATTCCTTTGCAGCGTAAACCAGACGAAAATGTTAAAATTAATAGCGCAGCTTTCTAAGCTTTGCCGACAGTTATCCGATTGCATCACCACTCGAAGAAGGAATCATCAAAGCATCCGATTTAAATTGTTTTGGACCAACCCGTAAAAATAAGGTCACTTGAAAAATGGCAAACCCTACTCTGACTTTAATTAATATATCGCCTATGCAATGACGTTTTACATTTCACTTTACCCAATTCAAAATTAAAATTTAAAATAAAATGATGAAAATGATCAAATCAATATTGATTACATTAACGATGCTGGCATTATCCATAACAGGTTTTGCCCAAAAGACCGACAGCACCTCAATAGTTGGAAAAGACAGTGTGAATTTCCCAAAACGAGTGGTTACCGCTATTGCAGATAGGTTTGCCGTAGCACGACCACTAAATTTTGAGTTTGCACACGCTATGCCATATAATTATTCAGTCAAAGTTGGCGATGATAAAATTCCAGGTAATAAGGTCACAAAGTTTGACCAAATGAAGTTTAGTGCCAATGTTAATTTCGTCAAAAGGAAAAACTGGATATTGGGAGCAACGCTAGGCTATAGGGGTACATCTGTAGAGATGGAAGCCGTGCAGGGTGGAACAGCTGAAACAAATATTTTAAAGGACGATTTTCATTACTTTTTTTCTGCTGTAAACCTTACTTACTTCTCTACACTATTTAAAAAACGAACGTTCTATTCTGCAACCCTTCTTGGAGATGGTAGCGAGAAGCATTTTGAACGTGTCAAAGGGATCTTTACAGCAACGATGCTCCTAAAGGCTAGTCAGAAGACTAAAATTACAGTTGGGATGTTGCTCAATGTCGACCCCGGTGCACAGACCCCATTCGTTCCTACCTTCTCTTATGAGCATAAGTTTGACAATGGTTTAATAGCAGATATTGTAATGCCAAGAAGCATGTACCTGAGGAAATTCGTCTTCAACAATAATGGCAGGGTTTCTCTGGGTATGGAGTTCGATCAAACGATTTTATACTTATACAACTTAGGGCCGGCAAACCAAAAGTATGAGTACAGGCAAATTGATATCAATCCCGGAGTAGTGTATGACCATGCCATCGGTAAATACTTCCTGTTCACTGCAAAATCTGGGATCAGATTAACACCAGACGGCAGGGTTTTTCGCAAAGAAGATTCCTTTGCTGATCCTGTTTACCAGATCAGTCCCCGTCCAACATTTTATTTCAATATTGGCGTGTCTTTTAATCCTTTCTCTGTTTTTGGCAAAAAGTAACAAAAACCCTTTTAACAAATGATAGCGATTTTTAAAACGAATATTAACAGCTTGGTAGGAGCAAATAAAATTATTAGTAAGCTATTAACCATACATCCAACTTTTATCATTTCGGTTGATTTAGAGGATGAAGATCGGATTTTAAGAGTGGAGGGAGATGATTTTGAGATTACTGAAATCTGTATGTTAATTGAACGGAACCATTTTATTTGCATCCACCTACCGGTTGATTTAACCAGCTGGTCGCCTGATTAATTACTCGGAAAACACAAATAAAAGCTTGCGGAGCATCTGGATAAAAGAATCAACCCCATACAATTGTTCCCGGAATGACATTGCCTGAAAGTTCGAGGGCAGACCAGGGGACAGTTTGCAATAAATGGAATGTAAGAAGCCAGCAAGATAAATTGAAAGCTTTAATAAAAATTAAACTACATATTATTTGCTATTTTGCAGCCGCGGAAAATTCATATGAATCTACAAATTCCTGTCTTCAGCATCGATGGTTCCGGAGTGGACACGTTTGCCATCCATCATATTGATGTCAATCAGGATCATGAGCGCATTGGCCTTCCTGATCGCGATACGAACTTCACCCTGATGTTTCAACAGGAAGGATTGTCTGAATTAATGGTTGACTTTAGGGAAATTAAAATCCAGGGACCTGCAATATTCTGCCTTCTACCCGGGCAGGTACACCATGGCATCAATTTATCAGAAGTGAGTGCCTGGGTAGTTGCAGTTGATGGAGCGCTTTTGGATACCGTGACTCGTCAGGTATTAACAGACTATTCTGTTCGTTATCGTCCGGTCAACTTGCAAAAAAGTGAGGCTGAACTGCTGCAGAAAAGTCTGAGCCTACTAGAAGAGCTCCGATTGCGACCTTTGAATGATCTCTTTATTCCTGTGCAGCGCAAGATGCTGGATACCTGTATTGCTGTTTTCGTTTCGATCTACACCGGCATAGGAACTGGGCTTTCCGGTTCAGGGTTGAGGCCCTTTTTAATCACCAGATCATTTCTAGACATGTTGTTTCAGCAATTCCGGTCAATGAAAAGCCCTCATCTTTATGCTGGCGTACTAAATATTTCTCCATCTTATTTAAACGAAGTGGTGAGAAATACTACGGGCTTTTCAGCAAGTTACTGGATCAATCAAGAAGTAATTATAGAAGCAAAAAGGCTACTTTACTATTCAGACTACAGCATCAAAGAAATTGCATTTAATCTGGGCTATCCAGACTCCGCATACTTTATCAGGCTGTTTCGGAAAGCTGTGGGTGAACCACCGTTACGTTTCCGGGAAAAAATCCGTCAACAATATTCAAACAGCTAGTCTTTCCGTAATCCGCCATTAATCGGTGAACTTTTTTTATATTCTGGATCGATGTGCGCTCCAAGGAGATCTGGAGGATAGCTCAACTTGTGATTTCTGCCAGCCTCATGAAGCTACTACCCCGATTTGTCCTGTTCTTACCCCGCTTACTCCATTGCTTCAGGAGTGAGGTATTCTTTTCTTTGCTGTACAGAAACAGTTTGCTGATTGTAATAGCTCCTGGTTCTGTAATTAAGACATCGCAATGCTCAAGGCTAACTAAAATGAAGCGCTTTTGCTTGCAAAGAATATAGATAATGATGATCAACCCGGTAAAAAAAGCTTTCTTCAAATTAATAGATAAAACGATGACTCAACCGGGTCAGATCATATCGGTAAGGAAATGGGAGCCTTCGGAGATGTATGAAGTACAGGTTCGCCTTCCGGAAGTAGATATGCAAAAATGGAATACCGTTCCGCGCATAAAGGTTAAGGTAGCCGAATATGAGTATAGGGATTACAGTCCTGCCTGCTGGAAGCCATCGGAGGATACCTGTTACTTATTCATTGATGCCAGACATACCGGGGCAGGCAGTTCCTGGACAAGGAATCTTATGGCAGGACAGACTTTTAGATTTGCCCCCGCTTCTGCGGCTCCGCTACCGCTGAAAAAAGGAGCGGTGTTATGCCTGGGCGATGAGAGTGCGTTGTGCCATTTTCTGGCGTTAAAGCAATTGATCACTGATAAGGATCATCCGAAAAAGATCCTGATTTCCATTGATGAAAATGCAATCGTTCCAAAAGATAGTTTTCTGGTTAATGAAGAAATCGTATGGATTAGACGTGTGGGGGCAGAGCGGCTTACGAGTCTCCATCGTTGCCTGTCTAACCTTGATCTTTCATGCTTTAGCAGCATTTACCTTGCAGGACATATTCCAATGGTTAAAGCATTGCGTGGAATTCTTAAGGGAGACCAGTGCGTAAGTGCACAGATTTTAGCCAATGGGTTCTGGTCTTAATGCTTCAATAGGATGAGAAGCGCGTCCGTAAATTTTCTTAGCAACGCGATAGAATACCTGCTTAAATAGCTGTAAACCTTATTCATAAAATGATAAACCACTGTTTTCTTTACCCATAATATGAAATACGTAGAAATATTTAAGACCTATGTTAACCACGTTCATCAGGCGGAACACCTATGCAGTATCCTTTCTCAGAAACTTGAAGATACGAAAGTCAACTTCGATCTTGATGACTGCGATAAGGTTCTCCGGGTTGAAAGTTCCCGGATCGATTCAATTAAGATCATCAATATTATGGAAACCCTTGGCTACTCCTGCGAATTAATCCCGGGAGGCGGATTGCCAGAAGGTTGCTAAAGCTTTTTCATGATCACTTTAGATATTAACTCTTGCAAATGAAGGATCATTTTGGATCTAGTACGCTACTTTTAATTCCAAATGAAAGTCTTTAAAATCATCATCCATATGAAAGGTTTTGGAATCTGCAAGTCCGCCTATAGTTTCCACTATTATTGATTTGAATTGTTTCGGCAATGGCATTAAGAGAGCACAAATTCATTTATAGAAATCTGTTGAAGATAGATATTAGTGCAAATTTCTTTTTAGTAACAAGTATGTTCTTAAGCCTTCCTTAATCTTAAGTTAATACATGGTTATTAATTTTGACTCATTGAAATGATGCGCAAAACTGATGACAAAGAATTATTAAATGCTATCCAGCGAGGGGATATTCACGCGTTTGAAATCATATTTAACCGTTACTGGAAGCCCCTTTTTTCACTTGTCTGTGCAATAACCAAAGATGATGAAATTACCAAGGATATTCTTCAAAATACTTTTTCTTCTTTTTGGGAACGCAGACAAACCTTTTTTACTGAAGATTCCCTTTTGCCACTTTTAAACCGGATGGCAAGAAATGATATTATTAATCAGGTTCGGAAAAATAAAGTCAGGCTGGCATGGGAGGGAGAACTTGTAGATGAGCTTAAATCATCTATGGCGGCCGATGCCAATTTGATTGCCCGCGAACTAAGGGCTGAGATTGATGCGGAAATTATCAGGATGCCGCACAATATGAAGCATTGCTTCCAATTAAGCAGGCAGGAAGATCAAACAATTAAAGAAATAGCTCTTAAACTTAGTCTGTCTGAACAAACCGTGAAAAACAATATTTCTGAAGCCCTCAAACGTTTAAGAAGTCACATAAGGTTAATTGAAAGTTAACATCTTCTTAAAGTACTTTCTCCCGTTTCAAACGCTTTATTAGGGAATGCACCCAAACAAAAGAAAATTTCTTAATGAGCAGCTCGCCGAGTATCAATCTGGTAAATCGACTGATAAAAGGCGGGCAATTATTGATAAGTGGTTTAATCGTGAAGAGGCAAAGAATTCATCGGTAAACCAACAGCTTACTGAACAGCTGGGTGCCGAAATATATGCTGCGGTGCTTAGCCGGATTACGTTGGATAAACCAAAAACAAAAAAATATTGGCATCTATTGTCCGCAGCGGCTGCCATTACGCTCTTCATGGGGATTGCTATAGTCATCGCAAACAGACCAATAGTGTTCGTTAGGCCGAACCTGGTTGCTGGGGTACAATACACCATCTACCGCACCGCTCCCGGACAAGAAAAGCAGATTAAGCTGATCGACGGAACCTGGGTGAACCTAAAACCAGCAAGTTCTTTCAGGGTTCCCACAAATGTAGGTGAAGCTGCAATCAGAAAAGTCTTTTTGGATCGTGGCGAAGCTTTCTTTTCAGTTAAGCGAGACACTTCGCACCCCTTTAGCATCATTTCGGGCAAATATATAACTACCGTTCTGGGGACTTCATTTACGATCAGAACCGATCTGGAACACCAATCTTACAAAGTGGCGGTAAAAACGGGAAAGGTTAGGGTTGAACGAATGGAAGGTAAGGGGAGGACAACACTTAGCCCGTGTCTGATCAAAGGCCAAGTATTAAGCTATGATGAGATCAGCAAATTAATTTCCATTTCGGAGACGCCAGTCCATCCTGCTGAAAAAATCGCAGCTGAAGGTCATCAAGGGAATTTGAGAATGACACTTAATGAATTAGGACAGATTATCGCCGCAAAATATCACTTAAGCGTGAAGATAAGATCTAAAGGAATCTCTCATAAATATGTTGTAAAGCTCACTTACAATAGCCTGGAGCAAACCTTGAATGAGGTAGCGATGCAAACAGGGATGCGTTATGAAATCAATAATAAATTACTCACTATAACTCCGGGACAATGACCTAAATAATTAATCTATAAACCGGATTTCTACTGCTATAGAAACCCGGTTCAACGATGTGTACTGTAGCAGTAACATCCACTTAAAATCAATCCAAAAATTAATTAAGTAATTAAATATGCGATATTATTACCATTTTTTAAACTTTTCAAAAAGAAAATCTTTAACCCTGGCTCAGCTTCCAGTTTTTTTATTCTTTATTCTCATCAGTTTCCATGCGGCGGCTCAGTCTACCGATGCTTCAATACGTGGCCGGGTAACTGATGAAAAAGGTGCTCCTGTTCCTGGCGCTTCAATAGTGTTGAGGAATGAGTCTACTGGCTTTCGAACTGTAACAGCAACCAATAAAGACGGCGGATACTCCCTTATTCAGCTTCCACTGGGCAAGCCTTATACGGTAACAGTAAGTTATATTGGCTACCCAAAACAATCTAAAACAGACCTTGTACTAAACCAGGGAGACAACATCGTTGCAGATTTTCGTCTAAATGAGTCGAACACACAGCTATCTGAAGTTAATGTTAAAGCAAATGGGTTAAGCAAGCGCATAGACCGATTGGGCTCGAGCACAGCAATTACTGCTCAGAATATCCAGCAGTTGCCCACCCAGAACAGAAATTTCAATAACCTTTCCGCATTAGCGCCTACCACTAACGGTACCAATATATCAGGCCAGCGTGCCTCTTCTACTAATTACCTGATTGATGGTGCGAGCGCACGAAATAACCTTACTTCAGGTGCGGTAGGTAGCGGCCCATATTCGCTGTCACTTGAAGCAATTAGAGAATTCGAAGTTGCTGCAAATGTTTATGATGTCAGTAGAGGACGAGAGGGTGGAGGTACAGTATCAGCAGTTACTAAGTCTGGAACCAATACCATCACCGGATCAGCTTTTGATTATTACCGTTCTGATTTTTTAGCCAGCCCATATGATATAAGGGGAAATAAACGGGAACAAAAATTCACTACAAATCAGTATGGATTCAGCCTGGGTGGTCCGATTATAAAGGATAAACTGCATTTCTTTACTGCCCTTGATCGTCAGAATGAAACCATGCCTTTCTTTATTGCCGATATCAGAGATGATGCCGATCAAATTAGTCTGGGCATAAGCAGGGGAGCGCTGGATAGTGTGATTAATATTGGTCGGGCAAAGTACGGACTAGGCTCTGGCAGGCAAGTAGGAGAGTTTGAAAGGAAAACACTTGCCAACACTTTCTTCGCGCGGATTGACTGGCAGATTAATGATAAACACCGTTTAACCATCCGCAATAACTACTCAGATTGGGTGAATCCTAACAGCAACAGTGACAATTCAGATATTAATCTTTTTGAGGTCTGGGGTGACTTTAAATCCAGTGAAAACAGTACGCTGGCCTCCCTTCGATCTCAATTTAGCCCTTCCTTTCTGAATGAGTTTAAGTTTCAGTATCAAACGGCAAGACGTGATTATATCCCAAACAGTGAACTCCCTGCTTCAAATATCCCCAGAGCGATCGTAACAGTGCGTTCCACTTTACCTAATGGCACCCTGGGCAACCGAACCGTGCAATTAGGTGGACAACGTTATTTCCCTGAGAACAACCTGGAAAACCAGTTCCAACTCATCAATACTTCTTATTATAATATGGGTAAGTATAAATTTACGTTTGGTACAGACAATACCTTAACTTATATGGATACCTATTTATCCAGCGAGCAAAACGGAAGATTTATTTTTAATAGTCTTTCTGAATTCGATAACCTCAATCCCGCACGTTACGCAAGGGAAGCACCAATTGATGGTATACCTTCTGTTCAACAATACCTATTAAACCTTTCACTTTTCGGTCAGGTAGAATTTGATCTGACTAAAGATATCAATGCGATGTTTGGTGTTCGTTATGACGTAACGAGTTTTCTTACCCATGCTGACTATAATCCGGTGGTAGATCGTACCCTTGGTTTGCGTACAGATAGTAAGATCACTGACGCTGGTAAAATCCAGCCTCGATTCCAGCTAACATGGGATATTAATAACGAGAAGAAAGATATCATCAGATTAGGGGGCGGGTTGTTCTCCTCTTATCCGGTAAATTATGCACAGGTAAATAATATTCAAAACAGTGGTACCAAGGTGGCCTCAATTGATGTTTCCAGGCCCGCCAATGGTCCAAACCTGGTGCCTAGACCGGATTTTCCAGGTTATCGTCTTGATCCTGCTTCGGCTCCCGGCATTATTAAAGGAGTACCCTATGTTTCTACCATTAACCTGAACGACCCGAACTTGAAAATGCCGTCAATTTTCAAAGCTAACCTAAGTTATAACAAGATTATCGGGGAGCGTTTAAGACTTGGTCTAAATTTACTCTACTCTTATACCACAAATAACTATGTATATCTGGATAAAAACATGGCCGAGAACCCATATTTTACCCTGGCTAACGAGGAAAATCGTGGCATATTTGTTCCTGCAGAAACCATTACCGCATCAGGTATTACCAATAATGTATTGGGAAGAAAGACCAATGAGGTTGGCCGCGTATTGATGTTGACCAACGGGGCTACACTAACTCAAAAGGCAATGATTCTGGATGCAAGTTACCGTTACCTGAAAGATGGCTATGTGAATGTGAGCTATACCCTCAATGACGCTAAAGACAATTCATCTTACAATGGAAACGTGGCAAATACTTCTACGTTCCGCCCGGTAAAATCAGATCCGAGAGATCTTTCGCAGGTGGTATATTCGGATAACCAGTTTAGAAACAAATTGGTTGTTTACGGAAGTACACCAAGCTGGAAAGGATTTTCAATGGCTGCTACTTTTAGGGGAATTGGCGGCACACGCTACTCCATGACAGTTGATGCTGACATTAATGGCGACTTTGTTGGAGGTCCAGGGACTGACAATGACCTTGCCTTTGTGATTGATCCCAACAGCCCTTTAACCAGTGCAGCTAATAAGGCTTCTATGGAAAAGGTGCTCAATAATCCCAATAACCGGGCAAAAGAATATATCCTGAAAAGCCTTGGTAAGATCGCAGACAGAAATGGTGGCGTTAATCCTTTTGCCGGTACTTTCGATATCAGAATACAAAAAGATTTCAAAACTTATAAAAACCAAAAGTTGACACTCAGCTTCGATGCTTTCAATTTTGCTAACATCCTCAATAAAAAGTGGGGAGTAAATTATAATCTGGGTGATCAGACGTTGCTTACCGTGACGCGTTTTAACCAGTCAACAAAACAATATGAATATCGGGTGAATGAAAATGTTGGCGTAACACAAGCCGCTGGCACGCCATACCAGATTCAGATTGGTGCGAGATACTCTTTTTAACTTTAATATATATTAATGGATTCACGTAGAGATTTTATTAAAAAGGCAGCCCTTCTATCAGGAGGGGCTGCCTTAGCCAGCATACTGCCGCCGGCTATTCAGCGCGCCCTGGCCATCGATCCTATTAAGGGAAGTACTTTTTATGATGCCGAGCATATCGTTTTTTTAATGCAGGAAAACCGCTCCTTTGACCATGCCTTTGGGATGATGCAGGGTGTTCGTGGCTTTAATGATCCAAGGGCAATCGATCTTCCAAATAAAAACAAGGTCTGGCTCCAAACCAACAAAGAAGGACACACCTATGCGCCATGGCATATGGATATCAAAAACACCAAAATTGCCTGGATGGGTTCAACCCCACATAACTGGACAGATCAGACCGATGCCCGCAATGGTGGAAAATATGATCAATGGCTGAACGTAAAAATGCCTTATAAGGCAACTTATGCCCACATGCCCTTAACTATAGGCTATTGTAAACGTGAAGATTTTCCCTTTTACTATGCCCTGGCTGATGCATTTACGGTTTGCGATCAAAACTTTTGTTCCGTGATTGCGGGCACGCACCCAAACCGCTTTTACTGGATGACCGGCACCGTACGGGAAAGCAATAAGCCAGAAGGGATTGCACACCTTTGGAACAATAGCAACTATGAAAAGCCGACCCTGAATTGGAAAACTTACCCGGAAAGACTGGAAGAAAATGGGATTTCATGGAAAGTTTATCAGAATGAACTAACTATGGGTTTCGGGTTAAATGGAGAGTCAAGTTCCTGGCTAAGTAATTTTGGAACCAATGTGCTGGAATATTTTGAACAGTACCATGTAAGGCTCACGCCTACAGCGATTTCCAATTTGAAGCTTAAAAATGAGGCGCTTTTAAAGGAGATTGCGGGTTATGAAAACAAAGATATTTCGACGGAAGAGCGCAGCAAGCTTGAAGCTTTGAGAAAACTGCTCTTGAAGACGCAGGATGAACAGAAGCAATATACCTTGGAGCGCCATGCGGCACTTTCTTCCCAAGCCAGGAATTTGAACAGTAAAGCCTTTACTGTAAATTCAGGAGATCCTGATTATCAGGAGCTGACCGCCATGAAATATGAAGAAAAAGGCGTAGACCGAGAATTGAACGTACCCAAAGGAGACATTCTTCACCAGTTTAGAAAAGATGTAGATCAGGGTACACTTCCAACTGTTTCCTGGTTGATGACTCCCGCAAACTTTTCCGATCATCCCGGAGTGCCCTGGTTTGGATCATGGTACGTAAGCGAGGTGATGGATATTCTGACTAAAAATCCTGAGCAATGGAAAAAGACGATTTTTATCATGACTTATGATGAAAATGACGGCTATTTTGATCACGTGCCTCCATTTGTGCCCACTCATCCTTTCAAAGTCCATGCAGGCAAGGTCTCTTCCGGGCTGGATACGAAAATGGATTATGCTGCCAAAGATCAGCAGACTAACCCTTCAACTAAGGAGGCGAATATCAGAGAAAGCCAGATTGGTTTGGGATACCGCGTGCCGATGGTTATTGTTTCTCCATGGAGCAGAGGTGGTTATGTTAACTCTGAAGTTTTTGACCACACTTCCTCTATCCAGTTTCTTGAAAACTTCCTGGCGAAGAAATTTGGCAAGAAAGTATTTGAGGAAAATATAACACCTTGGCGACGTACGGTTTGCGGAGATCTCAGTTCGGTCTTCAGACCATTTAACGGAGAAAAGATTTCCTATCCGAAAGGACTTGAAAAAAAGCCGTTTATGGAAACGATTTATTCGGCAAAGTTTAAAGATTTACCTGATGGGTACAAAAAGCTTAGCAATGAAGAAATTGAAACCATCAATCAAAATCATGCCCACTCGCCAGTTTTCCCTCAACAAGAAAAAGGCATCCGGTCGGCTTGTGCACTTCCTTATGAATTATACCTTGATGGGAAGCTTGCTGGTAATAAATTGACGCTGCAATTTTCTGCGGCAAATCAATTGTTTGGTGAAAAATCTTCAGGGTCACCTTTTACGGTTTATGCAATGAACCACTTCAAAGGTGAGTTGCTCAGGGTTTGGGATTATACGGTAAGTGCCGGAGATACCTTACAGGATGATTGGTTAATCGATGATTTTGAAGACGGTAAATACCACCTCAGGGCATATGGACCAAATGGGTTTTTCAGGGAGTTTGCAGGTAAGAAAGAATCTTCAGGGCTATCAGTAAAATGCGATTATGAAAAGACAGGTTCTGGCTTCTCCAGGAGCGGAAATGTCACTATCCGTCTGATAAACGGTGGCTCATCACCAATTACGGTCGTTCTGGAAGACATGGCATACAAAACAGGCAGTCAGTTAATTAGACTTGCTGCTGGTGGCCATAAAGACCTGGTGATGAATTTAAGTAAAAGTTATAACTGGTATGATTTCAAAGTGAGCATTAAAGGGAATGAAGATTTTATGGAACGGTTTGCAGGCAGGGTGGAGACGGGTAAAGATGGCAAAACAGATCCTTTGATGGGCGGCATGATCTAATTTCTATTTTTTCGCTTTAATGGCAAGAACTTCTAAGTACTTTGCCTTCAAAAAAAGGATATAGAGTATTTTCTTGATTGCAAATATACAGTTCGGATATGCAAAAATGTAAATAGCCAGGAGCGCTTTCTGGCTATTACAAAATTTAAAAATAAAATAGAAAGTTCAGTAAGAAGGAATCGCCAGCTCTTTCCTAAAATGGTAAAAATGAGTAATTGGGAGAAATATGTCCACTTTTAGTAGCCGTTAAAAGTGAGCAATTCTCTTTCTATGCTTTACAATCACATTAACAGCTCGTCGATCAGAATAGCTCCATCTTTGAATTTGATTTCTCTGTTAATTTAAATACTCAGTGTTCGTGATCTTGCAACGTTATTCCAATAGCTGGCAATAGTGTGCTGCTCTACTACTGGGTTCGTTTCTGTAAGGAAAACGCAGGTGATTTTGAAAACGAGCGAACCAAAGTTTCAACAGCATATAATTCTACCTTTATAATTTGGTATTGCAGTACAAAAATGCCCGGTATCGCCTTTACCTATTGGAGTATATTTGGCGATCTCATAAAAAAAGGTTAGATCTTTAATCCGCCGAAAGTACTGGCCAATATGATACCCAGCACAATAGTGGTGATGATCACATAAAGCCTGTCTTTTTCAACCGCAAAGGCAAATAAGGAGAATACTATTCTTAAGATAGGGGTTAAGATTAACAAGAGTACGCCGAACTGGATTACGCCTTTTGGTTGCCAGGTGAAAAACCCCATAAAGATACCCTCGAAGGTGATTAAACTATCGGATTCGCCTTTGAATACGTGATAATCGGGGCGGGTTAGGTTTCCATAGCGATTTAAATAAATTATTCCTCCGGCTAAGACCACCAAACTGGCAATAATTACACCTGTCCTTAACAGCTTACCAACTGTTTTTTCTACATCTTTTTCTTGCTGAAGGTTTGCATGTATGTCGTTTTTCATTTTATTAAAATTTATGTTGGTAACCGTTATAAATCATCTCCAATGCTACAAAGGTGATGGCGATACAGAAAATCCATCTCAATGTTGACGGATTGATACGCGTTAAAAGTTTGGCGCCAGTGAAGGCTCCACCAAGTACACCCAATACCACAGGAAACGCAATGCCCGGATCCATATAGCCCCGTTGCAAATAGACTACGGCACTGGCTGCTGCAGTTACCCCAATCATGAAGTTACTCGTAGTTGTGCTTACTTTAAAGGGAATCTTCATTGTGGTGTCCATGGCCAATACCTTTAAAGCGCCGGAACCAATTCCTAGTAATCCTGACATTACGCCAGCAAGCGTCATAATAGAGAAACCACCGCCAACATTTTTTAATTTATAACTTACCAGGCCAGATGGAGTAGGGTAGCTGTTGTTCAGCTTAAGGAGGTCTGCCCACTTACTTCCCTCTGTTAAAGCTTCCTGGTTCTTTTTTCTAAGCGTCATTGCAGCTGAGAACAATAGTACAACACCAAACAAGATGGCTATAGTATTGGTAGGGGTATAAACGGCAATAAGCGCTCCAATTACTGCACCAACGGTGGTGGCAATTTCGAGAAACATACCTAGTCTGATATTGGTAATCCCCTCCTTTATATAGGCGCTGGCAGCACCAGAGGAATTGGCTATCGACGCTAACAGCGCTGCGCCAATTGCATATCTGATATCAACGTGGAATACTAGGGTAAGTAATGGGATAACGACAACGCCTCCGCCCAGACCTGTTAGCGAACCAACAAGACCTGCAAAATAGGCGCCCAGGATAAGTATTATGGTAAATGTTAAAATTGACATGATGAATAATTAATGGTTATTATCTAAAATTGTTGCGATTGTGGATAGGGCATTACTTAAGCTTTTCGCCTTGATATCGCCGGCCAGTTTTTCGTGGAGGTGGTGACTCAATGCAAATTTTGTAATCCCACCGGGCTCACGACGCGAGAAGAAATCTCTGATGATGGTGGTAAAGCTAAGGTAGAGGTCCGCTAGTACTTTGTTGCCCGATGCTCTTGCAATAGTCATGTGGAATTCAATGTCGGCATCAATACAGGCTTCGTAGATTTCTTGGCTGATAGCGAGTCGCCTTTTTTCAAGTGATTGTTCCATGTCGATAATGTCTTGTTCGCTTCTGTTCAGCGCTGCTAGGCTCACAATCTCTTTTTCTAGCATAGTCCTTACGTAATTAATTTCAGCAAAATCTGAGTTTCGCAGACGATGCTCTATAGGCTGCTCCTCAATACGATTGACAATAGTACCATAGCCTTGCCTAACTGTTAAAATGTGGGATTCAGTCAGCGATTTGATCGCTTCGCGGATGCTTGAACGGCCCACAGCGAAGCGTGACATTAACTCTGGTTCTGTAGGAATTTTTTCACCAATTTTAAAGACACCTTCGTTAATGTCCTTGATCAGGGCCTGCTTGATCTGTTCAGATAACTTGTTTTTTTTCTCTGGTGCTGAATTCATATACAAACATATGATGTTTAAATTAAACATCATATGTTTTAATCGTCATAATTCTGTTGTATTTAATCACTAACCTGGATTAGGTGACTTGAGAAAAGAGGGGATCATTAAGAAATAGTAAAATCATATCTTAGCATCCTCATGGATACCTGGCATGATCTGGTTTGATGTAATAAGTTACCTGGGGATGTGATTTCGTTTGATTAACAAGTTTTTAATGAAAAATAAGGTGACTACAGTGCTAGTTTTAAAGCTGAAACAATACATGCTATTCATCAACAGTTATATAGTGTTAGGTATTCTCCTCACTATATTTATTGTCTGGTGCTTCCATGTACTGTCTATACTTTGGCTGGGCGCTATTCTTTTTCTTTTAGTACCAGTGGTTGCAAAGCGTTACTTAATGAAAAAGTTCGCTGAGCCGACAACATTTGAATTCACACCGGATTCGCTGATCATTTCTACTGTCTCAAAGCATTCAAAAGGTGATCTCGTAAAAGAAATAAAGCTGCGCGATGTATTGAGCTACAACTATGATGAGGGGATTGGCAACCCATACCTGATCTTATACCTCCGAGGTAGAAAAAAAGCGTCATTTAACTTCGAATACCGATCTGAAGGAGAGGCAAAAATTTTGGATGATTGTGTAATTATATCAAAAATTATAATTTAACCTCAGGCCAGGAAAGTATATCCATCACACCAACTTTCATGGCTTCTAAAAATGGAATGCTGCTTCTTGTTTTTTTAAGTGTTGGCTGGCTTGTTATGTGTGTAATTATTGGCGCTAAACATTTAAACATGCTCCCTGTTTTGATTATAGGGGGACTCGCCCAGTTGATGCAGTTGTTCGTTTTGCGTCAGGCTGCATTGAAGTCGTATAAGACTCAACAAAGCCAGCTTCCTTGAGTGATGTAAAAGCGATAGACATAATCAAAATATTGATTATTTTATTCATAACCTTCCAGGTCTATTTCCTAAAAAAAACGATATGTGCTATAATCTCCGCACAACGTACCATATGCAGTTCTTCTACATCGTTATATTTGTGGGTATAAACAGTGGTCATTTTTAGTTATGAAGAACAATACTGTAAAAGATATTAAAAGCCCTGCGGACTTTAATAGAGAGTATTTGAAAAGCGGTAATGTTTCGATGTGTAAAACATTGGAAACTTATCCTGTAAGTGAAAATAATTTTTGTATTGTTGGCACACTTGAAGAGATCAAGGGTGCTCAGAAAAGAATTCAGTTTGAGGTTGCAAGAAAGAAGTTTTTTACGATTGTATTGGTCACAGCTGGTTTAATCAAGGAAAAGATAGGATTTAACGGATATGAATTTGGTCAGAATACTCTATATTTCGTTCCAGAAAACCAGCTTCATACCATAGAACACTGGAGCAGGGATGTGAAAGGATTTCACTGCATTTTTGATGTTGACTATTTTTTATTGTGCCTTAAAAATCAGGTAAAAGTTAATGATTTTGCTTTTTTTCAACCGGATGGTAATATCAGCCTCAAATTATCAGAAGCAGAGGTCGTAATTTTTACAGTACTATTCCGGAAAATTAAGTACGAATACTGTTCGCGCCGAAATAAAAGTGATGATCTGATGGTAAGGCTCTACCTCAACATCTTTTTGCTCGAAGCAGAGCGGCTTCATGTCAAGCATTCAGAAATTGCCCGAAGTGATGTTCCGCGTCGGGAATTGCTTGTCGCAAATTTCCGTAAACTGGTCTCAAAAAGTTATAAAGAAAAACGGCAGGTTAGTGATTATGCCGCCTTGCTTTATGTGAGCCCGCATTACCTTAACGATACGGTTAAGGAGTTTATCGGAAGTGCCGCCAGCGATTTTATCCACGACAGCCTCATTTCAGAAGCAAAATCATTACTCGTACAGACCGAACTATCGGTAGCACAGGTTGCGCGTGAGTTGAATTATAGCGATCAATCTTATTTCTGTCGGTTTTTCAAATCTAAAGTTGGGATAAGTGCTAAAAAATATCGTGAGGAACACAGTACAATGAGATAAGTGCTTAAAAAACAATTAAATTTATAAATAAACCAGTGCACAGAAGATTATTTATTAAAACCGGCTCGTTGGCATATTTGTCGATAGCAGTTTCTTCTGTATTTTTAAAAAACAACCACATGGAAATAAGCAAGAAAAAACTTTATGATACTATAATTATAGGCGGTAGCTACGCAGGACTTTCTTCTGCAATGACTTTAGGACGCTCGTTAAGGAATGTCTTGGTCATCGACAGCGGGAAGCCTTGCAACGAGCAAACACCACATTCGCATAATTTCCTGACAAGAGATGGCATGCCTCCGGGAAAAATTGCTGAGATCGCAAGAGAAGAAGTTTCCAATTATCCCGGGATTGAATTTTACAACGGACTGGCAGCAAGTGGGAAAAAAATATCAGAAGGTTTTCAAATAACTACCTCAGATGGTCAGCTATTTGAAAGCAAGAAACTAATTTTTGCGACTGGAATAACAGATATTATGCCTGACATTACTGGATTCTCAGCCTGTTGGGGAACGTCTGTAATACACTGTCCCTATTGTCACGGGTATGAGTTTAAAGGTAAAAAAACTGCGATATTAGCGGATGGAGATAACGTTTTACACTTCCTTTCGCTAATTAAAAACCTAACAGATGATGTTACACTAATAACTTCTGGTAAATCCTCAATGCATATTGATACCATAGCGAAGCTGAACAGGAATGGTATAAACGTTGTGCAGAAAACAGTTTCAGAAATCGGGCATAACGATGGATATGTTAATCAGCTAACTTTCTCTGACGGGGCAACTGAAAATTTTGAAGCAATCTATGCTCCCTTGCCATTCCGACAACATTGCGATATCCCCAAAGAGCTAGGTTGCGAGATGACAGAAACCGGACATATAAAAGTAGACGCCACACAAAAAACCAGTATAGATAGTATTTATGCTGTAGGCGATAATTGCAATCCATTAAGAGCGCTCTCGCTATCAGTGGCGGCTGGAACGCTTGCTGCGGTTAAAGTTAATGCTGAATTAGCTCAAGATATATTATTGTAAATGAGTAGTTTAGAAAAATGGATAGGGAGTGTTAAAAACTGAAACCCTTAGCTGAAGCTGCTGGCCATTTTGAATACAAGAACAAAAATCAAAGGAATGAAGCTACTGATTATTGAGGATGAGGTTGCACTATATGAAAGCATTTTTGCTTATTTTACCGGAGAAGGGAATATATGTGAGCATGCTGCAGATTTTGAAACAGCAAGCGAAAAGATTGAGCTATATAGTTATGATTGTATCCTTTTAGATCTTGGCTTGCCAGGCGGGGAAGGGTTGGACCTGTTATTGAGGTTAAAGAAAACCAATAAAAAAGATGGTGTACTGATTATATCCGCAAGGCATTCTCTCGATGACAGGCTCTCCGGACTAGACCTGGGAGCTGATGATTATTTAGTGAAGCCTTTTCACCTTTCAGAACTGAAAGCCAGGGTAAGCGCAATTGTACGCAGGAAAAATTTTGACGGTTATAATGTTATTCAATTCAATGAGATTGAGCTGGATGTGTCTGCAATGAAAATTACTGTAAATAATAATCCAGTCACGCTCACCAGAAAAGAGTTTAATCTGCTCGTTTATTTGTTATCAAATAAAGGTAAAGTGGTAACTAAAAATGCAATGGCAGAACATCTTTGGGGTGATGAAATGGACTTGTCTCATGATTTTCATTTTATTTATACCCATGTTAAAAATCTGAAGAAGAAACTCAGTGAGGCAGGCGCAAATGATTACATTAAATCAGTTTATGGTATTGGCTATAAACTTGCTGCACTATGAAATTATCTACCCAATACAATAGGGTTACCATTCTTACGTCTTCAGCTATACTGATCATCACGGGCATCATTTATTATTTCTTTATTCACCTTATCTTAACCAATAAGCTCGACAAAGATTTAGCTGTTGAGGAAAATGAAATCAGGCAGTATACAAAAACCTATCAGAAGCTGCCACTACCCACAAGCTTTCTCGATCAGCAGATTTCTTATCGTCCATCTCCAGGAAACGCAAGTGCTATTCGGCTGTTTACCGATACAACTTATTTAAATCAACGAGATCAGGAACAGGAGCCGGGTAGAAGTTTGATCACAACTGTGCAGGTAAATGGCGCAAATATGCTCGTCACCATTACAAAATCCAGAGTTGAGTCTGAAGATCTGGTCCGGGTAATTCTTATAATCACCCTGGCAGTGACCATAATTTTGCTCTTATCACTGTTTCTAATTAACCGGCTGATCATGACCAGACTTTGGATGCCTTTTTATCATACGCTGAAAAGGATGAAATCTTTTGAAATTGCTAAAATTGAGGCTGTAACCGATGTTCCTACTACAATAGATGAATTTATCGAACTTAACCAGTCAGTAACTGCGATGTCAGAGCGGGTTAAGCATGATTATACAGAGCTCAAAAGCTTTACTGATAACGCTTCACACGAGATGATGACACCATTGGCTGTTATTAATTCGAAGCTTGATTCCCTTTTGCAAACTGAGTCCTTTACTGCGCAACAGGGGTTGCTCTTGGCCGATATCTATCAGGCTACCGGAAGACTTTCTCGTCTCAATCAATCTCTATTGCTGCTGGCTAAAATAGAGAACAACCTCATTACCGATGCGCAGGAAATCAACCTGAAAACACTCATAGAAGCTAAAGTAAGTCAGTTTCAAGAGCTTTTTGAAAGAGATGGCCTAAGGCTTGAAACCAGACTGCAGGACAAAACGGTTGTGATGAGCCGTTACCTTGCAGACATTGTGTTAAATAATCTTTTCAGTAATGCAGTAAGGCACAATTTGCAGGGTGGAAGTATTGTAATAGAACTTTCTAAAACTGTATTTTTGATTGCCAATACTGGAAACGGTTTTATTGATAAAGAGCGGATCTTTAATCGGTTTACTAAATCAACCGAATCTGTAGGCATGGGACTTGGATTAGCAATTACCAAACAAGTTTGCAATCTTTATGGCTATGATATTACTTATAAGAGATGGAAAGATATGCATCGGTTTTCTATCTTTTTTCCTTCCTAAGTGTATTCTACAGAATTGCTACATAATTGTCTTCTAGTTTTGCTTAAAATAAATATATGATAAAGATTTTGGGATTTCTTTTATTGATGTGTGGTAGCGCTACCCTTACAACAGCACAGGAGTTGGCGGCAACCATACCACCTTCTTCCATCAGGATGGTGGATTCGCTAAAAAGTAGCGCTGATTCAGATTCTTCAGGTCGCTGGTATGCAGGTAATGTTATCCCGAGAAAGAAGTTTCAGGCAGTAACTTTTATTGCACCTGCAGTTTTAATTGGTTACGGATTTGCAGCGGTTTACAACAAAGGTGCGCTCCGGCAACTTGACTTAAGTACCAAAGCCGAATTGCAGGAAGACCATCCATCATTCGCTGCCCATGTTGATGACTATTTACACCTGGCGCCTGCAGCAGCAGTTTTTGCTTTAAACCTGTCTGGGATAAAAGGACAGCATAATCTTTTTGATGCTACGATGCTTTATGCCACTTCTGCGGCGGTTATGGGCGTTTCTACTCATTTTGTTAAAAAGGGGGTTGGCAGGGAACGCCCAAATGGAAGTGACGAGAGTTCATTCCCATCAGGACATACCGCCTCTGCTTTTATGGCTGCTGAATTCTTACACCAGGAATATAAGGATGTGAGTCCGTGGATAGGCTATGCTGGTTACCTGGTAGCCACCGCTACTGGTACGCTTCGAATCTACAATAATAAACATTGGTTTAGTGATGTGGTTGCTGGTGCTGGTTTTGGAATCGCCTCAACCAAAATTGCCTACCTGGTTTATCCTTACGTAAAACAAATCTTCAATAGAAAAAAAGAAACTAAATTTACGCTAATGCCTTATTATCAGCCAGGTGGAGCTGGTTTAATGCTTTCAGGCAGATTATAACATTCATAGTTTAAATACCTGCAAGAGATACGCGACTCAGGTATTCTATATCAAACGGTTTTCGAAATTTTTTAACATAATATCCAGGTGAACAGGGCAGGCAACACGGATATTTAAAACAAATTAAAACCATATTGAGTGAAACTGGTTAGAAAGTCAAACTGTAAAACATTCAGAATTTCTCAAAATGATATTCATGGGTCCGCGGTTTTCGAGTAAATAACGGTATAAGCAGAAAAGATGATTTGGCAATTCCAGTTTCAAAGGGTTCGTAGCAGATGTACCTGAACGGAAAGGAGAGTGCAGCAATCAGTAAAGTCAGCTGTAGAAATGCCGAAAATTTAAATCAGTAAATGGAATGATAGAAAATATAAACAAACTTGAAGGGATTATAGACAGTGAGCTTAAGCTTAAGCTCCAGGCAGCTGCAGCAAGACATCTGGAGCAGTCAAATATGACTTTCAATATTGAGGCCGTTAGTGAACACAGCATTGGCGTAGTTGTTTCTCAAAATGAGACGCCATCTGGAAAGTATGCTACCGAAGCAACATTGATTAAAAGAACGCAGGATTTGTTTAAAAAAACATTACCCGGAGTTAAGGTGGAAGTCACTGCGCAAACCCATCTTCCGTCTCCGGCAAATCTTGTCAATGCCGACTGGATAGAAAAAAAGATGCAGGAACGTGGCGTTAGAATTAAACAAATCGCTTTTGATACAGGTATAGACCGTGATAGTATTTCTGACTGGGTTACAGGAAAGCGCTCAATGAGTCAAATTGTTAAGGCTTTGTTTTATTTTTATTTGTCTAGATGATAAGTAACCCTGAGATTTATGGCTTGCTCATTCCTCTGTTTTAGGAAAGAAAAAGCAATTCATAAAGTTTTCTGTTTTAAAAGTGCATTTTTGGGAACAACCTTTTCGATAATATCGAGATTGTCCAGGCAACCTGAAGGTCAGCTAAATAGATAGGTTCAAGGTAGCCTTATTTTTATACCATTTGCTGTCCTAAAAAAGCCGCTCGATTATTGGCTTTTCAAATTTAACCCATCTTTGATAACCTGATTCGTTCAAATGCACGCCATCGGTTGTTAATTGGCTAACCAGTTCTCCTTGTGTATCTACAAACTGACTATATAAATCAATCATGGTATAAAAGCCTTTGGCCTCATTTTTTCTGATGATCTTGTTCACTGTCAGCAGATTTTCTTTCATATATGCCCGCCTGGTCGGCAATAGTGTACGCACGTAAATTCTTGTCGCTGGTGACTTGCGGTGAATCATTTTCGCAATTTTCAAGATATTCTTTCCTATATACTGGGGGGATTTGACAACCTTATCATACTTCAAATCGGGATTATCTTCCTGATGATGAAGGCTAAAAAGATCATTAATGCCAATCAAAATAAATACGGCTTTGGGTTTGTAATAAGTAACTTCATCCAGGCGTTTTAATACCCCATCGGTAACATCGCCTGCAATTCCTCTGTTCCGAATATGTGCGATACCAAACTTTTTACTCCAGTCTGCGCCTCCTTCAGTAATACTATTGCCTATAAATACGATTTCTCCGGTCTGAAGCGGGGCATGCTTAAAATCTTGAATTCGTTTTGGATAGTAGTTTTTTGTCCAGTTGTTATGGTAACGGGATGTATTTTCCATTATTGGATATAAGTTGGACAACACTTTGGTCGAATCCTCGCCTGACTGGCCAAAACTGCTAATACTGATTATGGTTAAAAGTAAGGTGAAAAATAATTTGTTCATGATCATTAATTTAAACTTATCATAACTGATTTGAGGCTAACGCACACAAAACCATTTTATTGATGCCCGGAGATTTTTAAGATATTCCTATGGATTTGCTTTTATGAAAAAAACACAATTCTTTTCCAAAAATACGATGGCGATCAACCCCTGCAAATTAATGGAATTAAAACTGAATTATTCCTGTGCAAGTGGATCGAGTTGACGAAGAATAAGCAGATGACACTAAATGCCAGACCTAATGCAAGCAACTTCGCTGTCTAAGAAAGCCGATTTAATTTTAATATAGCTGCCAGATATTGGTGAATTTTACAAAATGACTGATCGAGAATCACTATTCGGGTCTTGGTTAAGTCTATGGCGATCAAAATTCTGTTAACACCATGCGTCCCCGAGAAAAAGCATTTCAAGACTGCTTAAGAGGTAAGCCAGGCTTTTAATCCGGCCGCCTTATCTCTGCTCACAATAATTTCGACATCTTTTCCTTTAAGAATTACTTTAAGTTTGCTATTGAAGTAATTAAGCAATTGTTTCACCGCATCCATATGAATAATATATTGCCTGTTTGCACGGAAGAATAGCGCTGGGTCAAGTTGCTCTTCAATTTCTTCAAGCGTATGGGGTAAAATAACTTCTGAACCATTTAACAGATAAGCGGTTGAAATGCGATGTTCTACACCTATGTACATTATTTCACTTACCAGAACAACTTTGAATCCATCCTTAAATGGCAGTAGAAATTTACTTTTATAGGTTTTAGGTTTGAGCGCTACGAGTAAACGATCTAATACTTTTTGATCAGATAAACCACCCAACCTTGATAATTTAGCTAATGCTTTTTCCAGTTCCTCTGCTTCAATAGGCTTGAGCAGGTAGTCTATGCCATTGTGTTTAAACGCTTGCAGCGCATATTCATCGTAAGCAGTGGTAAAAATTACAGGACAATTTATCTTTGCTTTTTCGAAAATTCCAAAGCTCAAACCATCTGTCAGGCGTACATCAAGCATCACCACATCAGGGCATGGGTTGTCGTTAAACCACTTTACGCTATCTGAAATGCTATCAAGAACTGCCAGAATGTTAACTTCCGGGATTTGCAAACGAAGTAAGCGGATAAGTCTATCTGTGTTGGGCTTTTCATCTTCGATAATCAGAATGTTAGTTATCATGGCGTATCAGGTAGATTTTGACTTTAAAACTTTCTTCATTGGCTTCAATTAAAGGAGGCTGTTTAGCTAATAAATCAAAACGCCTCACAATGTTTGTAAGTCCTATGCCCGTAGAATTTGCTATGGAATGTTCGAGCTTAATTATATTATTCTCCACCATCAACATATTATCCTCCCCGCTGTAAATTTTTATCGTTAGTGGATTACGCTTACTGGTAATGTTATGTTTAATGGCATTTTCAATAAGCAACTGCAGCGTTAAAGGAGGAATGCTGAATTGATGGAAACTATCATTTAGGTTAATTTCAAAATTAACGCCAGCGCCGATTCGATTTTTAATCAGAAAAATATAGGCATTCAAAAACTTGATTTCTTCGGCAAGTGAGATGAGATTTTTTTTTGAATTTACCAGTAAGTATCGGTATACTTTTGCGAAATTCTCAGAATATTGATAGCCAAGCTCCTGATTCTCTAAGATAAGCTCAGAAAGCACGCTGAGATTGTTAAATATAAAATGTGGATCAAGTTGCAATTTCATTGCATTCAATTCTGCCTCAATTGAAGCTTGACGAAGCTGGGATACATGAAGTGTTTGTTCAATTACTTCCAACTCAGAATTTTTCCAGTTATTAACCATAAAGCTCCCTGTATTTACACCTGTAATGATAAAGGAAATTACCAGGCTGACCATAATCCATTGAAGCAATCCCCTTATATCATCAATAGATAATTGACTATCCATTGGTTCACTTTTATTATAGATCAGGTACATACAAGAAACATTCATAATGATCAAAAATAAGACAACGCTGATGTTTAGTGATGTTTCAATGAACAGTCTTTTACTGGCATTTTTAGTCCATGGTAACCTTTTGTTTAATCTGTGATGGATTACTAAAGCACATTCTGCAACTAAAAAACAAAATAAAAATGTAATAAGCCATTCTGCTACAATATCCCAATTGCTTCTGCTAAAATAATTTTTCCAGAATTCTGAATATGGATCGATCAGGAATGATACCAGGTAATAAAGCACAAAAGTGCAAAGCAAAAAAATAATGCGTCTGTTCTTGTTACTTAAAAACGTATCAACTTTGTTTTCTAAATCGGGCATTTGCGGTCGAAGGAACTTGCACATTCCGTTAGCTATATTACGGAATTTTTGTTAAAAGGTTTGAACCCGTTAAGGGCATTCTTGAGACTGAGGCTATTCCCAAAATTGAAAAATATTGCGCCATTATTGTTTACTTAAACATTCAGGTAAAGTTAGCATACTCTTAAATATCTGTTTTTGATTCATAACGTCTTTGATTAGCTGATCAACAATATATTTATTTTTGAAAACTTTCACAGTTTTTATTGCTTTATGTGCAGCCAAAAATATCCATAACTTACAGCTAGCGCGATAAAATATAACTCAACCGTTAAAAACGCATGCTGAATGATGAAAAATCGAAATTGAGTAGACAACCAGCTCTAGTTTTAAACTTTTTGCTTGTCTTCTAAAAGGTTTGTCTATTAAGTTTGGTGTTGAATGTAAACCAAACAAAAGCTAATTCGGCAACTTCCAGCTAGGACTACCTTTCTAAATAATTCTTAAAAGAAGATCTTTTTCTTTGAATGATACAGTTTGAATTTTACTGTCACTTCACGTCATAATTATCATATCTACTGTCAAAAAAAAATGGTTACCAGAACTGGTTATATCAGTTTTAGGCTAACGTTTCAGGTAAGTACGGCCTGCTATTCAAGTGTTATTTTAAACGTTTCGAGCACATTATGAGACCATATTCGAGATAAAACTTCTTTTTTTGGTTGGAAAAAATCGAATTAAAAATGAAGACACAGCACTTTAAGGCAGTGAAAAAATGGAGATATCTCCACCTGATGGCAATAGCTATTTTGGCGGCATCTTGTGGTGGCAGGAACGGCGATGTAGCTGAACAGCCAGCTATGAAAGTTGATTTTCTAAGTATTTCGCCTGTTGCCTCCACATTGGAGAAAAAATATCCTGGAACAATAGAAGGCGCCGTAAACGTAAACATCAAGGCTCAGGTTTCAGGATATCTGGAGCAGATTTATGTAAAGGAGGGGGAATACGTAAGCAAGGGTCAGCCACTTTTTAAAATTAAAAGTGACGTATTTCAGGAGCAGGTAAACAACAGTCAGGCCAATTTAAAGGCTAATCTGGCTGCACAGACTACTGCGAAAATAGAACTGGAAAAACTCCGTCCCTTGGTAGAAGGTAAAGTTGTTTCTCCATTACAACTCGAAACTGCAGAAGCACAATACGAATCTGCTTCTGCCCAGGTTGCTCAGGCAAGATCAGCATTGGGCTCATCCAGAATAAACGCCGGTTTCGCTTTAATTAAAGCGCCAGTAAGTGGTTATATCAGTAGAATTCCAAACAGAATTGGAAACTTGGTTACTCCAAATGATGCAGCACCACTTACAACCCTATCGGATATTAATCAGGTATTCGTTTATTTTTCTATGAGTGAGGCCGATTTTATTGCTTATACAAAAGCCAAAAAAGCCGGCGATGCCGGAAATAAAGTTCAAATGGTTATGGCTGATGGAAAAGTGTTTGACCACGCTGGTATTTTGGAGATGGCCAGTGGAAGTATAGATCAGGCTACAGGGACTATGGCACTAAAAGCTATTTTTCCGAATCCGGATAAAATTTTAAGATCTGGCGGTTCGGCTAGAATCATCCTCAGCAAAAATGCATCTTCATCAATAAAAGTGCCGATGGCAGGAGTGAAAGACATTCAGGATAAGCTCTTTGTATTTGTTCTTGGTGATAGCAATCAAGTGGAAATGAAGCCAATTGAAATAGCAGGACGTGAAGGAAGTGATTATATCATTCAATCTGGTCTCAAAGTCGGCGACAAAATCGCCATTAATAGTATTGATAACCTCAATCACGGAATGAAGGTTGATCCCAATCCTTCAAAAAAGCATTCGACTAAAAATTAAGTCCGCGCAAAAAGCAAAATTATGTTAAAAAAGATAATAGATAGACCCGTAATGGCAACGGTTATTTCCGTGGTGCTGCTGATACTGGGTATCATTGGACTAACGAGACTTCCTGTGACGAGGTTTCCTGACATTTCACCGCCTACCGTAATGGTTTCAGGTAGTTATCCGGGGGGGAATAGTGAAGCTGTAATCCGTTCGGTGGTCACTCCGCTGGAGGAACAAATAAACGGCGTAGAAAACATGCAGTATATTAAATCTACCGCCAGTAATGATGGAACGTTTTCGATTTCGGTCATTTTCAAACAAGGGGTCAACCCAGATCAGGCTGCAGTAAATGTACAAAACAGGGTGCAGCAAGCCACTGCTATTCTCCCTCAGGAAGTAATAAGAATGGGGCTTACTACTTCCAAACAGCAGAACAGTATGATCGTAATCTTCAATGTCTTTACAGAAGACAATAAAAAGTATGACGAACTATTCTTGCAGAACTATGTAAATATCAACTTAATCCCAGGAATTAAACGTGTCCCTGGTGTTGGTCAGGCACAGGTATTCGGCCAAAAAGATTACTCAATGCGTGTATGGCTAAACCCGCAGAAAATGGCCAGTTATAATTTAATACCGGAAGATGTAAATCTGGCCATTGCTGCGCAGAGTATTGAATCTGCTCCGGGTAAACTTGGGGAGGAATCAGATGCTGCATTAGAATATGTAATGAGATATAAGGGTAAAAAAAATCAGCCTGAAGAATATGAGAACATTGTAGTCAAAAGAAATGGAAGAGACCTGGTTAAGCTTAAAGATGTTGCTAGAATTGAGTTTGGGTCTTTAAGCTATAGTGGTAATTCAACAGCCAATGGAAAAAATGCGGTTACCGTGGCGATATTACAAACTACAGGATCAAATGCAAATGATATTGAAATAGGAGTAAGGGCTGAGCTTGCGAAAGCTGCAAAAAATTTTCCTCCGGATATTTCTTATTCCAACCTGTTAAGTTCGAAAGAACGGTTGGATGAGGCGACCGGCCAGGTGAAATCAACCCTGATAGAAGCCTTTATTCTGGTATTTATTGTGGTATTTATATTTCTTCAGGATTTTCGATCTACAATTATCCCGGCTATTGCTGTGCCGGTTGCTATTCTGGGGACCTTTTTCTTTCTGCTCGCCTTTGGGTTTACCATTAACGTATTAACGCTATTTGCGCTGGTACTTGCTATTGGTATTGTTGTGGATGATGCCATTGTGGTTGTAGAAGCGGTTCATGCAAAAATGGAAGGATCAACCCTTAGTGGAAAGGAAGCTACGCATAGTGCCATGAGCGAAATTACCGGTGCCGTTATTTCAATCACTTTGGTGATGTCAGCCGTATTTATTCCTATCGGATTTATGACAGGTTCCTCCGGAATATTTTATAAGCAGTTTGCTTACACGCTGGCCATTGCCATTATTATATCTGCCGTTAATGCATTAACGTTAACCCCGGCACTTTGTGCATTGCTATTGAAGAACAACCACACTCATGGTGATGATCAGGATTCGCCGAAGCCAGGTATTAAAAAGCGTTTCTTTATCGCTTTCAATTCTGGTTTTGAAAACTTAACCGGACGATACATCAGGGGATTGAAATTCCTCATCAACAGAAAATGGTTAGGTGCTGGATTGGTAGTCATCGTAACAGTTACTGCGGGTTGGTTAATGATAAGTACACCTAAGAGTTTCGTCCCGATGGAAGATGATGGATTTATCATTTTTAGCTTAAGTATGCCACCTGGAACTGCGTTAAACAGAACAACAGCAGTAACTAAACGAATTGATCAGATTTTATCTGGTAATGAAGCCGTGTTGAACAGTACTTCCATAACGGGCTTCAACATTCTTTCGAATAGTGCAAGCCCAGCCTATGCCATGGGTTTCGTTAAGTTAAAAGCGAAAAAAGATCGGGGTAAGGTTCAGGATATTGATGAAATTATGGGAAACCTTACTGCAGCGTTTTCAGAGATCAAAGATGGAACGGTGATGGCGTTCAGGAGCCCGCCTGTTGAAGGTTATGGCGTAACCAGTGGGTCAGAAATTGTGCTGCAGGACAGAACTGGTAAAGACCCAGCGGCACTAAAGGCAATGTCAGATCAGTTAATAGGTCAGATTATGCAACAACCTGGTGTACAATACGCTTATACTACATTTAGAACTGATTACCCACAATTGGAACTTGAAATAGACGAAGATAAAGCGAATCAAATGGGAATTAGTGTAAGCGCAATTATGAGTGCTATCCAAACTTATTTCTCCGGAGACCAAAGTATGAATTTTACACGCTTTGGTAAATTCTATAGGGTTAATGTAAAAGCAGATGGCATTTTTAGAACAGATGAGGAAGCTTTTAATGAAATTTTTGTTCGCAATGATGAAAAACAAATGGTTCCGGTAAAATCTTTGGTCACCATGCATAAAGTTTATGGCCCAGAATCACTCTCGAGATACAATCTTTTCAATGCGCTTACTATCACCGTTGTTGGACAACCTGATGCCAGTAGTGGTGAGATTATGAACAACCTGGAAAATAATGTCTTAAATACACTGCCAGCCGATTACAGTTACGAATGGACGGGCTTAAGTTTAGAAGAAAAATCATCTGGTAACCAAACTATTATGATTTTTGCACTTTGTCTGTTATTCGTTTATTTCCTGCTCGCAGCACAGTTTGAAAGTTATTTGCTGCCGTTTTCGATTTTACTTTCTATTCCTACAGGCATATTGGGTGCATTTGCCGCAATAAAAGCGATAGGATTGGACAATAACATTTATGTTCAGGTTGGTCTGATCATGTTGGTTGGACTGCTGGCCAAAAATGCCATCCTAATTGTGGAATTCGCAGTGCAGCGCAGGGCAGCAGGATTATCGATCATGGAATCGGCAGTTGAGGGTGCAAAATCAAGGTTAAGGCCAATCATTATGACTTCGCTCGCCTTCATTGTAGGTATGATTCCGTTGATGATTGCTACGGGAGGATCTGCAATGGGAAATAGGTCAATCAGCACAGGTGCTGCTATTGGAATGCTTTCAGGAGTAATCTTTGGCATTTTTGTAATACCACTGCTTTACATGCTATTCCAATACCTGCAGGAAAAAATTTCACTCAATAAACAAGAGCACCTTACAAAGATAAATAAACACTAAAATGAAAATAGTTAGCTTCAAAATTTGTTTATTTCTAGCTGTCGCGATATTACTCTATTCGTGTAGCGTAGGAAAGGAGTATGCCCGTCCGAATCTTGATATTCCACCTGATTACAAGAATACACCAGCGGTAACAGGAGATTCTATTTTGCTACCCTGGAAGACTTTTTTTCGAGATCCAAAATTAGTAGCACTGATCGGCGGTGCCCTGCAAAAAAACAAAGATGTATCCATTGCTTTATTAAATGTTGAGCAGGTAGAACTCAATTATAAGCAGGCCAGGCTGGGTTTGATCCCAAAATTAGATCTCGTTGTCGGTGCATCCAGAACATTTCCGTCAAAAAACTCACTTAATGGCTCCTTAAATGAGCAATTTACAGGTCAACGCTATTTAGATGATTTCAATGCCTCGCTTTCTTTGTCTTGGGAGGCAGATATCTGGGGTAAAGTGAAAATGCAGAAAGCAGGGGCAAAAGCTGATTATTTTCAGCAAAAAGAAAACCTGGCGGCACTTAAAACCAGAATAATAGCCCAGGTCGCACAAAGTTACAACAACCTGATCACGCTTGATGAGCAACTCAAGGTTGCATTGCGTAACGCCGCGTTAGGTGATAGCACTTTGAAAATGATCCACTTGCAGTTTCGCGCTGCTCAGGTTAATTCCCTTGCCGTAGACCAGGCTGAAGCACAAAAGAAGACGGCTGAACTCCTGGTGCCACTTACACGACAAAATATTGAAGTTCAGGAAAATGCGCTAAGCATCCTCTGTGGGACTTTCCCAAATGAGATACAACGTGCAGAAAGTAAGGTGCTTTTGATGGAAAGCGGTTTATTTCCAACGGGTGTTCCAGCAAATCTGCTAAGCAGGCGTCCTGATGTGAAAGCAGCTGAATTTGCTGTAATTTCCGCAAATGCTAAGGCAGGTTTATCAAAAGCAGCAATGTATCCCGCCCTAAGTTTAACGCCTTCTTTGGGCGCAAATGCTTTCAGATTTACAAAATGGTTTGACCTTCCGGGATCATTGGCCAAAAGTTTTGCAGGAAATATTACGCAACCGATCTTCAGAAAGAATGAGTTGAAGACAGCCTATGAACTCGCAAAATTAGATCAGCAGAAAGCTGCAGAAACTTTTCGGCTTTCGGTAATGACCGCAGTAGGTGAAGTCTCAGATGCATTGGCGAAAGCTAAATATTCAGATGAACGATCCAAACTGGTGAGTGAAAAAAGAGCGGCTCTTGACAAAGCAAGCAGAGATGCCATGTTACTGTTTAAGAATGGTATGGCAACATATCTTGAAGTGATCATCGCACAAAACAATAGTCTGCAAAACGAATTGGAACAAACAGAAATCCACAGAGATCAGTTTAATGCGGTTATTGATCTATACAGATCATTAGGAGGCGGGGCGGAATAGCGAAGCACTTTAAAATGTTGACAAATACTTTGGTTAGGGTTTGCTAAACGATGCATCGTTAACCATTATAAATTATAAGCGATAACTAAATTTAAAATAATATGATACTGATTACAGGTGCCACGGGCCACTTAGGAACTGCAGTAGTTGAAAACTTACTTAAAGAACTACATCCTCAGGATATTGCTATTTATGCCAGAGATGCCAAAAAAGCTAAAAAATGGGCTGATCTCGGCATTTCGGTCAGGATAGGAGACTTTAAAGATATTGATGCTTTAGATCAAGGATTAAAGGATGTATCGAAAATACTGCTCATTCCTACAAACGATGAAGATGCTTTTGAGCAACATAAAAATGTGATTGTTGCGGCCCTCAACGCAAAAGTTGAGCGCTTCTATTATGCAGGTGGAGCGTTAAACCATAATGTAGAAACGAGTAAACTTGGATTTTTAAAAGATGCTTATTTTCGTACGGAAAATTATATCAGATCATCCGGTATACCTTACGCCATATGTCAAAACGGCCTTTATGCCGAGGTAGTGCCATTCTTTATCGGAGAAGATTTACCTACAAACGGGATTTATTTCCCTTCGGGTAGCGGACGATCTACTTTTGCTTTGAGAGCCGAGATGGGGGAGGCGATTGCAAAAATTATGCTGATGAATTCACCGATCAACACCTCATATACGTTAACTGGAAATCGCTCCTATAGCTTTGCAGATATCGCCTCAATCTTGAGCAACGCTTCAGGTAAGAACATAAGTTTTGAAAGTCCTGATCCTGAAGATTTCGTCAACCGTCTAAAAGAATATGGAGTTGAGGATAATGAAATCCTATTCAGTTCTATTTTTGCAGAACTAATAAAAAATGAAGAATATTTAATCTGCGACAATACGCTTGAACAAATATTAGGGAGGAAACCAACTGCTCTCGAAGATTATTTGAAAAACTACTATAAGCTATAAAGCGAATAATCGACCATTGTTAATGTTAAAGCTCAATTCATGGGTTAGAAATGAAAGATAGGCAGTTCAGGTCATCCGTTTTCTATAAAAGAACCCTGCGAAAATATTAACCTTAACTTTTTTGATGATCAAGGAAAATATGTACTGATTGATTTTTAGGCTTCATGGCTTGCACCTGTATAAGGGAAATCATTGAAAAAGAATCCGCCGGGTAGCGCTTGAAGCAACAATAAAAGCGTTATTGGAAGGTGTAAATAAGAGTTGCAAATAATCACAATGCCCGCTTGCTGTAGATTAGGAAGCGGGCATTTTATGGTAATTAGGTGTGCTGTTAAACACTATGGACAATGTTTCCGTATTTTCCAGCATAAAAATCACGGTAAGCCTCTACAATCTCTTCTGAAGTATTCATCACGAATGGACCTTCCGAAACAATAGGTTCACGATAGGTTTCGCCTCCAAAAAGTAATACATCTGCTGCATCAGCTGATACATTCCTGATTTCTATCGTCCCTGCTTCCTGGTCGAATTGGATTAAGTCTCCGGGTTTAAACCTATCATCATTGATCACCGCACCAGTTGTCGATACAAGGGCTGCAACTTCTATACCCTGTTGCATCTCAATAGAAAAGTGTTTTCCACCGCTTAAATGGATATGATAGAGGAACTGGAGTTGATAATCAGGAATTTTTGAGGTTAAATCTTCATAATTCCCTACAATCACCTTGATTACTCCACATTCATTCGCGAGTAACTTCTGTGGGACTTCATCACCTTCAATGGCCAGATATTCCGGCTTTTCAGTTTTTATTTTACCCGGCAGGTTTATCCAAAACTGAAAGCCATGGGTTAATCGATTGTCCGTCGTTGAATCGTAATTCATCATTTCGTCATGGATAATCCCATTTCCCGCCTTCATCCATTGGATCCCGCCAGAGTGCACAACCTGTCTGTTCCCCGCACTGTCAAAATGCTCCACCTCACCCTGGATAATGTAAGTTAAGGTTGCTATGCCACGATGAGGGTGCGCACCTGTGCCTCCACTGATTCTGTGTTTCTGCTCAACAGGAAGAGCATGATCAAGAAAGACGAAAGACCCAACCTTTTCGGTATAGCGGTTTGGAAGTATCCGGTCTATAGTCATTGGACCAATATTAGCCTGCTGGCCCTGAGTTGAAAAACTTATGTTCTTTTTCATGCTATTTTAGTTCAATTTTTCTTTATAGATGTAAGAGACTGCCAGAATTCCAAAAAATACCAACGGTATAATGGGCGTTGGCATGGCATCGCCAGAAAAAAAAGTGGCTTATGAACGCAGAGATAAACGTTATTGCGAAGCCAAAGTAGGCAAAATCCTTTAGCTTTTTGGGCGTCATGGGTAGGATCAATGCCAATGAGCCCAATACTTTTAAGATACCCAGTTCAATTCTGAAGTATTTCGGAAAACCGAGGTGTACAAATGCGGCTTTCATTTCCTGATTGGTAAAATATCCAAATGCACTAAATAGCATCATTCCAGCGACAATACCTGTAGATACCCAATAAATAATTTTGTCTTTTTTCATTTTTATAATTCTTAATATGTTATTCTCTGCGCTTTAGGCGATGCTGCAATGTGTTTCATAATTCCCAGGCGGTAGTCTTTATAGAGTTTTTGGATTTGATCTTCCTTTTCTGCAATGAACGGGCCGTGCGAAATGATTCCGGTTCTTTGCGGTTCTCCCGCGTAGATTACAATGCGTGCATCCTGGCTTCCACCTTGCAGTTGCAGTTCGCTTGGTTCATCCTCATCAATATGATTTAACCACCCGACTTCATCGGTATTTAGCATTTGTTTTTCCAGCCCCACTTCAATACTTCCGCTGATAACTGCCATAAAAGCATTAAAATTAGCTGGAATAGTGAATGTTGCCGCTTTACCTGCTTCCAGCGTAACCTCAGCTACAATTAGCGGAACATAATTTTTCATAGGAGAGGTAAGTCCGCCAAACGACCCACTGTATACCCGAATGCCGATGCCATCTTGAGTTGATGAAGGAACGCGTTCAGCTTCCAGGATCTGCAACCTTGGCATCGCCCATCGGTCTGCCGTGGGTAGGGTGAGCCACAATTGGAATAACCTAGCTTTTGTTGGTTCGCGTATTGTCTCGGTATGGACGATGCCACTTCCTGCAGTCATAATTTGAAAGCCGCCTTTTTCAATAGATTCTGCTGATTCTTGAATCTTGCCTTCTATTAAAAGTGAAACCGTTTCAAAACCGGCGTGAGGATGTGGGCCACCTGTGGGACTGAAATCTTTTTTGTGAATGTCATCGTCCATTAAAAAAATGAATGGGTCTGATTGCAAAAAGTTACCGCTCAGCAACGATCTCGCAATATGACCTTCTCCTAAGAAACCTTGTTCCTTTCCAGGGGTATATTGGTCAACTATTTTTCTGTTTAGCATTTCTATTTTAATTTAAATTACAGCTTTTAATATGTGCGGTTATTCCTGTTGCGGAAATACCTTGATGTCTCTTGATGAGATACCCGCTTCCTGCTTCCATTGCTGTGGCGGGAGTAGTGTTTAGATTGAAAAATTCAGAAGTTTTGGTTAAACCGACTATGTTATCACGTCCTACGCGAGGCTGGTAACTGTTAAGATTTGTGAAATGAGCGGGTTGGTGGTCGGTCAGGACCAAAATACCGTCTGGTGAACGAAGCAAGGCTTCTAATCCTGCTTTTGCATTTTCTGCCATTGTTATAAATTTTAAATTTATTTCATAAGCAAAATTGCACCCTGGCGAGGATTGAAAACGATATTAATTGATAATAAAAAACGTTGTCATTTGATAACAGTTTTTACTCCTGATGAATTATCTGGTGTTGGGAAATGATTCGCATGTTTGCTGGCCAGGTTTTTAAGGAAGGGTGAAAGTTATGCCATCAGATTCGCCTGCTACAGAATTGCTGTAATTCTTCTTGCAGACCAACCTGATTTTTACTACTTTCGGATAGCAGTTAAAGCAAAATTCTGCTGGCAACCCTAATAAGAGCAAATGAGAAATGTAACCCTACCATTAGCATATCAACAGGGCAGTATAAAGTTATTAAGTGATTTTTTTTATCCAATATCTAAAACAACTAAAAAAAATTTACCTCTTTTGATAATCGTTATCTGTACGTTTATTTTTGGTGCCGAAAATAGTTTTGCCCAACTGGAAAAAGGAAAGCTCCTTTTCGGGGTGGCATACTATGATGAATACATGCCTTATGAGCGTCTTGATAAGGATATCAAAATGATGAAAGCTGCAGGGATTAATGTGGTCAGAATCGCGGAATCTACGTGGAGCACTATGGAACCGCAAGAAGGGGTTTATAATTTTTCCCATATCGACAGGGTTCTCGATGGCATGCATAAAGCTGGCATCAGCGTAATCATTGGTACACCAACATATGCCGTACCCACCTGGCTGGTTAAAAAATATCCTGATGTACTCGCTATCACCTCAAGAGGTCCCAATCAGTACGGTACACGGCAAAATATGGATATCACAAACATTCATTTCAGAACCTACGCAGAAAAAGCCATACGTAAGATGCTTGAGCACATAAAAGGCCATCCTGCAATCATCGGTTTTCAGATCGATAATGAAACAAAATCTTACGGAACGGCGGGGCCGGAGGTGCAGAAACAGTTTGTGACTTATATGAAGCGTAAATACCCATCCCTAGAGGATCTTAATAGCATATTCGGCTTGGATTACTGGAGCAACCGCATTAATAATTGGGATGACTTTCCCTCCGTTAATGGAAGTATTAATGCAAGTCTGAATGCAGAATTTGCAAAGTTCCAGCGTGCTCTCGTTACTGATTATCTTGGCTGGCAGGCAGACATTGTACGCGAATACAAGAAACCTTCACAATTCATCACTCAGAATTTCGATCTGGACTGGAGAGGTCACTCTTATGGCATACAGACCGAAGTTGACCATTTTGCTGCAGCTAAGGTTCTGGATGTTGCAGGCATAGACATCTATCATCCCTCGCAAGATAGATTAACAGGGGCAGAGATCTCCTTCGGCGGCGATATAGCACGATCTATGAAAGCCGGCCAGAATTATCTGGTTATTGAAACCGAGGCGCAGGGCTTTCCTGAATGGGTACCTTATCCTGGCCAATTAAGGCTGCAGGCCTTTAGCCATTTGGCATCTGGTGCAGATATGGTATCTTACTGGCATTGGCACTCCATCCATAATTCTGCAGAAACCTACTGGAAAGGGTTGCTCAGTCATGATTTTGAACCTAATCCAACCTATGAAGAGGCGAAGACGATAGGTGCAGATTTTAAAAAAATGCGGCAACATCTGGCCAACTTGAAGAAGAAAAATGATGTAGCTATCTTGTTTAGTAATGAGGCGCTGACGGCGTATAATTCCTTTGGCCCGGGAAATTACAACAGTGTACTTCGTCCAATGTATGATGTGCTCTATAATATGAATGTTGGTGTTGACTTTATTGATCCCTCCAGTTCGAAAATAGAACAGTATAAATTAATAGTTGTACCGGCATTGTATGCCGCTCCTGATAGTTTATTGCGCCGGTTAAATAACTTTGTGAAAAATGGCGGGCACATCGTTTATACCTTTAAAAGTGGATTGTCTGATGAACACAATAAGGTGCGGACGCTTAAACAGCCTGGTATTATTAGTGAGGCTTGTGGCGTGAGCTATAATGAATTTACAGTTCCGGAAAAAGTAGCTCTTAAAGGTGACCCGTTTGGGGTTGGCAAGGAGAACTTCGTAGAGAAATTTATGGAACTGATTACCCCGACAACAGCTAAGGTGCTGGCCTACTATGATCATCCAGCCTGGGGGAAGTATGCTGCAGTAACTCAGAATCAGTATGGAAAGGGATCGGCAACTTACATTGGTTGTGGTACTAACGCAGCCATCACCGGAAAGATTCTTGAGGGCGCGCTGAAAAACGCAGGTCTTTGGGGAAAAGATCAGCTAATGAAATTTCCGCTGATTATCAAGTCTGGACTCAATAACGAAAATAAGGCTGTTCATTATTATTTCAATTATTCTGCCGCACCTAAATCATTTACATATGCTTATCCAAAGGGAAAATCACTGCTCAATGGCGATAATTTATCCACTCAAAGCGAGCATGTTTTACCTGCCTGGGGTTTCCAGATTGTTATGGAGCTTTAAATGGAAATAGGTAGTCAGAACGATGATTTGAGTCAAAGATGTAAAAAGCTGCTGCCTTGTCTGTGATGAGGATATTTGTCGACTTAACAAAAACCATAAACAAATCAATGGTATTCAAAAGAAATCTGATCAGAAAGCAGGGAAACCAGAATAATTTTTACTAAATACAGTTACCTGAAGAATAACTCTTTCAGGGATGACATCAGAATCCCATTCCAGATCAGTAAAGAAAAAACGGTGACTACAATCAAGAAGTAGAAAAAAAATTTTAAATTTCTTCTCATTAAGCAGTCCTTTATTAAAAAGCAGCTTAACTGGACAATTATCTTTTTAGCAAGAATTGGAAAACGGTACATGATTAGCGGGATAGACTTACAGTATAACTCATCTTTTTTTTTCCCTGCATGGGTAGCTAGGGCTGGTAAATTCAAAAGCGTCTATTTACAACGAGCATCTGCATATTTTATACCGGTTACCTTGCAGCAATCCTTCGTTAACTATTTTATTTCGGAAATACTTATTTGTACGTGCAAACAAGAAATGAGTAACAGGATGATGGCGTGGTATACTGGCGTTTAGAAGGGATGAAATATTTGGTTGATTAAATGTAACTAAAACTGTATCGAGATTCCGTATTGAAAGAGCCTTTTTTTGATTATACCGTATAAATACTCCTTTGAGACTATAATCCACAAAAAAAGATTGATGTGTATTGGAATATATTTTGAATCCTAATAAGTAATTCGAATTCAAACGCGACACTTAAATGTTTTCAAGTGCGTCCGCCTACTTAACTGATTAAAGTATTAGTCCTTTTTAATTTCAATTACAAAAATTTTGGACACATAATTAACAGAAACCTACCGTTCTTGTATAGTTCAAAAGAAATCCTTCCAATTGCTGTGGAAGGATTTTTCTTTTGTTCAATGAAGAAAACTTTTATTGAGCATGTTAACCCAAACCTTTAAGATATGCTTTTAGATAGGGAGCTGTTCTGCTGGTTTTATTTTCAGCAACAGCAGATGGAATCCCCTCTGCAACCACTTTACCGCCATCAGATCCTGCTTCCGGACCAATATCGATGATATAATCGCTTCCCGACAATACATGCATGTCGTGCTCTACCAGCACCACGGTATTGCCGGCATCTACTAACCGATTGAGCTGTGCCATCAGCCGCTCTACATCGCTAGGATGCAATCCGGTGGTGGGTTCGTCCAGAACATATAATGTACTGCCATTTTGAGCGCGCTGTAGTTCTGTAGCGAGTTTAATGCGCTGCGCCTCGCCACCAGAAAGTTCTGTGGCCGACTGGCCAAGTCTTAAATAGCCAAGCCCAACCTCTCTTACGGTCTCCAATGCACTAAATATGCTGGGAACTGCGTCAAAAAAATCACAGGCTTCATCAACTGTCAAGCGGAGTACCTCGGCAATATTCTTTTCTTTATAAGTGATTTGAAGGGTTTCTGCATTGTAACGTGTTCCTCCGCAGACCGGGCAGGGAGTATAAACGCTGGGCAAGAACAGCAGTTCTACCATAACCTGACCTTCTCCCTGACAGTTAGCGCATCTTCCCTTAGCAACATTGAAGGAAAAACGCCCTGCATCATAGCGCTTTTTTCGAGCCTCTTGGGTACTGGCAAAGAGTTTTCGTACAGGGTCAAAAAGGCCAGTGTAGGTGGCCAGGTTACTTCTTGGCGTGCGCCCGATCGGTTTTTGATCCACGACTACTAAGCGTTTAATTCCTTTAAGTCCGCCAATGAGCTGCCCACCTGCAGTTTCAGGAGCCTGTTGCTCAAGCAGATCTGTGCCGCTTTCTGGCTCGGCGACTTCCTGTTTTTGACCTAGCGCTTTGCCGGCTAATTCGACCAGTACCTGAGAAATAAGGCTGCTTTTTCCAGACCCCGAAATGCCGGTTACGCTGGTCATTACGCCCAGTGGAATATTCACGGCAAGATTATCTAAGTTGTTTTTGTAAACACCTTGCAGCTCAAGCCAGTCTTTTGGAATCCTTTTCTGGATGGCATCGAGCTTGATAGGAGTGCGATCTGGATAAAGGTATTTGGCCGTAATTGATTCTTTACAGTTTTTTATTTTGTCAAGTTCGCCGTTATAAATAACCTTTCCGCCGTTTTCGCCAGCACCTGGGCCGATATCTACGATCCAGTCGGCATGGCGAATCACCTCAATCTCGTGTTCTACTACAAATATGGAATTTCCATCCTGCTTCAGTCGATCGAGGATATTAAGCAAGGCCCTGGTATCTGCCGGATGGAGCCCGGCAGATGGTTCATCAAGGACATATACAACGCCAAATAAATTGGAATGGACCTGGGTTGCGAGACGAAGTCTTTGTAACTCCCCGGGCGACAAGGTTGGCGTACTTCTTTCCAGTGTGAGATAACCTAGACCAAGTTCAAGCATAACCTGAAGGCGTGCAAAAAGGTCAGCTGCAATGCGCTGGGTAACCACTTGCTTTTCAAGGTTGACGGTTTTATTCTGGTTTTCACCTGTTAATTTTTTGGTGTATGGAAGGAATATCTTTTCAAGATCTTTAAGCGGTTTCCTACTTATCTGGGCAATATCCAGGCCCTCAAATTTAACAGCTAGCGCCTGCTTTTTTAACCGTTTACCGTTACATTCCGGGCATTCGCTGCCTGTCATAAATGAAAGTGCCCGCTTTTTCATGAGTTGGCTCTGACTGGTCGCGAAGGTATGCAACACATATTTTCTGGCACCAATAAAAGTGCCCATATAATCAAATTGTTTTTTTGACTTGATGGCACGTTGTACCTCTTCTTGACTAAGTCCCGGATAAACGGGAACAGAAGGAGATTCTTCAGTATACAGGATCCAGTCGCGGTCTTTTTGGGGAAGCTGTTTCCAGGGGACATCAACGTCAATGCCCATGGTGGTCAAAATGTCACGTTGGTTTTGTCCCTGCCAGGCCGTTGGCCAGCTGGCAACCGCTCGTTCACGAATGGTTTTGCCATCATCGGGTACCATGCTCTTTTCGTTCACTTCATAAACTTTTCCCAGTCCATGGCAGTTTTCGCAGGCGCCTTCCGGCGTATTGGGAGAAAATCCTTCAGCATAAATGATACCTTGTCCCTTTGGGTAATCTCCGGCACGGGAGTAGAGCATTCTTAATAAATTGGAAAGGGTGGTAACGCTGCCTACCGTTGATCTGGTTGAAGTACCACCACGTTGCTGTTGCAGGGCTACTGCTGGCGGAAGCCCTGAAATGCTGTAAACTTCCGGAATAGACATCTGATTGAAGAGCCTTCTGGCGTAGGGGGAAACTGATTCCAGGTAACGCCTCTGGGCTTCGGCGTAGAGTGTTCCAAAGGCAAGTGAAGATTTTCCCGAACCAGAAACCCCTGTGAAGACAACAAGCTGGTCTCTTGGAATTTCTAGATCGATGTTCTTTAGGTTGTGTTCCCGAGCTCCTTTAATAATAATGTTAGCTGATTTTTTCTGGATAGGCATATGTATCGGAACAAACCGGATGCCGGAGTGTTTTAAAGCTTCTATTTTTTGATTGGAAATATAATTGCAAACTTTCCTTCTACAGTAATCGCGGTGCAAGTAATTAGCGTAAAGCAATGCTATTTATCAGGAAAGTTATTAAGCAGCTTGCGGGAAAGTACAACGCCTAATCGGATTTTCCATTTAAGTTCAATTACTCAGGCTTAGTACCATTCAATTCTTGATAATTGACTATGGAAAAGTTGTTGGCTGAATTAACTGGGACTGATTTTTGAGCCTTTTTTTATTCAGGTAACTGTACTCTTTTTCAGCGTAGAAATACGCTTTAAGCATCAGCGGTAATCTGTTGGGCGCTGAATTAAGTATCTTAGCTTTTCAGTCGCAAGGTCGATTTTGATGATCAGTTCAATTTAGCTGCCCATCATCGTCGCCAAAAGCGCAATTGATTTTCTATCTATATGCACTCCACCTCTTTATCAAATTCATATGATCACAACGAAGGTAGTGATCGCTCAGTTTCCAATGAAATAACACTTTTAGAACTGCGTGCAATGATGGAAAGCATCAGCGATGCGGTTTATATAGGTGATGTTAATGGCATCAGCTTAGTCAATCAGGCAGCTTTAGATCAGCTTGGGTACACTACGCGGCAAGAATTGAATCGAAACATTGGGACGCTCGCAGCAGAGATCAACACCCGGGATGCAGTGACTGGTGAGCGAATTCCGGCGCATCGGCAGGCATTCGCGAGGGCGTTAGATGGGGAATGGGTAACTCAGGATGTATTGGTTACACATCGCCTCAGCGGCGCGGAACGGGTGGTGCGCTGTGCAGCTTCTCCGGTTTTGCTAAACGGAAAAGTAATTGCAGCGGTGGCAGTAAATACAGATGTGACTGAACTCCACAGGACACAGGCATTGATTAAGGAAAATGAATCTCAGCAGGCTTACCTTCTTGAGCTCACTGATTCGGTCAGCGAGTTGATCAATCCGGTCGAGATCCAGGAAATGGCGGGCAGATTACTTGGAGAGTATATTGCCGCAGACCGTACCTATTATGTATGGATGGATGATGAAAGACAGGTAGCAACGGTTGAACGGGACTATGTTCGGGGAAAATCGACTAGTTTTGCCGGCGAACATGCGATGCATACGTTTGAGTCGATGCTGAAAATTATTCGTACAGGGCAACCCTTTATCACAAATGATGTACTGACCATTCCAGACTTACACGACGAACTTGAAACTTACGTTGGGCTCGGACTCCGGGCTTTAGTAGCCATGCCTGTGTTTAAGAAAAATAAGTTGATGGGCGCGATGTGCATCACAAGTGCCACTCCTCGAGAATGGACGGCAGGAGAGTTGATGATCTTAAACGAAACGGCAAAGCGTACCTGGGCAGCCATGGAACGTGCCAGGGCAGAGGAACGGCTTCGTGAAAACGAAAAACGACAAAGCTTTTTGCTAGAACTTAGTGACGCGCTTCGCTTTGTCTCAGATCCGGTTGCCATTCAAGAACTGACCACCCGTTTACTGGGAAGCTATCTGGAAGTTGACCGATGCTATTATGCATGGTGCGATGCGCGTGCGCAAACTGCCTTAATTGAAAGTGACTATGTTCGTCAAGAATCTTTTAGTCTGAAAGGCCTGCACCGTTATGCAGATTTTGGGATAATTGCTGAAGTAATGGCTACCGGCAAGGCATTTGTTGCCTATGATGTGGTGCACATGCCCGAAGTAGCGCCATATTTAGATCATTACCTCGCTACAGGCCTTCGGGCAGTGATTTCCGTACCATTAATTAAAGTTGATGAATTGGTTGCGGGAATGGCTGTTACCACTGCGGTACCCCGAGAATGGACGAAGAGTGAAATCTTACTGATAGAGGAGGTAGCTGAACGTACCTGGGCTGCAGTAGAATGGGCACGTGCGGAAAAGGCGTTACAGGAAAGTGAGCGGAGGCTTGCTTCATTTGTGGCTTCAAGTTCAGACATGGTTTACCGGTTGAGTGCTGATGCTCAGGATTTGTACATTTTGAGTGGTAGCGTTCATGAAGCTGGCTTTAAGATAGCGCAACGGAAATGGATGTATACTTATTTTACTGATGGTGAACGGGTTAGAATGATAGCCGCGATCAATGATGCAATCGCTGAAAAGAAGATGTTCGAAATCGAATATAGCATTATTAAAAATGATGGGACCACTAGGTGGTTTTTCTCCCGTGCGATACCTATAATTAATGAAGATGGTGAGATACTGGAATGGATAGGGACGGCAAGTGACATTACTCCGCGCAAAATAGCTGAGCAACAGTTATATACTTTTAATCGGGTATTAGAAAGGAAAGTAAATGAAAGAACTGCTCAGTTAAAAGAAAGCAGGGACTTGCTTCAATCCGTATTGGATACTGCATTGTTGCAGATTTTAATTCTTGAAGCGATTAGAGATGAACATGGAAGGATTATAGATTTGAAGGTGAGACTTACCAATAAAGAGCAAGAAAAAGAATCGGGACGGGATGATCTTGTGGGCAAACAATTCTTAGCGGTATACCCATGGATAAAAGATAGCGGTATTTTTGAGTTGATCATTAAGACGATTGAAAGCGAAACGCCACAGCAGACTGAGTATTCGCATTTGGAAGACTCCGCCGAAAGGTGGTTTTCTGCTAGTTTCGTCAAATTAAATGATGGTGTAGTATGGACCACCCTTGACATATCCAAACGTAAATTCGCTGAACAGGAGCAGAACAAAAGCTATATGTTATTGCAACAGTCTGAGGAGCTGGCCGGATTAGGTAGCTGGGAATATGATCGCTTCAGTAAGACATTAACCTGGTCAAAGGGAATGTATCAACTTTTCCAGCTTGAGCATGAAATTTCTGTCACACCAGAAACCTATCTTCATTATGCATCAGAAAACGGACAAAAGGTGGCAGAATGGTTGGCATCACAGTTAAGAGAGGGGGAAGCAGATTTTTCCGAAACTTTAATGCTAGTTATTTCCGGGCAACTGAAATTTATTCGGCTTAAAGCGGCGATGATCCGAAATGAATCCGGAGAAGTGCTTAAAGTTTTAGGTATTGATATGGACATTACTGCTGCACGGGAAGCAGAAGAAAAAATTATCCAAATGGCATCCAGGCAGCAGCGGGAAATTGTACGTGTTACGCTTTCCAGCCAGGAAGAAGAACGAAGGCGCATTTCAGAAAGCCTGCATAATGGCTTAGGGCAGCTTTTATATGCAGTTAAAATTAGCATGACACAACTTACCAGCAAGCAAGCGGTCAATAACCCTTTAGCATTCGCTGAATCCAAGCGATATACTGACAACTTATTGAAAGATGCAATTGGAGAAAGCAGGCGCATTTCACATGAACTCATGCCCCAGGTATTGGAACAATTCGGTTTAAAGGCTGCTATTGATGAAACCTGCCGTCAGCTAAGCCTAGGCGTAGATTTTACTTATGAATTTAGCGGATTAGATAAAATGCTGGATCGATACATCGAACTTGCCATCTATCGCATTGTTCAGGAGCTGATGCTAAATGTGGTAAAGCATTCGCAGGCTACCCGTGCCGTTACCGAAATAAAAATTGATCCTTCCAGGATTTCGATTAGCGTAAGCGATAATGGCATAGGCATGCAAAAGGACGAGATCAGCAGAAAGGGGATAGGTCTTGCCTCAATAAAGAGCAGGGTTAAGTTACTCAATGGCGAGGTGAAGATCGATTCCGAAAGAGAACGTGGGACTGTAGTTTCGGTTAATATTCCGATTTAGTAAATGGTTTGATTAAGATAAATATTTAAGCAGTAGACGATTACAAGGTAACTAGTATATACTTCAAAATTTTTTTGGAACATCAATATTTTTTGGATTCGATCTGCCATTTGTAAGCAGAGATGAAGACTAAAATTTATTATTTTTTAAAAGGTGCAAAAATTATCGCTTAACACACTATCTTCGCAGCGTAGGAGGTGAGAGACCTACATCACAATCATAAAGATTGAGAGCGTTAATTTAAATTTAAGGCTACAACAGCGATTGTTGTAGCCTTTATTAAATTACTGAAACACTTCAATTTTAAGTGAAGCTTCAAACGGCGGGCTCAGGATTACTTATCACAGCCCTTTACTTTTGGCATTATTGCCGATAGCGGAATCCAATCTTACCAAGGCTTTAAGATTTTACCAATCCATAGAAAGGATTTTATACCTCGGGTTTTCGAATTCTGGAAGGATCTAAGACTAAAATTAAGCAGAAACGTATTCTGCTGTGTTTTCAATTTTGGCGTAAAAGAATTCCAAAGCCGCCAAACTTCCATTGTGAACATCTATTGCTTTAATTTGTTCGCCCCTGTACTCCAGGTCTTTTGTGGCGCATGCATCTCCGATAACAGTGCAATCAAATCCATAGTCGAATGCTGCCCGGGTGGTCGCCTCAACGCACATGTGAGTCATCATGCCAGCAATCACTACATCACTCACCTCATTTGATTCCAAAAAGTCTAGCAAGTCAGTATCCCTGAAACTGTTCGGAAACTGTTTCACAAAAATCATCTCACCATCTGCTGGTTTCACATTATCGTGGATTTCCACGCCATCAGTTCCTTTAACGAAGAAAGGAGCGCCAGCTGGAGAAATGTGTTGTATATGAACAACCAGAAGATTTTTTTCCCTGAAATGTTGGAGTAACTTTCCTGCGTTTTCACTCGCAGGTCCTGGATTAACAAGTTCCAGTATGCCATTTTCAAAATATTCATTTTGAATGTCTATTAGAATCAATGCTTTTTTTGCCATTTCGTTTTTTTTATTTAGCAAATGTACTGGCGCAATAGCAGCCCTTCAGTACCAATAGTGATTAAAATACTACCATTTTGATAACCTATTATTTTAATCAGCATGATCGGCAGATCAAAAATTAGTGTTTCGAAATTCTTTTGGTGTCATGCCGCAATGTTTGCTAAACATACGAACGAAGTAAGAGGGGCTTTCTATATTGAGCCTATCGCTAATTTCTGCAATAGAAAGGCTTGTATAAGTAAGTAAATTTTTAGACTCCTGAATGGTTTTGTTCAATATGTATTTTTTAGCTGTTGAACCCAGAACCTCCTTTGTTATTTTGTTTAAATAGTTTACCGTAATGGATAGTTTATCTGCGTAAAAGTGAAGGTCCCGTCTTTCTATGAAATTGGCATCAACCAAAGCCGTAAAAGATTCTATATATCTGTTGATTACATTGATCTGCTGCTCCCCGGGATCGCTCAAAACTTTCAATTCGCAATCTTTCAGCAAACTCAGAATCAGGTATAGTAAGGCTCTTAAAACATCGATATTGCTATCTGTGCGTTTCAATATTTCAGATCTAAGTGAATTTAAATGATCTATCAGTACTTTAAATTGGTCTTCATTTGCCGTTAACAATGGAGACACGCGACTGGTTTGCAAATAACTGAGGTTTCGAAGAAAATAATTATCCTTAAAAAAAGACAGTAGAAATTCTTCTTCAAAAACCAATGCAAACCCATCAAGTTGTGTGTTTTCCTGCCAACTCCAGATCTGACCCGGGAATGAACAGAGTATGTCGCCCCGCTTCACAGCCATTTTGCAATGATTAAGCATCAGTTCCTCGATGCCGCCTACAATAAATGTCAGGTCAAAATAAGCCAGGCGATGAATGGGCGTTCTTCGAATAAATGCTTTAAAATCCTTGATTGGAACAACATCAACAGGCAGATCAACACCATATTTGTTGCGGTAAAAGTTATATCGATGTATCGATTTCATCTATTTATCATTGCTGCTGACAAAAGTAATGCTATTCTAAAAATTTGTCCTGAAAAGTGATATTTCTTTCCATTTTAGTTTGATGGGATAGCGTTTATGATGGATTAATTTTGTCGATATAAAAACAATATTATGGAAAACACAGCAGGATTAAAAAAATGGGACTATAAAAACGAAGACGAAAGCACAAGAGCCGAACATATAATAGGGTTGGAGCTTGCGGTACTCGAAAAATGGTTTAATGGAGATACATCAGGATATGCAGAATTATGGTCAAAACGCAGCTTTACCTACTTTGATGCGGTAGAACCAAAGCGCAAGGAGAAGTTTGAGGACATGAGTAGTCTGTTAAAAAAGGTTGAAGGAAATTTAAAAGCAGAAAGCTATGAAGTCCGGTATCCACGAGTGCAACTAGGAAAAGACATGGCAGTATTAACCTTTCAGCTTTTTGCCAAAACGAATTTGGCGAACGTCGACTATAACTGCATTGAGGTGTTTCAGCAGGAAGAAGATGGCGTTTGGCATGTGATACATTCTACCTGGTCGCTAATCCGTCCGATGGATGTAAATTTTAGTGCTATAAAGGAGGTGGTTTAGTCTAAATACGCTATTGCATTTTTTTTTAGGTAATTAAAACCTAATCTACCTTATCCTGTTGCAGTTTCAATCTTACATCAGTCTTTTTGCAAAGATGATTGAGGGGTGAATTTAGATCAGAGACTCAGGATTTTTATTTGTCCTTCCCGGGCCATCATCCGGGAAGGTATTCCATTTTGGAGTACGTTTAAGTATAATAACAAGCTTTCATTTTTAATTGTTGATAAAAGTCAAATCTAACAAAATATGAGTATTTTGTATTTTTAGTAATACTATATTTGAGGCATCAAAACATCAGTTGTCGATCATTCAGGTAGTAACGTGTAGGCAGTAGATTGTTTGATTTTGATAAACTGAACATATCATGCCATCAACTACGCAAACCCATCTCGCAACTTACCCCGCCATTGATCAGATCAGCACGCAGGGAAATAGCTTTATTGAGAATATAGAATTAACAGGCGAAAATAATTCTACTTTGCTAATACCGTTAACGAATAGGGCAGAACCTGAAGTAAAAGAGGATGTTTCAAGCCATTGGACCATTCCAATCATGAAAATGCTCGAGTCAAATCCAGCCACTACAAAAGATTTTCTAAGGATATTAAGCGATATTTCCCGGGCTGAATATTTTTTCCTGGAAAGCACATTCCTGGAAATGATCACACAGGTGCATCAGTTACGTGCTGAGATGAAAGAAATTTACAGCATTAATGAGCCCCAGGTAAAAGAGCTAAAAAGGGAACTGAAATTACTGACTGAATCGCTGTTTAAAATGATGAGCAGCGCTAGTCAGGGGATTAGTATCAGAGAAATTAAAACCTCCGAAAGAATTTCTGCTATTCAGTATGAGCTAAATAGGTTACAAAACAGCAAAACGTATAACCTACTCTCAGATATCAAGGCACATGCGAGGATACTTCCTACTAAGAGACTTGAAAATTCGGCATTATCCAACCTTACCAGCCTGGGTATCATTCAAGTAGCCAGATTTCCGTTTGATCTGAAGAAAATCTTAAATAAATCTGACCAAAATGATTTACGACCAGTAGATGGGACAGCTGCAGGTGAAAATATCCAGTATTGCTATTCTGAATCTGGCCTTAAGTTTATTGAGGCGTGTACGGGCCAAACACTCTGATTGCCTTTTCATTATAAATGAATAGGTGAAATATAAGAGCCTGAAAGGGCATATTAATATTTTTAGTCAGTCTTCAAAATATCTGGTAGCAGTTGGGTTACAAGTTTAATCCATCATCTGGTGATCAGTTTTTATTCATTCGCATAGTTTATATCTTTGCGCTTAATATGTATAGCTTACAGGAAGAGATTCAGCAGTCTTACGGAAATATAGACATTTATTTATTTGACCAATTGTTAAAAGGAACCTATCAAGATTGCCGCTCCATTCTTGAAGCCGGTTGTGGTTCAGGTAGAAATCTGGTTTATTTTTTAAGGCAGAATATGGAGGTATTTGGTGTTGATGCAGATCCTGAAGCGATTGCAGAGGTTATTCGTTTAGCTTCCAGTCTTTCAAATTCAGTTCCTATTGATCATTTTTTCGTCAGTCCGGTAGAGCAACTTCCTTTCGATAACGAGCAGTTTGATCTGATCATCAGTAGTGCAGTTTTGCATTTTGCAAAGAATCTGGAACATTTTGAGGCGATGTTGAATTCGATGTGGCGGGTACTGAAGCCTGGTGGATATTTCTTTTGCCGGCTTGCATCAGATATTGGAATCGAATCAGCCGTACAGTTTATTGGCAATGGCCGCTATATTCTTCCTGATCAATCAGAACGTTTTTTAGTTAACCAGGAAATGCTTTTAAGGTTTACCAAAAAATTAGGCGGCACCTTACACGAGCCAATTAAGACAACGAATGTTCAAAATCTGAGAAGTATGACGACTTGGTGTGTCAGGAAGTGATATTAAAACATTATTGTCCCTTAATACAGTCAGTTACAGTGATGTTTTTTATTTTTTTACCGCAACAATTTTGCGGATAAGGGCAGCTTGCGCTCCATTTGTAAGTGAAAAAGCGCTGCCGTTCTTCCAGTATTGTGCTACCCCATCAGATGTGCCAGTACCGTCTCGATATCCTCCAATATAGACATCCGTATCTAATATTGTTATCGACAGCCCGAAGGCACTTTCTGGGCCGTTTGAAAGTATAACAGGTGATCCGTTTTTCCAGTATTTGGCTAGGATTGCGTTATTGCTACCAATGGTGCCTGATCCGGCAATGTAAATATCGTTTCCATTTACCGCAATCGAGTTACCCCTCACATCAGGTGTACCATCACTAATTAGTACAGGTGTGCCTAGATTTTTACTATAATGGGTTTGAGACTGGCTGAAAGAATTGTAAGCCTCACACCAAACGAAGTATACATCATTCCCTGATACCGTCATGGCCTGATCAACTGCAGTCTTGCTGCGGTCAGAAAGATCAGCTAATTGTCCGTTCTTCCAATAACATGTAATTGAGGTAGTCCAGTCCAGGTTCCGGCGTTCACCGATCACATAAACATCATTCCCAATAAGAGCAATTCCAGAAGCTATTGCTTGTTGCGTTTCGGCTGTGAGCACAACCGGAATTCCATTTTTCCAGTATTTTGCCTGATAAGTTAACCTGCCCGGAGCGATTTCCTGGCCAGCGATATAAACATCGCTTCCTTGTACAAAGATGTCATTCGCGAAAGCATCCCTTGTACCATCCGACAGTGAAGTAGACTGGCCGTTTTTCCAGTATTTGGCAACATATTTTCCTGATGCATTAACTTCGTGTCCTGCAATATATACGTCAGCACCAGATACAACCATTGCATTTGCATCAGACGATCCTGTGGAGCTTCCAAGTGTTACAGGGTTGCCGTTTTTCCAGTACTTTGCAACATTACCTTCTCTTCCTGCTGCGTAGATGTCAACTCGATTTGTTTCAGGCGGAAGCGGCTCTTCAGATTTCTTCTTACAAGCTGAAAATGAAATAATTACTGTTAAAAATAATAATGCGGTTTGTATTTGTTTCTTCATCATATAAACTAGATTTTACTTCAACACCAAGAAAAGGATTTGGTTTGCTTACCTTCCATATATTCAATGAATTTCACAATGGGCAAAAAATAGCCATGCCCGCTAATTAAGTGTTTATTTGATCGCTGTCAGCGTTATAAATTTAATTTCATTCCATCAAAACAAAAAGGCATTTCTGGTGTTCTATTATTGAGAGCGTTAATTTAGATTAAATGGGAACTTGTCTTCAGATGAGTTCCCGTTTTTCATTTTCAAGAAAATTAATCTGCAAGTGCGACTTGAGCTATTGGCTTATTCACTACGGTTACATTCCCAATATTTCGATCCATGTTGCCCCGTTATTGCGCATGATGCCTTTCCTTAAAACCGCAGCATAAAAAAATCAATATTTGAGATGATGAAGCAAGCAACTTTCTGTTTACACCAGTACTTGCATGTTTTATAAAAACTAAATCCAAGAAGTTGTTGTTAGCTTTAATAATGTAAATCAACTAATTAAGCGGCAAAATTACTGATCGTACATCTTGCTAAACAGGTACAAAGCCAGAGGATAATAATGAATACAAGAAGAGATTTTCTACAGAAAATGGGTGCATCAGCTTTGATGCTGCAACTGAGTTCAATGACAGGATTTGCAACTGTTCCAGACCAAATGGAACCAGCTTATGACGGGAGGGTACTTAGAGTAGCCATTATGGGTTTGGGTAGTTATGGCACTCGTGTAGCGGAAGCCATGAAAGCTTGTACCAAAGCGAAGCTTGTGGGTGTAATTAGTGGTACGCCTTCAAAAATTAAAGACTGGCAAACAAAATACAACATCTCGGAGAAGAATTGCTATAACTATGAGAACTTTGACGAGGTAAAAGATAATCCAGATATCGATGCAATTTATGTGATCACGCCAAATGCACTGCACCACAGTCAGGTGATCCGTGTAGCAAAAGCAGGAAAACATGCCATCTGTGAAAAACCAATGGCACTGAATGCCAAAGAGGGACAGGAGATGATTGAGGCTTGTAAAAAAGCAAATGTAAAGTTGCTGATTGGCTACCGGATGCATTTCGAGCCAAGAACCCTGGAAGTTATTCGCAAACGAAATGCCGGCGACTTCGGTAAGATTATGTTTTTTCAGGCGCAATGTGGTTTTAAGGCAGGCGATCCCAATCAATGGCGATTAAACAAGGCCCTGGCTGGTGGAGGATCGATGATGGACATTGGAATCTATGCAATCAATGGCTCAAGATACATGGTAGGCGAAGAGCCGATCTGGGTAACTGCACAGGAAACCAAGACAGACCGGGTAAAGTTTAAAGAGGGCGTTGATGAAACTGTACAATTTCAATTGGGTTTTCCAAGCGGTGCGATAGCTTCTTGCTTGTCTAGTTATAATATCAATCACCTGGATAGATTTTTTATGAGCGGCGACAAAGGCTTTGCAGAGATGCAACCTTCAACTGGTTACGGTCCAATTAAGGGTAGGACCCATGAAGGCGATCTCACGCAACCTGTCACTACCCATCAAACGGTACAGATGGATGAAATGGCAAGTATTATTTTTGAGGATAAGCATCCGGTTGTTCCTGTAAACGGCGAAGAAGGATTGAAAGATCTTAAAATTATCGATGCGATTTACAACGCTGTAAAAACAGGCAAGAAGATCAGTCTTAACGTTTAATTACCAGTTTTTTAGATCGAAAAAATCGCTTTCTGATATTATTGGTTATTTTAGGTGAGTGAATGAACCATCAAAACAATCACCGCCTCCAATTATGGTTAATTATATCACCTTCAGCTTTTCAATCGCTTTTATTTCCTGGATCGTTGGCATGATCATTACTGCCTTAATTTCAAAAACCAATTTTTATACGAAAACGCTTTCAAGCCTAAACTTTGTTAAGAGCGAGCGGGTAAACGACCGACTTGGATTAGTACCTTTCAAATGGATAATTATGCATAGTTTCTTTAAGTATTTCAATCCAAAACTATCAGTTAAAAAAAGGATCTTAGCCAGCGAATTGAAGGAATACCGGTTAGAGATGATGACCGCTGAACTCAACCATCTTTTCGCCTTTATTTTTATGGGAATTTTCATACTGATTAAAATATACTACGGCATGTACCTCTTTGCCATAGTGATGCTGGCGGTTAATGTCTTAATGAATCTCTATCCGAGCTTATTGCAACAGCAAAATAAAAGAAGAATTGACCGTTATCTCCAGTTATTAAACCAACGATCCTTCAGGTGAATTCTTTTTTATTTAGTTTCTTCGAATAGATTTAAAGCGTTGAAAATAAACGGTTCATTTTCGAAAATCCTCGGATAAGAATTTGCACCGGAAAGACTGATTTTAAATCGCGACCAATCCTTTAAATCTTAATGATTCCAGCAAAAAATTTACGAGTAGAGGACAACACCTTTGTTCCAATAGCTTATTTATAAGCACTTATTAGTGTAAACGGCCTGCCCATTTTTTCTTCATTTACGCCAGTGTTTTCACTGTGCATTTGCGCTATTTTAATTTTAATAAAGCCTGCTTCCATGAAAAAAGATTTCACTTCATCTGGTTGATAAAAAGTAAAGTCCAGTTGCGTCCAGGGTAAATCACCTCCATACTTTTTTTCGATAAAGGCCATCTTTAGCAAGCCGCCGCGCTTTAATATGCGATATATTTCCTTCAGATTGGTTACAGGCTCCTCCCAGAAATAAACTGTATTTTCGGTAAAACAATAATCAAACGAACAATCGTTTACGTCAAGACGGTAGCTAGCTCCTTCCTTTATAAAACGTTTGGCAAAGCTTTCGCCATCAAAGTGTTTATCAACCGGGTTAAAAAGTGGTGGAAGCGCCGGTAAGTTTTCTGTTTCGATTTCCAGAACCGTTGCGGTATTGCGTTGTATTTTGGGTTCTATATCTGTCAATTCATTCATAATTCTTTCTATTTCGGATTTAGTGAATGGCAGCTAACGGCCAAACAAACTGTCCTGCCGCAAATTTGACCAATGATTATTTTTAGGATTTATATAAAAAGGATTTTCTTTTACACAAAATGTAAATTTTTGGGTGCTGACATAAGAATAGCATACTTTTTGTCATCTTGCGCTTATGGCAATTAATGTGGGTAAGAATTACGGAGTCTGGAAAAAAGTAGGTGGCAAATTTGGGCAACTTTCCGCTCAGGAAAGGGAAGTTAAGGAAAGCAATAATACCTATGCTTTTTCTTTCAGCGATGCCGAACTACTTCAAATTACAATCCCAGACCTCTATATCATCTACGGTGATGTTAAGTTCAAGGAACGTAGAATGTATTTCAGGCCAACCAATGAGTTGCCCGATATGGTAAAATTGCGATTCACCTTATCTGGGAATGGATCGATCTATAACGAGGTTAACAAGCGTCAATATATATTTAACGCAAATCAGCAAAACATCATTTATATGCCTGAGCTGGAAGGTACCGGGGAATATGACACCACCCATCCTTACCAGTTTTTCGAAGTTCATTTCGCTAAAGACAGGTTTCTGCAACTCGCTGAAAATTCCAATCCTGCGCTCCAGCGATTGGCAGACCATCTTGATGCAGGACAATATTCACAACTTGCCGAATATAACTTGAGCGTTTCCTGGGCGATGAAGAATTGCATCTATGATATCATAAACTGCAAATATACAGGAGGTTTAAAATTGGTGTTTATTGCCTCTAAATGTACCGAATTGCTGGTGCTACAAGCAGAGGCCTTTGAAAAAGAACGGATTAAAATTGAGCATGCACCTATCATAGCTGCCCCTGATCAGGAGCGAATTTATTATGCCAGGGAATACCTGATCGATCACCTGGATGCACCTCCTTCTATTGCCGAATTAGCCAAAATTTGTGGTATTAACGAATTTAAACTTAAACAAGGATTTAAAGGTGTATTTGATAGCAGTATTTTCAGTTATCTCGCTGATTATAAACTAAATTATGCCCGAGAGCTACTGCTTGATGGTACGCCAATAAAGGCAGTTGCATTTCAGTTGGGATATTCGTCTGTACCTCATTTTAGCAATGCCTTTAGAAAGAAGTTTGCCGTTTCGCCAGGAAAGTTAAATGAGTAAGATATATCAATTAGGCAGATAAAAACTGCTGCGAAAAATCTTATTATTCCCTTCTGCTTTCAACCGTATAGACAAAACTATCTGCCTTATAGTAGCCCACGTTGTATTCTATCGGTTTTTCATTGATGTCGTACACAAATCTTTTTCGAAAAAGAATCGGCACACCAATTTCTGTTTCTAGCTTTCCGGAGATCAATTCATCGGCAGGAATTGCGCTGATTTCCTCCTTGGATACCATGGCAATTACCCCATGGGTTTTTTCAAGCATTTCATATAAAGGGGCTTTATAATCTTCCTCTCCAGTTAAGCCAACATTCGGGTGAAAGAATGATTCGAAGTAAACGAATGGACCTTCTGGTCGGCCTCTAAGTCTCACGAGTTTCAGTATCTTTTGGTCTGGTTTGATATCGAAGAAACTCGAAATTCTTTTATCTGGAAGAACCCAGCTTACATGCAATTCGAAATTTTTAATTGGAATTCCCCGGGCACTCATTTCTTGAGAGAAACTCATCCAGTTTTTAGATTTTGAACTTAAAGATTTGGATTCAACCACTTTTGTGCCCACGCCTTTCTTGCGGATCAAGAGACCATCATATACCAGTTTGTTGATTGACTGGCGGAGAGTAGTTCGCGAAATACCCAGGTCTTTTGATAGCTCCACTTCATTAGGCAATAACTTTCCTTCTGAATATTCAGTTGATTCAATGAGCTTCCTGAGCAATTCTTCCGCCTGAACGTGTAGGGGAACCTGACTATCGTGATCAATTTCAAGTTTCATAATCATCACAATGATATAAAAAAATAACTACACACCGCATGTGTATACATATTATTCTCTTATGTCTGTATTCACCCTTAACAAATACAGCAATTTAGTTACCGATGAAAATTGAATTAAATATTTTGATATTAATTAATATATAATACATTTGTATATACATACCGTCAAATGTATGTTCTAACCAATTTTAACTTTTTTTATCTTTTAGTTATGGGCAATAGCATTATTAATCTCTGTATGTTTCTTATTTAAAGTTGAAATCGCTTTAAAATATTAATCACCGCTTAACTCCCTTTGAACAATTTCAATCGTGTTAGCGAAGTTTTCAGTTATGTATGAACAAATAAAGTATGCAAAATAATATTCCTAATACTGCTCAAATTCCATCAGCAACTATGGCTGTAGCAGAACCTTCAAGAAAAACTAAACAGGAAATAATGCCAGCACTAGCTGGCGATATTCCAAAATCAACTGGTTATGAGATCTATCCATATCATGGCCTTGGAGGCCAAAAGATTTTTCAAGGCTATACTTCCTTTTGTGATTACCTGATTGGACAAAAAAATGTTGTGATTGATGGATACGTAGGTGTTTACTGGGATAGGCTGATAGATGCGTTGCAACTGGAATTAAATGCCGGGGGCCTCCGTACGAATTGGATCAGATCTGCTGATTTTTTTAAAGCAGAAGAAGAGATAAATGCCATGGTCAAACCCTTTATCGGTCATGAAGAGTCGGTATGGGGTAAAAAGAGTACACTGTCGCTCGCTGATTTCTTTGAAATTTCTGACCTGGAATCTGTCAAAATGGATCATTCGGCAGATATCAATATCATTATTGGCTGTGGGGCATCGCTGGCTGGCTGGGAAGCCGCGCTGGTTTATGTCGATCTTCCTAAAAATGAGCTTCAACATCGAATGAGCACGGGATCGATCGCTAATTTGGGTTTGAGCCATCCTAACGGGCAAATGGAAATGTATAAAAGGTTCTACTTTGTGGATTGGGTGGTGCTGAATGCGCAAAAAAAGAAGCTTATAGAAAAGATTGATGTTTTCGCAGATGCGCAGTGGGATGACACGCTGAACTGGGCAAAAGGTGATGATATCCGGAATGGACTTGCAAAGCTTTCTACTTCGGTATTTCGTGCCAGGCCATGGTTTGCGCCTGGTGCCTGGGGCGGGCAATGGATGAAAGAAAAAATGCCACAATTGAACCAGGAAGAGGTAAACTATGCCTGGTCTTTCGAGCTGATTGTTCCTGAAAATGGAATTGTCTTTGAAAGCAGCAATTTACTTTTAGAAGTTTCTTTCGATATGCTGATGTATATCCATAGGGAGAACATTTTGGGTAAACATTCGGGGCACTTTGGCGATGAATTTCCGATCAGGTTTGATTTCCTGGACACCTTCGGTGGAGGGAATCTTTCGATTCAATGCCATCCTGGCTTAGCCTATATTCGTGAAAACTTCGGTGAAAATATTACTCAGGATGAAACCTATTATATTCTAGACTGTAAAGAAAATGCAAAAGTTTATTTAGGTTTTCAGGAGAATATCAATGCAGAAGATTTCCGGGCAAGCCTCGAAATGAGTAATGCAAACAACAAGGCGATCGAAATAGAAAAGTACGTTCAGGTACATCAGGCGAAAAAGCATGATTTATTTCTCATTCCGAACCAAACGATCCATAGCGCGGGAGCAGAAAACCTGGTGCTTGAAATTAGTGCTACGCCTTATATTTTTACCTTCAAAATGTACGATTGGGTTAGGCCCGACCTGAACGGGAATCCGCGGCCAATCAACATTGAACATGCCTTTAATAACCTGGACTTCAGTAGAAAAGGCGATCAGGTTCAAGAAGAACTGATCGCTAAATCAACTGTTTTTTTGGAGCAGGACGGCCTCAAATTCTATCATCTTCCTACTCATCCCGATCATTTTTATGATGTTCATCGACTAGAATTCGACGGGGAAGTTGACATTCAGACTGAAAATCTATGCCACATACTGATGTTAGTGGAAGGTGAATCGGTTAGTGTTACTTCTGCTGACGGAACCCGTTCAACTTTTGCATTCGCAGAAACCTTTGTGGTCCCGGCTGCCTCAGGAAGTTACAAAATAGTTAACAATGGCCTGAAAAGGGCCAAGGTGATTAAAGCTTTTTTAAAATAGAATTCATGGACAATACTCTACCACATCTGGCTGTGAAAAGCAGCAAAACTTATTTGTATCTGGTATGCCTGGTGGCGGCTCTGGGCGGTTTCCTTTTTGGTTTTGATACCGCAGTAATTTCGGGAACGATTACTTTGGTAAAAAGTGATTTCGGGCTTAATGCGGTAAGTGAGGGCTGGTTTGTGAGTTGTGCCTTGTTAGGTTGCATTATTGGCGTAAGTGTTTCGGGTAAACTAAGCGATACGTATGGGCGAAAAATTGTGCTGATTCTGTCTGCCTTTCTATTTCTCATTTCTGCAATAGGCTGCATGTATGCTACTTCCTTCGCCTGGCTCATTGCGTTTAGGTTAATTGGCGGTTTAGGAATAGGTGTCGCTTCTATGGTTTCACCACTTTATATTTCTGAATTTGCACCCTCACGACTTCGTGGGACCATGGTATCGCTCTATCAGCTTGCCCTAACCATTGGTATTGTAACAGCATACTTCAGTAATTCTTTTTTAGCCAGTCATACCGGCGATTACGCTGCAGGCGGCCAAAGTGAAAAAATATTTTCTGCAGAGGTGTGGCGGGGTATGCTCGGTTTAGGAGGTGTACCTGCATTGATTTTCCTTTTGTCACTTCTGTCGGTTCCCGAGTCTCCAAGATGGTTGCTCACAAAAGGGCGAACTGCGCTTGCCAGAAAAATCCTCACCAGAATAGACGGGCAGGAGTCGGCCGACAAAGAAGTAACAGCGTTCCTTTCTCAAAACGAAACAGAAAAAGATGCCTCCATTCGCGTGCTTTTCAAGCCAGTATATAGAAAAGCTTTATGGATCGGGTTGCTATTGCCTTTTCTTTCGCAGGTGTGTGGGATAAATGCGGTAATTTATTATGGTCCGAGAATTTTGGAACAGGCTGGTTTTACGCTTAATAATGCTTTAGGTGGCCAGGTAACTATCGGGCTGGTGAATGTGGTGTTTACGTTCGTCGCCATTTTTACGGTTGATAAATGGGGAAGAAAGCCGCTATTATATTTCGGTATTGGCGGTGCCGTATTCTCGCTCATCATTATCGGATTGCTCTTTCAGCTTGGGATGACTTCTGGGCCTTGGATTTTAATGTTTATCCTGGCCTTTATTGCCTGTTTTGCCTTTTCTTTTGGGCCGGTATGCTGGGTAGTTATTGGCGAAATTTTCCCCAATAACATTAGAGGTAAAGCCATGTCTTTAGCAACGTTAACCCTCTGGATCGGAAACTTTTTTGTTGGACAGCTTACTCCATTGATGCTGGAAGGACTAGGCTCTGCCTGGACATTCTGGATTTTTGCAATTTGCTGCGCGCCAGCATTGTACCTCACCTGGAAATTCATTCCTGAAACCAAGGGGCGATCACTGGAAGAAATAGATGCGCATTGGCAGGCAATCCAGCCTAAGCGTTCTACCTAAAATAAAAACCAAAATACCTAACCAAATATGCTGATGCCAAAATGGTATTCAGATCAACCTAAACATTATGAGATTAAAATTTTACCAAACAGAAAAGGCTAAACAGGTGCCCAACTGGCGGTTCGCCATGCTTGCGGTGCTCGCGATTCCGCTTTTACCTATCCAAATTTTGGCGGCACCGGGTCCTGTCATTATCAATGAAACCAAAATTAACATCATCATTAAGGGTAAAGTGGTTGATGAAAAGGGTATTGGGCTACCTGGTGTAAGCGTTCAGATTAAAGGAAATTCAGTTGGCGCAGTAACTGATGCAAACGGACTTTACACTCTCTCCGTTCCAGATGCGTTGGCTAATGCTAGCCTGACCTTTTCTTACTTAGGTTATGTGAGTCAGGAAGTGGCAATCGGTGGACGCAGCAACATCAATATCCAGTTAAAGTCTGATGGAAATAATTCACTCAATGATGTAGTGGTAGTGGGTTACGGCGTTCAAAAAAAGGTTTCGGTAACAGGCGCAATTAATACTATTGATGCAAAAAGCATTGAGAATAAACCTGTTTTAAATGTTTATCAGGCACTTCAGGGTGAATCGCCGAATTTAATTATTCAGCAGAGTTCCCTAAACCCCGGTAGCAATGTTACTGTAAATATCAGAGGCGTTGGTACCCTGGGAGATAATACCCCGCTGGTTGTGGTAGATGGAATTGTAGGCGGAAATTTAAATACCCTTAATCCCAATGACATTGCAAGCGTAACGGTATTGAAAGATGCAGGTTCGGCTGCGATATATGGCTCCAGAGCTGCAAACGGCGTCATCCTCGTCACCACTAAAGGTGGAAAGTTAAACCAGAAAACGGCTGTTTCTTACAACGGGAGTTTTGGAATTCAGGACGCAAACGTGCTGGTAGAGAAAGTTCCGGCATGGGAGAATGCTTATTATAAAAATGAATCTTTAGTAAATTCCGGCTTGAGTCCGGCCTACACGCCAGATCAGATTCAGCAATTGAAAGATCAGGGCAATGGCACCTGGGATATTGAGCACCTTTTGCATACCGCGCCGCAACAATCGCACAACTTTAGTATTGTGGGCGGGGGCGATAAAAGTTCATTTTACATATCTGCAGGTTATCAGGATCAGAAAAGTAATTTTATTGGAAATGGAGGGGATGGACCTGATTTTGGCTACCAAAAATATAACCTTCGACTGAATCAAAGCAACGTGATCGGAAAATTCAGAACCAACTTTATTCTCCTTTACACCAAAACGCGTAACAAAACCAATAGCGTTGGCGACAACAATATATTTGCAGATGCGAATCGGGTGCCGCTAAATTACAGCTGGCAGGATGAAAATGGCAATTACCTCACTAACCCGGTTGCCTCTCAATACAATGAATACGGCATTTTAGAAAAAGGCGGTTTCAATCAGGCCGACAACGATGAAATTTTTGGTGCCTTTAACGGCCAGTTTAATGTTACCAACGACTTGAAAATTACAGGAGAGTTTGGTGGAACACTTCAGAATAATGGCACCTTCTTCCGCAGAATCCAGGTGAATTACTTGCCTTCAGGCGTTTATGGAGATGACCGTGCGGTATTGGATGGGAATAGCAAGTCGCAACTGTTTAATACGAAATTGTATGCAGAATATTCAAAAAAGATAGCTTCCCATGATTTCAAAGTACAGATCGGCGCTTCAAGCGAAAACTTTTCTCAGCGTGGATTTCAGCTTCAAAAAACCCTCACCGATCAGTTGCTTGGAACGCCTACCACCGGGACGCTGGTTGATCCGATAAACTCCAGCAACAGCCTTGCGATTAATTCAAATAGCCTGCTATCGCTGTTTGGTAGGTTGAATTACGCCTACCAGGACAAATACTTATTTGAAGCTACTGCCAGATATGATGCTTCGTCTAAATTCGCCAAGGGCAATAGGGGAAGTTTTTTCCCGTCAGTGAGTGCCGGCTGGAATATTACGAGAGAGTCTTTCATGGAATCTGTGAAAAATACCATCAGCAACCTTAAACTTCGCGCATCTTACGGCGTGTTGGGTAACCAGAATGTAGGGAACTTTCAATACCAAACCACCTATTTCAACTATGCAAGCGCTTACGGTTTTAACAATATTCCAGTTGGTGGTGCCGGCACGCTTTTATCCAACCGTGACTTAACCTGGGAAAAAGCCTCAACGTTGAACGTCGGGATTGATGCAGGTTTTTTTGAAAACCGTTTAACCGCATCTTTTGATTACTTCAATAAGGTAACCCGGGATATTCTTCAGCCCAGACAAGATATCCCTGCTATTTTTGGAGCAGCCACTCCAGATTATAATGTGGCAAAAGTTAGCAGTAAAGGTTGGGAAGCTTCTTTAACATACAACCTGCGTGGTGAAAACGTAACACAAAGTTTCAGTGTAAACCTGGCAGATAATCAAAATAAATTGCTTCAGTTATCAGGAGGGGCAACAGAACAAATCATCAACCAAGACGTATTTCAGTTATTGAGGAGAGTTGGTGAACCCATCACCCAGTATTATGGTTACCAAACCAATGGGTTTTTTCAGAATCAGGCAGACATTAATAATTCGCCCAAAATTGCAGGCAATCCGGTAGTAGCCGGCGATGTGAAATTCAAAGACCTGAATAATGATGGCGTTATAGATGCCAATGATAAGACCATCCTCGGCAATCCTTTTCCGAGATATACCTTCGGCTTTACTTATCGTTTAGCTGTGAAAGGTTTTGATCTTCAATTGTTTATTCAGGGCGTAGGAAAACGCGAAACCTTTTTGCGCGGAGAACTGGTAGAGCCTTTCCATTATGGATATGGTGCTACCGTGTATCAACACATGACCGACCACTGGACACCTAACAATCCAGATGCACGGTACCCGATCTTTGCAAACATTGGCTCACCTTCCAATACCAATAACTGGCGTACAGGATCAGACCTTTATAAATATGATGCCGCCTATGCCCGTTTAAAAAATGTGAATGTAGGGTACACCCTGCCTCAAACCATCACTAAGAAGTTCGGTGTAGAGCGTTTCAGGGTTTCATTGATCGGGCAAAACCTGTTTACGCTCACCAAACTTAAATTTATTGATCCGGAAACTTCAGAGTTTGGCAACAATGTAAGCACAGGTTCGGGATCAAACAGTGCTCGTCAGTATCCTTTGCCTATCTTTTATGGCGCTGGCCTGGATATAACTTTTTAACGTTAACGGTTAGATTAAACAAGATGAAATACCTATATAAAAACCTTCTTATCGCCTTTGCAATCATAGGATTTGCAGGGTGCAAAAAACTCGATATTGCGCCTACCGACCGGTTTTCTGATTTAACATTCTGGACGGTGGATGTAAACGTAACCAGTGCTTTAAATAACAATTATAGTCTGCTCTATAACAGTACGCTATATTTTGAACCAGAAGCACTTTCAGATAATGCTTATTCTCCTTCGGGAGATTTAAACCTGATTGCAAGTGGGAATGCAACATCACTAACGGCCAAATTTCAGGGCGATTGGGCAAGTTATTACCGCACGATAAAATCAGTAAATATTTTTCTGGCAAATATTGATCAAAATACCACCTTACCACCTGCTACCATTGCCAGAATGAAAGCTGAAAATCAGTTTATGAGGGCTTTTGCACTTTTCAACCTGATTAAATGGTATGGCGATGTTCCACTTCCTGATCATGATTTAACACCAGAAGAGGCGCAGCAAATTCCACGCACGTCAAAAGCGGCAGTAAGTGCTTTCATCATTAGTCAGCTGGATAGTGCTATCCCTAATCTTCCAGGCAAAGATCAGCTCCCTGCAAATGAGAATGGCAGGATTACAAAAGGTGCTGCACTGGCGCTGCAAATGCGGGTTTTGTTGTACGAAGGGGATAAAACAGCTGAAGTAATTGCCGTTTGTGAAAAGCTGATTAACCAACAGGCTACTTATGGAAGCTATTCGCTTGCACCAAGCTATAGTGCTTTATTTAGTGATCCAACAGTAAATAAAAATAACAGCGAGAGTATTTTATCTTTACAATATGTACCAACCATAAGGACCTGGCAGAATTTCTGGGATTTTGCACCGCGAACAGTTGGCGGGCGGGTAAGTAACATGGCACCCACGCAGGAGCTGGTAGATGATTATGTAATGCTGAATGGAAAGGGCATCAAAGAAACAGGGTCAGGGTACCAGGAAGCAAATCCTTACACTAACCGCGATCCGAGGCTCACGGCAACTGTTGTTTATGATAAGTACATCTGGACTAACCCCAATAACACCACCAAAACCATTTACATCAAGCCAGGTACAGATCCTGTTCAACCAGGTTTAGATGAGTACTCACCAGGTTCTCAAAGTGCATCTGCTACCGGCTATTACTGGCGAAAGTATTTCGATCCAAGCGCATTGTCTAGTTTTGTTTCTGGAAACAACCTGCACTTATTCCGTTACGCAGAAGTTTTGCTCACTTACGCCGAAGCTAAAAATAGCTTAGGCCAGATGGATGCCGCAATCTGGGCAAAAACCATTGGAGCACTCCGTGCAAGAGCGGGGTTTACAGATGCCGTCGCATTGAGTTTCCCCTCAGGAGATTTGACCAATATCATCAGAAGAGAACGCCGTGCTGAAATGGCAATGGAAGGTTTGCGCGTAGATGACATCAGGCGATGGAAACTGGCGGAACAAACGATGAACGGTTTTGCACATGGCGCAAAATTCGCCGCAGATCAAAATATTGATAACGGATATATTCGTACACAGCAGCGCAAATTTAATCCACAACGGGATTACCTATGGGCCATTCCGTCGAGTGAGGTCGGATTGAATAAAAACTTAACTCAAAATCCTGGTTATTAATCTTATCAGATATGAAAAATTTAAGAATAATTTTGGTTTGCTTGGCGGTGGCCATGCTTTCGTTCAGCTCTTGTAAAAAGACTGAAAAAGCGCTCAATGACTCGATTGGCACGGTGGGAAGCTTAATGCTTCCTCAAAACCAGCAAAATATTAAACTGATGCCATCTAATGCGCTGGCTACGCAACAGTTCAAATGGAGCACAGCGACCGCCGAAGATGGAGGTCTGGTATTATATGAAGTTGCTTTTGATAAAGAAAGCGGTGATTTTAGCAAACCAGTTTTTAAGGTTGTTTCTGATGGTGCCGGTGTATTGCCGCAAGTAACCATTACACATAAAGAACTCACCAAAATTGCGGCCTTGTGTGGGGTAAACGCTTCCAGCATTGGAAATGTAAAGTGGACGGTTATCGCTTCTAAAGCAACTAACAAAAAAGCTGGTTCAGAGAACAGAATCCTGCAATTGGAGCGGCCGGCGGGTTTTGCCGAGGTCCCAGCCAATCTTTTTATAACAGGTTCAGCAACAGAGGCGGGAGAGGAGATCTCCAGGGCAATAAAATTTAGGAAACTTGAAGAGGGTGTATTTGAAATTTACACAACGCTTAAGCCAGGCAGCTACCAATTGGTTGATCAAGCGATGGCAGCGGCAAGAAAGTTCTATGCTGATGGTACTGCGATAAAAGAGGGAACCAATACCATTAACGTGACGAGCACAGCTAAGGTTTATTACCTGAAATATGATTTTAATGTAGCTTCAGTGCTAGATCAGGCAGAGGTACAGGGATTAGGCTTGTATATGTCTGCATATGGCAATGAGATTGGACAGCTCACTTATGCCTCCAATGGCACATGGCAATCTGGAAGTATCCCGGTCGCATTTTATCCTTTTTCCTGGGGAAAAGATGAACGCTATAAATTTGCACTCCACACTGCTACGGGCATAAGGTATCTTGGAAGTAGTAATGTGAATAATTCAAGTCCGGTAGGACAGGGGGCTGCCTATGCTTATTTGTATCCCGTGAGCAATGATCAGTGGAGCAACACCTATAAATTTGATCCGGCAGCAGATAATAAAAATGTAAAAGTATTAGTGAAGCTGAATGCTGACGGGCCTTATACACATCAGGTGATTATTCAGTAGTCATTTAAACGCGATTTTTTACACCTCATGAAAATCTACCTATGAAAAAAATATTTTTGAATTCACTATTGGTGTTGTTTATTCTGGCTGTTTCCAGCTGCAAGAAAGATCCGGAACCTGTTCCAGTTACACCGCCACCCGTTGTACCTCCGCCAGGGCCAGGTGCCATTACCGATTACCTTAAACTGGCTCAGCAAACCCATACTTTTACCACTACTAATCTGCTAACTGCAGCTTACAGTTACCGTGCAAATACCACCACACATGCAAACAATTGCTACGAATGGTACAATGTAAGTCAGATCTATGCAGACGCTGCTATGGTTGGCATCGGGCAAAGTAAACACCTGGCCTACATGAACAATACCTTCAAGTTTATGGAGAACATGTGGGATAAAAAGGATCTTCGCGGTGGCTATTTTGCCGCTGTTAATTTAGATGGCAGTAATGCCGGAGGAGATAAATATGTAGATGATAATGCCTTGAGCGGAATGGTTTACCTGGAGGCTTATGAAGTTACTACAGGAACTGATAAACAAGCCTATTTGGCAAAGGCAAAAGCTTGTGCTGACTGGCTGATTAATAGCGGGCTATGGGATAGCGTTTATGGCGGTGGCTTTTACTGGAATACGCAGAAGCCAGAAAAACCTACCCAAACCAATGGCCTTGCGCTGCAGTTATTTGCAAAGCTCTATACCTTGACGGGCGAAAGCATTTACCGCGATTGGGCAAACCAGGTAAATGCATGGCTCCATGCCAAAATGTACGATCCGCTCAGCGGCTTATATATCTGGAAGATTGACGGCCCCGGTGAAGGTAAGAAGCACACCGATAAGTTTACTTATGATAATGCCATTATGGTAGAAGCCTTTATTTTGTACAGTAAAGCCATGAACGATCCTTCCTATCTGGTGCAGGCGCAAAGTTTAGGCAAAGCGATGAACCTTACATTATGGAATGCTGCGTGGAAAGGGTACATATTCAATACCAATGAAAGCAGAATTAACCCTGCATGGTGTGCCTGGGGATCGCAGGCAATGATCCGCTTATATGAAGCTGATAAAAATGAAAGCTGGCTGGTGTACGCCAGAGAAAATATCAATAGATTAAATGTCGCCAACAGAAACCCGACAACCTATGGATACTACTTCTTCGCGGGCTTCGATGGGCAAAACCGTGCGCCAGAGTTAGAAACAGTAGACCAGGCCTGGATGCAGCGGATTCAGGCTTTACTTTCCAAATATTAATCGTTAACAATTCAAATACCTATGAATACGGCCAATAAATCTCTCTTCCTTATTTTTTTTACGCTCTTTCTGGCGCCGTGTGCGTTTGCGCAAAACCTGTTGAAATACGTTAATCCCAATATTGGCACGGCGCACAGCCGCTGGTTTTTTTATACTCCGGCTGCGGTGCCTTATGGAATGGTTAAACTTGCCCCCTCAACCAGCGGCAGTTATGGAAATGCGCAAGGTTGGGAAGCAGTTGGTTATGATACCAGACACCATTCGATAGAAGGCTTTGTGCATTTTCACGAATGGCAGGTTGGTGGAGTAAGCTTTATGCCTACAGCAGGCGAACTTAAAACGGTGCCAGGTTTGCTGGATGAGCCAGCGAGTGGATTTCGGTCTGCATTTGATCGCAAAAATGAAATTGCGCAACCTGGTTATTACGCCGTATTGCTGGATGATTTTAAAATCAAGGCAGAACTTACTGCAACAAAAAGGGTGGGTTTTCACCGATACACTTTTCCTGAAAGCAAGGATTCGCGGATTATACTCTCCATTGGAAATATACAAGGAGAAAGTGGGCCGGTAACCGATGCGGCTGTAAAGATGGTGGATGAAACACATTTTGAAGGATTTGTGATTACCTATCCAAAATATGTTAAAACCTATGATGAAGGAGGTAGGGTAGCCATGTATTTTTTTGGTGAATTGAACAAGAAACCTGTTAACGTGGGGTCTTTTGATAAAACTAAAATTAGCAGGAATGCGAAATCATCAACCGGACCCGGGGCAGGATTGTTCCTTGGCTACCAAACCAAAGAAAACGAAAGTGTTGAGATTAAGGTAGGTTTATCTTATACCTCAATAGAAAATGCAAAACTGAATTTAAAAACAGAAGCCGAAACGCTAGATTTTGAAGCTGCTAAAAATGCAGCACAAGCAGAGTGGCAAAGGGAACTGAGTAAGATCAAAGTAACGACAACAAATCAACCCGATTTGGTGAAGTTCTATACTGGCTTATATCATGCCTTACTTGGGCGTGGTATAGCGAGTGATGTTAATGGCAGTTTTCCAAGACATAATGGTACCATCGGGCAATTGCCGAGAGATAAAAATGGCAGATTCAGTTATCATTTTATGAATACAGATGCCATCTGGGGCGGTTTCTGGAACCTCACCCAGTTATGGGCACTATCTTATCCGGAGCACTATAGCGATTTTGTACATACCCAACTCGAAATTTATAAAGAAAGGGGCTGGTTTGGAGATGGAATTGCCAACAGCAACTTCGTTTCCGGGGTAGGAACCAATTTTGTCGGTCTTGCTATTGCCGGTGCATACCAGGCAGGAATCAGGGATTATAATTTAAACTTAGCCTACAAGGCCGTGTTAGGGAATGAATTAGGTTACCAGAATAGGTTGGTTGGGTCTGGAAAAACAGATACCAAAAGCTTTGTGCAGAATGGTTTTGTGCCTTATCTGGAAGCAGATAAGACTGATTCTACGGGTTCTCATTTTTCAGGATCACATACCATGGAGTACAGTTACAGTGCTTTCGCAGCGGCCCAACTCGCAAAAAAAATGGGCAAGACAGCAGACCATCAGAAACTGATGGCTTTATCCAACGGATGGAAATTGTTATTTGATAAGGAGCTCAAATTAATTCGTCCCAAAACCCAGGATGGTAAGTTTATAGATAAGTTTAATCCGCTGGAGGCCTGGAGGGGATTTCAGGAAGGCAATGCCACACAATACACGTTTTACGTTCCGCAAAATCCGAAAGGCTTAATTGCGGCGATAGGTAACGAAACCTTTAATGACAGGCTGAACGGTATTTTCGAAAAATCACAACAAAATGCATTCGGTGGCGGAAAAACGATTGACGCTTTCGCCGGTATTCAGTCCCTTTATAACCACGGCAATCAGCCAAATCTTCACATCAGCTGGCTTTTTAATTATTCGTCAGCTCCTTGGCTCACCCAAAAATGGACCCGGGCAATTTGCAATGAATTTTACGGCACCGAAAGTATTCATGGTTATGGATATGGGCAGGATGAAGATCAAGGGCAACTCGGTTCCTGGTACGTAATGGCTTCAATTGGTTTATTTGATGTGAAAGGATTAACAGATGCCCGGCCAGCCATTCAGTTGGGAAGCCCCGTGTTCGATCAAGCTGAAATTCAACTGGCTGGTGGTAAAAAACTGGTGATTAAAACCATTAATAACTCCGCTGAAAATGTATATGTACAGGCCGCGGTTTGGAACGGAAAAGCATTAAACAACGCCTGGATTTATCGTGATGATTTGATGAAAGGTGGCAATCTTACCCTAACCATGGGAAGCCAGCCTAACAAAAGCTGGGGGCTGAAAGTGTTGCCTCCATCTGAACAATAAGTTTGCTAAGATATACTCAATGATTTGTAAATGAAGTATTTATTTCTTTTAATTAGCTTGATGGCTTGTTCTGTTGTATACGGACAGAAAAATGTAAATTATAATGCCGTACAGCAGGAGCGGGCAGATGCCATGTTTAAAAAAGTCTGGCAATATTACCGGTCGCGAGGCTATCCTGCCTTGTTTACAGAAAATTTTCCTTCGGGTAAAAGCGCTTCCCTTGATTACTTTCAGGGTGGGCACGTAGATGAAAAAGCGGTTAGTTTTCTGTGGCCCTTTTCCGGGATGTTTTCGGCTGCCAATGTGCTGATCAGGTTTCCTGATTTGAAGCAGGTGTATAAGGTTTACCTGGATACGCTAACTTCTGGCGTTTTGGCCTATCGGGATACCACCAGATCTCCGGCGGGCTATCAGGCTTATCCTTCAATGCTGGAAAAATCAGACCGTTATTATGATGATAATGCTTTGGTTTGTATCGATTACCTGGAAGCCTATCTAAATACCCATAATCAGGCCTACCTCCCGAAAGCAAAAGAAGTTTTCAATTTTATTTTAAGCGGATGGGATGGCCAGCTGGGTGGGGGCGTATATTGGCTGGAAGGGCATAAAGATCAAAAACCAGCCTGTAGCAATGGTATGGCAACGCTTGCTGCTTTAAAACTTTATGAATGTACGCAAAATGCTTTTTATCTTGAATGGGGCAAAAAGTTTTACAACTGGATGCAAGGCCACCTTCAAAATCCAAACGGTATTTATTACAACGATGTAAAGATGGATGGTAAACCAAACGCGGTTTACTACACGTACAATACCGGATCAATGCTCGAATCTGCTGTTTTGCTCTATCGGTTTACAGGTGACGTTAAGTATCTGCATGAAGCAGAAAGAGTTGCAGAAAATGCCTATTTGTTCTTTTCAGATGGTGCGGATAACAACGAAAGGATTTTTAAAATTGATCTTCCATGGTTTGTCACTGTGTTATTTCGAGGTTATGAAGCGCTTTACCGCATTAACCACCATCCAAAATACATTAAGGCAATTACTTCAGATCTGGATCATGCATGGGAAGAAGCCTCCGATAAATATGGATTTTTAGCCGCCAAATGGGCATTGGACGACGCTTCAAAAAAGAAACCAAAATGGCTGTTGGATCAGGCCTGCATTGCAGAACTTTATGCCAGAATCAGTTTATTAAATATCAAGTCCAAATAATCTATTCAAAAGCTTTCTGGCAGATGGGAAGCAAGAACCACGTTTTCCTTATAGCATTTCATCAATCCCACTAACTAAAAATAATAACCAAATATAATCACCTAAACTATGAAAAACACGAAAAACAAATGTCAGTGGAAAACTGACCAAACGCTGCACCGTTTTCAAGGCTCCAAAAAGTGGGTAGCCATGATCACAATAGGATTGGCGACCACGCTTTTTGGCTGTAAAAAAGAAAAAGATTCAGAAACACTTAAACCATTAGCCACATTTTCTTCACAGCAAACCACCTCTGCCCTGGTTGCCGCCTCATTACCGACTAAAAATGATGCGTTATTAGCTATGCAAGTCTACAATAACCATTTTTACAATCAGTATGGCACTTACGGTTCATCTTTTAAAGCATATTACTGGAAAGACGATAACCATACCGGCCGGATGGATTTCTGGACGCAGCAGGAAGCAATTGAAATGCTGATTGATGCCTATAACATTAACCCCAGCACTGACCTGAAAAACAAAATTACTTACCTGTACAATGGGGTGAGGGACGGCTATGGCCTGCTTTGGTCTAACAATATTTATAATGACGATGTGGTATGGGGGGCATTAATGTGCGTACGGGCTTACAAGATCACCAACGACGGAGGGATGCTGGATATGGCGAAAAATAACTTCAACATGATGTGGAACCGTGCCTGGGATACACAATCTCTTGGCGGAGGCTTGTGGTGGACCACAGATAACCAAACCAAAAATACTTGTGTAAACGCACCTGCAGTAATATGTGCAATGTTATTGTATCAGGCTACCGGCGATGTGGCTTACAAAACCAAGGCTAAACAAATTATGGATTGGATGGTACTTAAGCTTTATGATGCATCAACGGGTGAAGTTAAAGGTGCCATTAACAAAGCCGGAAACATTACTGAAGGCGCACTCTCTTATACCCAGGGCACCTTTATCGGCGCTTGCGATTTGCTGCGAACAGATTATCCTGCGGTCAACTACCTGGCAATGGGTTTAAAAGCCATGGATTATGCACGCAACAGCATGTGTAACCAGGCCGGGGGTATACTGAAAGATGAAAATGCTGTTCCAGATACCCAGGGTATGAAAAGCATTTTTGCAAGGTGGGCCTGTCTTTTTGTTAAAAACACCAGCACGGCAGCTAACTACGGCGCCTGGCTTGATGGTAACGCAGCCCAGGCATGGTCTATCCGTAATTCGCAAGGTTTGATGTGGAATATCTGGGGAACAAGGACACCCGATAACGTGCGCAACGCTTTTGAAACCACTTGCGGTGTGGCTATGGTAAATGGCATTTATTATTACAGATAACAGCCTGATTATAAGCTATTTTTTCTCTTTACCTTAAAGTTAGGGGCTATGCCAAAAAAGATTTATGGACACCATGTTCATAAATCTTTTTCGTATACTATCATTCCATGTACGCAGCTTTATAACTTTGCCGTCAAAACACTTCTTCAGCAACAAACCTGTGGCTGGATTTATTGTTTTATTAACTGGCGGCAGAAAAAATAAACCTATGGCAGGATCAAAAGAATTAAACTGGTGGAAGGGAACGGTGATCTATCAGATCTATCCGAGATCTTTTAGAGATAGCAATGGCGATGGCGTGGGAGATCTTTTGGGTATAATCGGGCAGCTTGACTATCTTAAATGGCTCGGCGTTGAATGTTTGTGGCTTTCCCCATTTTACCCCTCGCCAATGGCAGACTTCGGCTATGATATCTCCAATTACTGCGCTGTCGATCCCATATTTGGAACCATGGAAGATTTTGATCACTTGCTGCAAGAAGTCCATACCAGGAATATGAAGCTTATGGTCGATTTTGTTCCTAACCATTCCTCCAGCGAGCATCCATGGTTTCAGGCATCAAAATCCTCCAAAGCAGATCCTAAAAGAGACTGGTATATCTGGCGGGATCCTGCACCAGATGGCGGTACGCCGAACAACTGGCTGGCGATGTTCGGCGGAAGTGCGTGGGAATGGGATGAGCAAAGCAGGCAACATTATTATCATGGTTTTCTCTCTGAGCAGCCCGATCTGAACTGGAGAAATCCCGAAGTAATTACTGCAATGCTGGATGCAATGCGCTTTTGGTTGGATAAGGGCGTAGATGGCTTTCGTGTGGATGTAATCTGGCACCTGATCAAAGACGCAATGTTCAGGGACAATCCTGTAAATCCGGATTATCAACCAGATATGGCCACTTATAATCAGTTGCTTCCTGTCTTTTCTACCGATCAGCCTGAAGTGCACGAAGTGATATCTCAGATGCGCAGATTGTTGGACAGCTATGGTGAGAAAGTGATGATTGGTGAAGTGTATCTTCCGTTAGAAAAGCTTATGCGGTATTATGGTTTATCTGGTGATGGTGCGCATATGCCTTTCAATTTCAAGTTGTTGGAAACCAGATGGGATCCAAATGCGATAGGTGCCGCGGTAGAAAATTATGAGAGTTTGCTTCCAAAGGATGGATGGCCGAATTGGGTACTTGGAAATCATGATCAGCGAAGAATAGCCTCAAGAGTTGGTAAATCGCAGGTAGGTATTGCAGCCTTGCTACTCTTAACCCTTCGAGGCACACCAACACTCTACTACGGAGATGAGATCGGTATGGAAGATGTACAAATTCCGAAAGATGAGATTAGAGATCCGCAGGGGATTAATATGCCAGATAAAAATTTAAGTCGCGATCCGGCCAGAACGCCAATGCAGTGGGATAATCGTCCATTTGGCGGATTCAGCGAAGTTGCGCCCTGGCTCCGTGTTTCAGCAGATTATGAGGAGGTTAATGTGCGCAAACAGATGAGCAACCACGAATCCATATTATCGCTTTACAAGCAGATCCTGTCGATCAGGCAATCTGAACCGTCGCTTCAGATAGGCAATTACAGAACGGTACTCATAACTTCGCAGCTTTTATGCTACATGAGAGAAGAGCAAGGCAATCCGGCTTTCCTGATCATATTAAATTTCAGTAATACAGATGCGCGTTTTGAGTCTCGGGATTCGCTAGCAGGAGATGTGTTACTATCCTCTCAGCGGCAGTTAGATTTTGCGTTTTTTAGTAATGGATTTTCAGTATTGGCGAACGAAGGACTAATCATTAAATTGAAAAAGTGATAAGATATTTGCCAGTATTGGGTTATTATCGCTAACTCTCCAGTTTACAAACAGTTCAGTTTCAAATGGCAAAGGAATGAATTTTACGCCTGTTACGCCATGAAAAGAGTAAGAATCAGGTACTATGGCTATACCTAAGCCCTTTCGAACCAAAGCAAGAATCGTGGAACCAAACTCACAATGTAAAAAAACTTCAGGAACGATATCCAAAGATTTAAACATGTCAGCTATTAACAGATTGTAACTACTCTGCTCATCCTGAAGAGGGAGTATGAATTTCTGTCCGGTCAATGTGGTTTTCGAAAAATCACTGGCAGTATTAAAATGATGATCCTCGGGAACAACAAGGGATAAATGATCAGCAAAAATTTTCTTAGCACGAATATCCTTAATCTCTGTTCGATCTCTTGTAATTACCAGGTCCAGTTTATAGCTGCCTAAAAGCTCATATTGATTTTCAGCCAAAACCTGTACAAGCTCAATCTGGAGCTTCGGATAAGCAGCGGAAATACTTGCAACCATTTCAGGGATGAGTGAGCCAGAGATGGAGTCCGGATGCGCAATCCTTATCGTTCCTGTTTCGCCAAGATGAATCTCTCTTGCGAGTTGATGCATATAATTGATTTCAGAAAGCGCTTTGGTCCATTTTTCTTTTAGAAACTTTCCGGCCAGGGTAAGTTTTACGCTCCGTTTAGAACGGTCGAAGAGTTTAACGTCAAGACTACTTTCCAGGGCCATAATCTGGCGGCTCAGGGCAGATTGAGTAATGTTCATCTTTTCGGCGGTGTTCCAGAAATGAAGTTCATCTGCCAGCGTTAGGAAATATTTGATTTGCTGAAGATCCATTAATGCAATATATGCATTAGTTGAGGCTTAATTAACATTTTATTGCATTACAATTTCCTTTAGATTTGCATGAGTATATGAATTAATGCAACAGAACGTTAATAAAGCATTTGCTAAGCAACTAATACTTGGGTTTTTACTTTGATATTTGAAGTCGTTTATCGCTTTGCACGGCTTATATTTTCAAGAAAACAATAGCAAAAGTGGCCTAGGAATGGCTTTGCTTACACAAGGTGAGAACAGCGACGAGAACAAAATGGATGAATCGCAATGGCAATCACAAATCCTTAATGAAGGCCCCGTTCGATTTTACCAGTGCGAGCATGGACGTGGAAAAAGGATAGGCGTCAATACACAATGCGTTACACAAAAAACGAAATAAATAATATGGAAACAATTCAAATCGCCAGGGTTACAGAAGATGAAATATATAGCCTTCAGGATATTGGATGCCGGACATTTTATGAAACTTTTTCTGACACAAATACTGAAGAAAACATGCAGCAATATCTGCAGGAAAGCTTTGAGGTATCGAAATTACTTGCCGAGCTCAGAAATGTAAACTCCAGGTTTTACTTTGCCAAGTTTGATGGTTATATTATCGGGTACCTGAAATTAAATACCGCAGATGCCCAAACGGAGTCTGCAATGCCAGATGCACTTGAAATCGAAAGAATTTATGTTGCAAAGGAGTTTCATGGTAAAAAAGTTGGACAATTGTTGTACGACAAAGCCATCGAGGTTGCTCAGGAGCTCGGACAAAAATCCATATGGTTAGGGGTATGGGAAGAAAATGCGAGGGCAATTCAATTCTATAAAAAGAACGGATTCATTGAATTTGATAGACACATTTTTCGCATGGGAGATGATGAGCAAACAGATCTAATGATGAAAAAAGTGTTGGATTAAGTGGAAGAATGAATATTTTTGATTCCCATGCTTCCAGGAGCATCGTTTCTTTCTGGATTGACTAAATCTGGGAACATTGTGCAGGTTGAAGAAAAGTAGCTGTTATTTTAGATACGAGTTTTGAGTCTGCATATTCCGGGATTGTACTGATCTTTTTCCATTCTGGATCTCCACCAAAAGATTTCCAATGTTGATCATGCGCAGTCATATCATCAAATGTAACCATGTAGGTTAGATTTGGACGGGAAGCACCGATAATTGTTTCACCAAAAAAAACGGGTTTAAAATCCAGCCGCTTAAAAATATCGATCTCACCAGCATCATTAAACATTTCCAGCTTTTTCTTTCCAGCTGATTCACTTGCATGTTCGTATTTACGCAGTTCAAAAATGCGTTTGCTTTTAGGAGGAAGATCAAGACCAGGCATATTTTTAAAAGCCTTAAGTAATGAGCTTTCAATACGTACATATGCCGGTTCGTTTGCGGGGGCATTCAGGTAGGCTGCGCCAGTTTTAAGATAAGTTTGATCTTGGTCGAGCTTGGAATTAACCGTTTCAAACGCAGTTAGGGTTTTGAAAGGAATTAGGACAATTAATATTAATCCACCAGAAGATTCCAGACTTGTAAAAACACCAACGTTTTTTATGCCAAGCTTATTAAGTGCAGGGATTGCAGCCTTTTCATAATAATTTTCTACTAGCTGCTGTTGCAAAACATCCTTTAAGGTATAAGTTCGAATTTCGTAATACATCTGATTTTTATCTTCAGTTTTTGGTTGTGTAAATCCCGTTTTAGGCAATATCATTGCAGCAGTTGTACTCAGCAATGTTGTTTTTACAAAAGATCGTCTTTCCATTTATATGCACTTTAATAATGCAAAATACAGGAAAAGAAATTAAAAACTCATATCAAATGGCGGATAGCGATTTTATCAGTTAATATCACAAAGAAATTACGTTTCTGATCAAATTTCATGGTGTCGCCGGTCTGTTATATAATCACGAGACTTTCGTAAATCTTAAATGGTCTTTCGAAATTGGCTTTTAAGAGTTTAAAGAATTTCGAAGCAATAAGCGCTTTTATTTGTTAAACTGATATGGAGCACCTTACCCAAATACAATCAAGCATTTTATCTATTGCTACGCAAAGGGGTGCAGAAAAAAGCACCTGTCCGTCGGAAATTGCGCGCAAGCTATTTCCTGATAACTGGCGAAAGCACATGAAGGAGGTTGTTGACGGAGCAATCGATTTGCACAACCAGGGTAAAGTGGTTATTACTCAAAAGGGAGTTCCTATTGATGTAAACCATATTAAAGGGCCCGTAAGGATAAAAATTATTTAGAATAAATTAAAGTGAGCAGCCTTAGGTCAATTTAAGGGGCCAGCTAGGCGCTTGAAAGTATAGCTATCGTTTTGAGATTTAGTATCTCTTTAATTCGGATGGTGAGAAAGGTAGCGCTTTGCTTTCTGGCATTTTCTTCCTGTTGAGGTGATATTTTTTTTACAATCGAAATCTATCACGATTTGTTACTTTTACCCAATACTTAGATATTTATGAAGAAGGATAGCAGTTGCGATCTTAAAACTTGTTTCATGTGCCAACTCTCGTTACCAGAGTGGCATCCTGCAATTGCAAATAATAGAAAAAACTTTATCGCCAAAAAGGGTGAGTCCATCTTTAATGAGGGCGATCCTGTAAAGGGGGTTTACTTTGTTACCTCAGGGAATGTAAAAATCCATAAAAAATGGGGCGACAAAGAATTAATTCTCCGTTTCGCTAATGATGGCGCAATCTTTGGACACCGGGGCATTACCACAAAAATTGATGCTTATCCAATCTCAGCTACGGCTTTAGAAACTACCCATTTCTGCGTGATTGATCTAGAGTTCTTTAAAACCACGCTGAAAGTAAACCAAGAGTTTGCCCATAACATGCTGATGTTCTATGCTGATGAACTTCATTCATCAGAAAGGAAAATGAGAAACTTAGCGCTAATGTCTGTAAAAGGACGTTTAGCCGTAGCACTTCTCGAATTAAAGGAACAGTTCGGACTAGATCAGGAAGGCTTTTTGTCGCTAGAATTAAGCCGGCAAGATTTGGCTGCATTTACGGGGGCAACCTACGAGACGGTTTTCAGAACAATGAACGAACTTTTGGCAGAACAGCTGATTAAGGTAAATGGAAAAGCATTAGGGATTCTGAATGAAGCTGGCCTGATAGCATTAGCAACAAAATAATGATAGGCATCGTTTTCTGTGGAGGAAAGAGCACCAGGATGGGCACTGATAAAGGATTAATACCTATAGATGGAGGCAACTGGGCTTCACTTGCATTTAAAAAATTAAGCAACTTGCGCATCCCAGTGTATGTATCCATCAATTCAGATCAAAAGGTAGACTATCTGCACTTTTTTGAGGAAAAACAACTTTTGCTGGATAACCTATCGCTACCAGTAGGAGGCCCGTTACTCGGACTCTTATCTGCACATTTAAAATATCCTGAACAAAATATTTTGGTTTTAGCCTGCGATCTCCCACTAATGGAAACGGGTTTACTCCAACGTTTACAGTTGGCCGAGGCAGAAACACTGGATCCAACTGCTATAGTTTACCTTAACGCCGGCGAAGCAGAACCACTTTGCGCTGTTTATAAAGCTAAGGGGTTGGCTCAGGTAATGGACAAGTTAAAGGCTAATCAATTAACGAAGCAGAGTATGAAGCATGTGTTAAGTTTGACGGAAGTTCATCAAATGGAGATCCCCGAAGGCAAAGCGGGGGCTTTTACCAACTTCAACACTCAGGGCATTACATAATCGCCAGCGGTTGAAGTTATTTTAACAAATTCATCTTTTCCACTTTCGCATACTGTGCAGCAATAGTTTAATGGGAGTTCTGCAAATGGGGTGTGCGGTAAAATGCCAGATGCTGGTTCGCCAAGTACCTCACTAAAAATGGTAAAGCACTTACTACATTGATAAAGATTTTCCTGGACAACAGGATTTGGTTTTTCTTTAACAGGCACAGCGTTTACTTTTTTGTTTTGTGTAATCTCTTTTCGAAAAACGTAGAATTTCATAATTACCCGCCTCAATTGCTCTGGCAACATTGCCCTAGGGTTGCCACTGCTAAAAACCTCTTCTGTTCGCTCGTTAGGGTTAAAATCTTTTGCCCTCAAAATATCGTAAACCGGAAGAAGTTTAATGCCTAATAAGTTAATTACATAACGCTTGCGAATTAAAATACTGCTGAAAATTTCACTTTTCTTTCTGGTTTTAATACCAAAACAAATGCCATAGGTACGGATATCATCTATACTCAAGTACTTTACCAAATAGTTTTTAAGGTCGAGGCTTTCTGGTGAATTGTCTTCAATTTGAAAATTCAATTCATTCGCGGCATGGCGCATGTTAATATTAAATTCTTCCAGCAGGTTATTCCAGCGTAATTTATCCTTTTCAGGTATGCCTTTAATGATAATACTTTTCCAGGAAGTGCAGCAAATCTGGCCTACTTTCGTTTCTGTACAAAGCAAGCAAAGCTTTTTGAGAAAGGTAACTTTAAAAAGTTCATCTCTCCTATAAATACCTAGCCAGTATTTATTATTGTAACGGTTTAGGCCTTCATAGTAAGGAAGATTAAAAGGGGGGGAGGGTGCAGGCTTTGTCGCCGACTTCGTAATACAGTCTTCGGTTTGAATGCTTTTGAATAGCTCGGCGCCACTTGCATTCACATTGTCGATAAAAAGGTCGCTGTTGGAGGTAATAAGTTCCTCAATTTGTCGGGTTACTTTCGAAATACTGTTTGTATAGCAAAGCTGATCCCACTCGTAAACCACATTGGTTTTAGGAAAACGAATAATCAGGTGCCAGTAATGTTCTGCCTCTACAGAAGCAATCCAGTTGATATTACCGGTTAGCATCGGTGTGAAACTCTGGTTATTATCGCAAATATTAACTTTTAAGCGAGGTTTAAAATCAATCGCTTCCAATACATCCTGGTATACCCCTTCAGTTAGCCAGGAATTCCTGACAAAAATTTCTTCGGCAGGATAGGAGCTTACCATATTTGGGTACTGGCTATGGTCAAGCTCGTAATCAATCGCTAACCGGTCTAATTCGTTGGTAAACGCCTCGGCATTATAACTTATGGTGTCTAAAAATAGCTGTTGCCTTAAGCCAAACCTTACGTATTGGATTTTTGCCTTCGAAGCCGCCACCATAATATTATAGAGGTTTCCAGGAGATATGATCCCGCCAGGGAAATTGATAATGACTGTGATTGCCTGCATATTAATTGGTTAACAACCCAAATTCTTTTACTGCTTTAGGAAAGTTTTTATTCTCATGTCCGGGTCTGCACAGTTTTAATAACGCGAACCGTTGGATATCTGTAAGGCTTTCCCATTGTTTAAGCGAAAGATTTAAGGCAATCTCATTAGATTTATCTCTTAACATTTCTGGAATTTGATGTGGATTGGCCCAGGCTGGTTGCCGGTCTATTTCCATCTTGGTAGCCTGGTTTCCGGTATATTTAGCAATCAACGCGATTAAGTATTGATGGTAGGTTGTAATCGCTTCATGATCATCAATGGGTAATAAAGCCAGTTTTACCCGTTCTTGCGGATGAAATTTGCTCCATTCGCTAAGTTTAAGTTTTACACCTGCCGCATCCATTTTAAAACGAACCACCATTGGAATACAACGAACATTATCCTCCATAAAATCTTCTTCGAAGTTGAAGTATTCTATGCCCTGAACGTTTATAAATTCTGAAGGTGTATTGTTGCTGTTTCTGCTCATTTTTTCTTATTCTTAATCTTGTTCAACAGGAATCTGAATCGGTGCATCTTTTAAGATGTTAACGAAAGAATCCAAAATGTTTTTAACTTCTGGCCTGCAACTTCCACAGCCCATTCCTGCACCTGTTAACTGGCAAAGTTGCAAATGGTCTTTACAGCCCTCCTTAATTTTATTGATGATATTGCCTTCGCCTACATTGTTGCAGCTGCAAATGGTTTTGCCGATAATGGGTTCTGCTGTTTTGCCGCTTCTTAATAACTGAAGGCGCTTTTCGCTCAGCTCCATTTTCGTTTCAATTAAATTCCTGAATTCCAGAAATTCGCTTTTATCGCCAATGAGAATGGCACCAACCAATTTGTCCTGATAAACAATGCATTTTTTATAGTAGCGTTTCGCCTTATCAATAAAGATAATTTCTTCATAGCCCTCACCATTATTGGGGATTTCCGCCAAACCAAGCGAACACAATTCTAAGCTGTGCATTTTTAAAATGTTCATTAGCAAACTGCCGGTATAGTACTTGCCAATATCCCCGCAAAGGAACCTTGCAACAATCTCCGCCTGCTGTTCTGCTGCTGCGGTAATACCATAAAGCTGATCCTCAAATTCTGCAATTTCACCAATCGCGTAAGTATCTTTTGCGCTTGTGCGCAAATATTCATCTACAATTACACCTCTTTTGCAGTCGATGCCCGCTTGTTTAATCAGTTCAATATTTGGAACGGTTCCAATGGCAATAACCAATGACTGACATGCAATTTGCCGACCACTTTTCAGCCTGACGCCTGAGATATCCTTATCGCCCAGAAAACGGTCAACTTCGTCATTATAGATGATTTCGATGCCTTTGCTCAGTATTTCTTCATGTAATAACTGGCTTCCCATCATATCTAACTGCCTACCCATTAAACGAGAAATGCGTTGTACAACGGTTACTTTCGCACCAATTTCGCTAAGTGAGGTAGCCAGTTCAATTCCGAGTAAACCACCGCCAACGATAACGACCTCCATGTTTGTGCTTGCAATATGGACTTTAAAAAGATCTGCATCTGTTCGGCTTCTCATGGTAAAAATACCATTCATTGCCGGCATGTCCTTTAATACAAAAGACCTGCTGCCAGTTGCCAGCACCAATATGTCGTAGTGATGGGTGATGCCTTTGCTATCCGTTACCGTTTTATCTTCTTTCGATATTTTGCTGATGGCCACCCCGCGATGCAACCTAATGCGATAGTCAGTTTCTTCATCATCGCTCATCTTAATGAGGTTATGCCAGGGGAGCGTGCCAGTGATGTAATCGGGCAGAAGCACCCTGTTATAAAATGGAAAGTCTTCTTTGCTGAAAACCTCAATATCATCGTCTACATTCAACGCCCTGTAACTTTTCACAAAACCACATGCGCCTGCACCAGCACCCACCACAATAATTTTCTGGGGTGGCTTCTGATATAATTTTACTTCAACAGCGCTATATTTAAAGTCAGGCTCCTTACTGATGGGATCAACCAGATTATTAGTGAGGTTATTTGCACGGTGGAGATCGTAATTATTAATTAGCCCCCAGTGCATAGGCATAAAGACTACTCCGGCTTTAATGTCCGAAGAATATTTTGCCTTTATCCGCACTTCTCCTCGTGCACTCAGCACTTCTATTAAATCACCATCATTGATGTGTCTTATTGAGGCATCTGCCGGATTAATTTCCAGAAAGGTTTCACTCAAATGCTGATTAAGTTTAGTTACTTTTCCGGTTTTACTCCGGGTATGCCATTGGTCCCTAATCCTTCCCGTAGTCAGAATGAGTGGACGCTGCGGACTTAAACTTTCAGATAAGTTCTCATCAGAAAACGAATGAATATTTGCTTTTTCATCGGGCGTATGAAATTTTAAATCTGTAAACAATCTTGCAGTGCCCCCAGTGGTGGTGTTTTGAGGATAAGGCCATTGAACAGCTCTTTTTTCTCTCAAAATACCATAGTTTAAGCCGCTGATATCAATATTGGTACCAGCTGTAAGCGCCGCGTGTTCCAGGTAGATTTGAGATGGATCGCTGAAATCAAATCCGGGATAACCCATTTTTTTGGCGAAACGACAAATAATCTCTGCATCTGGGAGGGCTTCTCCCGGTGCTTCAACAATTTTGCTGAGATGGGAAATGTATCGACCTGCATTCGTCATAGTTCCTTCTTTCTCTGCCCATGCCGCCGCGGGTAAAACCACATCAGCGTATTTTAATGTCTCTATTTTATTGCTTATATCCTGAACCACCACAAACTTGGCTTTTTTAAGTCCTGCTTCTGCTGTTCTAACATCTGGCAGGCTGATAAGTGGATTGGTACATAAAATCCAGATTGCCTTCAATTTGCCAGAATTTAATTCATCAAACATTTCAGTAGCCGTGAGCCCCGGCTTTGAATTAATGGTACCCAATGGGATTTTCCAGAAAGTTTCTACTTCGTTTCGATCAAGTTCATTTGCTAGTGTTCGGTGTGCTGGCAATAAATTACTTAAGCCACCAACTTCTCTTCCCCCCATGGCATTGGGTTGCCCGGTTAATGAAAATGGCCCGCTGCCTGGCTTCCCGATCTGCCCTGTAATCAGGTTTAAGTTGATCAAAGAAAGATTTTTATTCGTGCCTACCACACTTTGATTTAAACCCATCGTCCACATGCTAAGGAAGCCTTTTGAGTGACCAATTAACGATGCAGCTTTACGAATCTCGGTTTCTGCAATGCCACAAATAGCTGCAGCTGTGGCAATGCTGGTACTCAGTACATTTGCCTTGTAGGCTTCGAAGCCATTCGTGTGTTCATAAATGAAAGCACTATCTGTTTGCCCTTCTGTAATTAAACAATGGGCAATTGCGTGGTGTAGCGTGATATCTGTACCTGGATTAATTTGTAAATGCAAATCCGCAAGTGCACAGGTTTGTGTTTTTCTCGGATCACTTACAATGATCATTAAGTTTGGGTTTTTAGCTTTCGCCGCTTCCACACGCCTCCATAAAATAGGGTGGCACCAGGCGGGATTTGCCCCGGCAACGAAAATGCAGTCTGCCAGCTCAATATCATCGTAACTAATGGGTACGCTATCTTCACCAAGACTCATTTTATAACCAACAACCGCACTGCTCATACATAAGCGGCTGTTGGTATCGATATTATTGCTACCGATAAAGCCTTTAATTAATTTATTTACAACATAATATTCTTCAGTTAAACACTGCCCGCTAGCATAAAATGCTACACTATCCGGGCCATGCTTTTCAATCAGTGCTTTAAAAACTGCTGCTGTTCGTTCCAATGCCGTATCCCAGGTTACCCGCTGCAAAGGCATGTTCTTATTGTAGCGCATTTGTGGATACAATAAGCGATCACTTTTATCATTAACCGTATAGTGCAGGTTCATTCCTTTGCTGCACAACATGCCCTTATTTACCGGATGATTTTGATCTCCCTCCACCATGAGGTTGTTTTGCGCATCTTTACTTACCACAATGCCACAGCCCACACCGCAGTAGCAGCAGGTAGTGGTGTTTGATTCTGATATATGCTTTTCTTGTTTCAAAAGGCAATTTAATAAGGAGTGAACTATTTCAATGGGTTAAGTACCAGGTCTTCTACCTGACTTTGTTTTTGTGCCATTACTGTTCTAAATATGAATACTGCAATTCCAACGGCAAGAATGATGTAACCCAATAAAGTAAAGGCGCTGGTATAATCTATCAGGTCCTTATGAAGGTTTGCACTTTCTCCCGCCACATTTTTGGTGAGGTGACTTGCCTTTGCTTTGAACATGAAGGCAATAAGCATCGCGCCAATGTTTCCGCCTGCACCAACAATCCCGGCTACACTTCCAACCGCTTTTGGATTGATAAAAGGAACCAGGCTGTAAGTAGCGCCGTTAGCCATTTTTAAGCTAAGACCGAAAACAAACATCATAAAGATTGCCATGCCGATATTTCCGGATTTTGCAAACCAGATTAAACCAATTCCTTCCAATAATAGTAAGGAAGCCAGTAACAGGGTTTTTCCATCGAAGCCCCAGGTTTTTCCAATTTTATCAGCCAGTACGCCACCCAATGGCCTTGCAAAAATGTTAATCCAACCAAAAATACCAGCAACCATTCCGGCAACAGCAATGGTTGCGCCGAAAGAATCTGTGAAGAAAATAGGAGCGAAGTTATCTACCGTAATCTCTACACCAAAGCAGGCGGCATAAGCAATGGTCAAAATCCAGGTACGGTAGTCTTTCGCAGCTAATAAAAAAGTGTTTTCTTTTGACTTCTCTTCCAGATCAAGGTTTTTAAAATCTCCTGCCGGACTGTCCTGCGTATATCTATGATAAAGAAATGCACAAACGAGTAACATGATGCCCGGAAAAAGCATGGCATAACGCCAGCTATCTGCAGAAGTGCAAAGCCCAACGGCAGTAAGCCCTGATGCAATTAAGGGCATAAAGAAATTTGCTGCGCCTCCTCCAGCATTTCCGAAACCACCCGCGGTAGCATTTGCAGTTCCTTTAATATTAGGCGCAAACATAATTGAGGTATGAAACTGCGTAATTACAAACGACGCGCCGATTACACCAATGGCAAGTCTGAAAATTAGAAAAGATAAATAAGACTGACTAGTACCGATGAGGATAACCGGTATGGCACATAAAACGAGCAGCCAGGTGTAAATTATTTTAGGACCATACTTGTCTATTAATCTCCCAATTAACAACCGGGCAAGAATGGTAGCAGATACAGAAGCAATTTGAATATTTCCAACCTGATCTTTCGTTAATGCTAACTGCTCTCGTGCCATTTTCATCAATGGGGCCATTCCAAACCAGGCGAAAAAGCAAAAGAAAAAGGTTAACCAGGTAATGTGAAAGGTTTTCATTTGAACACCTTTTAAAGAAAATATATTGAGTTTATTGAGGGGTTGATTGGTTAAATTCGACATTGTTAATGAGTTTGTTTGATTTGCATTAATACAGTATGCCTATGCCAGGCCCATGTTCCCTTCTACACGTATTGCGATTTTTCTATCTTGCTCAAGTGAACTTGATTAGATTTCTGAAGATTTGATCTTGAGGTGAATAGGTAAAACCAATTACTTCGGTTCGGTTCCGATGTAAACTGTTCCGTTTTCTATTTTTACAGGATACGTTTTAATCGCACATTCGTCGCCGCTTAAACATTCTCCTGTTACCAACGAAAAATTTTTCTTATGAAAAGGACAAGCTACCTTAGGTTCATCGGTAGTGGTTCCAATCATTCCGCGACTTAAAGCCATTTGTTTACGGTGCGGACATTCGTTTTGAGTGGCATACCATTCATTTCTTCTGGTGAAATAGAACAATGCAATTTGATCTTCACCATTTTTTACACAGACACCACCATTTTCTACAGCATCCTCTACTTTGCAAGCGGCTAACCAGTTGTTTGATGTTTGTATCATCGTTTTGAGTTTAGGGTTAATATTGGATAATTATATATTTGGTTAGTGTAATTGCGTTTTAAATCCTTTTTAAGCTTTATTTTTATAATATTTCATTTAAATATGTTTTTTATATCATTTTAAGTATTTTATTTATATAAAAACTGTATTTAATATGATTTTTGATATTCAAATATATAATATTTCGCTTTAAAAAATCGATATACTCTTATTTTTATCATATTATTTGTATTAATTGCTATTTTTATAAATAAAAAGGCAAAAATTTATTTGATTTTATGAATTTTAAAGCTTTTTGGTTACTTAATTTTTGTAATTATTAATTATTCATTCGATTTTTTATCTTCTGAGCGGTATTTAATCAGCTATAGCCAGAAAAGTCGGGGTCTTTATTCATCTTTAAGGTAATTTCCGCATCTCACCTTGGTATTGTGCTATATATTCAACTTGATGATATGAAAGCGTTATCAGGCATTCTCCGGGAAATATAATTGTTGCAGAAATGTTGCAAATTTCTTGATGAACACTAAAACAATTAGTAAGTAAATAGGCTTTTAATTGAAAATATATAGAATGAGCACACAAAAACCAATTGCTAAAGACTTACAAAAATTTATAGATCGTTTCGAGCCTGCTAAATTTAAGATCATGAGATCTGGGATTGAGATTAGAGGGGTGAGTAATATTCACCAAGCGATTCAGACTGCAAAAGATATAATAGAAAAGTTAAAGCTTAACCTAAATATCTCACATAGTGCAGATATGGTAAGCTATGGTGGTTTCGAAGTAAACCTTCGCTAACCGCAATTTTTTAAAACTGAGTGGATGGGAAAGCCTTCCCTCAGTTTAATATGAGGGAATACTTACGAATTAAGAAGTTTTATAAGCAGGTACCGTTCATTAAAATGATAAGGTTCTACGCCAAAACTGCTTTAAAATTCAAAATCTCCATCAAAAAGGAATATTGATGAAAACCTATTCCTGAGTTTACTTGTTCAGATGATATGCCTTAAATAAGGTCTGTAAATTAGATAACAGCGCCTTTAACTTAATCGCTAATCACTTATGAATAATTTAACATCAGAAAAGCCTAGCTATACTGTGCCACATGTATCACAATGGTCTGCATTTATTCATGCCAAATGCCCACGTTGCAGGCTTGGATCTACCTTTACTGGAGCCATGTATGGTTTCAAGGTTCAAAAAATGAAAGAGGTTTGTGATATTTGCGCCTTAAAATTTGAAAGAGAGCCTGGCTACTTTTATGTTTCCATGTTTGTTAGCTATGCAATGAATGTAGCAGAAATCATTTCTCTGGGGGTGGCGGCCTATGTACTCGGCCTCGATATAGTTTATGAAAACCTATGGTATTTCGTTGCCATAATTTTTACTGGCGTATTGATTTTTGCACCATTTAATTATAGATACTCTAGAATGGTGCTACTTTATTGGCTTTCGCCTGGGTTAAATTACGATCCGTCTAGAATTAAAAATAAATAATCCACGTTGGTTCTGAGACCATCCGTTGTTTAGTTTAGATCTGAAACCCATAAAATAAGGTTTCAGATCTAAAATATATTAAGTATTTATTTGAAGAGAAATTACTTTTTGCCGGCTTTTGGTGCCAGAGTTAAAAACATTCTCTTTCCCTCAAGTTTCGGTAGGAGTTCTACTTTTCCTACATCTTCCAGTCCCTGGGCAAACTTCAATAATAAAATTTCGCCTTGATCCTTGTAAACAATTGATCTTCCTTTGAAGTGAACAAAGGCGCGTACCTTTTCGCCACTTTCTAAAAATGATATCGCATGCTTTAATTTAAACTGGAAATCGTGATCATCTGTGTTTGGACCGAATCTGATATCCTTGATGATAGTCTGCTTCGCCTTTGACTTAATTTCCTTTTGTTTCTTCTTTTGTTCATAAAGAAACTTACTGTAGTCGACGATGCGACAAACCGGTGGAACCGCATTTGGTGAGATTTCGACAAGATCTAAACCTTGTTCATCTGCTAATCTTAATGCCTCTGCAATTGGGTAAATTGCAGTTTCTACATTGTCTCCTGTAAGCCTTACCTCTGTTGCGGTAATTAACTGATTAATCTTGTGTTCTGCTTCTTTCTTTCTGAAGGGTAAGCGTGGCCCTCTGTTGAATCCTGCTTTTTTTAATGCCAAATTACTTTAATTTTAGTGAAAAATGTTTTAAGTGAGAGGTGCTAATTGAGCCGTTTTGATAATATACAACATTATGCCGGATTACACAAATCCGATTTCTGATCATGACTTTATAGTGAAAATTGTTCCCTGATATTACTACAAAAACATGTTTAAACTAAAATGAGCTTGTCGAAAGGCCATAGACAGATACGGCATTTCAACAAGCTCAATGTGACAACAGATGGAAGAAATTTATTTTTTTAATTGCTGCTGCTGAAGTTTTAAAGAATCTTTTGCCCTTTTCTTAAAGAAGCCCCGAAGTAAGAAATTACTTTGTAAAGCTTCAAGGTCTTCATCAAGCTTTTTACTGCTTTTTTCCAGGTTAACCATAATGGATTTTACCTGTTGGGCCGTTGCAGCATCATTCAGTAATAAACCAGCAGCATTATCAGAGCTTTTCAGTTTGCCAGAAGCTGTTTCCAGATTAGCTGCCATAACAGAAGCAGACTGGGTAAGTTTTTGTAAGCTTTGTGTAGACCTCTCCAGCTTTGCGAAAACAGCTGTATCTGTTAGCATTTTATCCATCAGGCCATTTTTGGTGTTCAATGTTCTACCGAATGTATTAAGCTCCAGGGCCATTTTTGATGTCGCCAGAGACGTTTTATTGAGGTTAGCCACCATCGCCTTGAAATTTTGGGCCAGTTCTTCATCAGAAAGTAGTGCTCCAGCAGCTCCCTTTCCGTCAATGAGGTTCTTGGAAAGAATTTTAAAGTCTGAGGTTACATCCACAAGATTTTTATTGTTTACCTGAAGCGTTTTCATGATGTCGTCTGTAGATAATGACGTATTCACTTTTAGCATGTCACCATCCTCTACAAAAGGGAATTTAGGATTTCCACCGGTAAGTACTACAATCTTATTACCAATTAGACCATCGGCACCAATACTAGCTCCCGCATCTTTATGAATATATTTATGAACATCTTCTTCGATACTCAACGCTACCTTTACCTGAGATGTTCCAAAGAAATCGATTTTCTTAATTGTACCAATTTTTACTCCGGAAAACCAAACGTTATTGCCTTTTTTAAGTCCTTGAATATCATTAAAAACCACATTGAGCGTAAAACTTTTAACGAAGGTTTTCTTCTGACTTCCTAATGTAAATATGGCCAGCACAAATATCAGTATGCCAAGGGCGATGAAAATGCCCACTGTTATTTTCTTTTTATTGTCGTTCATGGTTATTGTATAAAATTGTAATCAAAAAATGGTTGGGCCAGTTTATCTCCCGAATTGAATATATCTTCGAAACTTCCTTGTCGTTCAAAGCGACGTTCCATCAGCATTGCAACCCTGTTGCCTACCTCTTTAGCACAGGTTAAATCGTGTGTAATAATGATGGCACTAGTGTGGTATCGCTCCTGTACATCATTTATAAGTTTATTAATTTCTTTAGAAGTAATAGGGTCTAATCCGGCAGTAGGCTCATCATAGAGCATAATTTCAGGTTTCAAAATTAGTGTCCTTGCAATCCCTATTCTTTTTCGCTGTCCACCGGAAAGCTCAGATGGCATTTGATTAATGGTTTGAGATAGCCCTACAGCATCCAGCATTTCTTCGATCAGAGAATTAACTTCTGTTTTCGACAAGTCTTTCCGGTTTCTCACCAAGGGAAATTCCAAATTATCCCGAACGGTCATACTGTCATATAAGGCACTGTTTTGAAAGGAGAAGCCTACGCGCAACCTCAGGTCGAGTAATTCCTTATAGGAAAGTTCATCAACCTTTTGTCCAAGTACATTCACTAATCCGCTATCTGGCAATAGCAAGCCTACAATAATTTTAATCAATACAGATTTACCAGTTCCACTTTTGCCAAGTACAACGAGGTTTTCACCTTTATACAAATCCAGACTGGCATCCTCTAAAACCTTGTAGGTGCCAAAAGCTTTATCCAGCGATTTGATCTCAATAACTTTTTCCGAATTAAAATCGGTCATATTTTTTGCTACCATATCTCAGTTTAAGTGTTAAAAAGGCTGAAAATTTGTACACAAACCACTTCTTCAACAAAAATCAGAAACATTGCCGTTACCACAGCCGAATTTGCTGCTTTTCCAACGCCTTCTGTACCTTTAGAAGAATTGTATCCCTGATAACAACCAACAATAGCAATGGTAAAGCCAAAAATGATAGCTTTAATTGTACTGGCAATAATATCCAGGTAGGTAATATTCTCTAAAGCACTTTGGAAAAACGTGGTGGCGCTGGTACCTTCGTTAACCGAGACATTAAGTAGTGCGCCCAGCATCCCAACCATTGCTGTGTAGAAAGTAAGAATCGGCATAGTAATCGTGGCGGCCAGCACCCGGGTAACTACCAAAAACTTAAATGGGTTAGTTGCACTTACTTCCATGGCATCAATTTGTTCACTCACTTTCATAGAACCTAGTTCGGCACCTATGCTTGATCCAACTTTTCCGGCTGCTATAAGTCCCGTAAGTAATGGAGCAAGTGTTCTTAATAACGCTATGCCCACCAATGATGGCAACCAGGATGTTGCTCCAAATTCTGAAAGAGATGGTCTTGATTGCTTGGTAAAAACCAATCCAGTGATGAATCCGGTAGTAGAAATAAGTAATGCAGAGCGATAACCAATTTCATAACACTGCCGCATTAGTTCTTTAAATTCGTAAGGGGGGATAAAAACTTCACGGAAAAATCTTCCGATAAATCCAAATACCTTATATAAGGTGATAAACAAATTTCCGAATTTACTTACGGGTTTCGGTGTATCAGCCGGGGTCTCTTTCTCTATTCCCATTTTTGAGTTTTTGCTTTTTTTGTCGAATCTTGCGGAATCTCTTTTTCTTTTATCAACCAATGTTTGTAAACAGAAAGGGTATCATCAGGAGAGAGACTGCCATATAACACTTTATAGGTAGCCATCAAGCTGCTGTTTCGTTTCTGAAAATCACCTTCACTAATTTTTCCCTGATTCAACTGCTGTTTTAAAGCAACAGACTGATCTATAATCGCCTTTGCAGAGTCAACAATGCCAGAACTGGAAAGCGTAGTTTGTTGATCTACCTTTTTCCCTCCTGAGCCTTGCTCTGGATTGGTATTGTGGCAAGCAATCCCTAAAAAGACAAGAGGGAGCAGGAATTTAATTCTCATGGTAACAATACATATTAAGTTGCCAATTGTTTTCGGCGAAGTTGATTATTTACAGAGATATTTTTGAATGTTTTAAATGTAGGCAAATGAACAACAGAATAGGATATTCCCAATCTCAAAGCTCACTACAGATCCACATTTAAGCGCGCTCAAATATAATTGATAATCGTCATATTTATAACTACAAATGTTACATCAATTGCTTTCAGGTCAACATTTACAACCTAATTGACTCGAAAGTTGGCTATTCTTTAGTTAAATGATAAAGTCTTTGACAGATTTTTTTTGTTATATGGTGGGATTTATTAGTTTTGTGGGCCCTACAAGGGGTTTACATTAATTTATAGATGAATTTTATTCATCTTAATTATTCAAACTATGGAAAAATTCAAACAGGTACAAGAAGTTATCGCTTCAGTTGAAGCTGATATTGCAAAATTCTATGATGGTGGAAATGCTGCAGCTGGAACACGCGTTCGCAAAGCGATGCAAGACCTTAAAGTATTGGCTCAAGAAATTAGAGCTGAAGTTACAGAGAAAAAAAATAGTGCTAAATAAGCACCTGTAACCATTTAAAAATGCCCTTAGGATATTTTTCTTAAGGGCATTTTTGTTAGCATGAATTGGTAATAAAGAGCTAAGTTAGATATAAGTTAGTTTCTTGCGACGTCATGGGCGGATTCGAACCGCCGTAAAAGGTTTTGCAGACCTGTACCTAAACCACTCGGCCACATGACTATTAATTTTTATGATTGCTCAGAAACCAATCACAATACAAATATAAAATTATTTATATTTATTCTATAGGTTTAGTAGTCTTTTTTTTTTATTTTATTTAACAGAGGTTACTTGAGTAATCCTCTCGCAAAGTAATAAACAGTCTATTCTTACCAGATGTATTTAGATTTCTTAGTGTTATCTTGAATCACTATACCTTATATATACCGGCCGCCATTTTCTCTATGAATGACTTTGGTAGAAAACGATTAGCATAAACACTTACTACATTCGTAAATCCAGGAACGATTTCAGATTTCTTGCCAAGCATGCCTTTAACTGCGATCGCAGCGACCTCATTTGGTTGCATATTAAATTTCTCAGCCATTTTACTAAAAGCATCTAAACCTGCCCGGTGGGCGAAACCAGTATCGACAGGGCCGGGGCTCATGCAGGTAACCGATATGGATGTGCTTTGGAGTTCGAACCGCAACGCACGCGTAAAGGAAAGTACAAAAGCTTTTGTGGCAGAATAGATTGCCAGCGTAGGTACAGCCTGATAGGCGGCAGTGCTGGAGATATTAAGGATGTAAGCCCGAGATTCTTTAGCCAGTCCAGGAATTAAAAGATGGCATAGCGACACAAGCGTATCCATATTCAAGCGGCACATTTCCATTTGCGCTTGAAGATCCAAGACCCTAAACTCTCCCCATATTCCATAACCCGCATTATTAACAACCGCATTAATCCGGTATTTCTTTTCATCAATCCAGCTAGCTACTTTTTTAGGTGAATCGGTCTCACTTAAATCTATAGCAAGGAAATCGGTGGTTACGTTATGTTTGGCAGCAACCTCCAGACTTAATTTTTCCAGTTCATCAGCAGACCTCGCAATCAGCAAGAGGTTAAATCCTTTTTTTGCAAGTTCGAACGCAATAGATTTGCCTATTCCTTTACTTGCACCGGTAACAACTGCATAACTTTTAGTCTGATCGCTCATCTACAATTCCATTTAATATTTCTGATCGCAAATATGCTATATTAAACATTAAAATCTGAAATTTTGGGTGATAATATCAGCAGCATAAATTAATCACTTTAACCAGTAATAACATTATATTTGAGAGAGTGCGTTAACTTATTAGGTTTCCTGCCAGCTAAAGGCCAAATAGATTTTGACTATAGAAACATAGAATTATTCGATTGTGATTTCCGCATACGAACGGTTACCTTTAAAAATGTTTAGCTCACTAAGCGGTTAATCTAAAAACAAAACATATTATATAATGGAAAAAGATTCAAATGACATCAGCAAATGCCCATTTCATAATGGCACAATGAAACAGAATGTTGGTGGTGGCGGAACCAGAAACAATGACTGGTGGCCAAACCAATTAAAACTTAACATTTTGCGTCAGAATTCATCGCTATCTAACCCGATGGATGAGGATTTTAATTATGCTGATGCTTTTAACAGCCTAAACTTAGAGGAGCTGAAAAGTGATCTTAAAGCTTTAATGACCGATTCTCAAGATTGGTGGCCTGCAGATTTTGGTCATTATGGTGGTTTGTTTATTCGCATGGCATGGCATAGTGCCGGTACTTATCGCGTAGGTGATGGTCGTGGTGGTGCAGGAGCAGGATTACAACGTTTTGCACCGCTTAATAGCTGGCCGGATAATGTGAGTTTAGATAAAGCGAGAAGGCTGCTTTGGCCAATCAAACAAAAATATGGAAACAAAATATCCTGGGCAGATTTAATTATCCTAACCGGTAACGTGGCCCTGGAATCAATGGAATTTAAAACTTTTGGTTTCGCTGGTGGTCGCGATGATGCCTGGGAAGCTGACGAATCAGTATATTGGGGATCTGAAACAACCTGGTTAGGTGGAGATGTTCGCTATGCACATGGTTCTGACGGAGCCGGTAAAGACCATGGCGTTTTAGTAAGTGATGATGATGCCGACGGCGATGTTCATACCCGGAATCTGGAGAAACCCCTTGCAGCTGTGCAAATGGGATTAATCTATGTAAACCCAGAAGGTCCAGATGGAAATCCTGATCCGGTTTTAGCGGCAAGAGATATTCGTGATACCTTTGGAAGAATGGCAATGAACGATGAAGAAACTGTTGCTTTAATCGCTGGCGGCCATAGTTTCGGAAAAACCCACGGCGCTGCATCTGCAGATCATGTTGGTAAAGAGCCTGAAGCCGCGGGTATTGAAAGTCAGGGAATGGGATGGGATAACAGTTATGCATCTGGAAAAGGTGCGGACACCATTACCAGTGGATTAGAAGTAACCTGGACCACAACGCCTACAAAATGGAGTAATAATTTCTTCGAGAATCTTTTTGCTTACGAATGGGAACTTACAAAAAGTCCTGCGGGAGCGCATCAGTGGGTTGCAAAAAACGCAGAAGCCATTATACCTGATGCTTACGATAGTGGTAAAAAACACCTTCCATCTATGCTTACAACAGACATCGCCCTGAGATTCGATCCGGAATATGAAAAGATCTCAAGACGTTTTCTGGAAAATCCAGATCAGTTTGCTGATGCCTTTGCACGTGCCTGGTATAAATTAACGCACAGAGATATGGGGCCTGTGAGTCGTTACCTTGGTCCGGAAGTGCCTAAGGAAGAATTACTTTGGCAAGATCCTATCCCAGCAGTTGATCACGCTTTGGTAACCGAAAGTGATATTGAAGCTTTGAAAGGCAAATTGCTTTCATCTGGATTAAGTGCTTCCGAATTAATTTCGACTGCCTGGGCTTCCGCTTCTACCTTCCGCGGTTCTGATAAACGTGGTGGTGCCAACGGTGCCCGAATTCGCTTATCGCCTCAAAAAGATTGGCAGGTAAATAACCCAGCACAGTTGCAGAAAATTTTGAGTGTATTAGAAGGTATTCAACACGAATTTAATAGTGCACAGTTCGATGGGAAAAAGATTTCTCTAGCCGATTTAATTGTATTAGCTGGTACTGCCGCAGTTGAGAAAGCAGCAAATGAAGCTGGGTATCCAGGCACAGTTCCTTTTACCGCAGGGCGGATGGACGCATCGCAAGCACAAACAGATGTAGAATCATTTAGTTACCTGGAGCCACAAGCTGATGGATTCAGAAACTACCGTAAATCAAAATCATCGGTTTCAACAGAAGAATTCCTGATTGATCGTGCGCACTTACTTACCCTAACAGCTCCTGAATTAACTGTAATAATAGGAGGCCTACGGGTGTTAGATGTCAACTTTGATGGATCTAAAAATGGAGTATTCACCCATACGCCTGGAAAGTTAACCAATGAGTTCTTCGTTAATCTGCTCGACATGAACACAGCTTGGAAGGCAAATTCAGAAGATAAAGAAATTTACCTGGGCAGCGACAGAACAACAGGACAACCAAAATGGATGGCTACTAGAGCAGACCTTGTTTTCGGTTCAAATGCAGAATTGAGAGCAATCGCAGAAATCTATGCAAGCGCAGATGGCAAGGCTAAGTTTGTTAAAGATTTTGTCCACGCATGGACGAAAGTGATGAACTTAGATCGATTCGACATTTCGTAATAGAAAATTTTTAAAGGATGCCAAACGGCATCCTTTTTTGTTTAACAAACTGTTTTTATATTTGGTTATCCTCAATTTTCCGATTTATGTCGATTATGTATCAAAGCAAACGAATTGTGATCAGAGAGTTTCTAGCCGCAGAAAAATCTATCTTCTGTTCCTTTTTCGACGATGAAGATGTGATGCAATATTTGCCTCGATTGCAGAAAGCTGAATATAAAAATTTATTTGATGATGCACTAAATGACTATAGTCTGGGGCCATTTGGTAGATGGGGCATTTTTGAAACTGTGAATGGAAATTTTATAGGGAATTGCTTGTTGAGGCCTTTCTTGGAAATTCCAGGACAAATTGAAATTGGCTACAGTTTAAGCAAATTATTTTGGGGCAGGGGCATTGCAACGGAAGTAGCAAAAGCACTTACCGCTTATGGATTTGCAAAAACCAATACTACAGAAATAGTAGCGCTGACAGATTTCCGAAATTTAGGTTCTCAAAATGTTCTTAAAAAATCTGGATTTGTTCAATTAGAAAATATAATCAGAAAAGGAGTGGAGCTCAACTATTTTCAAATCAAACGTGGTTAACTTAAGATTTGGTGGGGTAAAAGGAAAAATTTTAAAAAGAATCACATTAATTTAATTGCAACGTATGCTAAATTTTCCACTATAAAACGTTTCCGGCCACATATACTATAATAGGATCATTTAACTAATGCGCTACAACTTTAATTTTAGCACTGGCTTTAAAAGAATAGACCATTAATCCTTCCAACCTCTTCTAACCCCTAACCGACACTAACCCATCCTAACCTTTTTGCCCGCGAAAACACCGATCTTTTCAAAATGTTTTTTCTTTTTTAAATTTTTTCCTGATGATTTCCAGCGGCTTACGGCTTGGCATAAACTTTAGCGGCATTAGCGTTTGCGGAGATTGCTTTTTTTGCTACCTTTGCATCCCGCTTCGGAGGAAACGGATGTGCTGAAAAGCTGGTTGATGATGTGGTGAGGAGGATATGGTGGCAGAATTTTATTTCAAATAAAAGCTGCGGGTTTAGATAAAATCATTACCTTTGCATCCCGCTTCGGAAAGAAAAGGGGCGCTGATGAAAGTTGGCGATATTGAAAAGCAAAAGAGGAATAACA